>MHCFR04200__coassemble_661_pt1 | contig 18769 bp, 15 predicted proteins | sample MHCFR04200__metabat2_high_PE_065 | metagenome-assembled genome bin MHCFR04200
TAGGTGTCGAGCCACTTCTGGCCGGCTTCCTTGATGGCGGGAGTGCACCAGTCGAGGGCGATGAGCTCGCTGGTCTTCGCGGCGAGGTCGTCGCGGAGCTTCTTCTGGCCGAGGTAGAGGCCCAGGCCGTGCTCGGCGTTGTCCTCAAACAGGCTGTTGACCCAGGCGGGACCCTTGCCTTCTTTGTTGACGGTGTACGGGCTGGTGGCAGCCGGTCCGCCCCAGATGGAGGAGCAGCCGGTGGCGTTGGAGATTATCATGTGGTCGCCGAAGAGCTGGGTGATCAGGCGGGCATAGCTCGTCTCGGCGCAGCCGGCGCAGCTGCCGGAGAACTCGAGCATGGGCTGCTTGAACTGGCTGCCCTTGACGGTGTTGTCCTGCATGTCCTTCTTCTCGGACACCTTCTCAGTCATATAGGTCCAGACGTCCTGCTGCGCGAGCTGGCTCTCCATCGGGACCATGGTCAGGCTCTTAGTCGGGCAGATGTTGGCGCAGACGCCGCAGCCCATGCAGTCCAGCGGGCTGACAGCGATGGCAAACTGATACTCGCCCTTGCCCTTGCCGGCCTTGATGGGGACGATCTTGGCAGCCTCGGGAGCGGCCTTGGCCTCGTCCTCGGTGAGGGCGTAGGCCCTGATGGTGGCGTGCGGGCAGACATAGGCGCACTGGTTGCACTGGATGCAGGTGGCGCTGTTCCACTCGGGCACGCTGACGGCCACGCCGCGCTTCTCATAGGCGGAAGCGCCGAGCTCGAAGGTGCCGTCCGCATGGGCCTTGAAGGCGCTGACGGGCAGGCTGTCGCCGTCCATCTTGCCGACGGGGTCGAGGATCTCGCCGACCATCTTGACGACCGGGGCGCGGCCGGTGAGCTCGATGGGCTTGGTCTCATCGGTGGCGGTGGCCCAGGACTCGGGGATGTCGACCACGGTGTACGCGGAGGCGCCGAGCTCGATGGCCTTGTGGTTCATGTCCACGACGTCCTGGCCCTTCTTGAGGTAGGAGTGCGTGGCGGCGTCCTTCATATATTTGATGGCCTGATCCTCGGGGATGACCTTGGCCAGGGAGAAGAAGGCGCTCTGCAGAATGGTGTTGGTGCGCTTGCCCATGCCGATCTTGGCGGCGAGGTCGATCGCGTTGATCATGACGAGCTTTATCTTGTTCTTGGCGATATACCTCTTGGCGTCCGCGTCGAGGTGGTGCTCAAGCTCGGCGAAGTCCCACTGGCTGTTCACGAGGAACACGCCGCCGGCCTTCAGCTTCTGGGCCATCTTGAAGCCCTTGGTGATATAGCTCGGGTTGTGGCAGGCCACGAAGTCGGCCTTGTTGATGTAGTACGGGCTCTTGATGGGCTTGTCGCCGAAGCGCAGGTGGCTGATGGTGACGCCGCCGGTCTTCTTGGAGTCGTACTGGAAGTAGGCCTGGACGTACTTGTCGGTGTGGTCGCCGATGATCTTGATGGAGTTCTTGTTCGCGCCGACGGTGCCGTCGCCGCCGAGGCCCCAGAACATGCAGGAGACGGTGCCCTTCGGGGCGGTGTCGGGAGCGGAGGTCTCACGCAGGGAGAGCTTGGTCACGTCGTCCACGATGCCGACGGTGAAGCGGGCCTTCGGGTTGGCCTTGGCCAGCTCCTTGTAGACCGCGAAGACGGAAGCGGGAGGCGTGTCCTTGCTGGCGAGGCCGTAGCGGCCGCCGATGACCTTGATGTCGGTCCTGCCGGCGTCGGCAAGGCTCGTCATGACGTCCATGTACAGAGGCTCGCCCAGGGCGCCGGGCTCCTTGGTGCGGTCGAGCACCGCGATGGACTTACATGTGGCCGGGATGGCGGCGAGCAGCTTGTCCGCGCGCCAGGGGCGATACAGGCGGACCTTCACGAGGCCGACCTTCTGGCCGTGGGCGTTCAGGTAGTCGATGACCTCCTCGGTCACGTCGCAGATAGAGCCCATGGCGACGATGACGCGGTCAGCGTCCGGCGCGCCGTAGTAGTTGAAGAGCTGGTAGTCGGTGCCGAGCTTCTTGTTGACCTTCTTCATGTAGTCCTCGACTATGCCGGGGACGGCCTCGTAGTACTTGTTGGAGGCCTCGCGGTTCTGGAAGAAGATGTCGCCGTTCTCGTGGCTGCCGCGCATCTGCGGATGCTCGGGGTTCAGCGCACGGGCGCGGAACTCCTCGACAGCCTTCATGTCGACCATGCTGGCGAGATCCTTGTAGTCCCAAACGGCTATCTTCTGGATCTCGTGGCTGGTGCGGAAGCCATCGAAGAAGTTCAGGAAGGGGACGCGGCCCTTGATGGCGGCCAGGTGAGCGACGGCGGAGAGGTCCATGACCTCCTGCACGTTGCCCTCGCAGAGCATGGCAAAGCCGGTCTGGCGGCAGGCCATGACGTCCTGGTGGTCGCCGAAGATGGACAGCGTGTGGCTCGCAAGGGTGCGGGCCGTGACATGGAACACGCCGGGGAGCAGCTCGCCCGCGATCTTGTACATATTCGGGATCATGAGCAGCAGGCCCTGGGACGCGGTGTACGTCGTCGTGAGGGCGCCGGCGTTGAGGGAGCCGTGAACAGCGCCGGCGGCGCCGGACTCGGCCTGCATCTCCTGCACCTTAACGGTGGTGCCGAAGATATTCTTGAGACCCGCGGCAGACCACTGGTCCACGTAGTCGGCCATGGGGCTGGACGGCGTGATGGGGTAAATGGCCGCTACTTCCGTAAATGCATACGAAACGTGAGCGGCGGCCTGGTTGCCGTCCATGGTTTTGAGTTTTCTCGCCATACTTTCATCTCCACACAATTTTATTTTGAATGAAGGGGCCAAAGCGTTATAATATTATCACTCCGGGGCGAACATGTAAACTACTTTTTGCTCTAAAAAAGCACAAATTTTTGCGGGAACGGGCAAAATGTTTTTCACTTTGAATTTTTGGGACAAAAAGCGGCGGGCGTGTGCGGAATCCCGACCCGGGCGCCGAGAGAGGCGGGAAACTCCCACTTGTACTTTGGCCGCAAATGTATTATAATGACATACCCGCACCTGAATGGGGCCCGCAAGGGCAGATGTCCCGAAAGGAGGAGCATCATGGTGAGGCTTGATAACGAAAAGGGAGCCATTACTATAACTGATGAGGTTTTTGCCAACCTTGCCGGGGACGCGGCGACGAGCTGCTTCGGCGTCAAGGCGATGGCCGCGCGCGGCAAGGACGGCGTGTTCCAGCTCCGCCGCGAGTCCATGTCGAAGGGCGTGGCCGCAAGGCTCGGAGAGGACGGCAGCGTCTCGCTCGAGCTGCATATCGCGGTGGACCACGGCGTGAACCTCATGGCGCTGTGCAGCAGCATCATGAACGAGGTCAGCTATAAGGTCTCCATGGCCACCGGCGTGCCGGTGAAGCGCGTGGACGTATATGTGGACACGATGATAATCGGCTGAGGCGTATATAAAGACTAAAGGAAGTTCGGAGGTAGAGGCCCTCTTGAGAGAATTCATTGACGCGGCGCTTTTCAGCGAGATCATACAATGCGCAAACGCCGCACTCGGACAGAACAAGCAGCTCATAAACGAGCTGAACGTCTTCCCGGTCCCGGACGGGGACACGGGCACGAACATGAGCCTGACGATGGGCGCCGCGGCGGCGGAGCTCTCGAAGAAAACTTTCCCGACGCTGGGCGAGGCCGCCGCCTGCGCGGCAAACGCCATGCTCCGCGGCGCGCGCGGCAACTCCGGCGTCATACTCTCGCTGCTTTTCCGCGGCCTTGCGAAGCGGCTGAAGGGCTGCGAGACGGCGGACGCGAAGCTTTATGCCGAGGCGATGAGCGCCGGCGTGGACGCGGCGTACAAGGCCGTCATGAAGCCGGCGGAGGGCACGATACTCACCGTTTCGCGCGTTTCCACCAGCGCGGCGCTGGAGTTCGCCGAGCACGGCAGCGACCTTGAGCTGATGCTCAGCTGCGCTTGCGAATCCGCGGCGGAGGCCCTGGCGGACACGATAAACCTGAATCCCGTGCTCAAGCGCGCCGGAGTGGTCGACGCGGGCGGCAAGGGCTATCTCTTCATACTCGAAGCCACGCTCTCTGTGCTCAGGGGTGAGGGCTTTGTCCCTGTTGAGGGGCAGGAGGAGGCTGACGAGCCGCGCGAGAGGGCGGATTTCTCGGACTTCTCCACGGGCGAGATCGCGTTTGCCTACTGCACCGAGTTCATAGTCGGGCGCGAAAACGGCAAGGACCCCGCGCTGCTCCGCGGATACCTCGAGTCGCTCGGCGACTGCGTGGTAGTGGTCGACGACGACGAGATAATCAAGGTCCACGTCCACACGAACGTCCCCGGAAACGTGCTCACCGAGGCGCTGACCTACGGCCCGCTGCTGAAGGTGAAGATTGAGAACATGCGCGAGCAGCACAGCGAAATGGCCGGGGGCGAGGCCGCGCACGCCGCCGCGCCGGCGGAGGAGCCGGCCGCGGAGGAGAGCGAGTTCGCCGAGCCGGAAAAGCCCTTCGGCGCGGTGGCCGTCTGCGCGGGCGAGGGCATGGCGGAGCTGTTCCGCGAGCTTGGCGCGGACAATATCGTCACCGGGGGCCAGACGATGAACCCGTCCACGGAGGACATCCTCCGCGCCGTGAACCGCACCCCGGCGGAGACGGTTTTTGTCCTGCCGAACAACAAAAACATAATAATGGCCGCCGAGCAGTGCGTGCCGATGACGGAAAAGCGCGTCATCGTAATACCCACAAAGACCGTGCCGCAGGGCATAACGGCGCTGCTCTCGCTGGACGAGGGCTCCACGGCGGAGGACATAGCCGCGGACATGCAGGAGGCCATCGGCGGCGTGCACACCGCGCTCGTGACCTACGCGGCGCGCGACAGCGAGTTCGACGGGCATGAGATACACGCGGGCGAGTACCTCGCGCTGCTCGACGGGGCGCTGATAGGCAGCTACACGGGCCTCGACGAGCTGGTCGAAGAGCTCGGCGCGGCGGCGGACGCGCTCGACCCCTCGGTGATAAGCGTGTACTACGGCGAGGACGTCTCGGCCGAGGAGGCCGAGGCAACGGCCGGCGCGATAGGCGCCCACTTCCCGGACGCGGAGCTCACCGTTGTGAACGGCGGGCAGCCGGTGTATTACTATATGATCTCGATAGAGTGACGAAAAAGGGCCCGGAAGGGCCCTTTTTCGTACTGTGAAAGGTGGAAAGCGCGTGGACATATACGCCTATTGGGACGCGGTCCTCGGCCAGCGGGGGGACGATATGAGGCGGTTTTTCCGCGAAGGCGCCGTGGTGAACTGGCCGAATACGAACGAGAGCTTCACTGTGGAGGAGTTCATCCGCGCAAACTGCGAATACCCCGGCAACTGGGCCGGGGAGATAGAGCGCGTGGAACGCCTCGGGGAGCTTATAATAACGGCGGTGCGCGTTTTCCCGCGCGGGGGAGGCGCGTCCTTCCACGCCGTGTCCTTCATCCGGCTGGACGGGGGCATGATAAGCTCCGTGGACGAGTACTGGGGCGACGACGGCCAGCCGCCCGAGTGGAGGAGGGCGCTGAGCCTCGGCCGGGAGCTTGTGCCGGCCGGGGAGGACCCGGAGCGCGGGGGCTGAAACGACGGCGCCCGGCTGCACAAAAGATTTACATAATATAAAACCACGCGGCGTCCATGAGCGCCGGAGGGGGCGTCCCTCGCTCCGGACGGCGCGGCACAGGGCAAAACCCCCGGGAATCCCGGGGGTTTGCGCGTTATCTCAGATAGGCCAGCACCTCGGCGAGAGCGGCGTCGCTCACGGCAGAGCCGCCGGTCTGCGTCATCTGGTATGTGGCCTGCTCGGCCTCGCTCAGCTCGCCGCGGAGCTCGAGCCTGCCGGCGATCTCCTTGCATTTGAACTTCATGATGAGCTTCATCGGGCCGTGCAGCTTGTTTATGTCGAACCCGCCCTGCAGGTAAAAGACGGGCACGGCGGAGGGCACGTGCATTTTGACGCGCAGGCCGTCCGCAAGCTCCGCGGTTGGGGGGCTCATGCCCACGCCGCAGACGGCGCGCAGGGAATAGAGCCTTGCGGCCTTCTTATAGCCGACAATGGTGCCGGCGAAAAGCCAGCCCAGAAAGACGGCTTCCTTGTGCAGGTGACATTTCGGGACGCTGTCGAGCCTGTAGGAGGGGACATCGAGCTTTTTCGCCAGCAGCTTGGCGTACTGTTCCGTGTAGCCGGTGTTGGACGTATATACAACTATCATGCTTTGCGCTCCTTTCAGGTGTTGTAGAATATGTCTACTCTGATGGCAACAGTATATATAAATATCGGGCAAAATGCAAGCACTTTGCCCGATATTTCACATAACCGGCCGCGGAGGCAGGTTAAATCTCACGATACATGGCGGGAGCGTCGCTCTTCGTGGCGTGTTCGTCCACGGAGATGACCTCCACGCGCACGCGCCGCTCGCCGAAGGCGAGCTCGATCGTGTCGCCCGGACGGACCTCGGCCGAGGCCTTGGCCGTCTTGCCGTTTATGCTGACGCGCCCGCCGTCGCAGGCTTCGTTGGCCACGGTGCGGCGCTTGATGAGCCGGGAGACCTTGAGGTATTTGTCGAGACGCATGGTTTCCTCCTATTCGCCGCTGAAGCGGCTGTCGTAATCGCTGCTGCGCAGCCATGTGGAGAGCTGGGTCAGCACCATGTCCATGCCGCCGCTGCGGTAGGGCGCGCCGCCGCCTGAAAACACGGCGCCGCCGTCCTCGACAACCGGCAGCATGACGCGCGCCGAGGTCCCGCTGCCCGGGCGGCTCTCTATCACGAACGCGCCGCCGTGCAGTTCCGCTATCGCGCGCACAAGAGCGAGGCCGATGCCGGGCGGGGAGGACAGGCTGCCCTCACCGCCGGAGACAGAGGCGAGCTGCTCCGGCGACATGCCGCAGCCGTTGTCGTCCACGGAGATTATCGCCCGCTGCGCCCGCCGCTCAAGCGAGACTCGCACGCTGCCGCCGGGACCGAGGCTTATCAGGGAGTTTGACAGCAGGTTCAGCAGCATCTGCTCTATCAGAGTGCGGTCGAAGCACATATAGAGCCGCTCATCGGGACAGTCATAGACCACGGAAAGGCCGCGCGGCCCGGCAAAAAAGCCTGCGGTCCAGACGAGCTCGCGTATGACCTCGGACAAATCGAGCTCCTTAGGCGAAAAAGCGGCCGTGCCGCGCTCGATCGCTTCGAGCGCCGAGGAGTTGAGCACCGCGCGGGCAAGGCGGTAATACCCGTGGCTGAGTGAGGCCACGCCGCTGGCCAGCTCGCCGTCATCCTCACGCGCGGCGGAGATTTTTCCTATCCTGTCGACGGCGAAGCGGAGGTCGGTGAGCGCGGTGCGCATCGTGTGCTCCAGCCCGGAGCGGCGGGACATTTCTGTCCTCGGACGGGCGAAGCTGAGACGGCAGAGCGTGGCCGAACCGAAGCGGCTGAAGTGCGCGGCGACCCGCCGGCCGTTCAGGTCGAGAGAGGCGCAGTAGCTGCCCGAAGGGCACTCGAGCACGAGCGATGGGAGCACGGAGCTGACGCGCTTGCCTTCGATCTGCCCGAGCTTTTCCTGCGCATGGCTGTTCGCTATGAGTATACGCCCGCCGGAGATGCCGAGGGCGGGCTCGTTCGCGCCGCTCACCAGCTCGTGCAGGCTGAAATCCATTCCGTTCATTTGGGCTCCTTGACTGCCGCCGCGCTTTAGCGGCGGCAAACAATATTACTTGATTTTATCAAAAAATGCGCCGGAACTCAATAGCCTTGTCGAATTTAGTCGTTTTTTGCGCCGGCGCGGGCATCCCGAATATATGATATGCCGAACAAACGCCCGGCGTCCATCAAATTTCTGGGTGAATGTATCAAACGTTTAGAATATTGCAAATATGGTATTGATATTTTCGGAAGAATGTTATAGAATACACAAGGCAAACAAAAGAACTACACATTTTAGATATGGAGGAATAAAAATGAGCATCAAAATTGGTATCAACGGGTTTGGCCGCATCGGCCGCCTCGTGTTCCGCGCCGGCATCGTCCGCGACGACTTCGAGATAGTCGCCGTGAACGCCCCGGACAAGACCCCCGAGCAGCTCGCCTACGTCACCAAGTACGACTCCGTGCACGGCCGCTTCAACGGCACCGTCGAGGTCGTCGACGGCAACCTTGTCGTGAACGGCAAGACCGTCAAGCTCCTCAACTCCCGCGATCCCCACGACCTGCCCTGGGGCGAGCTGGGCGTTGACTACGTCCTCGAGTGCACCGGCAAGTTCCTGACCAAGGAAGCCGCCCAGCCGCATCTGGACGCCGGCGCCAAGGTCGTTGTCCTCTCCGGCCCCAGCAAGGACGACACCCCGATGTTCGTCTGCGGCGTCAACCTCGACAAGTACGACCCCAGCATGACCGTCGTGTCCAACGCCTCCTGCACCACCAACTGCCTGGCTCCTCTCGCCAAGGTCATCAATGACAACTTCGGCATCATCGAGGGTCTCATGACCACCGTTCACGCCGGCACCGCCAGCCAGAACGTCGTCGACGCCTTCTCCAAGAAGAACTGGCGCCTGAGCCGCAGCTGCTTCGAGAACATCATCCCCTCCACCACCGGTGCCGCCAAGGCCGTCGGCAAGGTCATCCCCGAGCTGAAGGGCAAGCTGACCGGCATGAGCATGCGTATCCCCAGCGCCGACGTCTCCATCGTCGACCTGACCTGCCGCCTCGAGAAGGGCGCCACCTATGACGAGATCTGCGCCGCCGTCAAGGCCGCGGTCGACGGCCCGATGGCCGGCGTCATGGAGTACGTGGACGAGGAGGTCGTCTCCAGCGACTTCCGCACCGATCCCCACACCTCCATCTTCGATGCCAAGGCCGGAATCAGCCTGAACCCAAACTTCGTGAAGCTCGTCGCCTGGTACGACAACGAGTGGGGCTTCTCCAACAAGATGCTCGACCTCACCGCCCACATCGACAGCGTGCGCAACAAGTAATCTGCTATAATAAAAGGCGCGCAGCGAGCAATCGCGGCGCGCCTTGTTCTATTTGCGGCGGGGCCGCGCCCACGCGCTTTTTGGAGGCTCTATGGATCTCAGACCAGTTGGCATATTCGACTCCGGCCTCGGCGGGCTGACCGCCGTGCGCGAGCTGCAGAAGCTTCTTCCGGCGGAGGACATCGTTTACTTCGGCGACACAAAGAGGGTGCCGTACGGCGGCAGGAGCATAGCTGAGCTTGAGGAAATCGCGCTGGACGACACGCGCTTCATGCTCGAACACGGGGTGAAGGCCATACTCGTCGCCTGCGGGACAGTGAGCTCGAACTGCCTCGGCGTCGTCTCGCGCACGGCGCGCCTGCCTGTTACGGGCGTCGTGGTCCCGGCGGCGCGCGAGGCCGTGCACGCCACGAAAAGCGGCAGGATAGGCGTCCTTGCCACTGTCGCCACGGCGAGGAGCGGGGCCTTCGGGCGGGAAATCGCCGCAATGGCGCCGGATATGGAGGTTATCAGCGAGGGGACTGGCGAGCTCGTGCCGCTCGTTGAGGCCGGGCGCACCTCGATAGACGACCCGGGAGTGCGCGCCGCGCTGGAGCGCTGCCTGAGGCCGTTTGAAAACGGGGCCGTGGACACGCTGATACTCGGCTGCACGCACTATCCGCTGCTCGCCGGGGCGATAAGCGAGCTGATAGGCGCGGATGTAAAGCTCATCGACACGGGCGCCGCCGGCGCGCGCGAGCTGGCCTGCCTGCTGAGGGAGGCGGGGATAGAGTGCAGCGCGAGGAAGATCGGCTCCTGTGAGCTGTTCGCCAGCGGGGACGAGGCCGAATTCCGCCGTCTCGCGGACGTGTTCCTTGCCTGAAACGCACATATCGAAAAGCCGGAGCGGTATCGCTCCGGCTTTTGGTTTGCTCCAGCCTTGTGCCGTAGGATCGAGAAGCGCAGCACGGCTTATCTGGACGGGCAATGCCGCCGGGCGGGCCCATCCCGCGGCGCTCCGCGCCGCGCTATGCCTCCACACGCAGTGTGGCGCTATGCCCCCGCCCGCAGTGTGGGGCGCCGCCCGGTGAGGAGAAGGCCGGCGGTGACGGCTGTCAGCGGCGCGACGGTGACGAGCCCGAAGCAGCCGACAAGGGTGTGCAGGATCTCCGCGGCGACGTACTTGAGGTTGAAAATGGTGTAGAGCGGCGTGCCCTGTGCCATGAATACCATCAGCAGGGAAATGTAGCCGCCGGAATAGGCCAGCAGGAGCGTGGTGGTCTGAGTGCTCAGTGCCGCGCGGCCCACGGTGAAGCCGGATTGTATCGCCTCGCGGGCGGTGATGTCCGGCTTTTTTTCCACGACCTCGGAGATGCTGCTCGTGATGTCCACGGAGAGGTCCATTATGGCCCCGGAGGAGCCGATGAAGATACTCGCCATGAAGATCCGCGTGAGGTTGAGCTGCGAATAGCCGGAGTAGAGCAGGCTTTCGGAGTAGCTCATCACCGCGCCGTGTATTTTGAACAGGTCGGTGAAGATTATCCCCATTATGCACGTCACCGCCACGGCGAGGACACAGCCGGAAAGGGAGGCGAGCGCGCGGCGGTCGAAGCCGTATACGAGCGAGACGGTCATTGCGGCCATTATCAGGACCACGCCGAGGCCGAGATATACGGGATTGACGCCGTTGAGGCTGTACGGCACGAGCACCTTCCATATCATGAGCACGCACACGGCGAAGCTGACGAGCGCACGTACGCCGGTGCGCCCGGCGAAGAGCACGAGCAGTATGACGAACAGCGCCGCGAGCACCAGCTCGGAGGGGACCCTGTAGTGGTCTATCATTGATACGTTGAGTATCTCCCCGTCCTGGTGGTTGATGCGCACCAGAGCCTTGTCCCCGGGGGAGAAGAGCTTGTCCTGCTCGAGGGAGCCGTTGAGCTGGTTGTTGCCCTCGCATATCGCCCCCTTGAATTCGCCGGAGAGTATCTCCAGCTCGCAGAGCTGGTCCCCTGAGCGGACGAGCCCGGTGTCGATTATAAGGCTGTCGTTCGTCGAGAGCACGAGCGCGGGGCAGATGATGCTCTCCTGGTATACGATGTTGTCCTCGTAGCCCGTGGGCATGATCAGGAGGACGAGAATGAGCGCAAGGCCGACCATGATCGGCCCGTACTTTGAGAGAATGCGGCGAAAACCTGTTTTGTCCATACTACCTCCGGTGTCTTTTCCGCAAAAGCCGCCCTCCGGTAAACGGAGGGCGGCCGGCCGGTTTTTTTACAGGCGATTACTCAACGCTGAGCAGCTCCGCCATCTTGTCGTAGATGTCGGTGTTGTCGTAGTAGCCGTTGAAGGCCTCGCTGCCGACGCCGTCGGCAAGGACCGGGACGGGCAGGCCGGTGTGGCTGTAGCTGGTGAAGCTCACGCCGGACTTGTTGTTGATGATATGGGTGATGGTGACGCTGAGCGGCTCGTAAGTGCCGTAGAGGACGTACTCCTCCTGCTCGTACTCGCTGGCGGCGGTGCCGTTTACGCTCTTTTCATAGGCGGCGCGGAGCTGCTCTATCTCGTACTCGGTGAGGATGAGCTTGTCGCCCTCCTCGCCCTCGACCTTGAGGCCGAAGAGCTCCTCGATGTCGGCGAGGACATCCTCGAACGGGGTCTTGTTCTCCTTGTAGCCGGCGACGTACTGCTCGTCGTACTCCACGAAGGAGATCTTCTGGCTCTCGAGCAGGCTGAGGTAGGTGTCGTATTCGGTGCCGGCGAAGCCGATGGTCAGGCCGCCGGTCTCGTGGTCGCCGGTGACGAGGATAAGGGTCTCCTCGGGGTGCTCTTCGGCGAAGTCGATGGCCACCTGCACGGCGTCTGCCAGGGCGAGGGTGTCGTTGATGGAGGAAGCGGCGTCGTTGGCGTGGCAGGCCCAGTCGATCTTGCCGCCCTCGCACATCATGAAGAAGCCGGTGTCGTTCATCAGGACCTCGATGCCCTTCTCCACGTAGTCCGCAAGGGACCACATGTCGTCGGTGCGGTCGATCTCATAGGCGATGGAGTCGCCGTCGGCGAGGTACTCGTCGATCAGGATGGCCTTGTCGCCGCTGCCGATCTCGTCGGCGGAGGCGTAGTCGAAGGTGACGGTGTAGCCGGCCTCCTCGGCGAGGTCGTAGAGGCTCTCGGAAGGGTTGGCCTCGTCGTAGCCCTCGGGGCTGAGCAGGCCGCCGCCGGCGAAGTACTCAAAGCCGCTGTCGACGAGCTCGAGGCCAATCTCGTAGTAGCTGCTGCGGCTGGCCTGGTGGGCATAGAACGCGGCGGGGGTGGCGTGGTTGAGGTTGACGCTGGAGATGACGCCGACCTTCCAGCCGAGCTGCTCGTGGACCTTCTCGGCTATGGTCTCGTACTCGATGGTGCCTGTCTCGTCCACGTTGATGCTGCCAGAATAGGTCTTGAAGCCGGTGGCGATGCTCGTGGCGGTGGAGGCGGAGTCGGGAGCGAAGGAGTTGGAATCATAGGTTACGGCGCTGCCGGCGGCCTCAAAATTCATGAAGTTCAGGGCGACCGGGCCGTCGAGCACGGCGCCGCCGTTGTCGTCGAGGCTGGGCTCGGCCTGCATGTAGTCCTCGTCCTCAAGGGCTCCGAGGTAATCGGCGGTGGCCTGGATCTGCGGGTAGCTCATGCCGTCGCCGATGAACAGGAAGACGTATTTCGGGGCGGCGCTGTCAGCATCCCCGTCGGTTTCTCCCTGGGCGGAGAGCGGGGCGGCGCCGGCGGTCACGTCGGGCGTGGGGGCGGCCGTGTTTTCGGCCGGGGCCTCGCCGCAGGCGGCGAGCATCACCATGACGAGCATGGCGGCGAGAATCAGTGCGGTTACCTTTTTCATGTTTTCCCTCCGTTGTATTTTTGAAAGGTACGCACCGAATAATACCCACGGCGGATAAAGTCCTCCACCGCCTGGCGGTAAAATCTTTGTAATGGCGTGTCAGCCGTAGAGCGGCAGGCAGAGGCTCCACTCCGTCCAGCCGCCGGGCTGCGCAGACTCGAGAGCGCCGATCTGAGCGGCAAGATATTCGGAGGGCTCGGCCTCGTACAGACGGCGCAATGCGGGCAGGACCTCCGGCGAGAGGGAGGCGAGATAGTCCGTGTCCACCTCCTCGAGCGATCCGGAGAGGTAGGCGTCCACATTATAATCTGCAACGCGCCCGTCCACGGCGCAGAGGTTGAAGATTATCCAGCCGGCGAGGCCCACGGCCGCGAAATACGGCCAGAAGCGGAAGCTCGGGCGCAGCGCCTTCACACAGGCGAGGACAAGGCAGCAGAGTATGAAGGCCATGGCCCAGAGCGTCATTGCGCGGAGCACGCTCATGCCGTAGGCGAGGATGTAGAGCCGCATCCTCCAGAAGGCGGAGACGAGTATCACCGCCGTGAGCGCCGCGAGCAGCAGGCACAGGGCGCGCACCGGGCGGGAATGCCCCGCGCGGACGGCGCAGAAGAGCAGCGCGGCGAGGTTTACCGCCGCGACGATCACGAGCTGCATGAAGCCGCTGCGGGCGTATTCGGCCCAGCCGCCCTCCATCGCGGCCGCTTCCGCGCCGCCAAAGAGGTATTCAAACTGCACGGCGGCAAACAGGGCGTAGAGCGCGCAGAGCAGCACGAGGGCGGTGATATACGGGACCGCGGGAGGGGCCTCGCGTTCCGCGGGCTCATAAGCGGCGTTCGGTTCGGCGTGGCGGAGGAAAAATATCGCCGAGAAGAAGCAGAAGGCGAAAAACAGCGTGGCGATCACGTCGAAAACCGTGTTCAGCGCGTCGAGTTCGAACAGGTAGTCCGCGATCGAGCCGAACACGCCCTCGAACACCGCGTCCGCCGAGGCGAGCAGCGCGCCGCAGAACAGCAGCACCGGCAGTGCGCAGAGCGCGCCGAGCAGCACTCCGGTGACGCGGCCGCGGCTCTCGCCCTTCCTCAGCGAGGAGAGCACGCGGAAGGGCGCGCCCCAGCGGGAGAAGAGCGCCCTGAACGACAGCCCTATCGCCTCCGGCACGCAGAGCGCGTCCGTCAGAGAGCGCGCGGAGAGCCCGGCGAGGGAGAAAAAGGCGAGCGCCGAGGCGCAGAGTATGAGCACGCAGTTCACGGCGCGGATCGAGGCGTCGCCGTATACCGAGCAGCAGAGCGCGAGCAGCGCGGCGCCGGCGGAGAGGAAGGCGTTATAGCGGTTCCAGCGCGCTCTTTTGCCCAGAAAGAGCAGAACGGCGGCCCAGATCGCCGCGGTCACGGCGGTTATGCCGAAGGCAAGTCCGCCGTAGCCGAAGGCGAGGTCTATAAGGTCAACAAGCGGGAAGGCGGCGCGCCAGAGCAGCGCGAGGGCGAGCGCCGCGGGAAAAAGCAGATAGTCGCGGGCGGAAGGGCGGTTATTATCAATCATTTTTTCCCTCCTCGGTGTACTCAAGGATGTCCCCCGGCTGGCAGCTTAGCGCGCGGCAGAGCGCGTCGAGCGTGGAAAAGCGGACGGCCTTCGCCTTGCCGGTTTTCAGGACGGAGAGATTGGCGAGCGTGATGCCCACGCGCTCGGAGAGCTCCGTGAGGCTGAGCTTGCGCTTCGCCAGCATTACGTCGAGGTTTATGCGTATCATGGCAGCACCTCAGATGGTCAGGTCGTTTTCCGACTGCATGTCCGCCGCCTTGCGCGTCAGATGGGACAGCGCGGCGCAGCAGACGCTCACCGCCGCGCCGACCGCGCAGAGTATCACCCCGCCGACAATGAGCGATATGTGCAGCAGATGGAAAAAGGCCAGGACGAGGCCGGCTATCATATATAGCACCGTGTCCAGCAGTGCGAGCAGGCTGCATGTTTTCAGCCGCGCTGCATTTTTGTGGCAGAAGCTGTTATCGCGCCGTATCTCGAGCGCGATGCGCCAGACAAGGACGAGAAAGACGTATACCGGCACGGTAGTCAGCCAGAAAAATATCAGGCAGGGAAGATAGGCCGGCTCAAGGGCCGGGTTCGCCGAAACGATGTCCTGCCCCACCGACGGCACGAACACGAGCGCGAGGAACAATACGCAGAGGGCGACCACAACAAGTATTACCCTGAGCCATACTGAGAGTTCCTTCTGTTTCAAGAAAACTCCCCCTTTCGAGGAAGAGCATAGCATGCGAATTACCGAAAGTCAAGAAAAATTTATCGATAATCGATAATATGGAGAATAGCGCTGCCCGCAGCGCCGCGGGGCGGAACAAGGGCGGCCTTTGTCAAACCAATTCTGAGAGATTTCTTTTTGTCTTGTCAAAAAGAAACCCCTCAGACTCCAACCAAACTGCGTTTGGATGCTTAGTGCGGCCCAAAGGGCCGCAAAGAGACAAAATGTCATCCCTAATGGTGAATGAGTTGCCGCATCGCCGACCGTGCGTTTGCTTCGCTTCGCTCGCGGCCACACTGCGTGTGGAGGCAGAGCGCCGCTTCGCGGCGAGGGCCTCATCAATTTTCCCGTTAGTGCCGCGACCAACGGGAGCAATGCACGGTTTTGGTGGCTGACGTCATTCACCCTTCGGGATGACCACGTAGAATCTACCTCGCGCCTCTGTGAGGCGCGCTATGCCTCCACACGCAGTGTGGCGCTTTTCTTTGGGGTGTCACTCCCGTTTCTTTTGGCGCAGTCAAAAGAAATGGGGTGACAAAGACAATGCAGGGGCTTTCGCCCCTGCAATCGTTATGTAAGGGCTCTCGCCCTTATATTATCGCCCTCGCCGCGCATCGCGCGGCGCTCTGCCTCCAAGCGCAGCTTGGCCCGCGGCCGCCGGCCGCTTAGTCGATGTCCTCGATGATTTTTTCGGGGGCGTGCTCGAGCTCATTCGGGTTCTTGAGGTAGTAGCGCAGGTATTTGAAGGCGCTGGCGTAGTAATTCCCGTCGCAGATGCGCTCGTCGCAGACGATCTTGTAGTCCACGTACTTGTGCTCCACGGGCTGTCCGTGCCTGTCGAGCTCCACAGCCCTGCGCTTCGCGCCGAAGGCGAGGAAGACGGGCAGGTTGCCAAAGTTGTAGAGGTGGTGGTAGATGGGCCCGATGCCCAGCGAGCCGAGATCCGTGATGATCATGGAGCCGTGGAAGGGGCTGACGCCGATGAGCGACGCGGGCAGCCAGTCGAAATAGTCAAGGAGCTTGATGACCTTGACCGCGAGCTTCAGCAGCAGGCGCGGCATGTTCATAAGCGCCCGGGCGGCCTTTTCGGTGCCGCTGTCGTCCGAGGAGCGTATCTCCTCCACGGCGGCGTTCATCTTGCGGTAAACGTCGTATATCGTGTCCGTCGGCGCAAACTCCACCTTGGCGCAGGTCTCCTCCGCTTCCACGGTGATACCGCGCTTGACCATCATGTTAATTATAATGGTGTTCCTCGCGTATACCCGCTGCCCGGAGACAAAGCGGTTCAGGCCGGGGAGGTGGCAGAGCACTCGGATGTAGGCGGCGATGAAGAGGTGCAGCATCCCGAGGCCCTTGTAGCCCTCCTGCCTCTTAGCGCGGAGCCAGCGGTCGGTGTCCGATATTTCAACAGAGCCGGCAAACTGGTTGCAGGAGTCGTTACGGTCGATCATTATGTACGGCTCAAACATGTTGAGCGCAGGGAGCGTGCGCAGGCGCCGGCCCTCTTTGCGGTCGCCGAAACGGCGGCGGGCAGCATCACTCATCCGATGTTCCTCCTTCTGATGGGCGCAATTACGCTTTATTATAATACCCCAACTGCAAAAAGACAAGAGGTACATCGGCCTCAATGTCTGAAAACGGCAACTTCGTGAAGATTGACAAATAATTGACGGGAATTTAGGGCGTTAAATAGTTGTATTTTTGTCATTTTATATGCGAAAATTGCTTGATGAAAGCGGCTTTTTTTGCTATTATGATATAGGCAAATTATTTTGGCGGAGAGTGCGCGCATACTCCGCCTTTTCGGTGGGAGGTGTATCAATGTCTTTGGAAGCGATTACGACCATCAGCGAGGCGGAGGAAAACGCCAGGAGGATGAAGGCCGAGGCCGCTGCCGCGGCAAAGGCGGCGGAGGCCGCCGCGCTCGCGGAGGGCAAGACGGCCCTTGAGGCGGCGGCGCAGAAGGCCGCGTCCGAGCTCGCGGAGCTGCGCGCCAAGTCCGACGAGAAAGCGCGCGAGGACGCGCGGCAGCTCGCCTCGGATACGGAGAACAAAAAGGCGGCGATGAGGGCCCGGGCGGACGCAAGGCTTGGCAAGGCCGCGGCGCTCATCGTGGAAAGGGTAGTGAACGGCTGACATGATCGAAAGGATGAAAAAGCTCACGCTGCTGGCCGTGGCCTCGGAGCGCAAGGCGCTGCTGAAGGACCTGATGCTGCTCGGCTGCGTGGAGCTCACGGAACAGGCGGTCACGGACGATTCCCTGCCGGTGCTGAAGGGCATGGGACAGACCGGGCTCGCCACGGAAAAGGCCCGCCACGCCGCGATCACCAACGCCCTGAAGCTGCTGGACAAGTACGCGCCGGCAAAGAAGAGCTTCCTTGCCCCGCTGCCGGACGCCGAGCTCAACGTGCTGCTTGACGAGACGACGCTGGACGCGGACGTGGAGCTCTCCGAGCACATAGCCGAGCTTGAGGAGCTCATCCGCCGGGCATCGGCTGAGGAGGCGCGCGAGAAGGCGGCCATAGAGGCGCTCACCCCCTGGGCGGCGCTCGATCTGCCGCTTGGCTTCCACGGCACGGAGCGCGCGGCGGTGACGCTGTGCTCCTTCCCGGCGGCGCTCGACATGGCGGAGGCTGACCTCACGCTCGGGGCAGCGGCGCCGGAGGCGCAGCTCCTGCGCGTTTCGGACGACAGGTCGCTGCACTACGCCGTGCTCGTGTGCCTGCGCGAGGAGCAGGACGCCGCGGCGGAGGCATTGAGGCCGCTCGGTTTTTCCATCATGACCGTGCAGGAGACCTCCGGCACGGCGAAGGAGGGCATCGCGGCGGCGGAGGCCAGGCTCGCGGAGCTGGCGGAGGAGAAGCAGCAGTGCGCTTCGGCGATAGCTTCCCACGCGGACTCGAGGGACGAGCTGAAGCTCAGGGCGGACACGCTGAGCACGCGCATAGACCGCGCGGAGGCGGAGAGCAAGCTGCTCCGCACGGAGAGCACCGTGTGCCTCACCGGCTGGGTGCTGACCGAGCGGGAGGCGGAGCTCGCCAAAACGCTCGAGAAGTACGACTGCGCATGGGAGACGGCGGAGCCCGGCAAGGACGAATACCCCGAGGTCCCCGTGAAGCTGAAAAACAACAAGGTCACCCGCGCGCTGAACATGGTCACGGAGATGTATTCGCTCCCGGCCTACGACGGCGTGGACCCAAACCCGCTTATGGCGCCGTTTTTCATACTGTTTTACGGCATCATGCTTGCGGACATGGCCTACGGGCTGATCATGATAATCGCGGCGCTCGTCGTCCTGAAAAAGAAAAAACCGCGCAAGGGCACGCGCAACTTCTTTGAGCTGATGCTCTGGTGCGGCATTTCGACGACGATCATGGGCGCGCTGACGGGCGGCTTCTTCAGCGACGCACCGCTCCAGATAGCCCAGATAATCAACCCCGACACCACGTGGCAGGGGTTGCCCGCACTCTTCACCCCGCTGGACGACACGATAATGATACTCATAGGCGCGATGTGCCTCGGGTTTATCCAGATCATTACCGGCATGATCATCAGCGTGGTCGAAAAGGTGAAAAACGGCGAGATTTTCGACGCCGTGTTCAACGAGGGCACCTGGTGGGTGATCTTCGTCGGCCTTGCGCTGTGGGTGCTCGGCATCGGCAGCGTAGGCGGCGTGCCTGTGGTCCTGGCGATAGGCGGGGTGATG
>MHCFR04200__coassemble_667_pt1 | contig 18579 bp, 16 predicted proteins | sample MHCFR04200__metabat2_high_PE_065 | metagenome-assembled genome bin MHCFR04200
AAAAACGCGGGACAGGCCCCTCGGCCGGGCACGACAGCCGACTGTCAATGAATATAAATAATATACGACATTTTCTTTCGGAATGCAATGAGCTAAACCGATGTTTGCCCGATATTATTGAACTTTAGCCAATTCCGGCCGCTCGCGCGCCGCCAAACTGTGCATATTTGAGAGGTCAAGCCGCCTATTTGAGTTCAAGTTTCAGCAGCGCGTCGCTTATCTCCTCGAACGCCATCGAGTGCGAGGCCTTCACGAGCGCCCTGTCGCCCCGCCTGAGTATTCCAGGCAGGGCGGCGATGAGCTCCGCCTTGCTCCCGAAATGCTCGCCGCCCATCGCGCGGCTGCGCTCGCCCGTCGTCAGCAGCACGGCCCCGGCGTCCCTCGCCGCGCGGCCAACTTCGCGGTGCAGCTGCTCTGATTCGTCCCCAAGCTCAAGCATGTCCCCGAGGACGCACACGAGCCTCCCGCCGAGCGCAGAGGCGGAGGCGATCGCCATCTTCACCGAGTCGGGGTTCGCGTTGTAGCAGTCGTCGATAACGGTCAGCGATGGGGTCTCGACGATCCTCGCCCTGCGCCCGACCGGCACATAGTCCGCGGCCCCGGCGGCTATTTCGCCGCCGCTCAGCCCAAGCTCGAGCCCCACCGCCGCGGCGGCGAGCGCGGCGTAGGCCATGTGCCTCCCGTATGCCGGCAGCGAGAGCTCTATCCTTTGCCCTCTCGCCGCCACAGTGAGCTCGGAGCCCTCTGTCCCCCTCGCGCGGAAATTGCTTCCGCGTACGTCGCAGCTCTCGCCGAAGCCGTAGGTCAGCTTCCTGCGCCCGGGCTGCCAGGCGGCGAGCCTCTCGTCGTCCCCGTTTACGATCACCAGCCCGTCGGGCGGCATTTCGTCTATCAGCTCGCCCTTTGCCCTCAAAACGCCGTCAAGGTCCCCGAGCGCCTCCAGATGCGAGCGCCCGATGAGGGTGTAAACCGCTATGTCCGGCCTTGCCATGGCGCCGAGCCGGCGCATTTCGCCGAAATGGTTTATGCCGAGCTCTACAACCGCCGCGCCGTGCTCCGGGCCGATGCGGAACAGCGTCAGCGGGACACCGAGCTCGTTGTTGAAATTCTTCTCCGTCTTGAGCGTGTTGAATTTCCGGGAGAGCACTGCGGCGCACATCTCCTTGGCCGTCGTTTTCCCGCTGCTGCCGGTGATGCCTACAACCGGGATGTCAAGCCTCTCCCTGCACGCGCGCGCGATTCGCGCCATTGCCGCCGCCACGTCGTCTACCAGGATCACCGGGCCGTCCACGCCTTCCGGCACGCGCAGCGCAAGGCAGCACGCCGCGCCCTTCTCAAACGCGGAGCACATATAGTCGTGCCCATCCGCCCTCTCTCCCGGCAGCGCGCAGAACATCAGCCCCGGCGCGGCCTCGCGGCTGTCGATAACGCCGCCGGCCAGCGGCAGATCCAGCGGGCAGTTGACCAGTCGCCCGCCCGCGGCCTCCGCCGCGCTGAAAACCGTCATGTCCTTCATAAGTATTTCTCCATAGACGCGTCGATTATCCGCTGGCAGAGCTCAGGGTAGCTTATGCCCAGCACCGCCGCCTCCTGCGGCACAAGGCTTGTTGGCGTCATGCCGGGCAGCGTGTTTATCTCGAGGAACCACAGCCGCCCCTCCCCGTCGAGGATGAAATCCGCACGGGATATTGCGCTGAGCCCAAGGGCGTTATAGACCGTCAGCGCGCTCTGCGCCAGACGCTGCTCCGTCTCCTCGGGTATCGGCGCGGGGGTGATTTCCTCGGCCGCGCCGGCCTGATACTTGTTCTTATAGTCGTAAAAGCCCTTCAGCGGCCTTATTTCTATGCTCGGCAGCGGCTTTCCCGCCAGGATGCCGATCTGCACCTCGCGCCCGGATATGTACTGCTCCACCACGGCGCGCGAGCTCTCGCCCGCCGCGGCCTTCAGCGCGGAGCGCAGCTCATCTTCGGTGTGTGCGATGGAAACGCCTATGCTCGAGCCGGAATCCACGGGCTTCACCACCGCCGGGAGCCTGCATTCCGCGCATGCGGCCTCGATGTCGAGCCCCTTCAGCTCATAAACCCTCCACTCGGGCGTCAGGATCCCCAGCGGCGCGACGATCCTCTTTGTCAGATCCTTATCCATGGCTATCGCGCTGCCGAGGTGGCCGCTTCCGGTGTATTTAATCCCCAACAGGTCGAACACCGCCTGGACGCGCCCGTCCTCCCCACACTGCCCGTGCAGCGCCATGAACACAATGTCCGCCATCGCGCAGAGCTCCAGCACCCTGTCGCCGAACTGGCTCTCGCTCTTCAGCCGCCGCGCGGCCCTGACGGCCTCCATATCCGGCGCCGTCTCGCCTATCGCGGTGCCGAAATCCTCCGGCGGGTTGTCAAAGATATTTTCGAGGCTCCCCTCATAGTCCTCAAGCCCGAAATACATGTCCGTCAGCACAACGGCGTGGCCCAGCTCCCTGAGCGCTGCGGCAATCATCGCGCCCGAGGAGCGCGAAACATTCCTCTCCGGCGAAAGCCCTCCGCACAAGACAACAATTTTCATCCCGCCAGCCTCCTTTTACAAATGACCGGGACATTATATCACATCACCTGTTCGTATTCAAAGGATATTTGCCGCCCTTCCGCCCCTGCTGCTTGACACGCTCCGCTCAATGTGATATATTTGCCTCATAAGGTGCGAAATACACCACATGCAAGGAGGACGTTTCCATGAAATCAAGGCGCTGCTTATATGGGCTGACTGGCCTGCTCTCCCTGCTGGGATTTATCGGGATTTTCACCGAATCCAGGCTGTTCCTGGCGTTTTTCGCCTTTGCGGTCGACTTTGAGTACTTCTTTGTCAAGTCCGATGAAATGTTAGAGGAGTACATGAACAGATCCGCTTCGCGCGCGTTTTACTGCGGCATGATAACTGTGGCGCTTGTCTCCGCCGCCTGCTTCTTTTCCGGGCTGGGGGAGGAAACCGAGGCGCTTACAGCCGGCCTCGCAGCGGGCTGGGCGGTGTCCGTCGCGGTCTATGCGCTGTCCACGGCCTATTACGGCTTCCGGGAGAAATGGGGTCTTGAGCTTGATAAGGAACAGGATTAAGGAATACAGGGCCAGGCACGGCATGAAGCAGGAGGAGCTGGCCCGCCTGGTCGGCGTCCGCAGGGAGACAATAGGCAACCTTGAAAACGGCAGGTATAACCCTTCGCTGGTCCTGGCGTGGCGCATCGCAAAGGTTTTCGGCGTCACCATCGAGGACGTGTTCACCGTGACCGACTGAAGTATTTTACGCAGCAGCGCCCCCGGCAGGCGCCGCGCCGCGCAAAAACAAGGGAGCGCCCCGCGGCCCGTCGAATTCCGGTATCTCGGGCGCATTTGCAGATTGATATTCACATGCGCCTGTGCTATAATTGCTGAGAATGTGTTTTGGGAAAAGGGGTAGGTAAGCAGATGAACTATGTTGTGGTGGACCTCGAGTGGAATCAGGCGATGAACTCGAAGGCCTCCGTATTCAACAAGCTCCCCATACGCCTTCGCGGCGAGATAATAGAAATCGGCGCTGTCAAGCTCAACGAGGACATGACGCCCGGCGAGGAGTTCACCGTGGACGTCAAACCGGTCTACTTCAAGCGCATGCACTACAAGGTGAAAAAGCTCACCGGCTTCGACAAGGAACGGCTGAACAACGGCCTCCCCTTCCCCGAGGCGCTGGCAAAATTCCGCGAGTGGTGCGGCGACGGCGTCACTTTCCTCACCTGGGGCTACGACGACCGCGGGATAATGGAGCAGAACATCATAATCCATGACCTCGACTGGGACTGGATATCCGACTGGATAAACCTTCAGATAATTTACAGTCTCCAGGTCAGCGGCGACAGGGAGCAGAAGTCCCTCGCCTCTGCCATGGAGCACTTCGGCATAGAGCAGACCCGCGTGGCACACGACGCCCTCGGCGACGCGTACAACACCGGACTTATCTGCTCCCATCTCGATATGGAAGCCGGACTCCGGCAGTACACCGAGGCAAGCACACGCTCCGGCGACCTGCCGAGCTCCGGCAGCAACGGCCCGGACCCGCTGGAGCACAGCTGCATTGCCGCTTTCGGCTCAAAGGGCGACGCCTTTGCGGACGAGCGCATAAGCGCCCCGGCCTGCCCCGTCTGCGGCGGATCACTCACCCTTTCAAAGTGGGTTGACCAGGGCGACCACCGCTATATGAGCCTTGCCGACTGCCCCGAGGACGGCAAGTTTTTGCTCAGGCTCCGCTTCCGCCGCGGCACTGACGGTAAATACTCCGTCAACCGCCTTATATACGAGGCTGACGAGGCCATGCAGAACTACTACGCCACCAAGGCCGCACAGCCCCGGCGCCGCGGCCGCAGCCATTCAAAGCGGAAGAAAAAGCTGTCACAGCAGAAAAAGGGGAGCGTTGAGTGAACATTATTGTCATTGGCGCCGGGCGAATGGGGCAGAGCCTCGCCGGCAGGCTCATTGAGGAGGGCCACAGCGTCACTGTCGTGGACTGGGACCCCAACAAAATAGAGCACATCTCCACTAACTACGACGTCATGGCCCTTCAGGGAAACGGCGCGGACTACGAGGTGCTCACCGAGGCCGGCGCGGAGGACGCAGACCTGCTGCTCGCCGTGACCAGCGACGACGCCGTAAACATGCTCTGCTGCCTCACCGCGCGCAAGCTCGGCGTCGGCAACACCGTTGCCCGGGTCAGGACCATGGAGTATTTCCGCCAGCTTGTATTCTTCAAGGAGGAGCTGGGCCTCTCGCTCGTGTTCAACCCCGAGCACGACGCCGCGGCCGAAATTTCCCGCATACTCCGCATACCCTCGGCCGCCAAGGTCGAATCCTTCGCCAAGGGCCGCGCCGAGATGGTCGAGTTTACCATCACGGCAGGGATGCCTATATGCGGCATGAAGCTCTCACAGCTCGGCGGGCGCTACGGCTCCGGCATACTCATCAGCGCCGTCCAGCGCAATTCCGACGTTGTCATCCCCACCGGCAGCTACACGCTCGAGGCGGGCGACGTGGTGCACGTCGTCGGCGCGCCAGCCAAAATGAGCGCCTTCTTCAAGGCTATCGGAACCCACAAGCGCAGCGTGCGCGACGTTATGATACTCGGCGGCGGGCGCATCAGCCTGTACCTCGGCCGAGATCTGATAGACGCCGGCATCCGCGTGAAGATAATCGAAGAGGACGAGGAACACTGCGAAACCATCAAGGAAATCCTCCCGAAGGCCGAGGTACTGCTCGGCGACGGGACCGATCCTCGCCTGCTCGAGGAAGAGGGCATCCGTACGACTGACGCCTTTGTCGCCCTCACCGGCAGTGATCAGAACAACATCATCACCTCCATGTTTGCCGCGCGCAGCGGTGCTGGAAAGGTCATAACGAAAATAAACCAGGAAGTTTTCCGCACCATGGTCGGCTCGCACAAGCTGGACAGCTTCGTAACGCCGACAAGCATAGCCTCGGACAACATTGTGCAGTATGTCCGTGCCATGCAGAACTCGCTCGATGCCAGCGGCATAGAATCCCTGCACGAGATAGCCGATGGCAAGGCCGAGGTCATCGAATTCCTGATTCGCAAGGATGCGCCGTACCTCAACATCCCCCTGCGTGACCTCAAGATCGGCCACGACACCCTGCTCGCGGCAATAATCCGCGGAAACACCTGCATAATCCCCGGCGGCAACGACGTAATCCGTCTGCACGACAGCGTCATCGCCGTAACCGCCCGCTTCGGCATACAGCGTTTCTCTGACATTTTCCAGGAGTAAGGCCATGAATTACAGGATGATTTCCAAAATCCTCAGCAGGGTCATGGGCGTTCTGGCCGTGCTGATGCTCTTTCCGGCCTTCACCGCGCTCTGCTACGGAGAGTCGCCGTCCAGCTTCCTGATAACCATGGCGATTGCCGCCACGCTGGCCGTGCTGCTCGCGCTGCCCAAGCTCACCCGCAAGGACATTTACGCCCGCGAGGGTTTTGTAAGCGTCGCCCTTGCCTGGGTGCTGATAAGCCTGGTGGGCGCGCTGCCCTTTGTTTTCGCCGGCGAAACCACGAGCTATGTGGACGCCTTTTTTGAGATAGTCTCCGGCTTCACCACGACCGGCTCCTCGATTTTCACCGATGTCGAGAGCGTCAGCCACGGGCACCTGCTCTGGCGCAGCCTGTCCCACTGGATAGGCGGCATGGGCGTGCTGGTGTTCATCATGGCCGTCGTCCCGCTGAGCGAGGAGCGCAGCATGCACATCATGCGCGCCGAGGTCCCCGGCCCTACCGTCGGCAAGCTCGTCCCGAGGATACGCCGCAGCTCCGCCATCACCTATCTTATCTATGTAGTCCTCACGATCATACTGATAATCCTGCTCTGCCTGGGCGACATGCCGTTTTTCGACTCTGTAAACCACGCCATGGCCACCGCGGGTACCGGCGGCTTCAGCGTAAAGGCCATCTCGATCGGCTACTATGACAGCGCGTACATAGACATCGTCACCGGCATCTTCATGATGCTCTTCGGCGTGAACTTCAACATCTATTTCCTGCTGCTCATCCGCAAGTTCCGCCCCGCGCTCACCAACAGCGAGTTTATAGGCTACTTCGGCATCGCGGCCGCGGCATCCCTGCTGATAGCTGTCGACCTCCTCGGCGATTACTACGACTCGTTCTGGACAGCCCTGCGCTATGCGTTCTTCCAGGTCTCCTCCGTGATGACCACCACCGGCTTCGCCACCACGAACTTCGACCTCTGGCCCTCGTTCTCAAAGGCGATACTGGTGCTTGTCATGTTCATAGGAGCCAGCGCCGGCAGCACCGGCGGCGGCATAAAGGTCTCCCGAATTCTCCTGCTTGCCAAGACCGCCAAGCAGGAAATTGTAAAAATGCTCAATCCCCGCCGCACCTCCGCCGTCAGGATGGACGGCCACACGGTGGAAATAACGACCATACGCGCCGCCCTCGTGTTCTTCACGCTGTACATTACCATCACTTTTATCTCAACAGTCATAGTTGCGCTGGACGGCTTTGACCTCGTCACAACCATTACCTCGGTGGTCACCTGCATCTCCAATGTAGGTCCCGGCCTCGGCGAAGTTGGGCCAATGGGCAATTTCAGCGCATTTTCGGATATCTCCAAGCTGATTTTGAGCGCAGACATGCTGCTCGGGCGCCTTGAGATTTTTCCGATACTCATCCTTTTCACGCCCAGCACCTGGCGCAAAAAATAACCACGCCCTGCGCGGCGCGGAAACCGAAAAGCGTAAGCCCCGCTCCAAAGGAGCGGGGCTTACGCCTTATTTGCTTCATTTTTCCCGTTAAGACGCGAAGTACTCTCTCGTCGTCTCCGCGTCGCGCAGGATCTGCTCGCGCAGCTCCTCGGTATCCTCAAATTTCTTCTCCGGGCGGATGAAGTGGTGGAACTCAACCCGCACCGTGTGGTCGTAAAGATCGCCCTTGAAATCAAGTATAAAGCTCTCAACGCTCACACGGTCGCTGCCGGAGACTGTCGGCCTCACCCCGACATTGGTCACGGCCATGTGCTCCGCGCCGTCGTCAAGAAACACCTTTGCGGCGTACACACCGTGCCTCGGCACGAGCACGCCCTCTGCAAAGCGCATGTTTATCGTCGGCGTGCCGAGTTTGGCCCCGAGCTGGAAGCCGTAATGCACGGTGTCCACCAGGCAGTGGGGGTGGCCCAGCAGCCGGTTTGCCTCCTCCATGTCCCCGTCCTGGATAAGGGAGCGTATTCTCGTTGAGCTGACGACCTCCCCGTCTATCTTTACGGCGTCGATAATGTCGCAGCCGAGCCCGTGTCTCGAGCACCACCCGGCAATGTTAAGCGCCCTTCCGTCGCCTCGATAGCCGCAGCTGAAATCGTATCCGACGACCACATGCACCGCGTGCAGCTCATCCACGAGCGAGCGGAGGAAATCCTCCCAGGGCATCTGCATCACCGCGCGGTTGAAGTGGATGAATATGACGCTGTCAATCCCGTAAACGCGGCGGATTATCTCCGCGCGCCCCTCGGGAGAGTTGATAAGCGGCACCTCCACGCCCTTAACGAGCGTATCCGGGTGCGTGTCGAATGTCAGGACAGCCGGGGTAACCCCGCGCTCCTCGGCCCGCCGCTTCGTCATCTTCATGAGCGCGGCATGTCCGAGATGCACTCCGTCAAAAAAACCAAGGGCTATAACTCTTTTTGTATCCGCCATAGCTCAAACCTCGAAAAAACTCTTTATCGTGCGCAAAACGCCGTCCTTTGCCTCGCCGAGCATCAGGAATTCGCCGTCCCCGGCGTAAACCCTCACTTCCCCGTCCGGAGTCCCCGGCGGAGCGGGGATATCCGTGCCGTTCCGCACGGCCTTTTCCTCCCGCGCGGCCGCGAGCCTGAGCGCCGGCCTGTCCGAAAAAAGGGTATCTGCCGGCAGCAGGCAGCTTTCGACTCCACGCAGCTCTATCTCCTCAAGCGCCAGCGCGTCCTCGACGCGGAATCCGCCCGAATACGTCCGCCTGAGCGCAGACATGCAGGCACCGCAGCCGAGCGCCGCGCCGATATCCGCGCAGAGCGAGCGGATATACGTCCCCTTCGAGCACTCGATATCCAGCGCGAAGTCGCCGTTTTCCATCGGCCCGGAGCAGTCGAGACGTGTTATGTAAACCTTTCTGGCCTTCCGCTCCACTTCGCCGCCGGCCCGCGCGATCTCATAGAGCTTGCGCCCGTTCACCTTTATGGCCGAATACATTGGCGGAACCTGGTCGATGTCTCCCCGGAAACGGGGCAAAACTTCCTCAATCTGCGCCAAAGTGGGCGAAATCCCGCTCTCGGAAAGCACATTTCCCTCCGTGTCGAGCGTATCAGTGGTCAGGCCGAAGCGTATATGCGCATTGTAGCCCTTCCGCTGCGCCTCGGCGAATTCCGATGCGCGCGTGGCGCGTCCAAGCAGCACGACGAGGACGCCGGTTGCCATCGGGTCAAGTGTCCCCGCATGGCCCACACGGCGGATTCCCGCCAGCCGCCTGACTTTGCCCACGACGTCGTGGCTTGTCCAGTCCGCGGGCTTGTCAACAATCAGTATTCCGTTCACAGCTCCGGGCATTTGTCGTCGATCGCCTTCAGCATCAGCGAAAGCGCCTCCTCCACGCCGCAGCTTAGCGTAACTCCTGCCGCCATGGCGTGCCCGCCCCCGCCGTACACGGCGCAGATGTCCGACACATTTATGCCCGGCTTGCAGCGCGCGGAGACCTTGCTGCCCTCCGGCACCTCGCGGATGGTCAGGCTTATAACGCTGCCCTTGGCCTTTCCGGCAAGGCCGGCCAGGTCGTCGCAGTCGTTCTCGCCCGCGCCGCACTCGTCCATCATGGCCTGGGTTATGATATTGACACTTATCTTCCCGTCTTTGAAATAGCGCATGCCGGAGAGCATTTTTCCCTCGAGCGCCATGCGCGCGCGCGTCATCGTCCTGAAAAGGGCGGTGTTCAGCGCGCTGTTGTCCGCGCCGAGGTCGATCAGCTCCGCCGCCGCCCGCAGCGTGGCGGCGTTCGTGTTAGAATACTGAAAGCAGCCCGTGTCCGTGCTCACCGCGGCATAGAGGAGGTTCGCCTCCTCCGCCGTAACATCGCCGCAGAGCGCCTTGATTATGTCCAGCACCAGCTCGCCGCAGCTCGAGCGCTCGGCCGCAAGGCAGAGATTGTCCGCAAAGCGGCTGTTGGATGGATGGTGGTCGATTGCGAGCGCTATCGGCGTGCTTACCCCGTCCGGGAAAAGCCCCTCGCTCGCCACGTCCACGGTAACCGGAGTGGACGGCGCGGGGGTGCCCTCTTCAGCGAGGAACGGCGCCACCAGCGGCCGGTAAGTATCGGTCATTTCCCTGTTTTTGATGCACCGCGCGGCCTTGCCGCGCCTTCTCAGTGCGGAGCAAAGAGCAGCGCCGGAGCAGAGAGTATCTCCGTCCGGCCTGCGGTGGCTTATTATGAGATAACCGTCGTGCGCGTCCAGCCAAGCGGCGCATTCACTCGCTGTCAGGCTCTTCATGCCCCTCGGCCTCCTCGATCTGTTCTATCATCCTGCTGATTTTAGCGCCGTACTCTATAGAGTGATCAAGCTCAAAGGTCAGCTCCGGCGTATATCTCAGGGACAAAGTCTCTCCCAACTCATGACGCAGCCAGCCAGCGCAGCTCTTCAGCCCGCGCTTGAACTCGCGCTCGTTGAGTTCCCCAAGGACGGAGAGCCATACCTTCGCGTAGCGGAGGTCGCCCGTAGTCTCCACACGCGTCACACTTATCATGCCCTGCTGCACGCGGGGGTCCTTCACCTGGCGCAGACGGTCGGATAGAACGCGCTGGATATCGTCGTTTATGCGTCCAATCCTATTAGAATTAGCCATATAATTACCTCTTAAAAGTATTTAACGCTTGTATTTTTCGAAGCGGAACGCTATGAACGCCACGACCGAACTTACGGTGTAAGCTGCAAATATCGTCGCAAACGTACCGCCTGACTCGCGCATGCACACAGCAAATGGCCGAAATGCCAGAAGGCATTTCGGCCGGCAGCTTTATGCCTCGATCTGCTTCATCACGTAGGCCTCAATGATGTCGCCCACGTGCTCGTCGTTGAATTTTTCTATCTGGATTCCGCACTCATATCCGGAGGCGACCTCCTTGACGTCGTCCTTGAAGCGGCGGAGCGATGCCATCTCGCCCTCGAATATAACGACTCCGTCACGCACCACGCGCACCTTGCATCCTCGCTGCACCTTGCCGTCGAGCACGTAGCAGCCGCACACCGTGCCGACCTTGCTGACCTTATAGAGCTGCCTGATCTCGATGTGAGCGATCACGGCCTCTTCGAACTTGGGGGCGAGCATGCCCTTCATTGCGGCCTCGATCTCGTTGATGCAGTCGTAAATGACGCGGTAAGTGCGAATTTCCACGTTCGCCCTCGCGGCGTTGTCCCTCGCCGCTGCGTCCGGCCTGACATTGAAGCCCACGATGAGCGCGTTGCTCGTTGCGGCGAGCATGACGTCGCTCTCGGAAATTGCTCCGACGCCGGAATGGATAACTCTCACGCGCACTTCTTCGTTGGTGAGCTTCTCAAGCGAGGTCTTTACGGCCTCGGCACTGCCCTGGACGTCAGCCTTGACGATGATGTTGAAGTCCTTGATCTCGCCCTGCTGTATGCGCGCGAAGAGGTCGTCGAGCGTGACCTTCTTGGCGACTCCGAGGGTGCGCTCCTTTTCTTTTTCCTTGCGCTCCTCCACGAGCTCGCGCGCCATGCGCTCGTCGTCTACGGCGTTGAACACGTCGCCCGCATTGGGCACTTCGCTCATGCCAGCGATCTCCACCGGGATGCTCGGCCCGGCCTCGGTCACACGCTGCCCCTTGTCGTTTATCATCGTGCGGACATGGCCCACAGCCGTACCGGCGATGATGATATCGCCCTGGTGGAGCGTGCCGTTCTGCACGAGGACGGTCATGATAGGCCCGCGGCCACGATCCAGCCTGGCCTCGATAACGGTGCCCTTGGCGGCGCGGTTCGGGTTGGCCTTGAGCTCGAGCACCTCCGCGAGCACAACAAGGTTCTCAAGCAGGTTGTCGATGCCCTCGCCCGTCTTTGCGGATATCGGGCAGACAATAGTGTCGCCGCCCCATTCCTCGCTGACAAGGTCATACTCGGTGAGCTGCTGCTTGACGCGCTCGGGGTTGGCGCCCGGCATATCCATCTTGTTTATCGCGACGACTATGGGTATATTCGCCGCCTTGGCGTGGTTGATGGACTCGATAGTCTGCGGCATGATGCCGTCGTTGGCCGCAACGACGAGTATGGCGATGTCCGTGACGGACGCGCCGCGCGCGCGCATGGAGGTGAAGGCCTCGTGTCCCGGGGTGTCGAGGAAGGTGACCGGGCTGCCCTTCACGTTCACGGTATACGCGCCTATGTGCTGGGTGATGCCGCCGGCCTCCCCGGCGGCGACGTTGGCCTTGCGGATATAGTCGAGCAGACTGGTCTTGCCGTGGTCGACGTGGCCCATGACCACAACGACCGGTGCCCTCGGTATGAGGTCCTCCGGGGCGTCCTCGTGGTCGTCTATGAGCTTTTCCTCGACCGTGACGACCACCTCGCGCTCGACCTTGCAGCCGAGCTCCATGGCCACGAGCGCCGCGGTGTCATAGTCGATAATATCGCTAAGCGAGGCCATCACGCCGTTCTTGATAAGCGTGCGGACAACCTCCGCGCCGGTTTTCTTCATCCTCGAGGCGAGCTCGCCAACGCCGATGCTGTCGGGTATCTGCACCTTGGTGGGCGCCTTCTTGGCTATCTCAAAGTGCAGCTTCTGCATGCGGTCGCGCTCTTCCTGCCTGCGCTTGGTGCTGGCCGCGGCCTGCTGCTGGCGCTGCTTCTGCCTGTTCTGGAACTTCTCCTTGCCCCCGCGCTCCGAGCGCTTTCCGGAGTCCTGAGCTCCGTGTGCGCCCGCAGCGAGGCGGTCGAAGCGCTCGTCGTACTTGCCGAGGTTCACGTTGCCGCCGCCGCGCGTGTCGATAACGCGCTTTTCCGGCACCTGCCTCGGCTGATGGGGCTTCTGCTCCCTGACCTTGGGCTGCTGGGCCTGCTGCGTGGCCTGGGGCTGCTGCTTCTGCTGCGGCTGGCCCTGCTGGGGCTTCTCGGCCGGCTGCTGGGTGCTCTTCGCCTCCGCCGCGGCCGGCTTCTTCTCTTCCGCCGCCTTTGTGGGCGCTGCCTTGGGCTGGGCCGACTTCTCCGGGACCTTGAAAAGGTCCTCCATGCTCTCGCACTGGTTGTGCTGAGTGAGGTATTCAAAGATAACGGAGAGCTCACCGTCCTCAAGCACCTGCATGTGGTTCTTCGGCGTGGTGGCGTATTTGGTCAGTATCTCGGTAATGGCCTTTGAGGTCATGTTGAAATCCTTCGCCACCTCGTGGACCCTGTATTTTTCAAAACTACTCATGGTGTTCCCTCCCCGATTTCCTTTTAACGTCCCTGCGGCGCGCGGCCCTGTCGGCCCTGCGGCGCATCTCCTGCGCGGGTTCGCTGAATCTGTCCCCGTCCTCCCCCTCCGCGAGGGCGGAGAGGAAAGCCGCCGCGAGCCCGAAGTCCGTACAGGCCGCCATGCTGCACCCGCTTTTGCCCAGCCGCTCCGAGAGCTGCTCTTTTGAATACGGCAGCGTCACAAGCAGGGCCCTGCGCCCGGCGAGGAAGCCCTCCGCGCGCTTTCTGGCGTTCTCCGAAGCGTCCGACGCCAGGAACACGGCCTTCGCCGAGCCCCGGCGCACCGCCGCGCCCGTATTCTCTTCGCCTATTTCCAGCCTCCCGGCCCTGCGCATGAGCCCGAGGTAATTAAGCGCCCTGTCCGTCTTTGTCTTCCTCCAGTTCCGCCGCGAGGCGCTGCATGACCTCGTCAGGGATTTCAGTCTCGAGCGCGCGGGAAAGCGCTCTCGTCTTTACCGCTTTTTTCAGGCAGTCCGCATTCGGGCAGACATACGCCCCCCGCCCGGGCTTTTTGCCCCTTGTGTCCAGCGACACCTCGCCCTCCGGCGAGCGCACAACGCGCAGCAGCTCGCGCTTGGGCTTCATCTCACGGCAGCCGAGGCACTGCCGCATCGGTATTTTCTTCGGCATAACGCACCTCCGCCGCCGCGTCTCAGGTCTCGGAGACGGGCTTGATGTCTATTTTGTAGCCGGTGAGCTTCGCGGCCAGGCGGGCATTCTGCCCCTCCTTGCCTATGGCCAGCGAGAGCTGGGCGTCCGGCACCACAACGCGGCAGCTCCTGCCGTCGTCGAGCAGCGTGACGCTCACGACCTCCGCCGGGGCGAGCGCAGCGGCGATATACTCCTCGGGGACCTCGCTGTACTTGATTATATCGATCTTCTCCCCGCCGAGCTCCTCGACGATGCTGTTCACGCGCCCGCCGCGCGGCCCTACGCACGCGCCGATGGCGTCTATCGCGGGGTCGCTGCACCAGACGGCCATTTTCGTACGGCTTCCAGCCTCGCGGGCGATGGACTTTATCTCCACGGTTCCGTCGTAGATCTCCGGCACCTCGAGCTCGAAGAGCCTCTTCACAAGGCCCGGATGCGTCCTCGATATCATTACCTGCGGCCCGCGGGTGGAGCGGCGCACCTCGACGACATAAACCCTTATCCTGTCGCCCTCGTGGAGCTCCTCGCCCTTTATCTGCTCGCCGGGAGCGAGCAGGGCCTCGGTGTATTCGGAGTTGGAGCTTATCTTTATGGAAGCCGCGCCGGTGCGCGGGTCTATCCTCGAAACCACGCCGGTGAGTATCTCGTGCTCCTTGCTCGTGAACTCATCGTATATCATGCCGCGCTCGGCCTCGCGTATGCCCTGGATGATGACCTGCTTGGCGGCCTGCGCGGCGATGCGGCCGAATTTCTTGGTCTCAACCGGGATGGCTACGGTGTCGCCCACGCTGTAGCGCTTCGAAAGCTGATGAGCGCTGTCAACATCTATCTCCGCGGTGGGGTCCTCTACCTCGTTCACCACGGTCTTGTTCACCACGAGCTCAATGCGCTTTTTAGCCTCGTCAAGGATGACCTCCACATTCTCCCCGTACTCCGGGTTGTCCTTGCGGAAGGCCGCGAGCATGGCCTGCTGTATCTTATCGTACATATACTCGCGGGGAATGCCCTTTTCCTTTTCAATATCCTCAATGGCGGCAAAAAACTCAGCGTTCATCTTCCAAAACTCCTTCTCATATCGTCATGCGCAGCCTGACCTGAGCCACCTGCGCCTTTTTGAACAGCTTTTCCGTCCCATTTATCTCTATTGTGACGTCGCCGTTTTCATATCCGCGGAGCACGCCCACGTGGTTCTTCGCGCCCTCGACAGGCTGGTAGTGCTTCACCTCGACCAGCTCGCCAAAAAAGCGCTCAAAGTCGCCCGGGCGCTTGAGCTCGCGCTCCGCCCCGGCGGAGGAAACCTCGAAAACATAGCTACCCGGCACAGGGTCCGCCTCGTCGAGCACCGGGTCGAGTGCGCGGGAAACCGCCTCACAGTCGTCAATCCCGACTCCGCCCGGCTTGTCGATATAAACGCGCAGGTACCACGCCCCGGCCTCGCGGATATACTCCACGTCCCAGACCTCGCAGCCGTATTCGGCCGCAACTGGCTCCGCCAGCGCGCGTACAGTGTCAACGAGCTTTCCCATAAGTACTCCTTACCAGTTTTTGACAGTCAATTTTTCTCCAACAAAAAGAGTGGGCGCGACCCACTCAAGCAACTCAACACTACAAACTTACTCTGAGATAATACCATATACACTGCCATATTGCAAGTATTTTTTGCCGATATGCAGTATGGAAAGGCCGCTTTTGGCGGCCTTTCCATACAAAACCTTGCTTACAGTGCGTTCGACCTGTTCACGAGGACCGAGAGGTCCACGTAATCCTCGGGCTCGGACTCCACCTCTTCGTTCGTCTCGCACTTCACGTTGCGGTAAAGCGAGAGCCCCGAGCCTGCGGGTATCAGCTTGCCTATTATGACGTTCTCCTTCAGGCCGACAAGGTGGTCCACCTTGCCCTTTATCGCCGCGTCGGTCAGCACCTTCGTGGTCTCCTGGAAGGAGGCGGCGGAGAGGAAACTGTCCGTGGCAAGCGAAGCCTTGGTGATGCCCATGAGGAGCTGGGTATAGGTGGCCTCGCGGAGCTCTTCGCCGTCCTCGCGCCTCTCGCCAGCTTCCATGCGGGCGGCGATCGCGGCGTTTTCGGCCTTCAGCTCGGCGATATCCACCATAGCGCCGGAAAGGAGCGAGGTATCGCCCGAATCCTCCACGCGCACCTTGCGCATCATCTGGCGCACGATGACCTCGATGTGCTTGTCGTTGATATCGACGCCCTGCTGGCGGTAGACCTTCTGTACCTCCTGGATGAGGTAATTGCGCACACCCTGGCGGCCGAATTCGTCGTCCTCGATGCCGCGGATGCGCAGCACGTCGTGCGGGTTGAGCGCACCGGAGGTGAGCTCCTGGCCCTTGTCCACATGGTCGCCCTGCGCGACAAGTATGCCGGCGGAGAAGGGCACGGTGTATACCCTCGTGTCCCCTTCGGCCTCGTTGGTGACGGTGATCGCGAACATGGCGTTCTTGCGGGTCTCCTCCAGGCTCACGGTGCCGGATATCTCGCTCAGCGTCGCCATGCGCTTGGGCTTGCGGGCCTCGAACAGCTCCTCGACCCTCGGCAGGCCCTGCGTGATGTCGTCGCCGGCTATGCCGCCGGTGTGGAAAGTACGCATCGTGAGCTGCGTGCCGGGCTCGCCTATAGACTGCGCCGCGATAACGCCGACGGCCTCGCCGGGGTTGACGGGCTGGCCCACGGCCAGGTTGATGCCATAGCACTTGGCGCAGACGCCGCTCCTCGCTTCGCATGTGAGCACGCTGCGGATGCGCACGCGCTCGATCCCGCGGGCGGAGAGCACCGCGGCGTCCTCGGCATTGAGCATGTGCTCGCAGCCGAAGAGGACCTCCCCGGTCTCCGGGTCGGTGATCGGCTCGGCCGGGAAGCGGCCGCTTATGCTGACGGCAAAGGACTGGACCTCCTGGCCCTTCTCATATACGGCGCTGGCCCAGATGCCCTCGTGCGTGCCGCAGTCCTCCTCGCGGATGATGACGTCCTGCGAGACGTCGACAAGGCGGCGGGTCAGGTAGCCGGAGTCGGCCGTACGGAGCGCGGTATCGGCAAGGCCCTTGCGCGCGCCACGGCTGGAGATGAAGTACTCGAGGACGGAAAGTCCCTCGCGGAAGTTGGCCTTGATGGGAATTTCGATCGTCTTGCCCGCGGTGTTGGCCATCAGGCCGCGCATACCTGCGAGCTGGCGGATCTGGTTCATGGAGCCTCGGGCGCCGGAGTTCGCCATCATATAGATCGGGTTGTACTCGTCGAGGCAGTTCTGCAGCGCTCCGGTTACGTCCTTCGTGGTCTGCTCCCACTCGTCGACGACAAGGCGGTAGCGCTCGTCGTTGGTGATGAAGCCGCGGCGGTACTGCTTTTCAATGTCGAGGACCTTCTTCTCGGTTGCCTCGATAAGGGTCTGCTTAGTGTCGGGCACGGTCATGTCCGCGATGGAGATGGTCAGCGCGCCGATGGTGGAGTACTTGAAGCCAAGCGCCTTGATGTTGTCGAGCACCTCGGCGGAAATCGTGAACCCGTACTTCTGTATGCAGCGGTCGATGATGTCGCCGAGCTGCTTCTTGCCCACCTGGAAGCTGATCTCGTGGTCAAAGGCGTGCTCCGGGTCGCTCCTGTCGACGTAGCCAAGGTCCTGCGGGATGGGCTCGTTGAATATGATGCGCCCCACGGTGGTGCGGATGAGCCTGTGAGCGGGGACGCCGTCCACAGTCTTCTCAACGCGCACGAGTATCGGCGCGTGCAGGCCGATTGCGCCTGAATTATAGGCCATGATGGCCTCGGCGCTGGTGACGTAGGCGTGCAGCGGCCTGTACTCGGCCTCGCGCCCGCCGTTGGCCTTTGCGGCTTTGTTCGCGGCCACGAAATCGTCCGCGTCCACCACTTCGCCCACCGGCAGCCCGGTATCCCCGGCGTCGGTGACGAACACGCGCTCCGCGCCCTTCTCAGCCTTTCCGAGGCGGAGGTAGGTCAGGTAGTAGGATCCGAGTATCATGTCCTGCGTCGGGACGGTTACTGGGTGCCCGTCCTGCGGGCGCAGCAGGTTGTTGGCGGAGAGCATGAGGATGCGTGCCTCGGCCTGCGCCTCGGCGCTCAGCGGGACGTGTATGGCCATCTGGTCGCCGTCGAAGTCGGCGTTGTATGCCGTGCAGACCAGCGGGTGCAGCCTGAGCGCGCGGCCCTCGACAAGGATGGGCTCAAACGCCTGGATGCCCAGGCGGTGCAGCGTGGGCGCGCGGTTCAGCAGCACCGGGTGCTCCTTGATGACGACGTCGAGCGCGTCCCATACCTCGGTGCGCTGCTTGTCGACCATCTTCTTGGCGGACTTGATGTTGTTGGCGACGCCGTCCTCGACGAGCTTCTTCATGACGAAGGGGCGGAAGAGCTCGATCGCCATCTCCTTCGGCACGCCGCACTGATATATCTTCAGGTCGGGACCGACGACTATGACGCTTCGCCCGGAGTAGTCGACGCGCTTGCCGAGCAGGTTCTGGCGGAAGCGTCCCTGCTTGCCCTTGAGCATATCGGAAAGGCTCTTGAGCGCGCGGGAATTCGCGCCGGTGACGGCCCTGCCGCGGCGGCCGTTGTCAATCAGGGCGTCGACGGCCTCCTGCAGCATGCGCTTCTCGTTGCGGACTATGATGTCCGGCGCGTTAAGCTGCATCAGCCTCTTCAGGCGGTTATTGCGGTTTATGACGCGGCGGTACAGGTCGTTCAGGTCGCTCGTGGCGAACCTGCCGCCGTCGAGCTGCACCATCGGGCGGATCTCGGGCGGGATGACCGGCAGCACGTCGATTATCATCCACTCGGGCTTGTTGCCGCTCTGGCGGAAGGCCTCGACGACCTCGAGCCGCTTGACGAGCTTGGCCTTTTTCTGGCCGCCGGCGGTGGCCAGCTCGGCCTTCAGC
>MHCFR04200__coassemble_672_pt1 | contig 18445 bp, 22 predicted proteins | sample MHCFR04200__metabat2_high_PE_065 | metagenome-assembled genome bin MHCFR04200
ATATCCCGCTGACCGCCCATAATGTGCACATCTCCTGAAAAAGTGTCGTACAGAGGTGATTTTATCATGCCGCGGCGGCTATGTAAAGAGCGCGCCGCCCTCAGTCCTCGGGGTAATATATCAGCATGCTCAGCTTCGCCGGGGATTCCCCGATGTTGCGGTACGAGTGCTCCGCGTCCGCCCGGAAGCGCAGCGAGTCTCCTTCCGCGAGGGCAAAGCTCTCCTCCCCCGCGCGGATCTCCACCTCCCCGGCGAAAACGGTGACATATTCCTCCGAGCGCGGAAGGTGCGGCTGCGCGTCCAGCCCGCCGCCGGGCTCTATATATATCCTGTACGTCTCAAAGTGCCGCTCCTCTTCGAACGGGAAGGCAGGGCAGTTCAAATACCTCCCCCCGTCCTCCGACAGCGGCTCCACGTCCGCCGCCCGGATGAGCAGCGACGGGCTCGAGTGCGCATCCATGAGGCTCGTGAACGACACCTTATAGCCGTTCGCCATCTTCCAGAGCACGGAAATGGTCGGGTTCACGTCGCCCTTTTCTATCTGCGCGAGCATGCTGCGGGACACCCCGGTGAGCTGCGCCGCGGCGTCGAGCGTGAGCTTTTTGCTCTCGCGTATCGCCTTCGCGTTCGCCCCGATGATTTTTTGCAGATCCATATCGCTCTCCTCTTGACAATATATCGGACTAATGATACAATATGCGAGAAATCCGATATATCGGATTATAAGTTCATTATACCATCGGCATTTAAGGAGGTCAATATGTTCAGCTGGCTCAACTTCCTGTCCTACGCGGTGGTCACCGCCGTGACCCCGGGACCAAACAACCTGATGAGCATGTCCAACGCGGGCCGGCTCGGCTTCAGGCGCGCCTTTCCCTTCAACCTCGGCGTATGGGCGGGCTTTTCCATTGTCATGCTTCTGTGCACCTTCTTCTGCAGCGCGCTGTCGGACCTGATACCGAGGATAAAAACGCCCATGCTCGTCGTCGGCGCGGCCTATATGCTGTATCTCGCCTATAAGACCTTCAAAAGCCCCCCTGTCACGGAGGACGGCTCCCAGCAGGTCAAGGGCAGCTTCGGCAGCGGCTTTGCGCTCCAGTTCGTGAACCCCAAGATTTACATCTACTGCATCGTGTCCATGGAGGCGTACATCCTGCCCTATTACCAGGGCGAGTGGCTCACGCTCACGCTCTTTGCTCTGCTGCTGGCCTTCATCGGCTTTGTGTTCACGCTGTGCTGGTCGCTCTTCGGCTCGGCGTTCAAGCTGCTCTTCTCCAAATACGCCCGCGCGACCAACACCATCATGGCGCTCCTGCTCGTCTACTGCGCCATCTCCCTCTTCCTGTAACCTCATACGCTCAAAAAAGGGATGCCCCCGGGCATCCCTTTCCCCTATATCTTCCTCATTGTCCCGTCGCCGGCCATGAGCTCCGTCAGCTCCTCTATGCGCTCGAGCGGGAACGGCGGCAGGCTGAGCGGCCGCATGGCTATGCTCATGAGCATCTTGGGGTTGTCGTCGGCCGCCACGCGGTTGGAGTCGAGCTTGCCGCAGCGCCTGCAGCGGTGTATCACGGCCCACTCGCCGCCCTTCCGAACCCAGACGGCCACCGGCTCCATGAGCCCGCCGCAGTCGGACTCGCGGTCCCCCGGCTCAACGTCCACATGCAGGCTGACGAGGCAGTTCGGGCAGTGGTTGCGGTGCGCGCTGCCCGCCCCGGCCGGGACCACCGGCCTTCCGCAGTTGCGGCAGGTGAAGCTATCCGTGCAGGGGTGGCTGCGGTAATATCCCTTTTCGTATTTCATCTTCTTGTTTTCGCGGTTCATATTTAAGTCCGTCCTCCGGTAAATATTTTCAATCCACCACAGGGCACGAACCCGGCAGTTCCGATGCGCCGCGCCTTCCGCGGAGCGCGGAAACGGCGTTTGTGCTTTTGCCATGCGCCGGAGCAGCAAAAAACGGCCCCGCGAAGGGCCGTTCACCGCGAAAATATGCCTTTGCGTGCGCGATTATGCCCCACGGCATTTTGCCGTGGCGCGCAGAAGGGTGTGAAGTTTGCCCGCATCGCAAAAACAAGCGCGGCGAAAAGACCCGTCCGCGGACGAATCTGTTCTGCCCTGTTATTTGCGATACTGCGACATCAACTTCACCTCTTGCTTTCCGGCTGAGTGTAGCACGGCCGCGCCGTATTTTCCACCCCATTTGTGTTCAAGCCCGCGCACCTGGCTTTGAAACGGCATAAAACGCGCCGCGGCGCCGCGTCTGAACGAGTTTCCTCTTGCAAAGTTCACGTTCCGGTGTTAAAATACAATTTTGTGATAATATTCGGACGGTGATGAGATATGGACAAAGAGCATTTGAGAAACGTAGCAATAATCGCCCACGTCGACCACGGGAAAACCACCCTCGTGGACGAGATGCTCAAGCAGTCGGGCGTCTTCCGCGACAATCAGGAGGTTGCCGCCTGCGTGATGGACTCCGGCGACCTTGAGCGCGAGCGCGGCATCACGATCCTTGCGAAAAACACCGCCGTGCGCTACGGCCAGTACAAGATAAACATAGTCGACACCCCGGGCCACGCCGACTTCGGCGGCGAGGTGGAGCGTATACTCAAGATGGTCAACGGCGTAATCCTGTTAGTGGACGCCGCGGAGGGCCCCATGCCGCAGACGCGGTTCGTCCTCTCCCGCGCGCTCGAGCTTGGCCACCGCGTCATCGTGGTTCTAAACAAGATCGACCGGCCCGACCAGCGCGTCCTCGAGGTGGTGGACGAGGTGCTCGAGCTGCTGATGGACCTCGGCTGCACGGATGAGCAGCTCGACTCCCCCATGCTCTTCTGCTCCGGCCGCAACGGCACGGCGAGCTACAGCCCTGACGTGGCCGGCACGGACCTCAAGCCCCTCTTCGACACGATTATAAAGTATATCCCTGCGCCGGAGGGCGACGAGAGCGCCCCCTTCCAGATGCTCGTGAGCAGCATAGACTACAACGAGTTCGTCGGGCGCATCGCCATCGGGCGCATCGAGCGCGGCTCGATACGCGACAATGACGAAATCGCGGTCTGCAACTACCACTCGCCGGAGGCCGCCCCGCGCAGGGCCAAGGCCGTCTCCATGTACGAATTCGAGGGCTTGCAGCGTGTCCCGGTGAAGGAGGCCTCCGCCGGCAGCATAATCGCGATGAGCGGCATCGGCGACATCACGATAGGCGACACCATCTGCTCCCCCGAGGCCGTGGAGCCCATCGAGTTCGTCAAGATAAGCGCGCCGACCATCGAAATGACCTTCTCGGTAAACGACAGCCCCTTCGCCGGGCGCGAGGGCAAGTTCGTCACCAGCCGCCAGATCCGCGAGCGGCTGTTCCGCGAGACTCTGAAGGACGTCTCGCTCCGCGTGAGCGAGCTCGATGGCGCAACGGACAGCTTTGTCGTGGCCGGCCGCGGCGAGATGCACCTCTCCATCCTGATAGAAACCATGCGCCGGGAGGGCTATGAGTTCGCCGTCTCGCCCCCGCGCGTGCTCTATCGCGAGATAGACGGCAAGAAGTGCGAGCCCATCGAGCGCGTCGTCGTCGACGTGCCCAGCGAGTATATAGGCTCCGTAATCGAAAAGCTCGGCTCCCGCCGCGGCGAATTCCTCGAGATGCTCCCCGTCGGGAACCGCACAAAGGCCACCTTCCTCGTCCCCGAGCGCGGCCTCTTCGGCTACCGCAACGAGTTCCTGACGGACACAAAGGGCGAGGGCATCCTCTCCAGCGTCTTTGAGCGCTACGAGCCCTACAAGGGCGACCTGTCCCGCCGCGGGACAGGCAGCCTCATAGCCTGGGAGACCGGCGAGGCCGTGACCTACGGGCTGTTCAACGCCCAGGAGCGCGGCGCGCTGTTCATCGGCCCCGGCACCCCGGTGTACGCCGGCATGATAGTCGGCGTCTCGCCCAAGAACGAGGACATCCCCGTGAACGTCTGCCGCCGCAAGCAGCTCACCAATATGCGCGCCGCCGGCAGCGACGAGGCGCTGCGCCTCACCCCGCCGAGGAAGCTGAGCCTGGAGCAGTGCCTTGAGTTCCTCGCGGACGACGAGCTCCTCGAGGTTACACCCAAGAACCTCCGCCTGCGCAAGCGCATCCTCGACCACAGCCAGAGGATGAAGGCCCTGAAGGGCCACAATTAAACCAGCAGAAGCAAAAGCCGGGCCGCGGATTTCTCCGCGGCCCGTTCCTGTTGCACCGCAAGTTAATATACAAAAGCGAAAGAGGCCGGGAACCTTCCCGGCCTCTTTCGAATATACCCTCGCAGGTCAATTCATGGCGTTCAGCTTGAGGGTCATCGCGCTCTTCTTGTGAGCGGCGCTGTTCTTGTGGATGAGCCCACGGGCCGCAGCGCGGTCGACGGACTTGACAGCGACTTTATAGGTGCCGGCAGCCGCCTCCTTATTGCCCTCGGCCACGGCCGCGTCAAACTTCTTGATAACGGTCTTCAGCGCGGTCTTCTGCGCCTTGTTCCTCGCGTTCTCCACCTTGCTCTTAGCGTCGCGCTTCATGGCGGACTTGATGTTAGGCATACTCTGTTTGCCACCTCCTCCTATAAAATCGCGTGCTTATTCGCTCGCGGATAGTTATTTTACCATCTTCCTGCCCAAAAAGCAAGGACTTTTTTGCTTTTCCTGGAGCTGTTTGCATACTTTTCTCCCGCCTCCGCAGACTATACAGTATCTTGTGTTCCGGAGGTGCCAAAACACTATGTACAGCAGCACACGCACCGATCTCGCCCTTGAACAGCGCGAGCTTATCGGCTCCGGCGGCGAGCTGCCCGGGGTCGCCGCGCACGAGGCGACGCGCTCCGGCCTGACCGTCACAACGATCGACATTTTAGACGAGCGCGGCGCTGACATATTATGTAAGCCCGTCGGCCGCTATGTCACAGTCGAGCTCGATTCACTGCTACGCCGCCGCGAGGCGTCCTTTTCGGACGCGGCGCGGCTCATCGCCGATCAGCTCCGCGCCCTCATGCCAGAGGGCGGCGGCTGCACGCTCGTCGCCGGGCTTGGGAACGCCGCCATGACGCCGGATGCCGTTGGCCCGCTTTCGCTCGACTCTGTCCTCGCCACTCGCCACCTGAAAAAGCAGCTCCCGGATGATTTCGCCGCCTTCGGCGAGGTCTGCGCCGTTCGCCCCGGCGTTTTGGGCACGACCGGCCTCGAGACGGCCGAGCTGCTGCGCTCTGTCTGCTCCGCCGTCTCCCCCGCGCGCATACTCGCTGTCGACGCGCTCGCGTCAAGCAGCCTCGAGCGGCTCTGCCGGACCGTGCAGATATCCAACGCGGGCATCGTCCCCGGCTCAGGTGTGGGCAACGACCGCGCGGAGCTCTGCGAACGCACGCTCGGCGCGCCCGTCATAGCCATCGGCGTCCCGACCGTCGTGGACGCGGCAAATTTCTCGCGTGACGAAGCCGCGCGCGGCATGTTCGTCACCCCGCGCGACATCGACGCTTCCGTGCGCGACATCTCAAAGCTGATTGGTTACGCCATCGACCTCGCTCTGCACAGCGGCCTGACAGTCGAGGACATCGACACGCTTATCAGCTGATGTTTCACGTGAAACGCCGCGCCGGTGTTTCACGTGAAACTCTTGAAAAGGGCACTCACTGCTGATATAATAGTTCCATGCCCCGCAGAGAAAGAGAGGCGAGGATATGGGCAAACTGATTGCAGTGGCGAACCAGAAGGGCGGTGTCGGCAAGACGACGACCTGCGTCAATCTCTGCGCCGCGCTCGCGCGCAGGAACCGCAGCGTGCTGCTTGTGGACTGTGACCCGCAGGGCAACAGCACGTCCGGCATGGGCGCATCCAAGGAGTACATGCCGAACATTTACGACCTCCTTGTGCGCGGGACGCCTGCTGCCGACTGCGTCGTAAATACGCCGTACGGCGACGTCCTGCCCTCGAACAAGGAGCTCTCAGGCGCCACAGTCGAGCTTGTCGACATGGAAAACCGCGAATTCATCCTAAAGACCGCCCTGCTCAGCGTAAAGGAGAACTACGATTACATATTCATCGACTGCCCGCCCTCGCTCGAGCTGCTCACTGTGAACGCGCTCACGGCCGCGGACGGCCTTCTGATTCCCGTGCAGTGCGAATACTATGCGCTCGAGGGCATAGCGGACCTGATGACCACCTTCCGACTCACGAAAAAGAAGCTGAACCCCGCGCTCGAAATACAGGGCATAGTGCTCACAATGTACGACGGCCGCACCAACTTCTCCGAGGAAGTCGCGGCGGAGGTGCAGAAATTCTTCGGCGAATCGGTGTACAAAACGCGCATCCCGCGCAACGTGCGCATAGCCGAAGCGCCGAGCCACGGCGAACCGGTGATAAAGTACGACCGCCTGTCCAAGGGCAGCAGGGCATACCTGCACCTCGCGGACGAGCTTATCAGGAGGGAGGAATAAAATGAGCGCAAAAAGAGGGCTCGGCACCGGCCTCGGAGCGCTCTTCGGCGAGGAAGAGCAGTCAAAAGCCGAGGTTGAAATCGTGCCGATAGCCCGCCTTGAGCCGCGCGAAGCCCAGCCGAGGGTGAATTTCGAGGAGGAGAGCCTCGCGGAGCTCGCGGCTTCAATAGAGGAATACGGCCTTATCCAGCCGATAACCGTGCGCCGCCTGAGCTCCGGCTATTACCAGATAATCGCCGGCGAGCGGCGCTGGCGGGCCTCCCGCCTCGCCGGGCTCAGCGAAGTGCCCGTGCGCATAATAGAGGCCGACGACAAGCTCGCCACCGAGCTCGCGCTCGTCGAGAACCTCCAGCGTGAGGACCTTAACCCGCTCGAAGAGGCGCAGGGCTACCGCACGCTGATTGAAGAATACGGCCTAACGCAGGACGAGGCGGCGAAAAGGGTGGGCAAATCCCGCCCCGTCGTCACAAACGCGCTGCGCCTGCTCGCGCTCGCGCCGGAGGTGCAGCAGTTCATCGAACAGGGCCTGCTCTCCGCCGGCCACGCCCGGGCCATAGCCGGCGCGCGGACGGAGGAAAAACAGCTTGACGCCGCGCGTGCGGTAATAAAAAACGGCCTCTCCGTGCGCCGCACCGAGGAGCTCGTTAAAAAGCTCAACGCGCCCGAAAAGGAGAGCCCGCCCGCCGGGGACATAGTGCGCGTGGACTACGTGAAGGAGGTCACCCGCCGGCTCGAGAGCTCGCTCGGCCGTAAGGTAAAGCTCACCGAGGGACCGAACAGCCGCGGGCGGATCACGCTTGAATACTACGGCGCCGACGACCGCGAGGCGCTTATTTCCGCCCTTGAGGCGCTCAGAAAACAGTGAGGAGAGAGGAAAAATGCTCGACATCAAATTTGTGCGCGAGAATCCCGAAGCGGTAAAAGAGAACATAAAGAAAAAATTCCAGGACGAAAAGCTCCCCCTCGTCGACGAGGTGATCGAGCTCGACACGAAGCTGCGCGCCGCCATCACCGAGGCGAACGACCTCCGAGCGTCCCGCAACGCGCTCAGCAAGCAGATCGGCGCTCTGATGAGTCAGGCGAAGAAGGACCCCTCCAAGCTGGAGGAGGCCGAGGCCGTCAAGGCGCAGGTGAAGGCCCAGGCCGACCGCCTCGCCGAGTTGGAGGCGCAGGAGAGCGAGCTCGAGGGGAAGGTGCACTCCATAATGCTCCGCATCCCGCAGATGATAGACCCCAGCGTGCCCATCGGCCCGGACGACAGCCATAACGTGGAGGCCGAGCGCTTCGGCGAGCCCGTTGTTCCAAATTTTCCCATTCCCTACCACACGGAGATCATGGAGAGCTTCGGCGGCATCGACCTTGACGCCGCCAGGCGCGTGGCCGGCAACGGCTTCTACTACCTCCTCGGCGACATTGCCCGCCTGCACGAGGCCGTGCTGGCCTACGCACGCGATTTCATGATAGGGAAGGGCTTCACCTACGTCATCCCGCCCTTCATGATACACGGCGCGGTGGTCGAGGGCGTCATGTCCTTCGCTGAGATGGACGGCATGATGTACAAGATAGAGGGGGAGGACCTCTATCTCATCGGCACGAGCGAGCACTCCATGATCGGCCGCTTCATCGACCAGATCCTGCCCGAGGGCGAGCTGCCGCTCACTCTGACGAGCTACTCCCCCTGCTTCCGCAAGGAAAAGGGCGCGCACGGCATAGAGGAGCGCGGCGTCTACCGCATACACCAGTTCGAAAAGCAGGAGATGATCGTCGTCTGCCGCCCCGAGGAGAGCATGGACTGGTATGAAAAGCTCTGGCGCTACTCCGTCGAGCTCTTCCGCAGCCTGGATATCCCCGTCCGCCAGCTCAACTGCTGCTCCGGCGACCTCGCGGACCTGAAGGTGAAAAGCTGCGACATCGAGGCCTGGAGCCCGCGCCAGCAGAAGTATTTCGAGGTCTGCTCCTGTTCCAACCTCGGCGACGCGCAGGCGCGCCGGCTGAAGATCCGCGTCCGCGGCGAGGACGGCAAGCTCTACCTCGCCCACACGCTGAACAACACCTGCGTGGCCCCTCCGCGGATGCTCATAGCCTTCCTTGAGAACAACCTCAACGCGGACGGCAGCGTGGACATCCCCGAGGTGCTCCGCCCCTACATGGGCGGCAAGGAAAAGCTCGTCCCTCTTGCCAAATAAATCCATAAGCCCGGGCTGAGAGCTGCTTTGCGCCTCCACGCCGGAGAAACGGGAAAGCTCCGCCGGTCGGCAGACTGGCGGGGCTTTCAGAATATCCCGGCAAAATTTCCGCTCCATTGATAGTGAATTGATATGTCCGTCCTATCCTTGCGGCAGGAGGTTGATCCCATGCCCAGCGTATATATCCTGCTCAGCCGGACAAAAACCCTGTATTCCCGCGTCGTCCGTCTCGCGGAGGGCGGCGGGAACTACACACACGCATCCCTCGCCCTCGGTCCCGGCTGCTCGCGCGTTTACAGCTTCTCGCGCAAATACGCGCAGCTCCCTCTGCCCTCGCCACTCGTGCGCGAGGATGTACCGGGCAGCTACATGGCCCGCCACCCGCAGACGCCCTGCGCGCTCTACAGCCTGACAGTGACAGGCGGGCAGTACGACGCCGTTTCGCGCCGCGTGGAAGAAATGCTGTCCGGCGGCGTAAAATACCGCTATTCCCTGCTCGGCAGCGCGCTCTGCGCCCTGGACATCGCTCACGAGAGGGGTTATCATTTCTTCTGCTCGCAGTTCGTCGCCTCGGTGCTCTCCGAGTGCGCCGCGCTCGAGCTGCCGAGGTCACCCTCGCTCATCCGCCCGTCGGATTTCGAGCTGATGGATGCCCTCACGCTTGCCTACGCCGGCCCGGTCTGCGAAGCCCCCGGCGTGGAGGACATTTTCGAAAAGGGGGAGCCCTATGCCCTTCCGGGAAAGGCGAGAGCTAACTGAACGCGGCAAAAAAATCCTGGCCGGGGCCGCCATCGCCATCTTCATACTGCTCGCCTGCGCCATAGCGTGGTTCATCGGCCGGCCCCTGCTCGCCTTTGTCTCGGAGCCCGAGCGCTTCCGCGAGTGGGTGGACAGCGCGGGGCTCATGGGCCGGGTATATTTCCTCGGCATACAGATACTCCAGGTGTTCATCGCCATAATCCCCGGCGAGCCGATAGAGCTCGGCGCGGGCTACGCCTTCGGCGCCGTCGAGGGGACTCTGCTCTGCCTCGCCGGCTCCACAGCCGGCAGCATGCTCATATTTTTCTTCGTGCGCCGCTTCGGCGTAAAGGCCGTGGAGATCTTCTTCCCGCCGGAAAAAATACGCTCCCTCCGCTTCCTGCACAGCGCGCGCCGGCGCAACGCGCTCGTCTCCCTGCTCATGGTCATCCCCGGGACGCCCAAAGACCTGCTCAGCTACTTCGTCCCGCTGACCGACATGCCCGCACTCACCTGGCTGTTCATAACCAGCGTGGCACGCATACCGTCCATCGTCACCTCCACCGTGGGAGGGGACGCCCTCGGCGTACAGAACTACGTCTTCGCGCTCATAGCCCTCGGCGTAACCGCCCAGATAAGCGCTGCGGGGCTGCTGATATACCGCGGCGTCTGCCGCAGGCACGACAGGGAGGAGGCCGAACGAAATGGCGGAAAAGATACTGATAGCTGACGACGAGAGCGACATCGTCTCGATGCTGGACAGCTACTTCACACGCAGGGGCTACCTCGTGCTGAAGGCGTATTCCGGCGCGGAGGCCGTGCGCCTTTCCGAGCGCGGCCCGGACGTCATATTGCTGGACGTGAGCATGCCGGACATGGACGGGCTCGAGGTCTGCCGCAGGATACGCTCCTACGTCTCCTGCCCCATCATCTTCCTCACCGCGCGGGTGGACGATTCCGACAAGATAAAGGGCTTCGCCGCGGGCGGGGACGACTATGTCGTAAAACCCTTCTCCATGGCCGAGTTAGGCGCGCGCGTGGCCGCGCATCTCCGGCGCGAGAAGCGGCACGCCGCCGCGGCCGAGCTCCGGTTCGACGGCGACCTCGTCATAAACTACTCCGACCGCACAGTCTCCCTCGCCGGGCAGGACGTTGGCCTTGCGAGGAAAGAATTCGACATCGTGGAGTTCCTCTCGCAGAACCCCGGCCTCGTATTCGACAAGGAGCGCATCTACGAGGGCGTCTGGGGCATAGACGGCGAGGGGGACAGCACCGTTGTCGTCGAGCACATCCGCCGCATCCGCGTCAAGCTCGCCGCGGCGGGCGCGCAGCGGCAGTATATCGAAACCGTGTGGGGCGTGGGCTATAAATGGGCAAAGTGACAGAGCGGCTTCGTCTGGCGCGCACGCGCGCCAGAGAGCGGCGCGTCAGGACACGCCGCTATTTCCGCGACATGTCGCTCACGACGGCCTTTATCTGGTACGTGGTTGTGGCGGCCGTGCTCGCAACGGTCGTCTGCTCCATTCTCGTAAACGCCCTCGACGGGGCGCGCATAGAAATGTACTTCAGATATCAGGAGCTCGGCGAGCGCATCGAGGTCCCCAACGGCGGGCGGCACGACATCTATGTCTCCACCGACGGGAGCGAGGTGTACACAGTCTACGACGCCGCCGGCAAGGTCGTGGCGCACGGCGAAGTCCCCTACGGCGAGGGCAGCGTCGAGATAGGCATAAACACCGACACGGGCATGCCCAACGCCACCTACAGCCTGATAGTCAGCCCGGAATACAGCGCGTCCGACCGCTTCCTGGACCGCGCGCTGGCCGTTTTGCAGGTGGCTGCCCTGCCCATCTGCTATATCGGCGCGCTCATACTCTGTGCCGTGTCCTTCTGGCGCAGGAAGCTGAACGGCCCGATACGCACCCTCTCCGCCGCCTCCGAGCGCATCGCCCACAACGACCTCGATTTCCACATCGAATCGTCCTCACAGAACGAGCTCGGCCGCCTCTGCGAATCCTTCGAGGCCATGCGCGCGGAGCTGGACAGGAGCAACCGCGAAATCTGGGCGCAGATGGAGGAGCGCCGGCGGATAAACGCCGCCTTCGCCCACGACCTGCGCACGCCGCTCACGGTCTTGAAGGGCCGCGCGGCCATGCTCGCCGAGGAGCTGCCCTCAAACGCCCTGAGCGCCGCTGAGGCGGCCGAAGAGGTGAAGGTAATGCAGCGGCACATCGCGCGGCTTGAACGCTATGTGGACGCAATGGCGAGCCTACAGCGCTTCGAGGACATGGAGCCCCGGGCGCAGAGCGTGAACGTCCCCGAGCTCGCGCGCGAGATATCGGATACGGCCAGCATACTCTGCCCCGGGCTGAGCATCAATGTAAGCTGCTCCGGCGCGCTCGTCGCCGAGGTGGACCCGGAGATCGTCCTCCAGGTCGCCGAAAACATACTCTCAAACGCCTCCAGATACGCCAAATCCCGTCTTGATATCAGCCTCTCCGCCGCCGGCGGTGCGCTCACCCTTAGCGTGGAGGACGACGGCTGCGGCTTCTCGCCGGAGGCCCTCGCCAAGGCCTCGGCGCCCTTCTACAAGGGCCGTGACAGCGGCCCGGAGCACCTCGGGCTCGGGCTGAACATCTGCGACATACTCTGCCGCCGCCACGGCGGAGCGCTCACCGTGGCCAACACCGGCCGCGGCGCCAAGCTCACCGCCAGGCTGCGTGTGGACTCATAGCGCGGCGCTTCGCGCCGCGGGGCAGAACAAGGGCAGGCCCTTGTAGAACCCTTTGCCACCCCATTTCTTTGGTCTTGCCCAAAGAAACGGGAGTGGCGCCCCAAAGAAAAACGCCAGGCTGCGCCTGGAGGCGTAGCGCGCTTTTTCAAAGCGCGGAAGGGTCTGCAACGTGGTCATCCCGATTGGTGAATGACGGTTGCCACCAAAACCGTGCATTGCTCCCTTCGGTCGCGGCACTAACGGCCTGCATAATCCACCCGTTAGTGCCGCGAGCGTAAGCGAAGCAAACGCACGGTCGGCGATGCGGAGCGTCATTCACCATTCGGGATAGGGACTTTTCGATGTCGCAAAATTTGGTGAAAACCGGCTCTTGGCTCCGACGAGCACCAAAGCGGTTTTCTCTTTGGAGTCTGAGGGGTTTCTTTTTGACAAGACAAAAAGAAATCTCTCAGAAATGGTTTGCAGGGGCTTTCGCCCCTGCAATCGTTTTATAAGGGCTTCGCCCTTATATTATCAACCTCGCCGCGCATCGCGTGGCGCTCTGCCTCCACACGCAGTGTGGCCGGACGCAGTCCGGCGCGCTATGCATCCAAGCGCAGCTTGGCCGGGCGTCGCACGGCAGATTGTTTACAATTAAGCAAAACTTATGATGCAACTTTGATGTAATCGTGTAGTATCCTGTCCACAACAGGACGAAACGGAGGGAAACACGATGAAAAGACTCGCCGCACTGCTTGCCGCCATAGCGCTCACGCTCAGCCTTTCGGCCTGCGGGGGCGGCATGGCCCAGAGCCAGACCGTCAGCTCCACGATCCGGATGCCGCGGACGGTCGTGTCAGTTTAAGCCCTCCATCAGGGCGCGCAGGGCCTCGTGGAAGCGGCCCACATGCAGCCCGTCGAGCAGGCGGTGGTTCAGCTCAAGGCTGATGTTCAGCTTCAGACGCCCGCCGCTCTCAAAATAGCGCCCCCAGGACACGCGGGGGACCGAGTCGTCGGGGTCGAGGTTGCGCTCGTTCGTCATGGCCGTGAGCTCCACCCAGGGCAGGCAGGAGAAGTAGATAAGCTCGTCCGTCTCCGCCGCCGGCTCTATGAAGCGCACGGCGCCGCGGGATTTCTCCCTCGCCGCACGGCAGAACTCCTCCAGAGAGCCGTCGCAGGGCATTGTGACTATGTGGAAGCTCTCGCTGCCCGGCTTCAGGTCGGTAAAGCTCGCCATGCGCCTGTCGAGCAGGTGCACGCCGTCGCCGCGTATGGCATAGCGGAAGGCCTCCACGCTGTTCATGGCCTCCGTGCAGAGGTACACGAGCGCGTAATAGAACGAGATCCCGCGCTCATGCGCGAAGGCGCGCAGTTCGGTCACGTCCTCGGTGTAGCTCACCATGTAAAACGGGTTGCTCATGCCGGTGAAAAACTCGTATATCTCCCGCCTCGGCCAGTTTTCAAACTCGATCTTCATCTCTCTCACCTCTCTATATAAACGTAACGGCCCCCTGAAAAGGGGGCCGTTATGCATATACGCGCTCAGGCCTGCCTGTTGGCGTTGATCTTCACGCCGGGGCCCATAGTGGAGGCGGTGACGCAGCTCCTGATATACTGGCCCTTGGCGGCAGCGGGCTTGGCGCGGACGATGGCGCCGATGAGGGTGTTGTAGTTCTCAACGAGCTTCTCAGCGCCAAAGCTGACCTTGCCGATCGGGCAGTGGATTATGTTGGTCTTGTCGAGGCGGTACTCGATCTTACCGGCCTTGGCCTCAGTTATGGCCTGGGTGAGGTTCGGGGTGACGGTGCCGGCCTTGGGGGAGGGCATGAGGCCCTTGGGGCCGAGCAGCTTGCCGAGACGGCCGACAACGCCCATCATATCGGGGCTGGCGATGACGGTGTCGAACTCGAACCAGTTCTCGCCCTGGATCTTCTGGACCAGGTCCTGCCCGCCGGCATAGTCGGCGCCGGCGGCCTTGGCCTCTTCCTCGCGCTCCGGCTTGCAGAACACGAGCACGCGGACGCTCTTGCCGGTGCCGTTCGGCAGCACGACGGCGCCGCGGACCTGCTGGTCGGCGTGGCGGGAGTCGACGCCTAACTTCACGTGCAGCTCGACGGTCTCGTCGAACTTGGCGCGGCTGGCCTTGCAGACAAGCTCAAAGGCCTCCTGCGGCTCATACTGGGTCTGCTTATCTATGAGCTTGGCGCTCTCTTTATAATTCTTACCTCTGAACAATTTGATTTCCTCCTAAAAATGTGGTTCGTCGGAGTTGTTGAGCCTTCCGGCCCACTTGTCCTCCCACGTTAGGGGTTTGAGCTCAGTCGCCCACGACAACGCCCATGCTGCGGCAGGTGCCGGCTATCATGGACATGGCTGCCTCCACGCTCGTGCAGTTGAGGTCGGGCATCTTCTGCTCGGCGATCTTGCGGAGGTCCTCCTTGCTGATGGTGGCGACCTTGTCCCTCTGCGGGACGCCGGAGGCCTTGTCTATGCCGCAGGCCTTCTTGATAAGCAGGGCAGCGGGCGGGGTCTTGGTGATGAAGGTGAAGCTGCGGTCGGAGTACACGGTGATGACGACCGGGATCATCATGCCCATGTCGCCCTTGGTGCGCTCGTTGAAGTCCTTGGTGAACTGACCGATGTTCACGCCGTACTGGCCCAGGGCAGGGCCCACGGGGGGCGCCGGAGTGGCCTTACCGGCCGGGACCTGGAACCTGATATATCCGACAACTTTCTGTGCCAAATCAAAGCACCTCTTTCAAAGTATTTAATTCAGGCCTGCGGGAAATTCAGTCCGCAAGCGGCTCGACCTGGTCGAGGTCGAGATCCACGGGCGTCTCGCGCCCGAACATGGACACCACCACGCGCACGCGGTCCTTGTCCGGCTCGAGCTCCTCGACAGTTCCGAGGAAGCCCTCGAGCGGGCCGTCCGTAACGCGCACCGTGTCCCCGACCTCGTAGCCGAGCACGACTTCGTGCCGCTCGACGCCGAGATCGTATATCTCCTGCTCGGTGAGGGGAATGGGCTTGTTCGCGGTCCCCACAAAGCCCGTCGCGCCGCGGACATTGCGCACAAGGTGCCAGCTCTCGTCCGTGAGGATCATCTTCACAAGGACGTAGCCCGGGAAAACCTTGCGCTCGTACGTCTTTTCTCCGGCGTCCGTGTGCTCGGTGACGGTCTCCATCGGGATGTTGACCTCCTGTATGAGGTCTGTCATTTTGCGGTTCTCGGCCGACTTCATCACGGCCGCCGCGACGGCGTTTTCATAGCCCGAGTATGTGTGGACCACATACCACCTTGCCTCTTCAGCCATCTTTTATACCAGGTCTATGAGGGTCTGCACGCCGAGGGACGCCAGCGTATCGAAGCCCCAGAGCACAACGGCGGAGAAAGCCATCATGACAAGGGCGACGACGGTGTTGTTCAGCGTCTGCTTCGGGGTGGGCCAGATTACCTTCTTAAGCTCGCTCCGCATCTCGCGCATCCACTTGCCGACGCGCTTGGTGAAGGAGAGCTTGCCCTCGGTTTTCTTGACGGCGTTCGTAGAGGTCTTGGCGGGGGTAGAGCCCCTGTTTTCTTCTGCCATTTCGCTTGCTCCTTTCAGAACGCCTTACTTGGTCTCGTTGTGGACCGTGTACTTGCGGCAGCGGGGGCAGTACTTCTTCATTTCGAGACGGTCGGGAGTGTTCTTCTTGTTCTTGACCGTGAAGTAGTTGCGCTCCTTGCACTCGCTGCACCTGAGTGTAACCTTGACTCTTGCGCCAACAGCCATTTTTATCGGCACCTCCTTGTAGTATTGGCCGCGCGTCGCGGCCTGTTGCCTCCCTGAGCGCGCCGGCGGAGTGCGCGTATTTGGGCGCACGAAAACAAGCCCGTCCGGCCGACAGGTAATGTGTAGTATAACACGCCTCCCTCCGCAAGTCAACCCGAAATTGGCCTGAAAACGCGGATTTTTGGCCCGCCGGACGCTTTTCCGCGCCCATGCCCTCCGCGCCTCCCCGCGCAGGCCCTGTTCCTCCTCAACCTCCCGCCTCCCGGCCGCCCAACGGCGGTGTGAATTCCGGCTTGTAAACAAAGTATTAATTCGTGCGGCAGTTAACATAAAGTTAATATGTCTCTGCTATCTTATACTTGCGGCCCGGACAACGGGTGATTACAAAGACTTATAAGCCTGAGATAAACGGCGAACTGCCCGCCAAGGAGGGAGCGAGTCCCACCTGAAGAGGCAGACCAACAATTCCGCCGCATGGCGTTTATATATACTTGATTTTTCGCGGGGATTCGGATATAATGTTCCGGTCCCCGCGAAAACATGGAGCGGTATCGAAGTGGTCGTAACGAGCTTGACTCGAAATCAGCCGCTTCAAAAGGAAGCTCACAGTCGAAAAATCCAGTAAAATCAATGCTTCCGGGGTTCGTCGGAGGAGCGGAGGGAACCGGTTCTCTCCTGAATGTCTCTCCAAAAATCGAGAGACGAGAACAAAGTTAATACACGGAGCGGTATCGAAGTGGTCGTAACGAGCCGCACTCGAAATGCGGTTGTCCGTAAAAGGGCACGTGGGTTCAAATCCCACCCGCTCCGCCAAAGGCGCTGTTTTGTGCGATTTTTCGCCGAAGCAGCGCCTTTTTTCGCTGTTATCCCGGCAGCGGCTTTGACTCTGGTACGAAGTCAAGGCTGGTGACAAGCGTCTCGGCAGAATTTAGCTTCGCCGTGTAGTCCAAGTGCGTGTATATGTTGGCCGTGGTCGAATAATCGCTGTGGCCGAGCCAGTCCTGAATGTCCTTCATCTGGGCGCCGTTGGCGAGCAACAGACTGGCGCAGCTATGACGTAAATCATGGAAGCGTATTCGCCGCAAACCGTGCCTGTCAAGCAGCTTAGGGAACGCCGCCGAGATGTAATCCGGCTTTATCAGCACTCCTATCTCATCTACGCAGATGTAACCGAGGTATTCGCGGCAATAGCTCCTGCCGCACAACCGCCTATGCTTGTTCTGCTGGTCTTGGAGATAGAGCAGCCGTTCTTTGAAGAATGGCACCAGCGGTAGCGTCCTCATGCTGGACTTGTTTTTCGTCCTGTCGGCGGCGACCATTACCTTTTTGCCATCGATGCGGCAGGACGTCACAGTGTGGCGAATGGTGATGGTGTTGTTTTCAAAGTCTATCGCATCCCATTTGAGGCCGACAACCTCGCTTCGCCGCAGACCGTAGAACGCTCCGAACAAGACGGGTATCTCCAGCTTCGTGCCTTTTGCTGCGGCAAAAAGCTCGTTCAGCTCGTCGCTGTTGTAGAAGCTCCCGACGAATCGGGCTTTCTTCGGCAGCTCGACGTGATCCGAGGGATTGTTCGGAATCAGTTCCAGTTTCACCGCCATATCCAGCGCCTTGTGTATGTTGGCATGGTAGTGTATGACGGAGTTCGCGGAGACAGTCTTTATTTTCTCGTCATAAAAGGCCTGAATGTCGCGCGGCTTAAGCGCCGAAAGTCTTATTCCGGTTTTCCTGAAATACGGAACGGTAATGCTCTTTACCATCCCCGAGTACGACGAGAACGTCACCGGCGAAACGGAGCGTTTTATAACGTCCAGCCAGCTAAGCATGAAGTCTGCAAACAGCACGTCGCCGGTTAGGGCTGTGACCGGGACAGACGCGGCCGGCACTTCTGGTTTCGGATCCTCGGCTTCAGGCTTGAACTCGATACGCGCCTGTTGCAAAAGCTCGTCAGCCTTGCGCTTGTTGCCTTTTACGGGCAGGGAAGTGGCTATCCACTTGGATTTTCGCTTCCCGTTTGAATCTTTATAGTTGAGGACGATATAGAAGTATCCTCGTTTTTCTTGCAGGTGTCCGGCTACCATATAGTTTCCTCCTTCCGAACGAGCCGTATTACCCGCCGTTGACACTGTCAGTATAAACGGCGGGTAAAAACAACGCAATGATACGGCTACGCCCGTTGGATTACTTTCAGGTAGCTGAGAATATGTATCTTCGGAATCTTGTAGGTTCTGCCTACTTTGAAGTGTTCAATCTTATTGTCCCGCAGGAGGGCATAAGCAGTTTTGTCGCTGATGCCAAGCATCCGGCTCATCTGCTCAACGGTCACAACATCGGGATAATCGCGGAACATGGCGCGATATGCCTCGCGGCCTGTCATGGCAGCACACATATCTGATTCCTCCTTAACAAGCGGCACGAGCCGCCGGTAATCTCCCGCCGTATTTGCCACGCGCCCCGGCGAGCTGGGGGTTACAGGAGCTGCTTTTGGCAAAGCTGTCTCAACTCTGCTGTGCCGTCCTCACGAACACCGCAGGGCTGCCCCCAAGTCTACGGGGGCGCTTGCGCGAGAATTTATTATCTGCCCGCGCTTTC
>MHCFR04200__coassemble_690_pt1 | contig 18088 bp, 17 predicted proteins | sample MHCFR04200__metabat2_high_PE_065 | metagenome-assembled genome bin MHCFR04200
CGCCGCAGCCGGAGCCGATGAGCATGGGGATGAAGCTCTTGCCGGAGAGGCCGAACTTGCGGAAGATGCGGTCCATGATGAAGGCGATGCGGGCCATGTAGCCGACGTCCTCAAGGATGGAGAGCATCAGGAAGAGCAGCAGCATCTGCGGCACGAAGCCGATGACCGCGCCGACGCCGGCGATGATGCCGTCGCAGACGAGGCCCACGAGCCAGCCGGCGACGCCGGCGCCCTCGAGCCAGCCGCGCGCGCCCTCGACCGCCCACTCGGAAACGAGCACGTCGTTTGTCCAGTCGGTGAGGAAGGTGCCGAGCGGGCCCATGGATATCCAGTAAACCAGCGCCATTACCACGACGAAAATCGGCAGGGCCAGTATGCGGTTGGTAACGATGTGGTCGATCTTGTCCGAAACGGACATCTTCAGCCCGGTCTGCTTTTTCTTAACGGCGGAGGCCACGATGCGGGCTATGTAGGCGTAGCGCTGGTTGGTGATGATGCTCTCGGCATCGTCGTCCATCTCTTTTTCGCAGTCGGCTATGTGCTCCTCGAGGTGCTGCATGAGCGCGCCGTCGAGCTTGAGCTGCTCGAGCACCTTTTCGTCGCGCTCGAACACCTTGATGGCGTACCAGCGGAGGAAACGCCGGTCGACCTTGCCCTCGATGCTCTCCTCGATGTGGGCGATGGCGTGCTCCACGCTGCCGTTGAAGACCGAGGGGGCGACAAATTCGCGGTTTTCCCGCGCGAGCTCCGCCGCGCGCTGCGCCACGGCCTGGGAGCCCTCGCCCTTCAGGGCGCTGGTGGCCATGACCTCGCAGCCGAGCGCGTCGCCCAGCTTCTTCAGGTCGATCTTGTCGCCGTTCTTGCGCACGATGTCAATCATGTTCACGGCCACGACCGTTGGGATGCCCAGTTCGATGAGCTGGGTGGTGAGATAGAGGTTTCGCTCTATATTCGTGCCGTCGACTATGTTTATGATGGCGTCCGGCTTTTCGTTCACAAGGTACTCGCGCGCCACGACCTCTTCAAGCGTGTACGGCGAGAGTGAATATATGCCGGGCAGGTCCTGGATGATGATGTCCTTCGCGCCCTTGAGGCGCCCCTCCTTTTTCTCGACCGTGACGCCGGGCCAGTTGCCCACGCGCTGGTTCGAGCCGGTGAGGTCGTTGAACATCGTCGTCTTGCCGCTGTTCGGGTTGCCGGCAAGGGCAATTTTCACTTCCATACGATATTACTCCTCTCAGCAGTTAGTTGGCACTACCTACAGGGCGCAGCACGCCCTCTTCACAACGCGCGGGACAGTTATTTCACTTCAATAAGCTCGGCGTCGGCCCGGCGGATGGAGAGCTCATAGCCTCTCACCGTCGTCTCCAGCGGGTCGCCCAGCGGCGCGACCTTGCGGACGTAGATCTCCGTGCCCTTGGTGACGCCCATGTCCATTATGCGGCGTTTGAGCGCGCCCTCGCCATGGAGCTTCACGACGGTCACGGTTTCTCCGACCTTCGCGTCCTTGAGAGTTTTCATCCTCTTACCCCCTTACCATTATCCTGTTGGCCAGCTCCCTGTCCAGGGCTATGCGGCTGTCCTTCACCTGCAGGATGAGATTCCCGGCCAGGCTGCTTATCACGGTCACCTCTTCCCCTACCACGAGCCCGAGCTCGGACAGATGGCGGCGGACCTCGTCTTTGCCGGTTATTTTCGCGATGCTCTGCGGGACCCGCGGCTCCGCAAGTGAGAGCGGCAGCATATCTATTACCTCCTGATAGTTAGAACTGGCTAACTCACGGCTATACAGTAACTGGCGTTAGAATATTCTAACCTCCAGCAACATGTAGTTTAATACTACTAACCCGTGTTGTCAAGAGGAAGCGGCGATTTTTTTCGCCGCTTTGAGCAGAAACGGGCCCGCGCGGCCCGTAAGCAGGTATAATTGACCAAAATAAGCGGCCGTATTACAGCATGTTTGACAAATCAATTTTAGACGCAGATAATTCGATTGACTTTTTTCACAAGAAAAGGTAAAGTTACATGTGCAGGGGTGGAAACGTTACCGGGAACGTTGCCGAAAGCGTTTCCGGCCCTGTGGGGAGAAGGATTCAAGTGACTATAAAGGATATTGCAAAGCTCTGCGGGGTTTCGGTGAGCACCGTATCGAGAGTTATAAACGACCGGCCGGATGTCAGCCCGGAGGTCAGGGCGGCGGTGTTAGAGGCGGTGCGGAGCAGCAACTATGTGCCGAACAACAGCGCGCGCGTCCTCGGCAGCTCGAGCTCGGACGCGATAGGGCTCGTGGTGCGCGGCCTGGCGAACCCCTTTTATTCCCCGATCATAAAGGTAATCGGCAACAGGATCGACGCCGCGGGCTATACGATGGTGATGCAGCAGATAAGCTCAACGGAGGATGAAATACAGTGCGGTGCCATTATGGAGCGCGAAAAAAAGCTGCGCGGCATTGTCTTCCTCGGCGGGCGCTCGGACTACTCCGAGGAGGAACTCGGCACCATAACCGTCCCATTCGTCTGCTGCTCGTATGACAACAGCTTCGGCTCCCTGCCGTGCGGGCGGCTCTCGGCCGTCTCGATAGACGACTGCGCCACCGCCTACCGCGCAGTTTCGGAGCTCATCGCCCTCGGCCACCGGCGTATAGCCGCCCTCGTGGCGGCGACGGACGACCGCTCGATAAGCGAGCTGAGGTACAGGGGCTATCTCTCCGCACTGAGGGACCACGGCATCGAGCCGGACGGGGATCTCGTGGCCTGCACCGGCAGCTTCGGGATGGACGAGGCCTATATCGCCACAAGGGCGCTGGCCTCCGGCGGTGCGGACTTCACGGCGATGTTCATAATCGCGGATGCGATGGCGATAGCCGCGATAAAGGCGCTCGAGGACGCGGGGCGCGACGTGCCGCGGGACTGCTCGGTGATAGCGGTTGACGGCCTGCTTTTGTCGCAGTACACGCGCCCGACGCTGACAACTATGTGCCAGCCCTCCGAGCAGATGGGCGAGGAGAGCGTCCGCATACTGCTGGACATGATAGAGCGCCGCTCGGGGAACCGTTCGCTGGTGCTCGAGAGCACGCTGCGCGCGGGGGCTTCAGTCGCCCCGGCGTCCGCGTGGAAATGAAAGCGTATTTTCCGGCCGAGGGCCGTGAAAATAAATTTTGTTAGGAGATGTAAAAAGAATGAAGAAATTTCTTGCACTGCTCCTTGCGCTCGTAATGGTGTTCGCGCTCGCCGCCTGCGGCGAGGAACCGGCTGCGGAGGAGAGCCCCGCCGCCGAGAGCCCTGCAGCCGAGAGCACCGCGCCCGAGACCGAGGAGAGCACCGCCCCCGAGGCGGCCGGCAGCGTCTATTACCTGAACTTCAAGCCCGAGCAGGCTGAACAGTGGGAAGAGCTGGCCGCTTACTACACCGAGCAGACCGGCGTGCCCGTAACGGTCACCACCGCCGCCTCCGGCACCTATGAGACCATGCTCACCAGCGAGATGGCCTCCAGCGACGCCCCGACCCTGTTCCAGGTCAACGGCCCCGTCGGCCTGAACAGCTGGCGCGACTACTGCTACGACCTCTCCGGCAGCGACTTCTACGGCGAGCTGACCAGCGACGATTACGCCCTCATCGAGGACGGCGCCGTGCTCGGCGTGGCCTACGTCATCGAGAGCTACGGCCTCATCGTCAACACCACCCTCCTCGCCGAGGCCGGCTATGAGGTCAGCGATATCCAGAGCTTTGAGGACCTCAAGGCCGTCGCCGAGGACATCACCGCCCGCAGCGACGAGCTGGGCTTCGCGGCCTTCACCAGCGCCGGTATGGACGGCAGCAGCGACTGGCGCTTCAAGACCCACCTTGCGAACCTGCCCATCTACTTTGAGTATCAGGATCGCGGCATTTCCTCCACGGACGCCATCGAGGGCACCTACCTCGACAACTACCGCGCCATGTGGGACCTCTACATAAACAACAGCACCTGCAGCCCCTCTGAGCTGACCGCCAAGACCGCCAACGACGCGGTGAACGAGTTCACCTCCGGCCAGGCCGTGTTCTATCAGAACGGCTCCTGGGAGTTCGCCAACGTTGTCGGCGAGGGCAAGCTCTCCGAGGACGAGGTCACCATGATCCCCATTTACTTCGGCGTGGGCGACGAGGCCAACCAGGGCCTGTGCACCGGCTCCGAGAACTACTGGTGCGTCAATAAGAACGCCAGCGAGGAAGACATCCAGGCCACTCTCGACTTCATGTACTGGTGCGTCACCGACCCCGTGGCCCTGCAGGCCATGACCGGCGGCGAGGGCGCCATGCCCAGCGGCGGCGCCGGCATGGGCTTCGCCATCCCGTTCACCCAGGCTCCCGAGAGCGCGAACCTCTTCGTGCAGCTCGACGCCCAGATGACCGCCGAGGGCAAGACCCCGGTTTCCTGGAACTTCACCACCATGCCCTCTGAGGAGTGGAAGAACGGCGTCGGCACCGCGCTGGCCCAGTACGCCGCCAACCAGACCGACGAGATGTGGCAGGGTGTTGTCACCGCTTTCGTCGACGGCTGGGCCTCCGAGTACGCCCTGGCCAACGGCTGAGCGAAAGCCTGATCAAGCAAGAAAGCAATGGCTTTCCGGGGCCGCCGGACATCCGGCGGCCCCGTTTTCAAAGCCTTCTCGCCGCCCGGGCGGGCCGCGCGCCGCTTTTTTGCGCGGCGGGGCGCGTTCTGCCCGGACGGCGTAAGTGCAAACTGAAATAAAAAAGGGGAGAAGCGGCTGTGGAAAGAGCCATAAAGAAATGGTGGCCGGTTTTCGTACTGCCGACGCTTGCAGCGTTCATAATCGGCTTTATCATACCGTTCATACAGGGCGTGTACCTGGCCTTCTGCCAGTTCACGACCATCCGCGACGCCACGTTCACGGGCATCAACAACTTTGTCCGCGCGCTGAGCGACACGACGTTTACCCACGCTTTCTGGTACAACTGCGCTTTCGTCTTTGTGAGCACGCTGGTGATAAACATCGGCGGCCTGGCCGTGGCGCTCATCCTCACCCGCGCGCTCCGCGGGACCAACGCCTTCCGCACCGTGTTCTTCATGCCGAACCTCATCGGCGGCATAGTGCTCGGCTACATCTGGCAGATACTGCTCAACTGCGTGCTCGCGCTGCTCGAAAAGCCCCTGCTCATGCTGGACGCCACGGCGGGCTTCTGGGGCCTGGTGATACTGATGGCCTGGCAGCAGATAGGCTATATGATGATCATTTACATAGCCGGGCTGCAGAGCATCCCTGAAACGCTCCTCGAGGCCGCGGAGATCGACGGCGCGACGCCCTGGCAGACCTTCTGGAAGGTGAAGCTCCCGAACCTGATGCCGAGCATCACCATCTGCCTGTTCCTCACCATCACCAACAGCTTCAAGCTCTTCGACCAGAACATGGCCCTCACCGCCGGCCAGCCGGCGCACCAGAGCGAGCTGCTGGCCTATAACATCTATTACACGTTCTACGGCCGCTCCGGCCCGCAGTGGAAGGGCATCGGCCAGGCCAAGGCGGTCGTATTCTGCCTGATCGTCGTGGCGATTTCCCTCATCCAGCTCCGTACTACCCGCAAAAAGGAGGTGCAGCAGTAATGGCAAAGGCAAAAAAGAGCTCCAACCGTTTCTGGAGCATTATAATGACCGTTGTCTGCGTGCTGTGGATGTATCCCATATTCATGGTGCTCATGAACTCCCTGAAGGTGGAGACGGCTATCAGCACCTCCACGGCCTTCGAGCTGCCGAGCAGCGAGACCTTCGCGGGCCTGGCGAACTATGAAAACGCCGTAAACCAGCAGGGCTTCCTCTCCAGCTTGTTCTACACCACGTTCATCACCGTAACGAGCGTGCTCGCCATACTCATCTTCTGCAGCATGTTCGCCTGGTACATCACCCGAGTGAACACCAAGGTGACAAAGGCGCTCTATCTGCTCTGCGCCTTCTCGATGGTCGTGCCGTTCCAGATGGTTATGTTCACGCTCTCCAGCATGGCGGACACGCTGAACCTCGACACGCCGTGGGTGCTGTGGATAATCTACCTCGGCTTCGGCGCGGGACTTGCGGTGTTCATGTTCTGCGGCTTCATGCGGAGTGTGCCGCTCGAGATAGAGGAGGCCGCGATGATAGACGGCTGCAACCCCCTGCAGACCTATTTCAAGGTCGTGTTCCCCCTGCTGCGGCCCACGATGGTGTCCGTCGCCATACTCGAGGCCATGTGGATCTGGAACGACTACCTCCTGCCCACGCTGATACTCGACATCAACAAGTACAAGACTATCTCCATGCTTATCCAGTTCTTCCGCGGCAGCTACGGCCGCGTGGAGATGGGACCGATGATGGCCTGCATAATGCTTGCCATACTGCCGATCATCGTGATATACTTGCTCGGCCAGAAGCACATCATAAAGGGCGTCCTCTCCGGCGCCGTAAAGGGGTAAGCAGCTATGGAGCGAAAAAGCGGCATACTTATGCCGATATTTTCCCTGCCGTCGAAATACGGCATCGGTACACTGGGGAAGGAGGCCTATAAGTTCGCGGATTTCCTCGCCGCGGCGGGGCAGAGCGTCTGGCAGCTTTTGCCGCTTGGCCCGACGAGCTATGCCGACTCGCCTTATTCCTCCTTCTCCACCTTCGCCGGGAACCCGTATTTCATCGACCTCGACGCGCTGGTTGAGGACGGGCTGCTCAAGCGCTCGGAAATAAAGGCCGTGGACTGGGGGGACGACCCCCGGCAGATCGACTACGGGAAGATATACGAAAACCGCTTCAAAATCCTCGCCCTGGCCTGTGAGCGCGGCTGGGAGCGGGACGCGGAGGCCGTCGCCGCCTTCGAGCGTGAAAACGCCGGCTGGCTGCCGGATTACGCGCTGTTCATGGCGCTCAAGCGCAGGTTCGGCATGAAGAGTTGGCTCGAGTGGCCGGACGAGGCGGCGCGCATGCGAGAGCCGGAGGCCCTCGACAGCTACCGCATCGAGCTTGCGGAGGACATCCGGCTGTTTACCTACGTGCAGTTCCTGTTCTTCCGCCAGTGGAACGCGCTGAGGGACTATGTCCACTCCCTCGGCATAGACATAGTAGGCGACCTGCCCATCTATGTGGCGACGGACTCGGCCGATATCTGGGCGGAGCCGCAGTTTTTCCAGCTCGACGAAGAGCGCCGGCCGCAGTTCGTGGCCGGGGTGCCGCCCGACAGCTTCAACGCCGACGGGCAGCTCTGGGGCAACGCGCTCTATGACTGGGACGCCCTGAAATCCGACGGCTACGGCTGGTGGATCCGCCGCATCGAGGGCGCGCTGAAGCTCTATGACGTCATCCGCATCGACCATTTCCGCGGCTTTGAGAGCTACTGGAGCGTCCCGGCGGACGCCGAGACGGCCCGGGACGGCGAGTGGCTGAAGGGGCCGGGCATGGATCTTGTCGGCGTGCTCAAGGGCTGGTTCCCGCATGCGCGCTTCATAGCCGAGGACCTCGGCTATTTGACCGACGGGGTGCGGAAGCTGCTCAGCGACTCCGGCTTCCCCGGGATGAAGCTGCTGCAGTTCGCCTTCGGCAGCGAGGACGGGGACTATCTGCCGCACAGCTACGGATATAACAGCATCTGCTACATCGGGACGCACGACAACCCGACGCTGAAGCAGTGGCTGGGGCTGCTCAAGAAGAAGGAGCTCGCCTTTGCCAAAAAGTACTGCGCGCTCAGCGAGGAGGAGGGCTACGACCGGGGCATACTCCGCATGGGGCAGCTCAGCCCGTCCATGCTCTTCGTGGCGGAGATACAGGACTATCTCGGCCTGGCGGACGGCTGCCGGATAAACACGCCCGGCGTGGTCGAGGGCAACTGGCGCTGGCGGCTGCTGCCCGGCGAGCTGACGTCAAAGCTTGCAAAGGACATCCGGGAGCTCACCGCCCGCTACGGGCGGCTGAACCCGCGCGCCCCGCAGCCCAAAAAGCGGGAAGCGAAGGAAAAATAAAGCCTTTCAGGACAAAAACGCAGCTCCGGGGATTTCCGCTCCCCGGAGCTGTTCTGCTGCCTCAATGTAAAAATTGCCGGGACACCGGCCTCCGGCGGCGTCCGGGCGTATCTTGAGACAAGGAAATTGCCGGGGGCCAGGCCCCCGGCTTCCGGTTCAGGTTGACGACGACTCCTCTTCGCGCCCGCGGAACAGCAGCGTGATGCACCAGAGGGCCGAGAGGCCCACAAGGGTGTAGACGACGCGGCTCACGGTCGCGGTCTGCCCGCCGAAGAGCCACGCGACTATGTCGAAGCGGAACAGGCCGACGCTGCCCCAGTTTATGCCGCCGATTATGGCCAGGGCGAGGGCTATGCGGTCCATTATCATGCTTTCAGCCTCCTTTTCGCAGCTATCATTCCCGACGCCGGGGAATTTTATGCGTTCGACAAAAGTAGTGCGCGTTCGGCATTCTTCGCTCTTGAAAATTTTACTGATGCGGTGTATCTTTTAATCACAGCTTATCCAACTGATGGGGCCGCCAAACGGCGGGGCCATCATGCGGGGACCCGGCTCATATCTTTATCCCACAACCCTGTTTCGGCGGACCGGTTTTTCCGGCCCGCCACCTTTTTTCCCGGCCGACGGCCGGAGGCATAGCCAGGCTGCGCCTGGACACAGAGCGCGCCGCAAAGCGGCGCGGGGCGGGCAGTGCCCGCAGGCAGAGCGCCGCGCCAAAGGCACAGTGAAGACGGGTGCAGGGGCTGCTTCCCTGCACAACGCCCCCGGCGCGCCGATTCGCGCGCATTTGCGCTCCGATGCGGTTAGAATGGTGAAAAAAGCGCAAAGGAGAGGTGTCCATGCAGGGGGTCATAGCTTTTCCGCGCCTTGGGCGCGCGGGGATAGTCCAGCTCGCCGTGAGCGATATCGACCCGAACCCCAACCAGCCGCGGACGGCGTTCGACGGCGGGGCGCTGGAGGAGCTGGCGGCGAGCATAAAGGAGTACGGCGTTATCTCGCCGCTTTCGGTGCGGCTGCACTACGGGCGCTATGAGCTGGTGGCGGGAGAGCGGCGGCTGCGCGCGGCGAAGATGGCGGGGCTGAAGAAGGTGCCCTGCGTGGTCCTGGACGTAGATATGGAGGAATCGAGCGTCCTCGCAATGGTGGAGAACGTGCAGCGGCAGGATTTGAACTTTGCCGAGGAGGCGCGGGGCATCGCAAACCTGATACGGCTCTTTGACATGAGCCAGGAGGAGTGCGCCCGCAGGCTGGGCAAGAGCCAGAGCGCCGTGGCCAACAAGCTCAGGCTGCTGCGCCTGCCGCAGGATGTGCTCGACGGCGCGCTCGCCGCCGGGCTCACCGAGCGGCACGCCCGCGCGTTGCTCCGCCTACCGGACGCGGACGCCCAGCGCAAGGCGCTCGCTTACATAATAGAAAAGGGCCTGAACGTGGCCCAGACGGACGAATATGTGGACGCCCTGCTCGCACCGAAGCCGGAAGAGGCCGCGCCGCGCCGGCGGGCGCTGATTTTGAAGGACGTGCGCGTTTTTTTGAACTCGCTGAGCCACAGCCTTGACGTTATGAAGCGCGGCGGCATAGACGCCGGAATGAGCCGCCGCGAAACCGAGGACGAGCTGATTGTTACGATATCCATTCCGAAGAAAAAATAGGACGCGGGCAGTTGCGGGGAAGAAAGTCCCTGCAACTGCCCGCGCGGAGCGCGGCGCTTGCCTCCAGGCGCAGCCTGGCTATGCAACCGGCCGCCGGTCAGGTATTGAGCTCTGCGCTGGAGAGGATATTGCGGCAGGCGAACACCCCAAGGAGCGCCACCAGCACGTTCACGCCCGAGAGCACAAGCAGTGCGCACCACTCCGGCATGACCTTTCCAGCAAAGATAGCCGCGGCAACCCCCGGGACCGCCATGAGGATGAGCACCACGAAGTAGAAGAGGAAAATCAGCGCCTTCACCGTCATCGAGCCGAAAACGCGCTCGGTCACGAGGTTTCCGGCCGTGAAGAGGTAGGCGTAGGTGAAATACGCCACCGCCGCGGCGGCGATGCTCGGCACCGGCGCGTTCACGAAGAAGGCCATCGGCAGGAAGGAGAGCACCGCGCTCGTGACATACCCCGCCGCGCTCTCGCGCAGGCACCAGAGCAGCTTTTTCGTCGGCGGCTCCGGCACGAGATAGACGTAGGGCTTCGTCATCTCCTTCACCAGCCGCCCGGTGGCCACATAGAAGAACATCATGTACGCGGCAAAGGCCAGCGGGGCGACGATGCCAGAATCGCGCATGAAAAAGGCGAAGCCTATGTTGACGAGTATGAAGACTATCTCGATGCCGCTCAGCAGCCACTTGCGGCTGCGGCGGTTCTCGATACGGTGCTTGTACCAGAACGCGCTGGCGCCCCAGCCGCCGCCGAGGCCGGTCTTGCCAACGTTGACGTTCTTGGGCGCGTTCTCGCTGACGCGCCCCTCCTTGGCCGCGACCTGCGTGGCGAAGGTGGTCTCGGTGCTCTGCAGCACGTCCTCGTAGTAGTCCTGGTCAGTGCGCGTCATGACGACGATCAGCGCCACGGCGTACACCGCCCAGAGTATCAGCGGCAGCGTGACCGAGGAGTAGTCGCCGGCTATCACGCCGTAGCAGGCTCCGCCCAGCCAGCCGGCCACGGGAAAGAGCCGGCCGAAGGGGTCGACGGCCGCGGCGCAGATACCGCTAAGCGCGTTTTCGGCGCCGAGCGCGCGGAAGCCGATGTAGGCCACCCATATCACGCACACGGCCACGTAGACCGCGCGCAGCGCCTTGCGCACCTTAGGCCTGCCGGAGCTGACCGCGTAAATGACCATCGCGGTTATCTGCGCGGTGAAGACCACCAGCGCGTACCCGACCATGAGCGCCGCCATGCCGGCCAGGCCGACGCCGTAGCTGCCGTGCATCCAGCCGTACTGGAAAAGCATGACCACGGCCATTATGAGCGCCGTCGCCATCTGGTTGAACATGCCCTGGAACAGTATGCGCACCGGCTTGAAAGGGCCTACGAACAGGAAGTTCACGTCCGGCATCTTGAAGATGCTCATGCCCGTGGAGAAGCCGGAGTTTGCCGTCATCAGGAACATCAGCGCGAAGTAGCCGACGATTATGGCGCCCAGCGTGGCGTCGGGAGTGCCGACGCTGCCGTCCTCGTTCGGCATGTTGCCCGCCACGATGACCAGCACCAGCAGCGCCGCCACGATTATAGCGTAGATGAGCTTGGCCGGGGAGCGGAACATTCCCTTTACGCGGTTCTTGAACTGGGTGAGTGTCAGATAGGCCAGCGCGCTCATGCCTGCTCACCGCCCTCGGTTATGGCGAAGAACAGCTCCTCCAGGTCCCTGCCGCCGGCCTCGTCGGCGCGCTTGGTGGCAGCAAACTCGCCGTTCATCATGATGTGCGCCACGTCCCAGTAGTCCTCGACCGAGTCTATCATGTGCGTGGAGATGAGCACGGCGCGGCCGTCGGCGCGCAGCTCGCGGAAGATGTTCTTCAGCTCCTTGATGGCGTGCGGGTCGAGGCCGACCAGCGGCTCGTCGAATATCAGCACGTCAGGCCGGTGCACCATCGCGCAGGCTATGGAGAGCTTCTGCTGCATGCCCTTTGAGAGCTCGCGGCCCAGCTTGTCGCGCTTGTCGTCCAGCTCGAGCCGCTTCAGAAGCTCCTCGCCGTAGCCGTCGTCCTCCATGCGCCAGGCCCGGCGGACGAATTCAAGGTGCTCCGCCACGGTGAGCAGCTCATAGACCGCCGGCATCTCCGGGATATACCCGAGGCGGCGCTTCGCCGGCAGGGTCTTGTTGGGCTCCCCGCCTATGAATATGTCCCCCTTGAAGCGCAGCAGCCCGGCGATGCACTTTATTATGGTGCTCTTCCCCGCGCCGTTCGGGCCGAGCAGTACGGCGGTCTGCCCAGCCTCGACGGAAAAGCTGATATCCCGGTTTGCCACGGTCTTGCCGTAGCGCTTGGTGACGTTTTCAACACGTAAGAGGGCGCCGGACATTTTGTTGCCTCCTTTTTGACATCTTAACGGTATCAAATATATATCATGTTTCCCTGAACCTGTCAAGCCCCGGGCTTCACGAGTATACTGGATATTCTGCCCTCTGTCAACCCGTATACGGGTTATAGGCGCCCGTGCCGCTGATAGTATCAAGATACCCGCATTTGGGCAACACTTGATACGCGGAGGGAACCATGGAATACTACGAGCTCTATGTACACCGCATCCGCTCGCTCTGCCAGCAGCGCGGATGGTCGATAAATCGCCTTGCGGCGATGAGCGGCGTCAAGCAGTCCACCCTGGACAACATAGTCCGGGGAGAGACGCGCAACCCGCGAGTGAGGACGCTGCATCTTGTTGCGAACGCCTTTGGGATGACGCTGTCGGAGTTTCTCGACTTCGAGGAGCTGAACGCCTATGCTTTTGACGAATAGCGCAAAAAATGCAGGGGCGAAAGCCCCTGCAAACCCTTTTGCCACCCCATTTCTTTGGTCTTGCCCAAAGAAACGGGAGCCAGGCTGCGCCTGGAGGCAGAGCGCCGCTTCGCGGCGCGAAAGCAGCTCTGTTACGTGGTCATCCCGAGTGGTGAATGACAGTTGCCACCAAAACCGTGCATTGCTCCCGTTGGTCGCGGCACTAACGGCCCGCATAATCCACCCGTCAGTGCCGCGAAGCGGCGCTCTGCCTCCACACGCAGTGTGGCCGCGACCGAAGCGAAGCAAACGCACGGTCGGCGATGCAATTAACTCATTCACCCTTCAGAACGACCTCTTTTTGCCTTTTCGCGGCCCTTTGGGCCGCGCTATGCATCCAAACGCAGTTTGGTTGGAGTCTGAGGGGTTTCTTTTTGACAAGACAAAAGAAACCCCTCAAAAAGGAAATGCAGGGGCTTTCGCCCCTGCAATTGCTTTATAAGGGCCTGCGCCCTTATAATATTGCCCCGCGGCCCTTGGGCCGCGCTATGCATCCAAGCGCAGCTTGGCCACCGGGCGTTGCCCGTGGCCTCAGGGCGCGGTTTGGGCCCGGCACGCAGCGGGGCCGGAGGCATAGAGGTCGCCCCCGGCGGCGTCTATGGCGCAGATGAGCGGCATGTCGCGCACGGTCAGGCGGCGCACGGCCTCCGCGCCGAGGTCGCTCCACGCGATGACCTCGCACCTCTCCACACACCCTGCTATCAGCGCCCCGGCCCCGCCCGTCGCGGCGAAATATACGGCCCCGTGGGCGCGCATCGCGTCGGCCACCGGCTGGGAACGCGGGCCCTTGCCTATCATCCCCCTCAGACCGAGGGCGATGAGCTTCGGCGCGTAGGAGTCCATCCTGTAGCTCGTCGTCGGCCCCGCGGAGCCTATCGGCCTGCCCGGCGGCGTCTCCGCCGGGCCGCAGTAGTATATCACCGCACCCTCGAGCGGGAACGGCGGCTCGCCGCCGGCGTCAAGCAGCTCGCAGAGCCGCCTGTGCGCCGCGTCCCGCGCCGTGTATATCGTCCCCGAGAGCGCCACGCGCTGCCCGGCGCGCAGCGTGCGCGCGGTTTCCGCGTCCAGCGGGGCGCTTATCCTCAGAATCTCGCTCACAGCTCCACCTCCGCATGCCGGTCGGCGTGGCAGCATATGCACACCGCCGCGGGCAGCATCGCAATGTGCGTCGGCCGCACCTCTATGTGCACCGCCAGCGCCGTCGTCCTCCCGCCGAGGCCCTGGGGGCCGAGGCCGGAGGCGTTTATCTCCGCGAGCAGCTCGCGCTCCATCGCCGCGTAGTATCCGTCCGCGTTCGGTTCGCCAACAGGGCGCAGCAGCGCCTCGCGCGCTATGGCGGCCACGGTGTCGAAGCCGCCGCCGATGCCCACGCCGACAACGGTGGGCGGGCAGGGGTTCCCCCCGGCGGAGAGCACCGTGTCCACCACAAAGCGGCGGACGCCCTCCTCGCCCTCTGCGGGGGTGAGCATTTTTATCCGGCACATGTTCTCGCTGCCCGCGCCCTTGGACGAGACGGTTATCCTGACGCCCTCGCCCGGCACTATGCGCAGCTTCAGCGCCGCCGGGGTGTTGTCGCCGGTGTTCACGCGCCGCAGCGGGTCGCGCACGACGCTTTTGCGCAGATAGCCCTCCGCGTACCCGCGCCGGACGCCCTCCTGCACGGCCTCGTCCAGCCCGCCGCCTGAGATGTGCACGTCCTGCCCAAGCTCGAGAAATACGGTGACAAGCCCCGTGTCCTGGCATATCGGCAGCCGCGTGGCGCGCGCGATGTCGAGGTTCGAACAGAGGTCCTCGAGTATCCCCCGCGCCGCCGGCCAGGGCTCCGCATCCCGCGCGGCGCGCAGCGCGGCCTCGGCGCCCGCCGGCAGGCAGGTGTTCGCCTCTATGCAGAGCCGCGCCACGGCCTCGGTTATCCTTGCCGCAGAAAGCTCCCTCACGGCCGCGCCGCCCCGCTCTCTCTCGCCGCGGCTGCCACCGCGGCGGCCACCGCGTCCGCCACACGGCCGTCAAAGGCGTCAGGTATTATCCTCATCGGCGAGAGCTCGTCCGCCGCTATGAGCCCGGCGAGCGCGTCCACCGCCGCGGCCTTCATGGCCGTGTTTATGTCCCGCGCGCGGACGGAGAGCGAGCCGCGGAACACGCCCGGGAAGGCGAGCACGTTGTTTATCTGGTTAGGATAGTCGCTCCGCCCGGTCCCGATGACGTACGCCCCGGCGGCGAGTGCCTCGTCGTAGGGTATCTCCGGCGTCGGGTTCGCCATGGCGAAGACTATGGGCAGCTCCGCCATGGAGCGCACCATGTCCCCGGTGACAACGTTGCCGGAGGAGACGCCGATAAACACGTCCGCCCCGCGCAGCGCGGCTGCGAGCGGGCCGGACACGCGCCGCGGGTTCGTTTCCTCCGCGAGGGCGGCCTTATGAGGCGTCAGGCCCTCGCGGCCGGGGTATATGGCCCCGCGCCTGTCACAGACCGTGACGTCCCGCGCGCCGAGGCTGAGCAGCATGTTCGTTATCGCCGTCCCGGCCGCGCCGGGGCCGTTCAGGACTATCCGCGCATCTTCAAGCGACTTCCCGGCCACCTTCAGCGCGTTTTTCAGCGCGGAGGCGACGACTATGGCCGTGCCGTGCTGGTCGTCGTGGAAAACGGGTATGTCCAGCGCGCTCTCCAGAGCAGACTCGATCTCGAAGCACTTCGGCGCGGCGATGTCCTCAAGGTTTATCCCCCCGTACGCCGGGGCGATGGCCTTCACGGCCGCGATTATCTCCTCCGGCGTGTGCACGTCGAGGCAGATGGGCACGGCGTCCACGCCTCCGAACTCCTTGAACAGCAGCGCCTTGCCCTCCATCACCGGCAGGGCGGCGAGCGGCCCGATGTCGCCGAGGCCGAGCACGGCGGAGCCGTCCGTCACCACGGCGACCATGCTGCCCTTTGAGGTGTACTCATACGCCGCGGCCGGGTCGGCGGCGATGCGCCGGCAGGGCTCGGCCACGCCGGGGGTGTACGCCGTGGAGAGGTCGTCGCGCGTTTTCACGCCCACCTTGCCCCTTATCTCTATCTTTCCGCGGTGCTCGCTGTGCATTTTCAGCGCGGCGGCGTTGTAATCCATTTTCAGCATCTCCTTATCCGATTTCCGGCCCGAGCCGGGCGAGGACCGCCCGGAAATACTCCGGCAGCTCCGTCGTGAAGCTCATGCGCTCGAGCGTCCTCGGGTGCGTGAATTCAATCGTCCTCGCATGCAGGCACTGGCCCGTCAGGCCCTTTTCCGGCTTTTTTGCGCGGGAATAGAGCTCATCGCCGAGCAGCGGGTGGCCTATATACGCCATGTGGACGCGGATCTGGTGCGTCCGCCCTGTCTCCAGCCGGCAGCGGATGTGCGTATAGCCCTCATACCTGGCTATGACCTCCCAGTGCGTCACCGCGGCACGCGAATTGCGCTCGGTGACGGCCATCTTCTTGCGGTCCGTGGGGCAGCGGCCTATGGGCGCGTCAACAGTCCCGGCGTCGTCCCGGAAGCGCCCGCGGGCCACGGCCTCGTACACTCGGCTCAGGCTGTGGTCGGCGAGCTGGGCGGAGAGGCCGAGGTGCGTGAAATCGTTCTTCGCCGCCACGAGGAGCCCGGAGGTGTCACGGTCTATCCGGTGCACGATGCCGGGGCGCAGCTCGCCCCCGATCCCGGAGAGCGAATCCGCGCAGTGGTTCATCAGCGCGTTCACCAGCGTCCCGTCCGGGTGCCCCGGCGCGGGGTGAACCACCATGCCCCTCGGCTTGTTCACCACGATGAGGTCGGAGTCTTCGTACACCACGTCTATCGCTATGTCCTGCGGCTCCGGCGCGCCGGCGGCCTCCGTTTCCGGCAGCTCCACGATGTATTCCGAGCCCGCGCGGGTGCGCGCGCCTTTTTTTACGCTCGCGCCGTCCGACGTGACAAGCCCGGACTCTATCAGCCGCTGCGCGGCGGAGCGCGTGAGCCCCTCCACACAGCGCGAGAGGAGAGCGTCGATCCTCTCGCCGCTCTCCTGTGCCGTTACAGATATTTTCCCGCTCATTTTGAGCCGAACTCCGCCAGGATGTCCTCAAGCGAGAACTCCTCGCCGTCCTTTTTCTGGCTCCCGGCCGGCTTTTTCTCCGCCGGGGGCGCGCTTGCCGCCGCCTTTTCCCACTCGGCGAAGGGGTCGGCCTGGGCCGGGGCCTGGGGCGCCGGCCTTGATGCGGCCTCGCTCCGCGTCCCCGCCGCGGCCTGCGCCGCGGACGCGGGGCGCGCCGGGGCCTTCCGGGGCGCTTCGCTGCGCTCCGCCGCCGCCTCGCCGGCCTTGCGCGGGGTATAGGTCCGCGCGTCGTCCTTCGCGCGCTCAAAGCGCGCCGGGGCCGGGCGCTCCTCGCGCTCCGCCGCGCTCTCTCCGCCGCGCGGGCGGGCCTTTGCCGCCGCGCCGCGGGCGGATTTGGCTTTCCGGCGGCTGTGAGCGCCGGAGGCCTCCGCTTCCGCTGCCTCCGCCTTCTTTCCGCTTCCGCTGAAGATGATATACAGGCAGAAGAGCACTCCGCAGCAGGATATGAACATGTCCGCCACGTTGAATATGGCGTAGTTCATAAATTCGAGCTTGAACATGTCCACGACATAGCCGAAGAGCACGCGGTCGATGCAGTTGCCGATCGCGCCGGCGAGCACTCCCACCATGGCCCAGCGGCCGATGGCGTGCTGTATCAGGCCCTTTTTCAGCGCATACACGGCGAAGGCGGTGAAAACCACCGCTATGGCCACGAAGGCCCAGCGCCAGTCGCCGCTGTCGAGTATGCCGAAGGCGGCGCCGGAGTTGTGGATGTTCACAAGGCTGACGATGCCCGGTATCAGCTCGCGCGAGCCGGTGTTCAGCACGATGTTAATTGTCACCCAGTATTTCAGCCACTGGTCCAGTATCAGGACGAGGACCACGGCCAGAGCGTAATACATTTGCGCTTGCCTCCCTTTTCGGCGCCCGGGGCGGGCGCCTGGGCAGATACGTTTATTTCTTTATGGCCGCCGCGCAGCGGGGGCAGAGCTCGGGGTGCTCGCTGTCGGAGCCGATGCCGGCGTCATGCGTCCAGCAGCGCGGGCACTTGGGCAGTTCGCTGGGCTCGACCTTTATGGTGATGCCCGGCATCTCCTCGCCGGCGAAGCCGCCCTCGGCGTCCCCCTCGGAGAGCTCGGAGACTATGCAGAGCTTGTCGAGCTGCGCGTCCTTCACGCTGTCCCAGGCGGCGCGCGCCTCCTCGGAGACGGAGACGGTGACCTTGGCGTCCAGCGGCTTACCGATGAGCTTTTCCGCGCGGGCGAGCTCAAGGGCCTTGTTCACATCGTCGCGGATGCGCATGAGGTTGTCCCACTTCAGCTCCGCCTCGGCGCTGAGCCTGCGCGCGCTGTCGCACTCGGGCATGTCGTTGAGCATGACGTGGCGCGCATCCGCGCCCTTGGTGTGCGGCATGGCCTGCCAGATCTCGTTGGAGGTGAAGGCCAGCAGCGGCGCGAGCAGGCGCACCATGGCGTCCAGGATGGTGTAGATCGCAGTCTGGGCGCTGCGGCGGGAGAGGCTGTCCTCGCCGTCGCAATAGAGGCGGTCCTTTATAACGTCGAGATAGAAGTTGGACATATCCAGCACGCAGA
>MHCFR04200__coassemble_714_pt1 | contig 17700 bp, 14 predicted proteins | sample MHCFR04200__metabat2_high_PE_065 | metagenome-assembled genome bin MHCFR04200
CCCCGGATTCAACCGCCGCTTGCTGTTTTTCCCCCTCCCGGCGAGCATATACTGCGCTTGTAAGCCGGAAGGAGCTGAGTTATAATGCTTGAAAAGGAGAGTTTGATAAGATGTTCGATATGTCTAAGATTGGCAGAAATATTGCGCGGCTCAGGAAGGAGGCCGGGCTCACGCAGATGGGTCTTGCCGACGCGATGGGCATCAGCTTCCAGGCGGTCAGCAACTGGGAGCGCGGGCAGACGATGCCCGACATCTCTAAGCTGCCTGAGCTGGCGTCCATTCTCGGAGTCACCGTGGACGGACTTCTCGGCGCGGATGAGGCAAAGGTGGTAGAGCGCGCGGTGAGCGAGACGGACGAGCCGCTTACGGTGCAGGAGCTCGCGGACGTGGCGCCGCTGCTCCCGCCGGCAGAGGCAAAGCGCAATTTTGAGCGGACGAAGGAGGAGACGGAGAGCAGCGGGCGCAGGCTCAGGCTCTCCGACCTTGTGGAGCTCGCCCCGTTCCTCGACGAGGACGACCTCGGCGAGCTGGTGATGGAGGCGGTGGAAGGCGGCTGCGAGCTCTCTGAGCTCGCGTCGGTCGCGCCGTTCATGGATGAGGACGACATGGGCAGGGCCGCAAACCGCGCGATCGAGCTCGGCGCGGACCCGACGGATCTCGCCTCGCTCGCGCCCTTTATGGATGAGGACGACGTGGGGGAGGCTGCGCGCGCAATGTTAGACGCGGGCGGAGTCCCGGGAGACATCGCAGCGATAGCCCCGTTCATGGACAGTGACGACCTCGGGGACATAGCCAGGGAATATATTGAGCGCGGGGGCAGCCCCTCGGAGCTGGCGGCGATCGCGCCTTTTCTGGACAGCGACGACCTCGGGGACATCGCGCGCGATTACATCAGAAACGGCGGCGAGACCTCGGAGCTGATAGGGGTCCTGCCTTTTATCAGGCGCGGGATAAACATCTCCTTCGGCCGGGCGAATTTCCATTTCGGTCTCGGGAAGAACCGGAAAAAGCGCGGCGGGGAGGATTGAAGGCAAAAATGAGCGGCGCTTCGCATATCGCGAAACGCCGCGCCGGGCGACGCCCGGCAGCAGAGGGCTGTGCCCTGCTTCCCGGAAGCGCTGCGTGATTTACAACTTGTCAAGCCGGAACTTACCAAGTTCCGGCTTTCTCCTTGACGAACCCAAACTGCGTTTAGACGCATAGCGCGGCGGCCATGCGGCCGCAGGCATAGCGCGGCCCGGAGGGCCGCGGGTGTTCTGTCGAAACGCCGGAAAGATTACTCCTGCCGCGCTTTGCGCGGCGCTCTGCCACCGGACGCAGTCCGGCGGATCTTTTCCATGAAATAGTTTGTCAAATACACCCCATGCCTTTCCACCTGCTGCTCTCTCACCACGCGGTAGCCGCGCTTTTCAAAGAACGGCCGCGCGGTTATGGACGCCTCGACGGTCAGCCGCGGTGCGGACACCCCGCCCTCGAGCTCGCCGCATATGGCCGTGGCTATTCCCCGGCCCTGGAAGCCGCTGTGGACATACAGCCGGTCGAGATAGCCGTCCGGCGAGATGTCGCCGAAGCCCACGATGAGCCCGTCCTCCTCGGCCACGAGGCAGCGGTTCGCGGAGAGGCTCGCGTCCCACGCGCGCAGGTCCATTTTGCCCGTCGCCCAGGCGTCGAGCTGCTCGGGGGTGTAGTCGCGCGCGTTCACGCTGTGCACGGTGTCATAAAACAGCGCGGCGAGCTCCGCGTAGTCCTCGTGCCGGTATTCACGAAGTTTCATTTTCCCTCCCCCCCAGGCTGCGCCTGGACGCATAGCGCGCCGCGGAGCGGCGCGGGCGTTCTACCGAAAAGTCGGAAAGATTATCCTCGCCGCGCTTTGCGCGGCGCATTGCCCCCGGACGCAGTCCGGCCAGGCTGCGCTTGGATGCATAGCGCGGCCTGTGGCCGCGGATGATCTGCGGAAAAGTTATACAGATTTGCTCCGCCGCGATCTGCCCCCGGACGCAGTCCGGCCACGGAGCCTTGCCGTGTCCTCAACCGCGCGCGGCAGCCACTCCGCCGAGGCGTAATCGAGAGGGACGACATACTCCTGCACACTGTCGCCGGGGGCGGGGCGGCGGATTTCCGCCGGGATATAATCGAGCCCCACCTCGCGCAGCGAGAGCGAGCCTTCGCTTATCCAGCCCACGGCCTGGCCGTCGCAATAGAGGCAATAGCAGCCGAACATCTTTTTCGCGTGCACGTCAAGGCCGCGCAGGGCGTCGAGCCAGGTGCGCACCTCGCCGTCTTCATTTACCGACACACATATCCCTCCCCAGGCTGCGCCACACTGCGTGTGGAGGCATAGCGCGGCCCGGAGGGCCGCGAATGTTTTGCGGAAACGTTGGAAAGATTATCCCCGCCGCTCCGCGGCGCGGGCGTTCCACCGGGACGCCGTACAGATTTGGCCCGCTATACGGGCATTATACGAAAGCGCCATTATGCAAACGCGGGGTATTCGCAAAGCGAATACCCCGCTTGACTTTCAGTCCTTGCTGTCTACTATCAGGCCGTAGCCGCCGTTCTTGCGGCGGTAGACGACGCTGAAGGCGTCGCGCTCGTCAGCGTTGCGGAACACGAAGAACTCGTGCTCAAGGAGGTTCATCTGCAATATGGCCTCCTCAACGGACATGGGGGCGATGTAGAACTTCTTGTTGCGGACGACTTTGAACTCTTCCTCCCCGGCGTCCTCCGCGGGGACGTTGAAAGGTTTGATCTCACGCTCTATCGCACCGTCGCGCAGTCTCTTTTCAAGGCGCGTCTTGTTCTTGCGTATCTGCCTCTCGATGCTGGCGACAGCCGAATCGATGGAGGCGTACATGTCGCTGGTGAGCTCGCTTACACGGTAGAACATCCCGCTGTTCTTGATGGTGACCTCGGCGCGGAAGCGGCCCCGCTCGGTGCTGAACGTCACATAGGCGTCGCTCTCTGTGCGGAACAGGCGGTCGATTTTGCCGATCTTCTTTTCGGCGTAGGCGCGCAGGTCCTCGGAGGCGTCCATCTTCTTTTCCGTGAACGTGAACTTCATTGGTTTCAGCTCCTTCCGGCATATAATTAGTATTGCCGATTACATAATAACACACTCCGGCTGAAAAAAGAAGAGTTTTTCGTAAACTTTATGTATAGATTGTGCATCCGGGCAGCGCGGAGCTCAGCCACAGCAGCTCCGTGCGTGAAATCCCCGTATCGGAGAGGTCAAGATATTCGAGCGACGTGAAGTCACCGAGCACGCTGAAGTCCTCGATTTCACAGCCGGTGAGTATGAGCGTGTTCAGCCGCGGCAGGTCCGCCAGCACGGATATGTCCGTGACCCCGGTGCCGCCGAGGTCGAGGGTCTGGAGCGAGCCGAGCAGGCCGAGCGCGCCGATATCGGAAAGCTCAGGATTGTCCGACAGGTCGAGCGAAACGAGCGAAGAGAGGCTGCCGAGCTCGCCGACGCCGCTTATGCCGCAGCCGGAGAGTATCAGCTCCGTGAGGCCCGTCATCTGGCCGAGGCCGTCTATGTCGAGGCCCGGATTGTCGGAGAGGTCGAGCTGCGTCAGGGCGGTGAAGCGCTCGATGCCGTCCAGGTTGCGGACATTGGCGCCGGAGGCGTCCACGGAGGAGGCGTCCGTGTCGAACTCGGCGTCGCCGAGCTGCACGGAGAAGAGCTCCTCGCTGACGAGCACCTCGCAGTCCGGCATGGCCGCGCGCAGCGATTCCACACCGGAGAGGGTGAGCGATGCGTTCTCCTCAAGGTTCAGCGTGCGCAGCGCGGAGAGGCCCGTGAGGGAGGAGAGGGCGGAATCGCCGATCCCGGTGGAGCTTAGGTCGAGCTCCCTGAGCGAGGTGAGGCCGCTGAGCGCGGCCGTGCCGCTTATCTCGTTGCCGGAGGCGTCGAGCACCTCGAGCGTAGTCAATCCCATGAGCGGGGAGAGGCTCGAGACGGCGTTATCGGATATGTCGAGCTCCCTGAGCTTGGCGAGGCCGACGAGGGGCGAGAGGTCGCTTATCTCGTTGCCGGAGAGGTTGAGTATCTCAAGGTCCTCGCACTGCGCCAGCTCGGAGATGTCGTCGATGCCGCGGCCGGAGAGGTCGAGCTCCGTGACGTCGGACTGGAAGGTGACGCCGCCGAGGGTTATCTCGAGCACCTCGACCGTGGGCTCATCGGAGATTACGGCGCAGTTGGGCAGGGCCTCCTGCAGCGCCTCAAGCTGTTCCTCGGTGATCTCCATGCCTGAAATGTCGAGCGTGGTGAGGGAGGTGAGCGAGTGGAGCGGGCTGAAGTCCGTAATGCGGTTGCCGCTGAGATACAGTGTACGGAGGCTGGTTAGCTGCCTGAGGGCGGACACGTCCTCGATGTTGTTGCTGGTGAGGGTGAGCGAGGTGAGGCCGGTGAGGCGCGAGAGGGCGGATATGTCGCTTATCGCGCAGTCGCTCAGGCTGAGCACGCGCAAATTTGAAAGCGAGCCGATGGACTCGAGCTCGGCGTGCGTCAGCGCGGTGCCCGATATGGCGAGGCTGTCCGTTTCCGGGTCGACGCTCTGGCCGCCGATCGTGAGCGAGCCGTCTTCCTCGCCGGCGGAGCTGTACTGCGCCAGCATGGCCTCGGCCTCCGCACCGTCGTGCGTCAGCAGCCAGCCGGAGAGCACGCTCGCGGCGGTTTCCGTGTCGCCCAGCGCGGCGTGGCAGCGGGCGAGGAGGATGACCGCCTCCTCGGTGTCGTCAATACGGCGCGTCTCCTCGAGCACGCTGATGGCGGAGGCGTAATCGCCGTCGATATAGAGCTCCATCGCGCGGCTGTAGCTCGCGTCATAGTCCCCACCGCCGCCGCTGAGCAGCACGACGAGGGCTATTGCGATTATTGCCACCGCGGCGAGGGAGGCGAGGGCTATGTAGACGTATTTGCGCCGGTTGTGGCGGGCGTAGGCCTCGTCGTCGTCCCTCGTGCGCGGCGGGGGAGGCGCGGAGCCGCCCTGGCGCTGCTGGACGGGCCGCTGCTGGGCCTGCCGCTGAGGGGCGCTGCGCTGGTACTGCTGCCCCTGGCGGGCGGAAGCGCTGGGCTGGCCCTGGCGGGGCTGCGCGCCCTGCTGGACGCCCCTGCGCTGGGGCGGCTGCTCCTGCGCGCTTCGCTGCGGCGCCTCCTGCACCGGGCGGCGCTGGGGCTGCTGGCTCTGGACCGGGCGGCGCGGGGCCTGGTCGCCAGGGCGCTGCTGATAGGCCGCGCCGCGGCGCGGCAGGGGCTCGGCGTCCTTGTGGACGGGCGTGTCGGCCGGCTCATCTGCCGCCATGAAGCTGCGTGTCTCCTCGCCGGCACCCTCCGGCGCCGCGCTTTCGCTAACGGCGTGGCGGTCGGCCGTGGCCTCGATGTCCTGCTCTATGAAGCGCCGCAGCTCTTCCGCGATGGAGCCGCCCCCGGCGGTCTTGAACTCGCCCATGTGCTCGGCCATGTACTGCCTGGTTTCGGCGCCGAGGTCGTCAAAGTCGTTATATGAGCTGTTGTTGGTGTTGTTCTCCATCTTGTCCTCCGTGCCGGGCATCAGAACGCCCAGCCGCCGTTCCTGAATATTTCCACGCGCTCCCCGGAGGCCGTCACGCCGGTGACGCTCAGGTCCTCGGAGCCTATCATGAAGTCCTCGTGCACCATGGAGTCGTTCACGCCGAGGGCGCGCAGTTCCTCAAGGCTGTATTTGTCGTAGTCGCGGATGTTGCTCGAATAGCCCCTGCCGAGCGCGAGGTGGCAGGCGGCGTTTTCGTCGAAGAGGGTGTTGTAGAACATTATCCCGCTGTTCCTTATCGGGCTGTCGTAGGGCACGAGCGCGCACTCGCCGAGCATGCATGAGCCCTCGTCCATGCTTATGAGCTGCCGGAGGGCGTCCTCGTTCTTGCCGGCGTGAACCTCCACGGCGCGGCCGTTTTCAAAGCGGACGCTGAAGTCCTCGATGAGCACGCCCTGGAAGGAGAGCGGGCGAGTGGCGTACACTATGCCCTCGGCCTCCCCGGCCTTCGGGGTGATAAAAACCTCCTCGCTGGGGATGTTCGGGTTGGTGAGGACGCCGTTTATCCTTATGCGCTCGCCGCCGCCGATGAACTGCGCCTCGGGTATGAGGCCCACGCGGAAATCCGTGCCGTTGGCGGACCTGTATTCGAGTGCGACAAGGCCGAGGGAGTTGAGGTGCTCGCAGCGGGAGGCGAGATACGCGTCGTGCTCCACCCAGTTCTGTATCGGGTCGCCCTCGAGCGCGCGGGAGCAGGAGAGTATGGCCTCCCACAGGGCCTCGACCGCGCGGCCCTTCGGCAGGGAGGGGAAGACCTTCTTCGCCCACTTCGCGCCGGGCACGGCGGCGATGCACCACTGCTCGCGGTTCTCGCGCGCGTCTATGAAGGGCTTGAGCACGGCGTAGCGCGCCTGCATGCCCTTGGCGTACTTCGCCTGGTTCATCCCGGCGAGGCCGTCCGGGTCGTCGCTTATGATGTGTATGCGGGCGGGGAGGGTGTCCGCCTGCCAGCGCTGCTTGGCTATCTCCCAGTCCTTCACCTCGCCGAGGCGCTTCACGCTCTTGTGCCGGACGTTCAGCTTCGTGAGCGGCTGGTGCTGCCAGACGACCTCCACCTCGGCCGCGCCGGCCTTATATGCCTCGTCGGCCACCATCTCCACGAATTCGGGCTGGTCCAGCCCGGCGTAGACCAGGACGCTCTGCCCTTTCTGCACATTAGCGCCGGTGCGGACGATGAGCCTGGCATAATTCCTGAGTATTGTCTTTTTCATTTTTATCACCGTTACCTTAAATTAATCTAAAGTTTAACTTATGTTGATATGGCTCGGAATTTGTGATAAGATATTCGTCGCGCCGGGGAGCGCGCCGTATCGGATATAATATCACACTTTCCGGCCCGTGTAAATCTCCGCAGAAGCCATCTGCGGGAAAGGAAGTATATTCATGTTAAACAGCGAAAAGACCATGGAGAAGCTTGTCGCCCTCTGCAAGAACCGCGGCTTCATCTACGCCGGCAGCGAAATCTACGGCGGCCTTGCCAACAGCTGGGATTACGGCCCGCTCGGCGTGGAGCTCAAGAACAACATCAAGAGGGCCTGGTGGAAGAAATTCGTGCAGGAAAACCCCTACAACGTGGGGCTCGACAGCGCGATACTCATGAACCCGCAGGTTTGGGTGGCATCCGGCCACGTCACGACCTTCAACGACCCGCTCATAGACTGCAAAAGCTGCAAGAGCCGCCACCGCGCGGATAAGCTCATTGAGGACTGGCTGGCCGAAAACCCGATGGAGGGCGTCTCGGCCGAGGCGATGTCCAATGAGGAAATGGTCGCCTTCATCCGCGAGCACAATATCCCCTGCCCGGTTTGCGGCAAGTGCGACTTCACCGATATACGCAAGTTCAACCTGATGTTCAAAACCCACCAGGGCGTCACCGAGGACACGGCCAGCGAGGTCTATCTCCGGCCGGAGACCGCCCAGGGCATATTTGTCAACTTCAAGAACATCCAGCGCACCACCCGCAGGAAGATACCCTTCGGCGTCTGCCAGATAGGCAAGAGCTTCCGCAACGAGATAACCCCGGGCAACTTCATCTTCCGCATCCGCGAATTCGAGCAGATGGAGCTCGAATTCTTCTGCGAGCCGGGCACGGACCTCGAGTGGTTCGCCTACTGGCGCGGCTTCTGCCGCGACTGGCTCACCGGCCTGGGCATGAGGGAGGAAAACCTCCGCCTGCGCGACCACGACCCGGCCGAGCTGGCCTTTTACTCCAAAGCGACGACGGACTTTGAGTATTTGTTCCCCTTCGGCTGGGGCGAGCTCTGGGGCGTTGCGGACCGCACGGACTACGACCTCACCCAGCACCAGACCCACTCTGGGCAGGACCTCACGTATTTCGACCAGGAGAAGGGCGAGCACTATGTGCCCTACGTCGTCGAGCCCAGCCTCGGCGCCGACCGCGTCACCCTCGCCTTCCTTGTGGACGCCTACGACGAGGAGGTCGTGGACGAGGCGAAGAAGGACACGCGTGTCGTGCTGCGCCTGCACCCCGCGCTCGCGCCAATAAAGGTCGCCGTGCTGCCGCTCTCCAAGAAGGAAGTGCTCTCCGGCCCGGCGCGCGAGCTGTACGCCGAGCTCTCGAAGGACTTCATGTGCGAATATGACGACACCGGCTCCATCGGCAAGCGCTACCGCCGCCAGGACGAGATAGGCACGCCGTACTGCGTGACGCTCGACTTCACCACCGTCGGCGACGACAAGACCGAGGCCGACCACTGCGTCACCGTCCGCGAGCGCGACAGCATGCAGCAGGTGCGCCTGCCCATCTCCGAGCTCAAGGCCTACCTCGCTGAAAAACTTGCCTACTGATAAAAAATGAACTCACCACGCATTGCGGCGGGGCGGCTGCGGGACTATCTCCCGCTGCTCTCCGCCGCGGCGAGCTTTGTTTTCTCGCTGATACTCACGTTTGCGGCCGCCGTAATCGAGGAGCAGAGCATAGCGGAGGCGGCGGTTTACGCCTTTGGCTGCTCGCCTGAGGCGCTGGCCACGGAGCTCTTCCTCGCGCTCATCGTCTGCGCGCTCGGCTGCCTTTTCAGGAGCCTGTTCGCCGCCGGGGCCATAACGGCCCTCGCCGCGCTCGCGCTCGTCACCGCGAACTACTACAAGACGCTCATAACCTCCACGCCGCTGTACCTGTCCGACCTGAACCTCGTGACGCGCCTCGGCGGGATAGTGGAGCTCAACAGCGCCTCCATAACCGTCTCCGCGCTAACTGTGGCGGCGTTTGCCGTAGCCATAGCCGCGCTCGCGGGGCTGTTTTTCGCCTCCCGCGTGCTGCGCATGCCCGTGCGGAGCTCGCTCGCCACCGCGATCGCCTCCGCGGCGCTCTTTGTCGGCCTCTACTGCGTGCCATCCTGGGCCGAGGGCTGGTTTTACGGCCCCGCGGGCGCGGGGCGGACGGCGGGGACCGCCTATTCCCAGGCGTACGTCAACGCCCGCTGCGGGACGCTGCTCGGGCTCTGGCGCTCAGTGGTGCTCACCGGCAGCGCGGCGGGCGCGGCGGAAACGCCTGAACCCACCGATGGGCGGACGCGCGAGGAGCGGCTCATTGACGACGCGGAGGAATTCGCCCTCTCCTACGAGCCCGAAACGGGCGGGGAGGAGGCACCGAACGTCATTTTCGTGCTCTCGGAGTCCTTCTTTGACGTGACGGAGCTCCCTGGGGTGGAGTTCGAGAGCGACCCGGTGGCGGATTTCCACGCCGTTCAGGAGCAGGGCGTCTCCGGGAAGTTCTATACCCACACGCTCGGGTACGGCACCTCCAACATCGAGATGGAGGTGTTCACCGGCATAAACAGCCGGTTTTTCGACAGCGACCAGAATATTTACGAGTGGGAGGCATCTGAGCTGCTGAAAACTCCCCCGGTGCCGGTGCTCTTCCAGGACGCCGGGTACTACACGGCGTATATCCACACCTTCAACGACGGGATATACGGGCGCGAGGGTCTGTATTCACAGCTCGGCTTCGACGAGATATTCTTCTCCGACGATTTCGCTGCCATAGACCCGGACGCGGCCGCCGCGCCGGATTACTGGGGCTACATGTCGGGCAAGATAGCCGGGGAGTTCTATTCCGACGACTATATGGCCGACCTCATCATAGACCTCTATGAGCGCGAGACGGAGAATTCGCCCGTGTTCATCTGGGGCATAACCATGGAAAACCACACGCCGTACACCGCGGACAAATACGGCGAGTACCACTGGCCCTTCACGAGCCCGCTTGAGGGGGAGGACGAGGGCGTGCTCGCCTCGGTGGTGGAGGGCGCGGCGGACGCCTCGGCCTCGCTGGGGAAGCTTGTGGAGTATTTCTCGCAGTGCGCGGAGCCGACGGTGATAATCTTTTTCGGCGACCACAAGCCGGGCCTGCCGCTCTCGGACAGCGAGACGGTCTACAGCGCGCTCGGCATGTGCCCCGCCAGCGCCGCGGACTGGACGGCTGAGGACTATGCGGAAATGTACTGTACCGACTATGTCATATGGTCGAACGATGTGCGCTACCTGCCCGCGGAGCCGGGGACGGTATCGGACACCTCCAGCACGGCGCTCGGCCTTTCGGCGCTGAACGCGGCGTCGATAGGGCTCAACAGCTGGTGGCGCCTCTGCGGCGCGCTGAGCGAGGCGTACACCGCCTGGCAGTGGCCGTATTTCGTCTCAAAGGACGGCGAGACGGCCGACGTGCCGGACGGGCTTTTGGACAGCGCGGGGATGCGGCTCATCGAGGTAGTGCGCGAGCTGATGGACGCCGAATTCTTCGGCGCTTCGGGGCCGGATTTCTCGGACGTGCTCCCCGAAATGAATGTGGACTACGCGCCCGAGGGCGCGATAACTGAGAACAGGGTGATGGTAACAGAATGAAGGACGGTTTCCTGAAAGTCGCCGCCGCGGCCCCGGAGATACGGGTGGCCGACCCGGCTTACAACGCAAAGAAGGTTATAGAAAAAATCAAAGAGGCCGAAGCCCTCGGCGTGAAGGCGCTCGTGTTCCCCGAGCTGTGCCTGACGGGCTGCACCTGCGGGCACCTCTTCTATCAGCGCACGCTGACAGACGCGGCGATGGAGGCCCTGCTCCGCGTGGCGGAGGCCACCGCGGGCAGCGACATGCTTGTCGTCGTCGGCCTGCCGCTCTCCGTGCGCGGGTCCTTGTACAGCGCCGCCGCCATCGTGTGCGGCGGTGAAATCCTCGGCTTCACGGCGCGCCGCAATGTGCGCGGCACGGTGTTCTCCGCGCTGCCCGAGGGCGAGGTCATGGAAATCGATATCGACGAAACGGATTACTGCCACCTGCAGAGCGAGGTTATCTACTGCGCCTACGACGTTATCGACAGCCTCGCCGTGGGCGTGCAGTTCGCCGCCGACAGGAAGCTTGCCGTGCCGCCCACGGCGTCCCTCTGCGCCGCAGGCGCAACCGTTATCGCCGAGCTGAGCGACGAGCCCATGAGCTCCACCTCCCGCCATGACACCATAACCGCCATTGAGGTGGACACGAAGCGCCTGCACTACGGCTGCATCAGCGCGGCCCCGTCAAGCGGCGAGAGTACGACGGACAAGAGCTACTACGGCCTCTGCCTGGTCTGCGACGACGGGGAGACGCTCGCCGTCAGCGAGAACGGCTCCGGCATGGCCGTCAGCGAGACCGACGTTTTCAACCTCTGCGGCGCGCGTATACGCGAGCAGACCTACGACGGGATGAGCTGTCGTGGCGCCGACCACTGCTTCTGGGAGCTGGAGCAGGCGGACACCGCGCTCACGCGGCGCATAAAGCGCGAGCCCTTCGTCCCCGACGGGGACCTCGGCGAGTTCGCCGAGCGCTGCCTGACCATCCAGGCCGAGGGCCTCATCAAGCGCATGCAGTACACGAACTGCTGGCGGCCCGTGATCGGCGTCTCCGGCGGCGTGGACTCCACGCTCGTCATGCTCGCCTGCGCCAAGGCCATGGACCTCTGCTCACTGCCGCGCAAAAACATCGTCGCCGTGACTATGCCCTGCTTCGGCACCACGGACCGCACGAAGAACAACGCCATCACCATCGCCGAACAGCTCGGCGCGGAGCTGCGCGTGATCCCGATAGGCGAGAGCGTGAAAAAGCACTTCGAGACGATAGGCCACGACCTGAACGACCACAGCGTCGTGTTTGAAAACGCCCAGGCGCGCGAGCGCACGATGGTGCTGCTCGACATCGCCAACAAGGTGGGCGGCCTCGACGTCGGCACCAAGGACCTCAGCGAGCAGGCGGACGGCTGGTGCACCTATAACGGCGACCAGATATCCAACTATGACATCAACGCCGGCATGACCAAGACCATGGTGCGCGCTGTGGTGAAATACGTCTCCGAGACGACGGACGACGCTGTGCTCGCCGCCGCGCTGCACGACATATGGGACACCCCGGTGACGCCCGAGCTCCTGCCGATAGGCGAGCAGGGCGAGCTGCTGCAAAAGAGCGAGGACTCCGTGGGGCCGTATATACTCCAGGACTTCTTCCTCTACCACATGGTGATGCGCGGCGGGAGCCCGGAGAAGGTGCTCCGCCTGGCGGAAATCGCCTTCGAGGGCATGTTCGACCGCGAGACGCTGCTCTTCTGGCTGAAGAGCTACTGCCGCCGATTCTTCTCGCAGCAGTTCAAGCGCAGCGCCTCGGCGGACGGCCCGGCGGTCATGAGCTTCACCCTCTCCCCGCGCGACGGGCACAAGATGCCGTCGGACGCGTGCAGCGCGCTCTGGCTCGAGCAGCGGATGCCGGAGAAATGATTTCTCCAAAAACTGAAACGGACAAGCTGAGCCCCCGGCTGTATTCACAGCCGGGGGCGTTTGCGCCAATGCCCTGCGCGCATGGGAAGCGATAAAACATGGGCATTAGACATCGCGGGCGGATGGGGTTATAATATGTACTGCAAAACCGGGATTGCCCGTCAAGGAGCGATGAATTATGGGCAAAACACTGGTAGCTTATTTTTCCGCCACCGGGACGACGAAGCGCGCGGCCCAGGCCCTCGCGGACGCGATAGGGGCGGACACTTACGAGATCAGGCCGGCTACGGCCTACACCCGTGCGGATCTGAACTGGCAGGACAGGAACTCCCGCAGCACAATTGAGATGAACGACCCCGCCTCCAGGCCGGAAATGGCGGACAGGGCCGCGGATATCGCGCAGTACGACCGCGTTTTCCTCGGCTTCCCGATATGGTGGTACACCGCGCCGAAAATCGTACTCAGCTTTTTGGAGAGCTATGATTTCGCCGGCAGGACCGTGATACCCTTTGCCACCTCCGGCGGCAGCGGGATGGGCAACGTCTCGAAGGAGCTCGCCGCCGCCTGCCCCGGCGCCGACGTGGCGGAGGGCAAGCTGCTGAACGGCCGCCTTTCGGCGGACGCGCTCAGGCAGTGGGCGTCGATATATTAAAAGCGCAGCCTTTTCAACGGCGCGAGCCGCGGGGAGTATTCCCCGCGGCTCGTTTTTTCATCTGCTCCCGTATTTGTCACTGTACGCCGCCAGAAAGGCATAGCCGGGCCAGAAGGAGTCGCGCCGCAGCACGCTCCCGGCCAGCCGGCGGCTCTCCTCGGCCTCGCCCTGGCTTTGCAGAAGAACGGAGAGGCCGTAAGCGGTAATGCCGTATTCGAGGTCGTCCGGCTCTGCGCCGAGCGCGGCGAGCGCGTCCGGAAGGCTCTCCTCGCCGCTGATCACGCGCACGGCCTTTTCATAAGCCGTGTGATGGCCGACGTCCATGCCGCTGTGATACGCCGCGAGCAGTCCGGGCTCAGCGCCGGAGCGCAGCGCGCAGAGCGTGTGCCAGTAGATCGCGGCAATGCCCATTTCATCACTGCCGAGCGGCATGCACAGCTCGAACTGCTCCATCGCCCGCCCGTAGACGCCGGACATATAGCCGCAGAGACCGAGGCGGTATCTCACATCGAGCTCGTCCCAGCCGGCAACAAGGCAGCAGAGCAGGCCGTGCCGCGCCTCATTCAGCCGGAGCGTTGAGAGCAGCCGACCGCAGCGGCGGCGGTAGACGTGCATGTTCCCGGGCTCAAGCTCCAGCGAGCGGCCATAGGCTTCGGTGGCCTCAAGGTATCTCAGCTGGCGCGAGAGCGCGTCGCCGAGAGCGGCAAAGCCCGAGGCGTCAACCGCCGCGGCGCGAGCAAGGGCGACGGCCCTGGAGTCCGCAACCTCCACCGGGCCGGAACCGAGCTGGCTGCGCCAGGTCTCATGCACGCTGTCAAAGGGAGGCTCCATGTCAAAGCCCCCTTGTATAGTCTTCAAAACAGCGAAGACACACCGTCTCGCCGCTTTGCAGCCGGACGTGGCTCTCCGCCACGCTCTCGCCGCACTTGGCGCACACATAAGTTTTGAAAATGCGCGCTTTTTCGGGCAGAGGGCGCTGTACGGGCTTTACGTCGAACATCTCGTGGAAGTCGCCGTCCATGAGCCATTCAAGGCGCTCATCCGATGTTTTGCCCGGCGTGCGGCGCAGCAGGAGGCGCACGCCCTCGCCGCTGCCCCGGCTGAAGAAGCTGAAAGCCTGCTTGCCCTGCATATCAAAAATCAGGTTGCCCTTCCCGGCGGTGCAGCCGAGCAGGGCCTGTATGGCGTCCACCCCGCAGGCGTCGTTTTCGGATATGCAGACTATCTCCTCGTCCTCCGCCCGGCCTTTTAGGCCCAGCAGCTCCATGGCATAGAGCGCGGCCTGGAAGCCAACGGCAAGGCCGCCGCACTCGTGGCCGTGGAAGGCGGCGCATTTTTCCCACAGCGGTTCATATTCCCTGCGCATGAGTTTACACCTCGCTTATGGTTTCCCGCCGCCGCTCGAAATACAGGCTTATCAGATAGAACGAGAGCGAGAGCAGCATTATGCACACCCCCGGGGCGAGCAGGTAGTTGTAAGCCTGCCGTATAAATGCGCCCCGGTTGTAGGCAAAGTTTATCATTGTTCCCCATGTGGGGTGATAGAGGTCGCCGAAGCCGAGGAAGCTCAGAGTGGACTCCATCATTATGCAGCTGTTCACGCCAAGCAAAAAGCGCGAGAGCAGCAGTTCATACAGGTTGGGGATAAGGTGGAAAAGCACCGTGTGGCCGCGGCTGTAGCCCAGTATGGCACAGTTTTCCACAAAGGGGGCTGCGTTCAGGTGTATTACCCTCGCGCGGACGTTCCGCGCAGTGCCGGACCAGCTGAAGGCCGAAATCAGCACCGTAAGGTTCGCCGCAGAGCTGCCTACAAAGCCGGCGAGGACGATGAGCGTGACGAGGCGCGGCAGCAGGACGAATACGTTTATCAGCCCGTTGAAAAGCCAGCCCGCTGTGCCGCGGAAGGTGGACAGCGTCCCCACCGCGGCTCCGATGAGCAGAGTGAGCACGCTGCTGGCGCATCCGATGAGCAGAGTCTCCCGCGTGCCGTATACCAATTCGGTAAATATGTCGTAGCCGAGGGCATTCGTGCCGAGAATGTGCTCCGACGAAGGCGAGAGCCAGGCGGCGAACATCTCCTTCTGACCATAGGGCGAGAACAGCGCGGGGAAGAGCGAGGCGAGGAGAAACACGCCCAGCATGGCGAGCCCGGCGACAAGCGGGAGCCGCGCGCTTTTTTTCATGCCGTCTCCCCCCATCTGACACGCGGGTCTATTAGTATGCACACGATGTCGGAGACCACGATCGATACGACCATGATAAGCGTTGTGACGAAGAGTATGCCCTGCATCAGCGGGTAGTCGAGGGTATAGACCGCCTCCGAGAGCAGGCTGCCCATCCCGTTTATCGAGAAGATGTTCTCGATAACGAGCGAACCGCCGACGCACACGCTCACGCCCATGCCGGCCATCGTTATCACGGGCTGGGCGATGTTCCTGAGTATGTAGCTGAGCTGTATCCGGCCGTCCGGCAGGCCGCGCTCCCTGGCGTAGAGCACGTATTTTTCCCCGGAGATGCCCGCCGCCATGTTCCGCACGAGCAGGTAGCGCGAAGGCAGCGAGGCGAGCGTAAGCGTACCCACCGGTAGGATGAGGTGCGCGAGCCGGTCGACTACATATTCCGCCGTGCCTCGCCCGACGCCCGCGGAGCTCAGCCCCGAATATGGCAGCAGGCGGAAGGTGAAGCAGAAGAATATGATGAGCAGCAGCGCGATGAGGAAGGACGGCACCGTGTTCAGCACTATGAGGGCGCCGGTGGAGAGACGGTCTCCCCATCCGCCCTTTTTATACCCGCAGCGCAATCCCCAGAAAAGGCCGATGAGCGTAGAGAGCAGAACGGCGGGCAGGGTTATCTGCAGAGTGTAGCCGAGCCGCTCAAGTATTAGCGAGGAGACAACGGCTTCCTTTTTGTAGGAATAGCCGAGCGTGCCGTCCAGGAGCGACTCGGCATAGTACATGAACTGCCGCAGCGGCGGGTCGTTCAGGTGCAGGGCCTCAGTGTAGTATTCGTACTGCCTCGGCGTCATGTCCTCCTCGGCAAAGCCGGTGAGATAGGCCACCGGGTTGCCGGGCAGCAGCCGCGGAAGGCAGAAATTCAAAACGACCACGATGAGGAAGCACGCCAGTGCGGTGAAAATGCTCCTTGTGTATTTCTTCACTCCGTGCTTCCTCCTTTCCCGGCGGCGTCAGGCCTGTTTTTCAGTGATGGTGAACCAGTTGTTCATGTTGTTGAGGCCGAAGAGCGCGTCCACGGTGACGTTTTCAAAGCGTGAGGAGTGCGCGTATATCAGGCTGTCCCAGTAGAGCGCTATCAGCGGGGCGTGCCCGGCGTAGTAGTCCTGCACCTCGCCCGCGGCGGCGTAGTACTCCTCAAGCGTCTCGGAGGCGGATAGCGCTGAGAGTATGTCCTGGAACGCGGCGTCGAACACCTGGCATCCGCCCTGGACGGCGTGGTTCCCGTCGACGTAAATAGTGGCGAGCCCGTTCATCATTCCCATACCGGCTGAGGTGTAGCCGTAGATCGCAGCCTCCATAGTGATGTTGTTTTCCGAGAAGCGGTTGCTCGTTTTGGCGTTGTATGTGTCGCTGTCGACGGCGTCGAGTGTTACGCGGATGCCGAACTCCTCAAGGTTTGTCTTGACGAGCTCAGCAATGCCGACGTGGGTTTCGCGTCCGGCATTCACCGTCAGGGTGAAGGCGGCCTCTTCTCCCGCAGAGTTGATATAGAAGCCGTCGGCGTTCTTATCCGAATAGCCGGCCGCGGCCATGTACTCCGCGGCGGTGTCATGGTCCGTTGCGAGCGGCTCTGTGTCCTTGTAGCCTACAGTGGTCGGCGGGACGAAACCGCGGTTGGGTATTTCAGCGTATTCGCTGCCGAAATATGTCCTGAAGGCATCGTAGTCCAGCGCATATGAGACCGCGAGGCGGAGGTTTTCGTCGGTGAACGGGCCCCGGGCGTTGTTGAAGGCGAGGACGGCCGGGGCGTTGGAGGCTGCGACGCTCACGAGCGTCACATCGCCGCTGCCTGCGAGCACGTCCTGATATGCGGCGGGAACGCCGGCAGAGTAGTTCCACACCATGTCGATGTCGCCGCTGAGCAATGCCATGTACATGGTGTCGTCGTTGCTGAAGAGGCGGTAGACTATCCTCTCCACATTGGGAGTCCCGGGGTAGTAGGGATTGACTGCAAACGTAAGGGTCCCGGCCTCGCGGTTGAAATCCTCGAGCACGTACGGCCCGCAGCTCACGCGCGCCTCGGCCTCGGCAACACTGCTGTTCCCGGCATATATGTGCTCGGGCATCACGCGGAAGGTGGCCATGTTGCTCAGCTCGCGGACGTTCGCCGCCGAGAGCGTGAGGGAGATGCTCATGCCGTCGTCAGACAGCGTATAGCCGGTGTACTTGGCCTCAGTGACCTCGCCCTCATCGTCTGTCTGAGAGACGAAGTTTGCGCCGCCGTGTTCGTCCTCATACCGGAGGGTGAACAGTATGTCGGCGGCGGTGACGGGCTCGCCGTCGGACCAGGTCATGCCGTCGAGGATGGTGTAGGTCCAGGTGACGGAGTCTGCGGTCTCGTAGGAAGCGAGGAGGGGGTGGTATTCGCCGTCGAGGTCCTGATACACGAGCGGCGGCTCGGATACGGCGCTGGCGAGCATGTCGTAGTCGTATTCGTCGCGGACCGCGGACTCTATCGCGGCCGTGGTGCCGATGGTTATCTGCCCTATCGC
>MHCFR04200__coassemble_758_pt1 | contig 17080 bp, 14 predicted proteins | sample MHCFR04200__metabat2_high_PE_065 | metagenome-assembled genome bin MHCFR04200
CCGGTAAGCGTGTATTTCATGTTCAACCTCCCCACAGTGCATTTGTTGATGAGGAAAGTATATCTGTGCACCACGGTTTTTGTCAACACGCACCCCTGAAGGAAGCGCAGGAATAATAAAGCGAGCCGGGAGGGGGATTTCCCCCTCCCGGCTCGCTTTGCCATCGGGCAGTTGTGAGCGTCACACCGCGCGGGTGACCTTGCCGCTGCGGAGGCAGCGGGTGCAGGCATATACATGCCTGGGGCTTCCGTCCACTATGGCTTTAACGCGCTTTACATTCGGCTTCCAGGTGCGGTTGGAGCGCCTGTGGGAATGGCTGACCTTGATGCCGAAGGCCATATCCTTGCCGCAGAATTCACACTTGGCCATTTGTGAAGCACCTCCGTTCCTTATCGTAAATCTCTGTTCCGTAAACAGCTTATCTATTGTAGCAGAGCCGAACGTCAAATGCAAGCTGTATTTTTGGTATTTTTCGGCCCGTCCCGCCGGGGCGCGGCGGGAAGAGGGGCGGGCGGAGCGCCGCTTATTTTCCCCATTGCCAAATCAGGGGCAAGTGGTTAAAATATAGCATAAGAAAGGGGGCAGAGACATGTCCGAATATTCCATAGCCCTGAGCAGCATCGTGAAGGACCTCGGATTGAACGTCCTGCACGCTTCAAAGGACTTCGCCACCGCGCGCATCTCCACGGCAGACGTGAACCGCCCCGCGCTGCAGCTCGCCGGGTTTTACGACTATTTCGACCCCAAGCGGCTGCAGCTTATGGGCCGGGTCGAAACCCGGTATCTCGAGCAGCTGGACAGCGAGGAGCGCCGCAGGGCGCTTGAGCGCTTCATGCGCTTCGATATTTCCGCGCTGATAACCTGCCACGGAGTAGAGCTCCTGCCGGAGTGCGTCGAGCTGGCAGAGCGCTATGACCGCACGCTGCTTGTGACGCAGGAGGACACCTCCACCTTCATGGCAGACCTGATAACGCTGCTGCGCAACGCCCTGGCGCCGCGCCTTACCATGCACGGAGTGCTCGTTGAGGTGAGCGGCGAGGGGCTGCTGATAACCGGCGACTCCGGCGTGGGCAAGAGCGAGACCGCGCTCGAGCTCATCAAGCGCGGGCACCGACTGATCGCGGACGACGCGGTGGAGGTAAGGAAGATAAACCGCAATACGCTCATGGGGACCGCCCCGGCGCTCATACGCTATTACATGGAGCTGCGCGGGATAGGCGTTATCGACGCGAGGCACATCTTCGGCGTGGGCTCCATAAAGCCGGAGAGCGGAATAGACCTCGTGGTGAATTTTGAGCTCTGGGACGACGGGAAGGCCTATGACCGGCTCGGGTTGGAGACGGAGTACACCGATATCCTCGGCGTGAACGTCCCGATGGTGACCATACCCGTCCGTCCGGGGCGCAACCTGGCCGTAATACTCGAGCTGGCCGCGCTGAACAACAGGCTGAAGAAGATGGGCTACAACGCCGCCCAGGCGCTGGCAAACGAGCACGACGAGCTGGTGAACAGAGGGAGGGACTTTTAAGTGCCTTTAAGCGAAAGCCTTGTCCGGGAGCTGCGAAGGGCGCTCCCCGAAGGGCGCATGCTCGAAAACGAGCCGATGAGCGCGCACAGCTCCTTCCGCATCGGCGGGCCGGCCAGGGCCTTCTGCCTGCCGGAGGACGAGGCGGAGGCGGCGAGGCTGCTCGCGCTGCTGCACGGCGAGGGCGTAAGGCCCGTCATAGTGGGCAGCGGCACGAACCTGCTCGTGCCGGACGAAGGGCTCGACGCCGTGGTGCTCTGCACGGCGGCGCTCGGCTCCGTCTCGGCGGAGGGGGACGGAGCGCTCTCCGCCGGCTCGGGCTGCCCGATGGCCCGCGCGGCCTCGGCCGCGCAGAGGGCAGCGCTCTCCGGTCTGGAGTTCGCGCACGGCATCCCCGGGAGCGTGGGCGGCGGCGTTTTCATGAACGCCGGGGCCTACGGCGGGGAGATAAAAGACGTGCTGGTCTCCGCGCGCGTCCTCGCTCCGGACGGGACGGCGGAGACGGTCAAGGCGGAGGAGCTGGGGCTTGAATACCGCCGCAGCGCGCTGGAGGGCAGCGGACGGCTGGTGGTCTCGGCTGTCTTCCGGCTCGAGCCGGGCGACGGGGAGGAGATATCCGCGCGGATGCGCGCCTTCGCGGAAAGGCGCCGCGCGAGCCAGCCGCTGGACCTTCCCAGCGCGGGCAGCACCTTCAAGCGGCCCGAGGGGGGCTATGCCGCGGCCATGATTGACCAGGCCGGGCTCAAGGGCCTCTCGGTGGGCGCAGCGAAGGTGAGCGAAAAGCACGCGGGCTTCATAGTGAACGCCGGCGGCGCGACTTACGCCGACGTGACCGCGCTGATAGACGAGGTGCGGCGGCGCGTTTTCGAGCGCTTCGGCGTGACGCTCGAGCCGGAGGTCAGGATACTCGGCCCGGAGGGCTGAGCGCACGCCATACAGGAGAAAGATATGGAATTCCTTATAATTTCCGGCATGTCCGGCGCGGGGAAGAGCCTGACCGCCGACATACTCGAGGATATGGACTACTACTGCGTGGACAACATGCCCGTGGCGCTGCTGCCGCGCTTCGCGGAGCTCTGCCGCGCCGCGGGAGGGAAATACGAGCGCGTCGCCCTCGTGACCGACGTGAGGGAGGGCGAGAGCCTCTCCGATTTGCTGAACACCCTCGACGGGCTGTGGAGCACGGGGGTGGAGTACCGCATACTCTTCGTGGAGGCGGACGTGCAGACCATAGTCCGGCGCTACAAGTCCTCCCGCAGGAGGCACCCGCTGATGCGCCCCGGCGAGTCGATTGAGGACGCGATACGGCGGGAGACCGCCGTGCTCGAGCCCGTGCGCGAGAGGGCGGACTATATAATAAACACCACCGGGCTCACGACCGCGGCGCTGCAGAGCCGCATATCGTCCGTCCTCACGGGCTCGAAAAAGCACAGCCTGGCCGTCACCGTGACGGCCTTCGGCTATAAATACGGCCTGCCGATGGACGCGGACCTTGTGTTCGACGTGCGGTTTTTGCCGAACCCGTACTATGTGGAGGAGCTGCGGCCCCTCTCGGGCCTGGACGCGCCGGTGTACGACTTCGTGCTGGGCAGCGACGGGGCAAAGCGCTTCATGGAGCTGCTCGAGCCGATGCTGAAGTTCCTCCTGCCGCTCTATTCGGAGGAGGGCAAGTATACCCTGAACATAGCGGTCGGCTGCACCGGCGGGCGGCACCGCAGCGTGGCGGTGGCCAGGGCGGTGGAATCGGCTCTGAAGCGCGCCGGGGCGGACGTGACGCTGAGCTGCCGGGATATCGATAAGGGAGGCTGAAAAAATGGCGAAGGAGCGGTCCGGGCCGAAAATAGTCGTGATAGGCGGGGGGACCGGACTTTCCACCATGCTCCGCGGACTCAAGCGCTGCGCGGAGGACATCACGGCCGTGGTGACCGTGGCCGACGACGGCGGCGGCAGCGGGATGCTCCGCCAGGACCTCGGGATGCCGCCCCCGGGCGACGTGCGCAACTGCATACAGGCCCTTGCGAACACGGAGCCGACCATGGAGCGCCTGCTCGCCTACCGCTTTACGGAGGGCGTGCTGAAGGGCCAGAGCTTCGGGAACCTCTTCCTCGCCGCGCTCAACGGCATGTCGGACACCTTTGACGAGGCCGTGCGCAAGATGAGCGAGGTGCTCGCCATAACCGGCCGGGTGCTGCCCGTGACCAACGAGAGCGTCTATCTGGCGGCGGACTTCGACGACGGGACCGAGGTGCTCGGCGAGTCGCTGATAGCCGAGTTCAAAAAGGGCACCGACAAGCGCATAGCGCGCGTCCGGCTGGTGCCGGAGCACCCGAAGGCCCTGCCCGAGGTGATAAGCGCGATAGACGCCGCGGACATGATAGTCCTCGGCCCCGGGAGCCTGTATACGAGCATAATGCCGAACCTGCTGACCGACGGCGTGGCCGAGGCCGTCGCGCGGTCGGACGCCTTCCGCGTCTATGTCCTGAACATCATGACGCAGGACGGGGAGACGGAGGGCTACACGGCCTCCGACCACATAGAGGCCGTTTTTTCAAACTCCGGAAAGAGGCTTTTCGACTGGTGCCTCGCCAACTGCGCCGCGATCCCGGCGGAGCTGCGCGAAAAATACGGCCGCGAGGGCGCCGAGCCCGTCGTGGTGGACGCGCAGGAGGTCTCAAAGCTCGGAGTGGGGCTCATCTATGCCCCGGTGGCGGCCTGGGGGGCGGGATACGTCCGTCACGACCCGGATGCGCTCGCGCGCGAGCTGCTCAGGGCCTACCGCGAAAAGTCGCACACGAGGGTGTACGAATAGGCGGCGCTGCGCCGTACAGAGGAGAGAACGATGTCATTTTCATCGGAAGCAAAGGCGGAGCTCGTGCGCTCCGAGCCGCGGAAAAAGTGCTGCGCGCTCGCCGAGTGCTATGGGATACTGCTTTACTGCAATACCTTCACCGCGAGGGAGATACGCATAATCACCGCGAGCGCCGAGCTGGCGGAGGCCCTGCCGCGGCTATTCCGCAGGGCCTTCGGCATAAGCTTCGACCAGCTGCCGCCGCCGGACGCGGAGGGCAAGCGCAGCTTTGCCATAACCGCGCGCGGGAAGGTCGAGGAGATATTCCGCGCCTTCGGCATGGAGGCGACGGACACGCTCGCGCTGCACATAAACCTCGGCGTGCTGGAGAGCGACTGCTGCCGCGCCAGCTTTGTCCGCGGCGCCTTCCTCGCCGGGGGGAGCATAACCGACCCTGAAAAGGGCTATCACCTTGAGCTCGCCACCTCGCACATGAGCGTGAGCCGCGAGATGTACTCCGTGCTGCTCGAGCTCGGCTTTTCGCCGCGCTCGGCCACGCGCGGGCGCTCGTTCGTGACGTATTTCAAGCAGTCCGAGGCCATAGCGGACTTCCTCACGCGCATCGGCGCGAGCGTCGCGGCGCTCGAGCTGATGGCCGCGAAGGTGGAAAAGGACATGCGCAACGAGATAAACCGGAAGGTGAACTGCGACACGGCCAACGCGGACAAGACCGTGGCCGCAGCGCAGCAGCAGCTCGCGGCGATAAGGCGCATCGAGAGCGAGCACGGCCTGGACAGCCTGCCCGAGGGCCTGCAGCAGGCCGCGCTGCTGCGCATAGCGAACCCGGAGGCGAGCCTTGCCGACCTTGCGCTCCTCTCGAACCCGGCGGTGACGAAGTCCTGCCTGAGCCACCGGCTGAAAAAGATAGTGGAGATGGCCCCGGCCGGCGGAAAGGAGTAGCGATGGGCTTTACGCACCTGCATCTGCACACGGAATACAGCCTGCTCGACGGGGAGTGCCGGATAGAGCCCCTCGTGAAGCGGGCGAAGGAGCTTGGCTTCACCTCGCTCGCCATAACCGACCACGGCGTCATGTACGGTGCGGTGAACTTCTACCGCGCGTGCCGCGCGGAGGGCATCAGGCCCATAATCGGCTGCGAGGTGTATGTGGCGCCCAGGGCGCGCACGGACCGCGAATACGGCCTGGACAACCAGTACAGCCACCTCATACTGCTCTGCAAGGACGAGACGGGCTACCGAAACCTGAGCTACCTCGTCTCCATGGGCTTCATCGAGGGCTTTTACGTCAAGCCGCGCATAGACTGGCCGCTGCTCTATGAGCACTCCGAGGGGCTTGTCTGCCTCTCCGGCTGCCTGGCTGGGGAGATACCGCAGAAGATAGTCTCCGGCCAGTACGAGGCGGCGAAGGCGCGCGCAATAGAGCTGCGCGAGCACTTCGGGGATGATTTTTACCTTGAAATACAGCGCCACGGCATAGCCGAGGAGGACGAGGCCGCCGCGGGGCTCATCCGCATACACCGGGAGACGGGCATACCCCTCGCGCTGACGAACGACGCGCACTACATCGAAAAGGGCGACGCATATTACCAGGACGTGCTAATGTGCATCCAGACCGGCAAGACGGTGAACGAGGCTGAGCGGATGCGCTTTGAGACGCAGGAGTTCTACCTGAAGAGCGAGGAGGAGATGCGCGCGCTGTTCCCCGACTTGCCGGAGGCGGCGGACAACACGGAGCTTATCGCGCAGAAGTGCAGCTACGACTTTGTGTTCGGCCACTACCACCTGCCGCGCTTCCAGCTGCCGGAGGGGGAGACGGACAGCTTTGAATACCTGAAAAAGCTGTGCGGGAGCGGCTTTGAGCGGCGCTACGGCCCCGAACGGGACGACGCTAAAAAGCAGCTCGATTACGAGCTGGACATGATAAGGCAGATGGGCTTCGTGGACTATTTCCTCATAGTCTCCGACTTCATCGGCTACGCGAAGGGGCAGGGCATACCCGTCGGCCCCGGGCGCGGAAGCGCCGCCGGCAGCGTGGTCAGCTACTGCCTGAACATCACCGACGTGGACCCGATAAAGTACAGCCTCTATTTCGAGCGCTTCCTGAACCCGGAGCGCGTGTCCATGCCGGATATAGACATAGATTTCTGCGTCAGGCGGCGCGGCGAGGTCATAGACTACGTGAACCGCAAATACGGCCACGACCACGTGGCGCAGATAGTCACATTCGGCACCATGGCCGCGCGCCAGGCGATAAGGGACACCGGCCGCGCGCTGGACATCAGCTACGCCGAGTGCGACGCCGTGGCGAAGCAGGTCCCCTTCGCCCTCGGCATGACGCTGGACGAGGCTATGCGCCTTTCAAAGCAGCTACGGGAGATGTACAGCGGCGACGAGAGGCTGCACCGGCTGATCGACACGGCGAGGGCGCTCGAGGGAATGCCGCGGCACGCGAGCACGCACGCCGCGGGCGTAGTGATAACCGAGCGGCCGGTTTACGAGTACGTCCCGCTGGCCAAAAACGACGAGAGCGTCGTGACGCAGTACCCGATGACCACGCTCGAGGAGTTGGGCCTCCTCAAGATGGACTTCCTCGGGCTGCGCAACCTGACCGTGCTCGAGGACGCGGCGGAGCTGGTGCGCCGGCGCATTCCGGGCTTCGACGTGAACTCCCTGCCGGACGACGACGCGGCCACCTTCGCCATGCTCTCCGCGGGAAGGACCGAGGGCGTGTTCCAGCTCGAGAGCGCGGGCATAACCAGCGTGTGCACGCGGCTCGGCCCCAAGAGCATCGAGGACATCACCGCCGTGATAGCGCTCTACCGGCCCGGGCCGATGGACTCGATACCCAAATTCCTTGAAAACAGCGCACACCCGGAGAAGATAAGCCACAAGCACCCCTCGCTCGAGCCGATACTGTCCGTCACCTACGGCTGCATCGTCTATCAGGAGCAGGTCATAGAGATCTTCCGCCGCCTCGCGGGCTTTTCGCTGGGACAGGCGGACAACATCCGCCGCGCGATGAGCAAGAAAAAGCACGCGGTGATAGACGCCGAGCGCCGGGCATTTATCCACGGCGACGAAAAGCGCAATATCCCCGGCTGCGTGGCCAACGGCATAAGCGAGGCCGTGGCGAACAGCATATACGACGAGATACTCGACTTCGCAAGCTACGCCTTCAACAAGGCGCACGCCGTGGCCTACGCCATCGTGGCCTACCGCACGGCGTACATGAAGTGCCACCACCCGCGCGAATACATGGCCGCGCTGCTCACCAGCGTGCTCGATTCCTCCACAAAGGTGGCGGAATACATCGGCGAGTGCCGGGAGCTGGGCATAAAGGTCCTGCCGCCGGACGTGAACGAGTCCGGGGCGTACTTCACCGTCGCGGGGAGGAACATACGCTTCGGCCTGACAGCGATCAAGAACATCGGCGCGAAGTTCATCAGCCTGCTCGTGGCGGAGCGGGAGAGCAACGGCCCGTTCCGCGGGCTCGAGGAGTTCTGCCGCCGAATGAGCGGCAAGGAGCTCAACCGCCGCGCGGTTGAAAGCCTGATAAAATCCGGCGCGCTCGACAGCCTGGGCCTGAAGCGGCGGGCGATGCTGCAGATGCTCGACCTGATACTCGAGAGCATAGCCGCGGACGGGCGCGGCAACATCGCCGGGCAGTACGACCTTTTCGGCATCGAGGAGGGCGACCCGGACGAGGCCACGCTTGTGCCCGTGCCCGACGTGGAGGAGTTCGACCGCCGCGAGCTGATGGCGATGGAGAAGGAGATGACGGGCCTCTATCTCTCCGGGCACCCGATGGACGAATACCGCGACGCCGCCCGGTACGCGGGGGCGGTGCCGATAGGCCCGATCCTGGACGACTTTGCAAATGAGGCGGGGCCGCAGGAGTATATGGACGGGCAGCACGTCACGCTCGCGGGCGTCGTGGAGTCCAGCCGCACCCGCACGACGAAAAACGGCACGCTGATGGCCTACATCCAGCTCGAGGACGACACGGGCACGATGGAGCTGCTGGCCTTCCAGCGGGCGCTGGACACAGGCGGCGGCTATGTGGCCGCGAATGCGGCGCTGCTGGTCAGCGGGCGCATAAGCGTGCGCGACGAGAAGGAGCCGCAGCTGATGGTGGACACTATCCGGCCGCTCTCCGACCTCGGCCCCGGCGGCACGGACGAGGCCCCGCCGAAGGAGCGCAAGCTCTGGCTGCGATTGCCGAGCTACGACGCCAAAGTCATGCGGCGGATCGAGCTGCTGTGCGAGATGTTCCCCGGGCGCGAGCGGATGATAGTCGTGTTTGCCGACACGGGCAGGCGCGTGGGCGCCGAGTGCGGTATACACCCCTCGCTGGTCGGGGAGCTCGGCGAGATGCTCGGGAGCGAAAACGTGGTCGTAAAATAGGGCGGGGCCCGCGAAAAAGCCCCCGCGCCATTCCGGCGCGGGGGCGGTTTTTCGTTTTTCAGCCGCCGGAGCGGCGGGTCAGGCGGCGCAGGCGGTGGAGATAGTACATCGGCTCGCTTTTCAGCTCGCTGCGCGGCGCAGGTAGTCGAGGGCCGTCCCCGCGGCGATCAGCGCGAGCGAGGCCGCGGCCGCCGCGCCCTGCGGCAGGTCGGTGACCAGGCCGAGCACGAGCGGGGTGTAGGACGTGGGGGCCTTCAGCTCCTCGAGCAGCTTCTGCGCGACGCCGAAGCGCATGGAGCGCAGCCTGCCCTCGAGCGCCCTGACGGCGGGCTCGATGTCCGCCCTTACGGCGTCCTCGAGGGTTCCAGCACCGGATCCCTGCGCCGACACGGCCCGGCGGACGCAAAAGCGCAGCTCCTCAAGCTCGTCGTGCGCGCGGAGCTTGACCTCCATCGTGTCGGAGAGGGAGAGGGAGTCCCAGCGCGGGAGCAGTACCGCCTCCGCCCGGCCGGCGCCGGGCGCGCTCGTGAGCGCCTCGCGCTGCGCGGCAGGCGGGACGAGGCGGGGCGCGGCGAGGATTTCCCGGCACGCCGACGTCACCGCTATGTCGTCGGCCGGTTCCGTCACGGCCATGATGGAGAAGGCGCTGCGCAGCGACGCGCGGTATTTGAAGGTCTCGAGCAGCGCGGGGCTCAGCTCGGACGCGAAAATGTCGAAGAAGTCCGGGTGGATGAGGTCCTCGTATGTAAGGCCGTCCTCACCCGTCTCGAGCGCGGGGCAGGGCCGCGCCTCGCTCTGCCGGAGGTATCCGGCGATTTCGCCGGCACAGCGGCGGAACGTCTCCTCCCCGCCGGGAGGGAGAGCGCCGAGCGTGTTTTCCCGCACGAACGCTATGGCCCGGTCGAGCTGCCGCTCGTATTCCCTCAGGTCGCGCAGATTGCCGATTTCCGCGCCGGAGGAGGCGTCGAAAAAGCGGCGCAGGTACACCGGCGGGGAGATCTTGAAGCCCTCGTCGCTGTACAGCAGAAAGAGCTTGAGCTGTTCTTTTGACTCGGCGGAGCCGTCGAAGAGGAAATTCGCGCCCATGCTCACTCCTCAGCCGGGCGCTCTATGCCCTTTACGTTCCGCTCGAACTTGGAGCGGGGGCCCATGACCTCCCGACCGCAGACGGCGCAGCGGAGCCGGAAATCCGCACCGGTGCGGAGCACCAGCCAGCGCACGGAGCCGCAGGGGTGCTGCTTTTTCATAACGAGCGTGTCGCCCACGCGGATGTCCATTTATTTTTCCCCCTTTATGCGCTCCCAGTAGGCCTTCGCGGCCTGCTCGGTCTTGTTGTCGCCGTAGCGGTAATACTTAGTGCCCACGAGGTTGTCCGGCAGGTACTGCTGCTCCACCCAGTGGCCGGGGAAGTCGTGGGGGTATTTGTAGCCCTGCTCGCGCTCGAAGCCCGCGCCGTCCGCATGTACGTTCTGCAGCTCGCGCGGATACGGCCCGGCCTTGCCCGCGCGGACGTCCGCCATCGCGGCGTCTATGCCCATCACGACGCTGTTGGACTTCGGCGCGGTGGCCAGCAGCAGCGCCGCCTCCGCGAGAGGGAGCTTCGCCTCCGGCAATCCGAGCTGCAGCGCGCTGTCCACGCAGGACTTCACAATGCTCGCGGCCTGGGGATAGGCAAGGCCGACGTCCTCGCTCGCTGAGCAGAGCAGCCGGCGGCACGCGCCTATGAGGTCGCCGGCCTCGAGCAGGCGGGCGAGGTAGTGCAGAGCGGCGTCCGGGTCCGAGCCGCGCAGGGACTTCATGAGCGCGCTGAGGGTGTCGAAATGGTCGTCCCCCTCCCGGTCGTAGCGCATGGCGCTGCGCTGGGTGGCGCTCTTCGCGTCCTCGAGCGAGATCTCCACCGCGCCGCCGATGCGCGGCGAGGCGGAAAAGAGCAGCTCCACGGAATTGATGGCCTTGCGCACGTCCCCGCCGCAGCTTTGGGCGATGTGTTCTGCCACGCCGTCCTCAAGCCGGACGGCCAAGCCCTCACGCTCCGAGAGTATGCCCACCGCGCGCGTGACGGCGGGGAGCACCTCCTCCGCCGGGACGGTTTTGAACTCGAAAACCGTGCTGCGGCTCAAAAGCGCGTTGTAAACGTAAAAGTACGGGTTTTCCGTCGTCGAGGCGATGAGGGTTATCCGCCCGTCCTCGATGAACTCGAGCAGGCTCTGCTGCTGCTTTTTGTTGAAGTACTGTATCTCGTCGAGATAGAGCAGCACGCCGCCGGGGGCGAGCATGGTGTCCAGCTCGGCGATGATGGCCTTTATGTCGTTCAGCGAGGCGTTGGTGGCGTTCAGCCGGCGGAGGGAGCGCTCCGTGCGCTTCGCTATTATGTTCGCAACGGTGGTCTTGCCGGTGCCGGAGGGGCCGTAGAACACCATGTTCGGCACCTCGCCGGATTCTATCACCCGGCGGAGCAGCCCGCCCGGGCCAAGTATGTGCTTCTGGCCCACCACCTCGTCGAGGGTGGAGGGGCGTATCTCGTCTGCCAGCGGCCTGTGCATGCGTTTATGCGCCTCCGTCGTTGAAATCAATCGGGATATGTGATATCCTGTCAAACGGTGATGAAAAATGAGAACTCAGGAACAGATAGACGGCATAGTCGCCCGCCTCGAGGAGGAGTATCCCCTTGCCGACTGCACGCTCGACTATGGGAAGGACTATGAGCTGCTTTTTTCCGTCCGGCTCGCGGCGCAGTGCACCGACGAGCGGGTGAACCAGATAACCCCCGCGCTCTTTGAGCGCTTCCCCACGCTCGAGAGCTTCGCCGAGGCGGACGTGGAGGAGGTGGAGCGCTATGTGAAGCCCTGCGGCTTTTACCACACCAAGGCGCGCGACATCGTCGAGTGCGCCAAGGTGCTGCTGATAAGGCACGGCGGGAAGGTGCCGGGGACGATGGAGGAGCTCTTAAAGCTGCCCGGCGTTGGCCGGAAGACCGCCAACCTCATCCTCGGGGACGTTTTCAAAGCGCCCGGGGCCGTGGTGGTGGACACGCACTGCATCCGCCTTTCAAACCGCATGGGCCTGGTGGACAACGTGAAGGACCCGGCGAAGATAGAGCCCATACTCCGCGCGGAGCTGCCGCCGGAGAAGAGCTCCGACTTCTGCCACCGCCTTGTGCTGCACGGCAGGGCCGTGTGCACGGCGAGGGCGCCGAAGTGTGAGCTCTGCTGCGTCAGGGACCTCTGCCAGACGGGCTCGGGCGGCTAATCCGCCATGGGGCCGAGCCCCACGACCTCGCCGCAGACGCGCACCTGCTCCCCCTCCGGGAGCTCTATGGGCGCGTAGCGGGGGTTCAGGCTCACAAGGCTCGCGCCGTGCGCGTCCCGCTTCAGGCGCTTGCAGTAGGCGTCCCCGCGGAAAATGAATATCCCGATCTGTCCGCTCTCGAGCTCGTCCCGGGAGCGGACGAACACTATCTGCCCGTCCTTTATGTCGGGCTCCATGCTGTCGCCCGCTATGCGGACGGCGAAATCCGCCTCCTCGGGCGCGCCGGAGGCGTCTATTGGCTCGGAGGAGTAAGCGTCGAGGAACTGGCCGGTCCCGGCGCTGGCGGCGAGGTGGTAGAGCGGAATGGTGCGCGGCGTTTCCCGCTCAGGGGCGTCCGCCGGGTACAGCCCGCTGGCCAGCAGGACGCGGACATAGCCCTCCACAAGCCGGCGGCCCTCGCCGTTCAGCCCGGAGAGCGGCCCCGGCTCGCCGAGGAACACGCTCAGGACGTCCCGCACGCCGTATATGCGGCAGAGCGCGAGGAACTGCGCGGCGTTGGGCAGGGTCTGCCCCTTTTCCCATTTGCTTATGGCCGCGGGCTGGAGCGGGTGCCCCAGCCCGGCGAGCAGGGAGGCCACCGCGGGCTGGGTCAGCCCGGCCTCGCGCCGCAGGGCCGTCAATGTCTCGCCAAGAGAGTTTCTCACGCTCATCATCTCCTTACGCGATAGTATATATCATAAACCACGCGGCGGCAAGGCCTATTTTTCGCCGGAGAGCAGCAGCTCGCGGTATTTTTCCTCCGCGGACACGCGCCCGACGGCGGAGAGGGACGCGCGACGGAAGTCCAGCGTCCGCCCGGCGATGTCCCGGACGTCCCCGAGCGTCACGGCCTCGTAGCGCGCGATGAGCTCGTCCGGCGTCAGCGCGCCGCCCAAAAACAGCTCGCCGTAGCCGAGGCGGTTCATGCGCGAGGCGCTGGACTCGAGGCTCATGAGGATGGAGGCCGTGACCTGCTCGCGCGCGCGGTCGAGCTCGGCGGCGGTCACGCCTCCGTCCCGGATGTGACGGAGCTCGTCCACGGTGAGGCGCAGGGCGCGCTCCTCGCTCTGGCGGTTCGCGGCGAGGGCGACGGCGAAGAGCCCCGTGTCCTCATAGCCGGCGGTGAAGGAGTATATGGAGTAGCACAGCCCGTTTTTCTCCCGGACCGTCTGGAACAGGCGGGAGGAGCTGCTGCCGCCGAGGATGCTCGAGAAGAGCTGCATTGCGAAGCGGCCGTCGCTGGCCGTTTTCAGCCCGGGGAAGCCTATCACGAGCTGGTTCTGCTCCACGGCCTTTTCGCGCAGCGCCATGCACGGGGTGTATTCCGCGCGCTCGGGCGCGGCGGAGCCCGCCGCGGGCATGGCCGCGAAGATGGAGGCTATGGAGTCCACGTCCGCGTCCGTGAAGCTGCCGGCGAGGGCGGCGGCGATGCGCGGGGCGGTGTATATCCTGTCCCGGAACTCGCGGAGGGAGGCGCCGGTGAGGCCGGAGAGGCTCTCCGCCGTGCCGAGCACGGGGCGGCCGAGGGCGCCGGGGAAGCAGTTATATAGCAGCATTTCCGCCGCGACGTCCTCGGGCGTGTCCTCGTACATGTCGATCTCCTCAAGTATCACGCCCTTTTCGCTCTCCACGTCCGCTTCGTCGAAGCGGGAGTTGAAGAACATGTCCGCGAGCACGTCCGCCGCGCGGCCGAGGTGCGTGTCCAGCACGCGGGTGTAAAAGCAGGTGTTGTCCCGCGTGGTATAGGCGTTCATCTGGCCGCCGAGGGCGTCCGTCTCCTCGGCGAGCTGCGCGGCTGAGCGCTTCTCCGTCCCCTTGAAGAGCATGTGCTCTATAAAGTGGGCGCTGCCGCCCTCCTCCGCGCGCTCGAAGCGCGAGCCCGCGCCGATCCATATGCCGAGCGAGACGGAGCGCACGCCATCCATCCGCTCAAAGACCACCCTTGCCCCGTTCGGGAGCGTTATCCTGTCGTACATGCAGACCTCCAAGCCCGCCGCATAAACGGCGTTGATTCGTTCGATAATTATAATGTCGCGCCGCCGCGGCGTCAAGCGCCGGACAGCGGATGCAAAATGTATAGCGCCCCGCGCTTGACAAAGCGGCGCGGGGATGATATCATTCCGGGTTGTGAGGGAGTAGTCATCCGCCCCACGATATGCGGAGGCAAGTCAACACGCTGGCGGCCGCGCCGCCTGGCTTGCATTAAAGGACCAGACTCATGGATAGGGAAAAGCACCTGTCTGTGGGTCTTTTCTCATACTTGTGAAAGGATGGAATGAAGTGAAGTACTATTGCGAGGACGCCGCCGAGGTATTACGGCAGGTGGACAGCTCTTCGGAGGGCCTCACCTCCGGCGAGGCGGCAAAACGCCTTGAGCGCGACGGGCGCAATGAGCTCGCAGCGGAGAAGAAGGACTCGCTGATAAAGCAGTTCTTCAAGCAGATGGCGGACCCGATGATCATCATCCTGATCGTCGCCGCGGCGATCAGCGCCGCGACGGGTATCTATCAGGGCGAGGGCATCACCGACACCATTATAATACTGGCGGTCGTCATCGTGAACGCCGTGCTCGGCGTCTATCAGGAGAACAAGGCCGAAAAGGCGATAGAGGCCCTGCAGGCCATGAGCGCCGCGACGAGCAAGGTGCTGCGCGACGGCAAGGTGACGATAGTGCCCTCCGCCGAGCTCGTGGCCGGCGACGTAGTGCTGCTCGAGGCCGGCGACGCCGTCCCCGCGGACGGGCGCATACTCGAGAGCGCCAGCTTGCAGATTGAGGAGGCCGCGCTGACCGGCGAGAGCGTCCCCGTTTACAAGTTCATCGACATCATCGACCTGAAGGACAGCCGGGACGTGCCGCTCGGCGACCGCAAGAACATGGCCTACATGGGCAGCACCGTGGTTTACGGCCGCGGCAGCATGGTCGTGACCGACACCGGCATGAACACCGAGATGGGCAAGATCGCCGACGCGCTCGCCCGCGCGGAGGAGGGCCAGACCCCGCTGCAGATAAAGCTCAGCCAGCTCTCCAAGATACTCACCTGGCTCGTGCTCGGCATCTGCGTTGTGATATTCGGCGTGCAGATCGCTTACGCCGGCGGCTTCTCCGGCGATGTAATACTCGAGTCGTTCATGGTCGCCGTCTCCCTCGCCGTCGCTGCGATCCCGGAGGGCCTCGCGGCCGTCGTCACGGTCGTGCTCTCCATCGGCGTTACTAATATGTCCAAGCGCAACGCCATCATCCGCCGGCTGACCGCCGTGGAGACGCTCGGCTGCGCGCAGATAATCTGCTCCGACAAGACCGGCACGCTCACCCAGAACAGGATGACCGTCGTGGACCACTACGGCGAGGACGAAAAGCTCCTGGCCAGGGCTATGAGCCTGTGCTCCGACGCGGAGGAGGACGAGAACGGCGCCGCCGTCGGCGAGCCGACCGAGTGCGCGCTGGTGAACTACGCCCACGGCCTCGGGCTGGGCAAGCCCGCCCTCAAGGCCGCGGAGCCGCGCGTGGGCGAGGCCCCGTTCGACTCCATGCGCAAGATGATGAGCACCGTCCACAAGACTGCGGACGGCATAGTGCAGTACACAAAGGGCGCGCCGGACGAGGTGCTCAAGCTCTGCACCGGCTGCCTTGAAAACGGCAGGGTTGTCCCCATGACCGACGCGAAGAGGGCAGAGATCCTCGCGGCGAACAAGGCCATGGCCGACAGGGCGCTGCGCGTCCTCGCCGCGTCCATGAGGAAGTGGGACGCCGTCCCCGAGGACTGCTCCCCCGCGAACCTCGAGCACGACCTCGTCTTTATTGGCCTCACCGGCATGATCGACCCGGTCCGCCCGGAGGTCAAGGCCGCCATCGAGGAGTGCCGCGGCGCGGGCATCCGCCCGATAATGATAACCGGCGACCACATCGACACCGCCGTCGCCATAGCGAAGGAGCTCGGCATACTCGACGGCGAAACGAAGGCCATAACCGGCAGCCAGCTCGACGCAATGAGCGACGAGGAGTTCGAGCGCGAATTCAGGAACATCTCCGTCTATGCCCGCGTGCAGCCCGAGCACAAGACCCGCATAGTCAACGCCTGGCGCGGCGCCGGCTGCGTCACCGCAATGACCGGCGACGGCGTGAACGACGCGCCCAGCATCAAGAGCGCGGACATCGGCGTCGGCATGGGCATCACCGGCACGGACGTCACCAAAAACGTCGCCGACATGGTCCTCGCGGACGACAACTTCGCCACCATCGTCGGCGCGGTCGAGGAGGGCCGCCGGATATACGACAATATCCGCAAGGCGATACAGTTCCTGCTCGGCTCCAACATGAGCGAGGTCATCAGCATCTTCGTCGCCACGCTCATGGGCTTTACGATACTCCAGCCGGTGCACCTGCTCTGGATAAACCTCGTTACCGACTGCTTCCCGGCCCTCGCCCTCGGCATGGAGAAGGCCGAGGCCGACATCATGAAGCGCCGCCCGCGCGACGCCAAGGCCGGCGTTTTCGCCGGAGGCATGGGCTTCGACATCGCCTACCAGGGTCTCGTAGTCTCCGCCCTGACGCTCGCCAGCTACTTCATCGGCCACTACATCGAGTCCGGCGTCTGGACGATAACCGACAGCGCTGACGGCACCACCATGGCCTTCGTCACCATGAGCATGGCCGAGATCTTCCACAGCTTCAACATGCGCTCCCAGCGCGGCAGCCTGCTCACGCTCAAGGGCTTCAACAAGACGCTCAACTGGGCCGCCCTCGGCAGCCTGGTGGCCACCACGCTCGTGTGCGAGGTTCCCTTCCTCGCCAACGCCTTCGGCTTCACCAGCGTGGAGCTCAACGAGTACCTCATCGCCCTCGCCCTGGCCTTCTGCATCATCCCGATCGTCGAGATCGTCAAGTTCTTCCAGCGCAAGGCCGCGAGGAAGTAACCCTCAACCAACCAGCAATCCAAAAGCCGGGGCCTCGGGCCCCGGCTTTTGAGCTGGATTGCAGGGACGAGGGTCCCTGCAAACTCATTTGCCACCCCATTTCTTTGTTCTGCGCACAAAGTAACGGGAGCCAGGCTGCGC
>MHCFR04200__coassemble_816_pt1 | contig 16252 bp, 17 predicted proteins | sample MHCFR04200__metabat2_high_PE_065 | metagenome-assembled genome bin MHCFR04200
GGTAGGGCAGCGCCGCGGGCTGGTTATAGGCGATGTCGGAAATCCCAAGGTACTTGAACACCTCGAACAGCGCCCTGCCGTGCTTCCCGAAGGCCACGGCCCCGTGGTGCGGATAGCGCTTCGCTATGAGCACATGGCGGTAGAAGCGGTCCATCTCCGGGATGGCGAACGCGCCTATCGAGCCGAAGCTCTCGCAGTCCACGTCGAGCACCTCGCCCTGGGCCACGTAGGCCCTCAGGCTCGTGTCCGCCCCGGACTGCAGCCTGAAGAACGTGATGTCTCCCGCCTTTATGTTCCCCTCTATCGTGCCGCGGGTTATGTCCGGCTCCGGCAGCTCGGGCTCAAGGTCGCGCTTCATAATGAGCTGATAGCCCATGTGCGCGTTTTTCAGCAGCGCGGAGCAGGTGTTGCCGCAGTGGAAGCCCATGAACGTCTCGCGCAGGCGGTAGGGATATACACCCTTTATGGCTTTGTCGTATATGGCCTGCGGCACTGTGTTGTTTATGTCGAGCAGCGTCACCGGCGCTGCGGAGACGCACACGCCTATGTACTCGCTCAGCGCGCCGTATATGTCCACCTCGCAGCTCACGGGAATGCCCATTCCAGTGAGGCGGCTGTTGACATAGCACGGCACAAACTTGAACTCGGTCTGGAAGGCCGGCCAGCACTTGTTCGCAAAGGCGACGTATTCCCTCGCCCCTCGGTGCTCCTCCGCCCAGTCGAGCAGCGTGAGCTCATACTGCGCAAGCCGCGGGAGGATACCCGCGTAGGGGTTCTCCGCGCCGAGCTCCGCGGCCATCTCGGCCACCTTGGCCCCGATCCTCGGGTCGCCTGCGTGCTTGTTATAGGCCACGAGCAAATCGAGCTCGCTGTTTTCCTCCACCGCAACGCCGAGGTCATACAGCGCTTTTACCGGCCCGTTGCAGGCGAGGAAATCGTCCGGCCTTGGCCCGAAGGTTATCACCTTCAGCCCGCGCAGCCCGAGTATCGCCCTCGCTATGGGCACGAACGCGCGCAGCTCCTCCGCCAGCTCCTCCGCTGTGCTCACCGGGCTCTCCGGTATATAGGCCGCGCGGCCGCGCAGGCCGAGGTTGTAGGAGCAGTTGAGCAGCCCGCAGTAGGCGTCCCCGCGCCCGTCGTGCAGATCCCCGTCCCCCTCTGCGGCGGCAACGTACATGACCGGCCCGTCGAACCAGTCGGCTATAAGCGTCTCCGGCGTCTCGGGGCCGAAATTCCCCAAGAATACGCAGAGCGCGTTCACCCCCGCGGCCTTCACGTCCTCCACCGCCCGCCGGGCGTCTATCTCGTTCTCAACGGTCACGGGGCATTCGTAAACCCCCTCGCCGTATGCCGCGCAGAGCGCAGCGCGCCGCCTCTCCGAGAGCGCCGCCGGAAAGCAGGAGCGCGAGACGGCTATGACGCCGAGCTTCACTTCAGGTATGTTTCGTATCATTGTCTTTCCTCCAATTCAAATGTCCCCGGAAATGTCTATATTCGCGCCGCGCAGGCCGGCGAATGCCCCTCCGGCGGCTTCCCCGCTTTCAGGATGGGCGACAAGCCACTTGTTGCACGCGCGTAGCAGCCTGTCCTCGGCCGAGAGCGGCTTCACGGCGGGAGCGGGCCCGTTCGTCCCCCTCGGCAGCACCACGGCCACCCGGAACCCCTCCTGCGCGTCCACGTGGCAGGGCGCGTAGTGCAGCGTCGTGGCGTATACCTCCACCAGCACGCCCGCCGGTACGCGGAAGGCCCGCACCTTCGAGGTGTCCAGCCCGAAGCCGCCGTCCAGCTCGTCCCGCCTTGCGAGCAGCAGCACAAAATCGCCGCAGCCTGCGTTGAGCTCGCTGTCGCGGTGGTACTCAAGGCAGTTGAGCTTCGTGTTCCGCCCATAGCACATGCCTATCTGCACCGGCATCCCGCCGAAGGCAGAATTGCGCAGCGCGGAGTATATGCCGAGCGACTCGAGCTCGAACAGCGACGGCTCATACGCCGTGCCGCTCTCCGGCAGCGGGAAGCGGCGCATGGCCTCGAGCAGCGGCCGGGTGTCATAGCCCTCCATCACCCTGCCGTAGGGCGCGAACTCAGCGTCAAACACAGAGTATATCTTCATTTGCCCGCCCCCTCACACGATCTCCGCGAAAAGCTCTTTGCACGCGGGGTAGATCTTTGAAAAGCGCGAATACCTCTCATCATAGCGCTCCGCCAGCTCCCTCTCGGGCTCCACGGTGTCCGTTACGCGCACGAGCGCCGCCGCGGCCTCCTTCACTGAGGCGAACTCACCGCAGGCCACCATTGCGAGCATCGCCGCGCCGTACCCCGGCCCCTGCTCGGTCGCCGGGATATCCAGGGGTATCCCCAGCACATTCGCCATTATCCGGCGCCAGAGCGCGGAACGGCTGCCGCCTCCGCATATGAAGCTGCGCGGTATCTCAACGCCGATGGAGCGCGCCACTTCGAAGGAGTCGCGGATGGCGAACGCCACGCCCTCGAGCACGGCGAGCGTCATGTCCCCGCGCGTGGTGTCCATGGTCATTCCGGTGAATGTCCCGCGGGCGTTCGTGTCGTTTATCGGGCTCCGCTCGCCCATGAGATAGGGCAGGAAGAACACCCTGTTTCGCCCGAGGCTCTTCTCAGGTATAGCGCGCTGCGCGGCGGCGTAATCGCCGTCCCTGAGTATGCCGTCCTGCCACCAGGCGTTGCACGCCGCGGCCGAGAGCATACAGCCCATCAGATGGTAGCCGCCGTCCGCGTGGGCGAAGCTGTGCAGGGCGTTGTTCGGGTCAACGCCGAATTTTTCCGAGGAAATAAATATCGTCCCGGAGGTCCCGAGGGAGATGTTGCATCTCCCCTCGCCGACCGCCCCGGTGCCGACGGCCGCGGCGGCGTTGTCCCCCGCCCCGGCGCACACGGTCACGCCCTCCGTCAGCCCGAGCTCCGCCGCCGCGCCGGGCAGCAGCGTCCCCACGCGCTCATAGCTCTCGTGCAGCTCGGGCAGGCAGGAGCCGTCCACGCCGCAGATGCGGCACATCTCCGAATCCCAGCGGCGGTGCTCCACGTCGAGCAGCAGCGTGCCGGAGGCGTCCGAGTAGTCGCTCGAGCGCTTCCCCGTCAGCTTGAAAACTATATAGTCCTTCGGCAGCATTATGCTCCTGACCCGCGCGAAGAGCGCAGGCTCATTTTCGCGCATCCAGAGCAGCTTAGGCGCCGTAAAGCCCGCAAAGGCTATGTTCGCCGTGTGCTCCGACAGGAACTCCCGCCCGATTTCCTCGTTGAGGAAGCGGACGGCGCCGGATGTGCGCGAATCGTTCCAGAGTATGGCCGGCCGAAGCACACGCCCTTCGGCGTCGAGCGCCACGAGCCCGTGCATCTGCCCTCCCGCGCCTATCCCGGCCACCTTCGACGCGTCAAAGCCCCGCAGCAGCTCCGGCACGCCGAGCTTCACCGCGTTCCACCAGTCCTCCGGCTCCTGCTCGCTCCAGCCCGGGTGCGGATAGCTTATCGGGTATTCGCGCGTGACAGCGTTCAGCACCGCCCCCTCCGCGTCCACCAGCAGCAGCTTGCAGGCCGAGGTGCCGAGGTCTATGCCGATATAGAGCATACTCCACCTCCATAATGTGATTTATTGAAGCAAGTATATTGCATTTCCTCCCGCCGCGCCTTGACAATTTCCCGAAATTAATTAGACTAATTTGCTGTTTTGCTCATTTCGGCTAAATGCACATAAAGCCGCTCTGTTTTTTGTAGGTATTCACGGCCGCAAAACAAAAGGCCCGGGGAGCCCCCGGGCCTAAGCGAACATCTCCCTGCATTTTTCCAGCAGCTCCAAACTCCGCTCGCGCGAATAAAATCTCTCAAGAGAGCCTGAGCCGCGCGCGCCGTCAGCCGTGTCCGCCTCGCGCGGCCCCGGCAGGCGGCTGTACTGCTCCGGCGTCATGCCGAGCCGCCGCCGGAAGGCGCGCGAAAAATAGCGGTAATCGGAAAACCCCGCGGCCACGCTCACGTCGAGCATCCTGTCCTCCCCAGCGGAGATGAGCTTGCACGCGGCGTTAAAGCGCACGGATTCGACGTACTCCTGAAAGCTCCGCCCGAGCATTTCCCGGGCAAAATGTGACATATACCCTAACGAGCAGCCCTCGGCCTCCGCGAAATCGGCGAGCCGCAGCTTGTGGGCGTAGCCATTCTCTACAAAGGCTATAAGGCGGAGCAGCCGCTCCGTCCTGCGCGCGTCCTCCGCTGCCTCCCCGGCAGAGAGCAGCCTGTGCGGCAGCTGCTTAAGCAGCTCTCGCAGCAGCAGGTGCGTCTCGCCCACGCAGAGCAGCCCGCCGTCCTCCGACGGCGAAAAATACCCCTCCGCGGCCGCTATAAACCGCCCTCTCAGCCGCCTTGTCACCGCCTCCGGCACGCCATCCGGCAGCCTGTTCGCCGCCCTCAGGCCCCGGATCTGCGGCAGGGCGCGCTCGAGCAGCTCCGGCGCCGCCTGCAGGCAAAGGAAGGTGCAGCTCCCTCCTTCGCCGCGCAGCTCATGCGTCTGATTCGCGCCGAAGAGGACAATGTCCCCCGGTGCCGCCTCGCTGCGCTCCGCGCCGAGTATCGAAAGCCGCCCTTCCAGTATAAGCAGCAGCTCTATTTCCCGGTGGCAGTGCGGGGTGCGGTAATCGAGCGTGTTGAAAAAAACCCGCAGCCCGTCAATCCTCCGGTGCTCTACCACTTCGATTTCCCGCATTGTCCGTCCCCCTATCCGCCGCCGGAAGCAGTATCGTCAATATAAGTTTAACACAGTGCGCACTGCGCACGCAACAAAAAAGCCGCCCGGAGGACCGGGCGGCCAAAATTGGCAATTATTACGCAGTCAGGCTGTCAAGCAGCAGCCCTTCCAGCTCGGAATAGGGTATCGTGAAGGATATGGTGCCCGCGGCGTAGGGTGCGATCTCATAGGGGCTTGCGAAAACAACAAGGCCCTCGTCGCTGAGATACCACTCCTCGGTATCCAGCACGCCCTCGGCGAAGGCGTTTATGTCTCCGGTGAGCTCGCCCTCCTCATACTCGGCGGCCTGCGCCGTCACGCTCTCCACGACCTTGGCCTTCAGGCCCTCATAATCCTCGGAAATGTCACTCGCGCTCAGCAGTTCGCCGGTGGACAGGTCGAATGTCAGCCCGAAGCTGGTCACATTGTCGTGCGCGCCGCCGGTGAAGCTGGTCTGCGTGCAAAGGACGCTGAGGACTCCGTCGCTGCGGACCACTTCTGCGCTGTACAGGAAGCTGTAGCCGCCCCAGGTCGCGGTTTCCTCCTCGGTCAGGCCTGCGTACTGCTCTTTCGCAAGCTCCACATTCGCGTCGATCGTCTCCTGAGTCACCGTCAGGCGCTCGGCCAGAGCGGATTCAATCGCCGCCGCGGCCTCCGAAGCTCCCTCTATCGTGACGGTAGGCACCACGGACTGCGCGGTCATGTAGGTCACGCCGTCTTCTTCAACGGTGCTCTGTTCCTCCTCGAACGTCACCTCGGCGCTCAGTGCCTCAGGCTGCTCCGACGTTTCCGGGTCGGTGCTTTCCTCCGCGGCAGGGGTCTCCTCGGCAGCCGGGCTTTCCTCAGCTTCTTCTGTTGCCGCCGGACTCTCTGCGGTCTCTTCCTCCCCGCAGGCAGCGAGGGCGAATACCAGGCAGAGTGCCATCACAAGTGCGAAAATACGCTTCTTCATTTTGTGTTTCCTCCTTGGGGTAAAGATATGTGCTTTCCGGGTTTCCCGGATGCGCATATGACGCCCGGTTTTCACCTGAGTTCCCCGCTTCAAAGAAAGTTTACATGTTACGGCCCGCAGCGTGACAATGTCACAGACGCGCGCCGCCGACGTGGGTATAATCAGGCCATAAAATAAAATTTCAGGAGGACACAGCAATGTCGGTAATCAACGTAACGAAAGACAGCTTCAAGAGCGAGGTCACCTCAAGCGACAGGCCCGTGCTCATAGATTTTTGGGCAAGCTGGTGCGGCCCCTGCCGCATGGTCTCGCCCATCGTGGACGAGATCGCGAACGAGCGCAGCGACATCAAGGTCTGCAAGGTAAATGTCGACGAGCAGCCCGAGCTGGCCTCCGCCTTCGGCGTGATGAGCATCCCCACACTCGTCGTGATGAAGGACGGCAAGGTGACCAACCAGGCCGTCGGCGCGATGCCCAAGCAGCGCATACTCGCCCTGCTTTAATTACAATATGGGTATATTCAGCTTTCTCCGGCCCAACGACATAAACGAGGGCATCAAAAGATATCAGTCAACGCCCGGAGCGCTCCTGCTCGACGTACGCACCCGCGGGGAATACGGCGAGGGCCACATCCCAGGCAGCATCTCTCTTCCTCTTGACGAGCTCCGAACCGCGGGGCCGTCATGCCCCTCCTCAACCCCTCTCTTCGTCTATTGCCTCAGCGGGGCGCGAAGCAGCAGCGCGGTCTCAGCCCTGCGCCGGATGGGCTATGCGAACGCCGAAAACATCGGCGGAATAAGCTCCTACCGCGGCGCGGTGGAGCGCTGAGGCAAAAAAAGGGATACCGGCTCCTCCCGGTATCCCTGATTTGCATATTCAACTCTCTCAGATATTCAGCTCGCTGAAGTCCCCGCTGCTCATGTGGAAAACCACGTCCACGTCCCTGCCCGCGCCGTCTACGGCGCTGAAGACAGGCGCCCACTCTATGAACGGGTTCACGCCGTCGGGCGCTTTCAGCTTGAAGGCAGGGGCAATTTCGGAGTAGCCCGCACCCTCGAGCGTCAGCTCGGCCTCGTCCACGGTGTATGCCGGGCGGTAAGCCGCGGAGGCAATGAGCACGGCGGCAAACAGCGCGGCGCAGAGCCCAGAGTAAACCCCTCCGAGCACCCGGCTCTTCCGCCCGCTCGCGCGGCGGACAAAGCGCCCCTCCGCGCGGTCGTATTCCGGCACATGCACGGCCACGGCGCCTATCAGCAGCATTCCCGCTATATCCGCCATGCCGGAGCCGAGCGCCCCGCCGTAATAGCGCGTGTTTACATAGTGGTAGAGCAGCAGAGCCGCCGCCGGCAGGCCCAGCAGCAGTATATAGAGCGCAAGCGCCGAATATTTCCTTAACACAGACAACCGCCTCCAGCCTTTCTGTACCGATAATAGCACCTGGGGCGAAAATGGTCTGCAAATCGCTGTTAAATCCGGGTTAATTAGTGCTGCTATTCAGCCAGCCGCGCGAGGGCTTTCCGGTCGGATATGTCCACTGAGCCGCGGCCGAGCCGCACCATGCCCTCACTCTGGAAATATCGGAGCAGCCGCGTCACGACCTCCCTCGCCGTGCCGAGGTGCGCCGCTATGCGCTCATGCGTCAGCTTCAGCTCGTCCGAGCCCTCTACGGCCGCCTCTTCGAGCAGGAAGGCGGCAAGGCGCCTGTCCATGCTCTTCCACATCACCTGCTCCATGAGCCACATGACTTCAGAAAAGCGGTTGGCCATTATCTCGTTCATGTAATTCGCCAGCGGCGCGCTGGACGCCACAGCCCGGCGGTAAACCTCCGCGGGTATCACAAGGAACTCCGAATCCGCCTCGGCCTGCACCATCACTTCAATCTGCAGCCCGCTTATCGCGCAGGAGGCGGAGAGCAGGCAGATGTCCCCCTCAAAAAGCCGGTAAATCGTGATCTCCCGGCCCTCGCCGGAGAGCATATAGGCCCTGAGCCGCCCCGACTCCACCAGAAGCAGCCCGGTGCAGTCGGACCCGCCGCCGTGTATCAGGGCGCCCGCCTGGGCGCTGCGCCGCGCCGCCGCGGAGGAGAGCTCTTTCCTCTCCCTTTCGCCCAGCTCGTCCCACATCGGGAAAAAATCCTTTATCTCCAACCTCACACCTCCGCCGGAGTGTATACGCAAATGATACCACAGTCCCCGCCCAAAGCGCAACAGCCGCGCTGCAAACCCCTTGACTGGAGGTCCACAATATGGCAAAGTATATAAAGCGTTTCATTCGTCCCGCGGCCTTCGCCGCCGCGGGCGCGGCCCTCGGGCTCGCTTATTATTCGCTCGCAGGCTGCACCGGCAGCTGCCCCATAACCTCAAGCCCGGCAATCACCGCCGCCTATCTCGCCGTTATAGGGCTGCTGCTCTCCGCCGCCACAGCGAAGGACAAGGAAAAGGAAAACAAGTAAATGCAGTACCTCATAACCTTCCTCGAGGGCATAATAACTTTCATCTCGCCGTGCCTTCTGCCCATGCTGCCCATCTACGTCTCATATTTCGCCGGAGGAGGCGAGCGCAGCACCGGCAAGACCCTCTCGCGGGCGCTCGGCTTTGTCCTCGGGTTCACGCTGATGTTCGTCGCAATGGGCGCGCTCGCCGGGACGCTCGGCAGCTTCCTCACACGGCACCACACCGCCGTAAACATCGTCCTCGGCCTCATCGTCATCGCCTTCGGCCTGAATTATCTCGGCGTATTCCGCCTGAAGCTGTTCCGCGGCTCCGGCAGGACGCTTGAGCACAGGGAACTGAGCTTTTTCTCCGCCGTGCTCTTCGGCATAGTTTTCTCCGTAGGCTGGACGCCGTGCGTCGGCGCTTTTCTCGGCTCTGCCCTCGCGCTCGCCTCGCAGCAGGGCCATGTCCTGGCCGGGATGCTCATGCTGCTGGTCTATTCGCTCGGCCTCGGCCTGCCGTTCATCCTCAGCGCCGTGCTGATTGACAGGCTGAAAACTGCCTTTGACTGGATAAAGCGCCACTATAACATAATCAACACCGTCTGCGGCGTCCTGCTCATAGCGGTGGGCGTGCTCATGGCCACCGGCACGCTCGGCCGCCTGCTCGCAGCGCTCAGTTAGGAGGAAACATGAAGAAAAACAAGACCTTTCTCATCGTCCTGCTCGCCCTTGTGGTGCTTATCGGCGCGGCGGGAATACTCTATTCGCGCCTGAGCGCGGGCTACGGCACCAACGTCCTTACAGCGGAGAGCCCGGAGCCCTCAGCCGCCGCGAGCGAGGCCCCGCTCGCCCCGGATTTCACCGTCTACGACGCCGAGGGCAACGAGGTAAAGCTCTCCGACTTTCTCGGCAAGCCGGTGATCCTCAACTTCTGGGCCAGCTGGTGCGGCCCGTGCCAGAGTGAGATGCCGGACTTTGAGGCGGCCTATCAGGAGCTCGGCAGCGAGATCCACTTCCTCATGGTCAACACCACCGGGATGCGCGACGAGACCCAGGCAGACGCGGAGGCCTTCCTGGCCGAGGAGGGCTACACCTTCCCCGTCTATTACGACCTCGACTACAACGCCGCCGCCACTTACGGCATAGTCGGCATACCCACGACGTATTTCATCGACGCCGAGGGGCGCCTGACGGCCTACGCCTCCAGCGCCATAGACGCCGAAACGCTGCAAACCGGAATAGACATGATATATGGCTGATATTCCCACGCCAATTCCCGTTCACCCGGAAAAACCGCCGGGCGCCGCTTTTTGTGCGGCGCCCGGTTTTTCATTTCACCGCCAGGCTTTCGGCGAGCCTTTCGTCCGCCTCTGCCATGACCGTGCTGTAATTCGTGTATATGACCTTTCCGGGCAGGGAGCCCGCGGGCTTTTTGACGTTCCTGACCTCGGTGTAGTCCACCGGGACCTTGCCGCCATCCCTCGCCTGGGAGTGGTATGCGGCTATGGAGGCGGCCTCGGCGAGCGTCCGCTCGTCCACCGGCGCGCCGTCCGTCCTGATTATCACATGCGAGCCGTGCACCTTCTGAGTGTGCAGCCATATGTCCCCGCGCCGGGCCGTCCTTGCCGTCAGCTCGTCGTTCTGCGTGTTTGAGCGGCCGGCGAGTATCTCGAACCCTGTGCTTGAAACATAGCGAAACGGCCCGCGCGGCTTCAGCTTCGGCGGCTTTGCGCCGCGCTTTACGCGGAGGACGCCGGAGAGCTCGAGCTCGCGCCGTATGTCTGCCACGTCCTTCTCACTCTCCGCGCGGCTGAGCTCGTCGAGCACGCTCTCAAGGTACTCAAGCTGCTTCTCCCCGGAGGAAATCAGCTCCGTCAGGTGCTTTTCCGCCGCGGCGGCCTTCTTATACTCCTTATAGGCCGCGGCGGCGTTCTGCTGTGGCGTTTTCATCGGGTCGAGCGCGATTTCAACCTCGGGGCAGCCGTCCGTATAGTAGTCCTCGCAGATGAGCACCCTGTCACCCTTTTTCGCGCGGTACAGGTTGGCCGTTATCAGGTCCCCCCTGCGGCGGAGCTCCTCCCTGCCGGCGGTTTTCTTCAGCTCCTCGAGCTGCTGCGCCAGCTTGCGCGCCTGCCTGTCGCGGAGCGTCCTGACGGACTTGGCCGTGTCGTGCGAAACGCGGCGCATCCTCTCCGCCCGGTCGCGCCTGGCGTAGCATTCGTCCAAAAGCTCCGAAAAGCTTCCGCGCCGCTCGCACACGGCGGACGGGCCGTACTGCGTGATGCGCATAAAAGTCACATCAGGCGCCTTGCCCGGCAGGGTCAGCAGCGTCGGCGTAAACTCCCCGGCGCTCACGCTCTCGCAGAGCGCGTCCATTGCGGCCGGCAATCCCTCGGGGCAGAGCACCCGGTGTGCAATCTCGCGCGCTATCAGCGGCGATAGGCCGTAGAACGTGTCCATCAGCCACCTGTCCGCCTCCGTGGCGCCGGACTTCTCCCACAGCTCCCTGCGCTCCGCGGGATCCGTCTCGAAAAAGCAGGGCTTCTCCGGCCGCTGCGGCAGGCGGTAGAGCATCCCCGGCAGCAGCCGGCGGTAGGCCCCCTCGCCGAAGTCCGCCCGGCGCATGCAGTCGATGATGTTCCCGGCGGCGTCCGCCAGTATGACGTTGGACGCCCGGCCCATCAGCTCCACTATCAGCGTCTTTTCGGTCTCCTCGCCGAGCTCAGTCCGCGCGGCGAGGCGCAGAAGCGCAAGCCGCTCATACGGCGGCTGCTCCACCGAAACGATCCTCGCCCCGGTGAGGTGCTTGCGCAGCAGCATGCAGAACATCGGCGGCGTTTCCGGGTTTTCATACCTCTCCCGGGTGAAATGCAGCCGCGCCGAGCCCACGCCCGCGGAAATCAGCAGCCGGCGCGCACCCGAGCGCGTATATACATTCAGCAGCAGGAGATCCCTCTCCGGCTGCTGAACCTTATCTATCCTCGCGCCTGTCAGCTCCGGCTCCAGCTCGCGGAGCAGTGCCGTCAGGCAAACAGCGTCAAGCGGCATCCTCAACCTCCATTATCGCTTCAAACAGCTCACTGGTGCGCTCGTGCCGCCCCGTGAGCCACAGATATCCAAAAACGGCCTCCAGAGCCGTCGCCGCGTGATACTCCGCCTTTGTCGCGCCGTGCGGCACGCTGTTCACGTGGCTGTTGCGCCCTCTGCGGTAAACGGCGTGCTCCTCCTCCGTGAGCAGCGGCAGCATCACCGCCGCGGCCCTCGCCTGCGCCGGCGCCTTGACTAAGGCAACCGTTGCGCGGTGGAGCTCCACCACCGTCGATATGCCCTTTTCGGCAAGGCGCGTGCGCACAAGCAGCTCATACACCGCGTCGCCCACATGCGCAAGGCTGAGCACGCTCATTCTGCCAATGTCCTGACTGTTCATTCGATCTCCATCTGCATAATATTATGTAAACTTATTTGAAAATCACGTACGCTCCGCAGCCATACTTTTCCGCGCTTTTGAATCCGGCACTCTCGTAAAACGCGGCATGCTCCGGCGTATCATCCGTCAGCAGCACGGTCTGGTACACGTCGGGGTAGCGCGCCAGCAGCTCGCGCAGCAGCAGGCCGCCGAGCCCACGGCGCTGGTATTCAGGCAGCACGAGCAGGTCCTGCACATAGAGGACGGACGCCCCGTCCCCTACCGCCCGGACCACGCCGGCAAGCCGCCCTCCGGCCCGCGCCGCAAGGGCGCACAGCGAGCCGCTGAAAGCCCTCTCCAGCATCTCCGGCCGTGCGGTGTAATTCGTCCAGCCCACCGCGGCGTAGAGCGGCAGGAGCTCGAGAGCGTCATACGCCTCAAGCGGTTCGATGACCATTTCATTCATCTTCTCTTCCCTTTGGCTTCTCAAAAATCAGGTAAAAGTGCCCGCCTTCAAGCCTTTTTCCGGCCAATTGCAGCCCCGCCTCCGCCGCGCAGCGCAGAATATCGTCCAGGCTCAGGCTCATGCCCTCGCCAAGCACGCCGTAGGTCGTGCTTATTCTCTCCCCCGCGGCGTCAATGTTCAGCTCAACCAGATGCGGCTCCGGAAAGGCCGAACTGTAAACGGCGTCCCAGACATACATCCTCCCGCCGCTTTTCAGCACGCGCGCCGCCTCGGAAAACACGGCTCCCCTGTCCTCAGGGAAGAGGTACATTAGGAAATAAAAGGCCGTCGCCGCGTCGAAGCAGCCGTCGGGAAATTCCAGCCGCCTCGCGTCCATGCAAATCCGCTCGAAATCCCCCGGCGCATCCTCCAACTCATCGGGGCGTATGTCTATCGCCGTCACCGCGCGCCCATAGACGCGCCCGATGACGCCCTCGCCGCCTCCGCCCAGGTCGAGTATGCGGCCGGAGATGTCGCGTTCCAATATTATGTCAACCATATGCTCAAAACGGCGGATTGTCGTCCCCGTCGCCGTCCGTGCCGAATTCCATCTCGGTCTTGAACCGCTCGGTGGGCGCGGTGCCGTTCACGAGCTGCATCTCCTGCCACTGCTGCTTGGTTATCAGCACCTGCCGCGGTTTGCTGCCCTCGAAGGGGCCGACAATGCCGAGCTCCTCCATCTGGTCCACAAGCCTTGCCGCGCGGGAGTAGCCGAGCTTCAGCCGGCGCTGGAGCATGGAAACACTGGCCTGCTTGGTCTCAAATATGACGTCCACAGCCTGCGGCAGGAGCTCGTCGTAGGCCGCGAAGGCGTTCCCCGCCCCGGAGGACGGCTCGTCCGGCTCCACAGATGGCTTGTCCTTGCCGTTTTTGTCCTTCTCGGCGGCGGCCTTTTCTATCTGAGCGAGCACATCGTCGGAGTACTCCGCCCGGTTCGAGCCCTTTATATAATTGATCACGTCCTCCCGCTCCTCGTCGGAAACGTACGCGCCCTGCACGCGCATGGGCTTCCCGCTGCCGAGCGGGAAATACAGCATGTCGCCCATGCCGATGAGCTTCTCCGCGCCGGAGGCGTCGAGGATTATGCGCGACTCCATCGCGCTCGAGACGGCGAAGGCTATGCGGCTCGGTATATTCGCCTTCATCAGGCCGGTTATTACGTCCGCCGAGGGGCGCTGGGTGGCGATTATAAGGTGCATGCCGGCCGCGCGGCCCATCTGCGCCACGCGGCAGATGCTCTCTTCCACGTCCTTGCTGGCTACGAGCATGAGGTCGGCCAGCTCATCCACGACGATGACGACTTGTGCCATGGTCTCCTCGCCCAGTTTCTTCTGGTGGGCGTTGTAGCCCGCGAGGTCGCGCACGCCGGCCTCGGAGAAAAGCCTGTAGCGCTTGAGCATCTCCACGACCGCCCACTGCAGCGCCCCGGCGGCCTTTTTCGGGTCCGTCACCACTGGCACAAGCAGGTGCGGGATGCCGTTGTATATTCCGAGCTCCACCATCTTCGGGTCCACCATTATCAGCCTCACCTGTTCGGGCGTGGACTTGTAGAGCAGGCTCAAAAGCAGCGAATTGAGGCAGACGGACTTGCCGCTGCCCGTGGTGCCGGCAATCAGCATGTGCGGCAGCTTGGCTATATTGCCCACGACGCAGCGGCCGGAGATGTCCTTGCCGATAGCGAAGGTAAGGCTCGACTTGGCGTTCTGGAACTCCGCGGACTCTATGACCTCGCGCAGATAGACAATGCTGACTATCTTGTTCGGCACTTCGATGCCGACAGTACTTATCTTGTCCGGTATCGGCGCTATGCGCACGTTCATCACGCCGAGGGAGAGCGCGAGGTCGCTTGAGAGGTTGGTCAGCTTCGTCAGCTTGACGCCGGACTCGAGCTCGAGGTCATAGCGCGTCACCGTGGGCCCGCGCGTGGCCCCGACGATGTTCGCCGCCACGCCGAAGCTCTTCAGCGAGGCCTCAAGCCGCTCGCGGTTCAGGGCGATCTCGTCCCGTCCGTCCACGGCGGCAGCACTGCCCTTGCGGAGCAGGTCGAGCGGGGGCAGGGTATACTCCGGCGTGCTGCCCTTAGCCCTCTCCAGCGCCTCGGCGACGTCCTCGCCGCCGTCCTGTCCGTCCTCAGAGTCCTCCTCGACGGGGGGCATGAACTCGATTTTCGGCTGCGGGGCCTCTTTTGGCGGCTCGGGCGCGGCAAAGGTCTCCACCTTCGGCGCCGGGTCGCTGAAGGTCTCCGTCCGCGGGCTCTCATACCCCGGCGCGCCCGCGCTTTCACGGCGCTCCGGGATTGAGGCAGAGTCCAGCTCCCCGTCCCAGGGCTCGTCGTCCCCGGGCATGGGTATGTCAAAGGCCGCGCGGTGCTCCGCGGGCGGGTTCGCCGCGGCCTTTTTCTGCCGCGCGGGCGCCGCACTGCCGCGTTCATAGTCGGCCTCAGTCGGCTCGTCGTCCATTGGTATGTCGATCGCCTGCCTGCGAGCCCGCTTTGAGCGCGCGTTCACCGCGCTCGCTTCCGGCTCGGGCTCCGGCACATACTGCGCGCGCTCGCGCGAGCTGCGCCAGGAGCTTATCTTGGCAAAGCTGAGGTGCGCCGCGGCCATGAACAGGAAAATAAACGCCGCGAGCAGCACCGGCAGGGCTCCGTAAATGCTGAACATGGCCTCGAGCGCCATTGAGAGCAGTCCGGAAACCAGCCCGCCTCCGGCCATATTGCTGCCGTTGCGGTAAAGGTCGCCGCAGAGCTCGAGGAAGCTGCCGTCAAAGCTCAGCCCGGTGCGGGCAAAGAGCAGGTCGGCTATCGCTCCGAAAACAATCGGAAGCAGCGCAGTGGCCGTCACGCGCAGCACGACCGGGCGGCCGCGGTGGAAGCCGAGCGTCACGGCGCACATAAGCAGCGCCGGGGGTATCAGATAGAAGCCCCAGCCCACAAGCCCCTTGAGGAAGCCGCAGAAGATGTCAATGAACAGCGCGTCGACATTGAAGTATCCGATGGCGGAAAAAATCGCCAGGAACAAGCAGACGACCGCGCCGACTTCCCGCCTTATCGGCTTCGGCGCATTTTTCGCGCTCCTGCTCCCGCTGCGGGAGGCGGCCGGCTTTTTTGCCGCCGTGGAGCTCTTTGCAGCGGAGGAGGAATTCTTGCTGGCGGTGGTCTTTTTAGCCCCGCCGGAGGTAGATGCCATGTTCAAAGCAGTCCTTTCAGAATACGAGTGAGAGGATAATCGTCAGTACGCCGGCGCCGAGGCAGTAATAGGCAAAGCCGCCGAACCGGCTCTTTTTCGAGATAAACTTCATCAGCCATATGGCCGCAATGCCGGAGAGCATCGCCGCGAGCATCCCCAGCAGATACGCCGGCAGCAGGGAAACATCTATTCCTCCGCCTATGGCGTCGACAAGGCTCAGCAGGTTCGCGCCCAGCACTGCCGGGATGGACATGAGGAAGGAGAATTTCATCGCGAACGTGCGGTCAAGGCCGGTAGCGATGCCCGCGGTGATGGTGGTCCCGGAGCGCGACAGGCCGGGTATGGTGGCCACGCACTGGCAGAGGCCTATCACAAGCGCGTCGCGTATGCACATGTTTTTCTCGTTCTTGTGCCCGCGCGGCATCCGGTCGGAGACATACAGCAGCGCGCCGGTCAATATGAGCATGGCCCCGACAAAGGCCGGCATGTAATAGAGCTGCTCGACGTAGTTATTTACCGGAAGCACAAGCACGAGCGGCAGCGTGGCGAAAACGATCATCAAAAACAGCCTGGCCTGCGGCAGGTTCCCGGCCGGACGGCCGTCCGCGGTCCTGCCTCCGCGCAGCACGGCAAACACCTCCCGCACCATGCCGGCGATGTCTCCCCAATACATTACAAATATAGAAACCAGCGTGCCGAGGTGGAGAAGGACGTCAAAAACCAGATGCCCCTCCTCGGCCGTCGTCATGCCGAAAAGATCCTGCATTATTGCGAGATGGCCGGAGCTGGATATCGGCAGGAACTCCGCTATGCCCTGCACCAGCCCCAATATGACAGCGTTCAATATCGTCACCAAACAGCCCTCCTGATTATGTAGACCTGAACTTATTTATATTAGCACATTCTCCCTCAAAGAACAAGCATCGTCCGCCTAAAAACGGCAGATTGGACATTCTCCCTTTACAGTTGGAGAAATTTTCTGTATAATGAATTTAATTCGGCCGGCGTTTGGCCCCTTGGGAATCC
>MHCFR04200__coassemble_833_pt1 | contig 16011 bp, 16 predicted proteins | sample MHCFR04200__metabat2_high_PE_065 | metagenome-assembled genome bin MHCFR04200
ATATGTCGGTGTTCGAAGGGCGGAGGGCCACCTCTTCTCCCTCGCATGTAAGCACGCCAACTGAATTTCCAACAAAACTCTGAAGTTCGGAAGCTATGCTGCCGCTGCCATATGCCGCGAACGACGGCATGCTCATAGAAGCCAAAACAGCCAGTGCAAGAATTGCGGACACTATTTTTTTCGTTTTCTTCATTTTGTTTTCTCCTTTCTTTTTACCGCAAGGCCCAAAAGCAGTCCGCCGGGCGCAAGAGCCGAAGGTGTGCCTATAAGCCACAGTGTGTGATAAGGGTACCAGAGCTCCAAAACGAGTACGTCGAGGACGGTAACGGCAAACGTAATCGGCAGCATAGCCCCAAGGACTATCATCGCGGGCCGGGCAAATTTTCCCAAAGTCAGCGACCGTACCCCGAGGTAAGACAGCAGTGCGGCGGCGCTCCAGCCCATTGAGAACCACATGGCCGGCAGCACTGCTGCCTGATAAATGCGCTGAAGTACGGAATAAACATCCCAAATGTCAAAAGAGCTGAACGCATCGCCGTATAGCAGTTCTCTGAGTATCAAGCAGGCCGCGGCAGACAGCACCGTCAGGGCAAACATTACATAGTCGAACCATGCGAGCTTTACGCGCCGGGCCCGGCGCGGCTCCGGGCGGCCGGAAGCCGTTTCGTCTATCAGCCACTCGGGCATCACGTCGAACGCCTTTGACAGGTTCGTCAGGCTCACCGCATCCGGCAACCCCGCACCCTTTTCCCAGCGCCCTACCGCCTGGCGTGTCACGCCTATCTTGTTCGCGAGCTGCTCCTGCGACCAGCCCCGCCCCGCGCGGAGCGTTATCAGCTTTTCCGAAAAGGTCATTTTCCGCCGCCTCCCTGCCGTCAGTTTATCACGCCGCCGCCCCGAGGTAAACGCAAAACTTGTTGCATGCCGGCGGAGGCTTTTTTTACCTGGCGAGCCGGGAAGCGTCAGGTTGATTTCTTTATGACTTTGTGGTAGCATAGGTCGAAGCCTGTCGAAAGGACCGGACCAATGAAAAAACAGAGCATATTTGCATTGCTGCTTGCCGCGGCCATCTGCCTGCTGCCCCTCTCCGGCTGCGGCGGCGAGAGCGAACCGAGCGCCACGCCGGACCCCCACGAGGGCATGGTTTATATCAACATCGGCGACTATTACGACTGGATCTACCCCGCAGAGGGGCTTGAACTCTCCAATTTCACCGAGGAGGACTTCACCCTCCGCGACGACGGCATAGTCGAATACAACGGCGAGGAGTACGAAACCCGCCTCGGCATCGACGTGTCGTTCTATCAGGGCGAGATCGACTGGCAGGCGGTTGCCGACGCCGGGGTCGAGTTCGCCATGATCCGCTGCGGCTACCGCGGCTACGGTGCCGAGGGCAACATGGCCGAGGACACCATGTTCCGCCAGAACATGGAGGGCGCGCTCGCCGCAGGGCTGGACGTGGGCGTGTATTTCTTCTCACAGTCCCTCGGGGCCATCGAGGCCGCCGAGGAGGCGCTGTACGTCCTCGACCTGATAGAGGGCTATGACATCACCATGCCCGTAGCCTTCGACTGGGAGCCCGTGGCCGAGGCCGAGCGCTATGAGGAAGTGGACAGCGAGGCCCTGACCTCCTCCGCCCTCGTCTTCTGCGAGATGATAAAGGACGCGGGCTATACGCCCTGCGTTTACACCTACCGCCACCTCGCGTATTACGAGTACGACCTCTCGCGGCTCGCCGACTACACGCTCTGGATAGGCGCGCCCGGCGCGTGGGACGATTTTTACTACAAGCACGACATCTGGCAGTTTTCCTTCACGGGGCAGATACCCGGAATAAACGCCGACGTGGACCTCGATTTGCAGTTCCTGCCCGTGGGGACGGGGGCTTCGCCCTCCCCCTCGGCCGAACCATCTGGCACTGCATCCCCCTCACCGTCGCCGTCACCCTCTCCCTCCCCTGAAGTATAAATAACGCAAGCCCGCCCCGGGAAATCCCGGGGCGGGTTTTAATCTGCCCTGAACGGCCTGCGGCCTTTTCAATCGCGCTTCATGCGCCCGATTGGAGGGCAGGGCGGTATTTTATTGATCATTCACCTGTTTGCCGAGCAGCCTCGCGGCGGAGGCGGTGTTTTTGTGCTCTATCGCCCTCAGCCGCGCGACGGAGGCCTCGAGGGCGGCGGGGTCCTCGCGTAGGGCCGCGGCGGCGTCTATCAGCCGGCAGAGCCCGTCCTCCGTCAGGTCCTCCAGCGTGACGCAGCCGCCGTCCACGCAGCGGAGGAAGGCGGTGACCTTCGGGTCGTAGCTCACGCCCACGAGCGGGACGCCCTGCCCCGCGGCGAAGATCAGCCCGTGCAGCCGCATGGACACGACTATCTCCATGCGCGACATGACGCCGATGGCAAGGGCGGAGGGCAGCGGCCCGGGAATGAATACGCGCTCCACGCCGTCCATCAGCGACGCGACCGCGGCGGCGGGCTCGCCGTCGCTCTTGTGGTTTATTGAGACGAAGGCGGGGGTGAGGCCGTATTTTTCATGGGCGTACCTGGCCGCGGCGGCAAAGGCAGGGGCCTTCTCCTCAAAGCCCGGCCAGCGGCGGAGCGCGAAGCAGATGTACTTCCCCTCCGGGTCCGCACCGGCGGAATTGAACTCGGCGTCTATCTCCTCGGCCGGAGCCGGGGAAAGCGTCAGCGCCGGGTCACTCGCGAGTATCAGCTCCGGGCCCTCCACGCCGAAGCGGTGGAGCTCCTCCATGCTGTCCGGCTCGCGGAGCGTGATGATGTCCACGCAGGAGTTGAGCGTCCTGCGCGTGCTGCGCACGCCGCCGGGCCTCCTTACCGGCCCGATGCCGCAGCCGTACATCATCACGCGGCAGCCGCAGCGCCGCGCGGCGCGGAGCGTGAAGAGGTAAAACCACAGGCTCCGGCGGCTGGTGACGTCCTGTATCAGGCTGCCGCCGCCGTTTATATACAGCGTCCTGCGGCGCATGACGCGCAGGAAGCCGGGGACATTGAAGGTGTGTATCGCGTCCACGTCCAGGCGCTTTTCAGCGCCCTCCGGGTCGCGGGAGAGGACGGTTATGGGCATGAGCGGGTCTATGGAGCGCATCTCGGCGGTTATGGCGTCCAGTATCGCCTCGTCGCCCGCGTTGCCCATGCCGTAGGCCCCGCAGATGAGCACGCCTGCGCGAGAGCCGTGCGCCTCGCGGTCGAGTATCTCCCTGTAAACCGCGCACTGCTCGCGGCAGGTGGCCTCCATGGAGAAGTCGCGCGCCGCGCGCTCGAATATGGCCTCGCCGAGCCTCTCACGCAGCCGCGCGTCCGACGCAAGGCGCGCAATGCGCTCGCCGAGCGCGGCATAGTCGCCGGGCTCGAAGAGATAGCCGGTGACGCCGTCCTCGATGAGCCTCGGTATGCCGCCTACGCGGCTTGAGACCGTGGGCAGGCGGTGCGCCGCGCCCTCGGTTATGGCGTAGGGGAAGGTCTCGGAGATGCTGGTGAGCGTATTGATGTCCAGCGCGCCGTAGTACTCGTCCATGTCGTCCAGCCAGCCGGCGAGCGTCACGCTGTCCGCCACGCCGAGCTCAGAGGCCAGGGACTCGAGGTTCGGCCGCTCCGCGCCCTCGCCGGCTATGATGAGCTTCAGCCCCGGGACGGACTTTTTCGCCTCCGCAAAGCCGCGCACGAGCGTGGCGAGGTCCTTCACGGGGTCCAGCCTCGCCGCGGCGCCCACGACTATGTCGCCCTCCCGGACATCCGCGCCCACGCGCTTGTAAAACTCCGCGCGGCTGCGCTCCGGCAGGGTGCGGGAGAAGTCGAGGCCGTTGTATATCGCGAACGTGGTGGCGCGCGGGAAGCCGCGCGAGATGAGCAGCGCGCGCATGGCGTCCGACACGCCGATGTGGTACTTTATGTGCCTGAGCGCAAAGACGTTCAGCTTGCCGTAAGTAAGCGCGGCGGCGGGCCGGCCGAGGTAATCGAGCCGGTAATCGCTGTGCACCGTGCTTACCACGGGCTTTTTCGTGCTCCTGCGCAGCAGCGCCCCCGCCAGGTTCGCCCGCGAGCCGTGGCAGTGGACTATGTCGTAGCCGCCGCTCTCGATGAGCGCGCGCACCTCGCGCAGCGCGCGGAAAAACCCGCCGTCCATCACGCGCGTGTCTATCCCGAGCGCCGCGGCCTCCTCGGCGAACGGCCCGCCGCGGAAGCACACGAGCGTGACGTCTATGCTGCGCGAGAGGTTCTGCAGCAGCGAGTGGACGTGGGTCTTCGCCCCGCCGGTGTCCCCGCCGCTTATTAAATGTATGACTTTCAAGCTGCAAACCCCCGCTTGTCTATTCCTGATATTTATAGTAAAATAGCTTTGCGCGCCTATTATACCCCAAGCCGGAGCCCCGGGTCAATACGGCCCGCAGCCGGCGGCGCGCAGAACACGGAGGCAGAGCCATGACTACTATTTATCTCATACGCCACGCGGAGGCGGAGGGCAACCTCTTCCGCCGCGCGCAGGGGCACTGGAACGGCAAGATAACCGAGCGTGGGAAAAAGCAGATAGACGCGCTCGCGGAGCGTTTCAGGGACATACATATAGATGCGGTGTACTCGAGCGACCTGGACCGCACGGTGGAGACCGCCGGTGCCATCCTCCGCGGCCGAAATCTCGAGCTGCACAAGACCGAGCGGCTGCGTGAAATCTGCATGGGCGTCTGGGAGGGGCAGCCCTGGGGCGAGCTCAGCTACCGCTACCCGGAGGAGATGTACAAGTTCAACAACGACATCGAGCACTGGGCCGTGCCGGGCAGCGAGAGCTTCGAGAGCGTGCAGCGGCGCATCACCGGCGCGATTTTGGACATAGCCGCGGAGAACGAGGGCAGGACCGTGGCCGTGGTCTCGCACGGCATGGCGATAAAGATATTCCTCATGGGCGCGCTCGGCCTGACGAGCGAAAACGCCATGATGCACGGGGACAACACCTCCGTCTCCCTCCTGCACGTGGACGGCAGCAAAATAGACGTGGAGTATTATAACGACAACAGCCACCTCGGCGAGCTCTCCACCTTTGCAAAGCAGGTCTGGTGGCGGGACACGAAAAAGGAGGACATGACGAGCCTGCGCTTCGAGCCGCTCGACCCGAAGCGGGACGCCGACGCCGCATTTTACCTGCGCTGCTACCGCGACAGCTGGGTGGTGGCCCACGGGAGCGACAGCGGCTTTGTCTCCAGCGTGTACCTCTCCAGCGCGCGCTCGCACGCGTCGAAGTCCCCCGGCTGCCTGCTGAAGGTGATGAGCGGCAGCACCCCGGCCGGGGTGCTCGAGCTCGACCCGCGCCGCGGCCGCGAGGACGGCTGCGGCTGGATAAGCCTGCTCTACCTCCTGCCGGAGTATCGCAGCCACGGCCTCGGCGTGCAGCTCATCGGCTGCGCCGCGGCGTATTTCGACGCGCTCGGCCGCCGCGCGCTCAGGCTGCACGTGGCAGTGACTAACGAGCACGCCATCGGCTTTTACGAGCACTATGGCTTCCGCCGGCTGAGGACGGACGCCGGAGTGTCCTCCGAGCAGTACCTGATGGAGCGCCCGATATGATGTGGCCGGCGAAAATCGAGAGCGCGGAGCTGCCGGAGCACGGGCGCATCGCCGTGATATCCGACATACACGGGAACCTGCCCTATCTGCGCGCGCTTTTGGACAAGCTCGAGCTCACGGAGGAGGACACGCTCGTTTTCTGCGGCGACATGGTGGAAAAGGGGCCGCAGAGCCTTGACACCCTGCGGTTTATAATGGACCTCTCGAAAAAGCGCCGCGTCCTCGCCGTGCAGGGCAACTGCGACTGCTGGCAGGAGGAGATCTACCGCCCGCAGGGCTATTCGGACGGATACCTTAAGCGCTATCTCGCCTCGAACGGCGCGGGCTGGGGCCCCGGGCTGCTCGCGCAGATGTGCGCCGAAATCGGCTTCCCACTGACGCCCGAGCCGGACATCGCCGCCATGCGCCCGGCGCTCGCCGCCGCCTTTGCCCCGGAGCTCGAATTCATCGACTCGCTGCCGCACGTCCTCGTGACGGAGCACTACGTCTTTGCCCACGGCGGCCTGCCGGAGGGTGACCCCTCCGGCTGGGACGGCTGGGACTGCATGAAAAACGACAACTTCATGCGCCAGGGCCGGAAATTCTCCAGGTGGGTCATAGTGGGCCACTGGCCCGTCGTGCTCTACGGCGGAGACATCACCTGCGCGAACCCGATAGTCGACGGGGAGAGCCATATAATAAGCATCGACGGCGGCTGCGTGTTGAAGGACGACGGCCAGCTCAACGCCCTCGTAATACCCTTCAACGGGAGTGAGGACTTCGGCTGCGTCTCCTACGACCCCTTCCCCGTCCGGCGCGTCAGGAGCGCGCAGAGTGCCTCTGAGCGCAGCGCGTACATCCGCTGGGGCGACAACGTGGTGGAGGTGCTCGAGCGCGGGGAGGAGTTCTCCCGCTGCCGGCACGTGCGCACGGGCTATGAACTCGACATCCTCACAAAATACCTGCGCGCCGGGCCCGACGGCACGGTCCGCTGCAACGACTGCACGGACTACGTCCTCCCCCTCTCCCCCGGCGACGAGGTCGGCGTTGTGGAAACGACAAGCCGCGGCTTCCTCTGCAAGCACAACGGCGTGAGCGGCTGGTATTTCGGCGAACTGGAGGACGAGGCATGATAGTGCTCTACTGCCTTTTGGGGGCGTATCTGCTTTTTATCAACATCGACGGCTTTGTCATGATGGCCGTCGACAAATCCCGCGCCCGGCGCGGCGGACGGAGGGTTTCGGAGGCGGCGCTGTTCTTCATCGCCTTCCTCGGCGGCAGCCCCGGGATAATGCTCGCGATGTACACCCTCCGGCACAAGACGCGGCACACCTCCTTCACCGTCGGGATGCCGCTCATCTGCTTTTTCGAGGCCGTGCTGATAGCCGCGGCCCTCATCTACGCCGCGTCGGCCTGAGCGGCCGCGGCACATTTACGGATTCTCGGTTGGTGATTCCATGGTCAGCTTTGAACGGCTCGGCGCCGAGTCGCTGATAGACAGAATACGCGGCGAGCTGGTGGGGAAGATCCTCTCCGGCGAGCTCCACCCCGGCGACCGCCTGCCCCCGGAGCGGGACATGGCCGAGCAGATGGGCGTCTCGCGCAGCTCCCTGCACCAGGCGGTGCTGCAGCTCGAGACGCAGGGCTTCCTGAAGATCGAGTCCCGGCGCGGCACAGTCGTGGCTGATTACCGCAAGCACCCCACGCCGCAGTCGCTCTCCGCCCTGCTCGGCTACGGCTCGATCGAGATAGACGAGCCGCTCTTCCGCGACATGATGGACGCGCGCATCTGGCTCGAGACCGGCTGCGCCCGCCGGGCCTGCCGGAACATATACGAGAGCACGTTCGAGGAGATGCGGGAAATAGCCGAACGCATCGAGACCGAGCGCGACGACCTGCCCGGCATAGTCTACCGCTATCACTACCTGCTCACGCAGGCCTCGGGCAACAGCATCTTTTCCATGATGTTCCGGGCCTTTGAGCCGGTCATAACCACGCTTATCACGCGCTATTACACCATGCGCGACGCGGACATCGCCGCGGAGGCGCGGATGCACAGGGAGCTGCTCGGGCACATCCGCGCCGGGGACGAGGACGCCGCCGCGGAGTGTGTGGAGCGCCTGCTCCGCCTCGGAATGGACGCGCTCGGGCGCAAATATGAAAAATGACCCCTCCCGCCGTTGTATAACGGCGGGATTTTTTCATAAAGTCATTGAAGTGCGCGGGCATATGTGTTAAACTGTTGTCAACTCTGGTATAACCACCGGCATTACTCTTAAAAGGAGGAAAACCATGCAAAAATACGATGTAATTGTCGTTGGCGCCGGAAACGGCGGCCTTTCGGCGGCCGCATACCTCGCCGGAGAGGGCAAAAAGGTCCTCGTGCTCGAAAAGCACAACCTGCCCGGCGGCTGCGCGACGAGCTTCAGGCGCGGGGCGTACGAGTTCGAGTCGGCCCTGCACGAGCTGTGTCAGATGGGCGACGGGCTGGAGGGCCGGCCGAAGGGCGCCGTGCGCGAGCTGCTCAGCGACAGGTACAAGCTGGACGTGGACTGGCGCGCGGTGAACGAGGCCTTCTGCGCCATTGCGACCGACGAGGGCGGCTTCAACGTGGAGATGCCCGTCGGCGTGCAGGCCTTCATCGACGAGATGGAGCGGCAGGTGCCCGGCTCGCGCAAGCCCATGACGCAGATCATGGAGATGGCCCGGATGGTGGAGGACGGCGTGAACTGGCTCGCAAAGCACCACAACGAGCCCGAGGGGCTTGCCAAGGTGGAAATGCTGCTCAAGTACGGCGACCTAATGAAGCTCGTCCCGGCCACCTGCGACGAGGTGTGCGACATGGTCGGCCTGCCTGAAAAGGCCAAACACATCTTTGAGAGCTACTGGACCTATGTCTCGGCGGACTCCAAGAGCATGTCCTTCGCCGTCTACGCCTACATGACCTACATGTACCTGACGCAGATGCCCTGGGTCTCTAAGGACCGCAGCCATGAGATCTCGCTCGCCTTCGACGCGCGCATACGCGAGCTGGGCGGCGACATCTGGTACAACTGCGAGGTCAGGCGCATCGACGTGAAGGACAACCGCGTCCGCGGCGTGGAGCTCGCCTCCGGCGAGTACATACCCTGCGGCTGGGTGATGTCCAACGTGATGCCGAGCGTGGTGTTCGACCGCCTTGTGGACCACAGCGAGGTCCCCGAGCGCAGCAGGCGCCTTATGAACGCGCAGAAGCTCGCGCAGGCGCCGCTGACGGTCTATATGGGCCTGGACGCCTCCGCCGCAGAGCTTGGCCTGAAGGGCTACGACACCTTCCTGCGCCACAACCCCGACAACCACCAGCAGTACCTCTCCGATGACAAAATCGAGACGCACAAGGACTTCTCCGTCACCATCCTCGACAACGCCATCCCCGGCGTGTCCGGCGAGCACCGCTGCATGATAGAGTTCGCCAAGTTCTACACCGGCGACCCCTTCGCGGACGTGAAGGAGGAGGAGTATTTCAAGCTGAAGGACCGTATCGCCCTCGAGTGCGTGGAGCGCTACGAGGCCGTTACAGGCTGCAAAATCCGCGGCCACATCGAGGAGATCGTCATAGCCTCCCCCGTCACCTGGGCGCGCTACCTCGGCACGCCGCGCGGCGACGTCTACGGCTATGAGCCCGCCAAATGGGACGGCATGTTCCCGCGCGTACAGTGCGGGCACGAGCTGGACTACACCGTGAAGGGCCTGCGCTTCTGCGGCGGGCATGGCACGCAGATGGACGGCTTCTCGCAGGCGTATCTCTCCGGCTCCGAGCAGGCGAGATACATGCTTCTGGACATGCAGAAGGAGGGCAAGTGACATGGCAAAATACAACTATGACAAGAGTCTTCTGAAGGGCCTTTCCACCGGGGCGTTCCTGCACCAGGTAAAGACGCGCAACGAGGCCATTGCCGCCGCGCCGGACACGATACCCTCCTCGGTTTTCAACGCCAACGTCCTGGCGAAGCGCCTGCACCCGGCGGTGCAGCACTGCCGCATCGACTCCGTAACCGACCACGGGGACGCGAAGAGCTTCGTGCTCGTGCCGGACCGGGAAAAGGGCACGCAGGAGATGGCCTTCTTCCGCGCCAGCCAGTACGTATCCGTCAGGCTGGACATAGACGGCGCGCTGGTGCACAAGCCGTACACCATCCGCTCCAACCCGGCGGACGCCCTCGGGACGGAGAACACGAGCTACACGCTCACGATAAAGCGCACGAACCCCGCCTACGCCTCCGCATACATCCTCGACAACTGGAAAGCCGGCGACTGCGTGGACATCTCCGGCCCGCTCGGGGACTTCTACTACCAGGGCCTGCGCGACGCGAAGCACGTTGTGGCCGTCGCCGGCGGCAGCGGAATAACGCCCTTCTACTCCATGGCCGCGGCCATAGTCAGTGGGCTGGAGGACTTCGACCTCACCATCCTCTACGGCTCCCGTACGGCGGACGGCATATTGCTCCGCGACGAGATCGAGGAGGTCGCCGCGAAGAGCGGCGGGCGCGTCAAGGTGGTCCACGTCCTCTCCGACGAGGAGCGCGAGGGCTATGAGCACGGCTTCGTCACGGCGGAGCTCATAAAAAAATACGCCGGCGAGGGCGAATACAGCGTCCTGATGTGCGGGCCGAAGGCCATGTACGACTTCTGCGTGGGCGAGTGCAAAAAGCTCGGGCTGCCCAAGCGCCTCTACCGCGCGGAGATGAGCGGCGACTACATGGGCGCGGTGAACAACGCCGACTACCCCAAGGACCAGATAGGCCGCGAATACAGCCTCACAGTCCTCATCCACGGCGAACGCACCAAAATCCCCTGCAAGGCCGGTGAGAGCCTGCTCTGGGCGATGGAGCGCGCCGCGATCAACGCGCCGAGCCACTGCCGCAGCGGCGAGTGCGGCTGGTGCCACTCCCGGCTCGTGAGCGGGCAGGTCTATATCCCTGCGGAGGCCGACGGCCGGCGCCTGGCCGACAAGAAGTTCGGCTGGATACACCCCTGCGTCAGCTTCCCGCTGAGCGACATAGAGCTCGAGGTCTTCCCGACGGCGGATTGACGCAGCGCACGGACGGCAGAATAAGTGCAAAAACACCGGCGGGCAGCCTTGCCCGCCGGTGTCTCTCTTTTTCTGCCGCTCCGAAGGAGGGCAAAGGCAAAAAATCTCCGGAATTCCCACCTTATCCCCTACATTCGGGTTGCAAAAGTTCACAAAGTGTGGTATTGTTCATTCAGTAAATCTGTGGGAGGCTCGAGCATGTTTTACGAGAATTACGTACGGCTCTGCAACAGCGTCGGCAAGGCGCCAACCGCAGTGGCGACGGAGCTGGGCTTTCAGAAGTCCGCCGTGACCCGCTGGAAAAAGGGCTGCCAGCCCACGGACGCCACCCGCTCGAAGATCGCCGACTATTTCGGCGTCACCACCGAGGAGCTCTGCGCGGACGCGCCGGCGCGCCCGGCGAGGGCCGCGGTGAACGGGGACGACGAGCTCACTGAGTATCTCGAGCAGCTCGCCGCAAGGCCGGAGCTGAGGATGCTCTTCTCCGTCTCAAAGGACGCCACGAAGGCCGACGTAGAGCAGGCGGTAGCCATAATAGAGGCTCTGCGCCGGGCCCGGGAAGGGAGCTGACGGGCGTGTGGACGCCGGACTACTTTGTCCGCCTTGTGGAGCTGCCGGCGTCCGTCGAGGGAGTGACCGTCCCGAATGACGACGGCAGCTTTGACATCTACATCAACTCGCGCCTCGGCGAGGAGCGGCGCCGCGCAAAGCTCGAGCACGAGCTCGAGCATATAAGGCGCGACCATTTTTACCGCCCCGGCACGGTGGCAATGAAGGAGGCCGAGGCCGGCGGCGTGCTCGTAACGCGGGCAGAAGCGCCGGAAGAGGCCGCCCCGCCGGGGATGAAATATATCCCCGTATATCCGAATTTGGAGAGCTTCGTCGCCGACTTTGCAAAGCGCGCCGCGCCGCGCTCGCTTGAGCTGCTGCGCCGCGCCGGCTGGAAGGGCTGAGGGCGGCTTATTCGCCCACTTTCAGCTTCTCCTCCGTTTCCCTCGCCGCTATGGCGCGCAGCTCGGCCATGAAGGGGAAGGCCGCGCAGTCGGAAACGCCGTATTCAAGGTTCAGCGTGCGCTCGCGCTCTATCCAGGTGGAGAGCGGCGCCTCGTTGTGCTGTATCACGGCCTCGATGCGGTCGAGCGCCTTATAGAGCTTCGCCTCCGGCGTCTCAAGGGCGTTGAGCTCCGCGAAGAGCGCGCCGAGCTCCGCCTTCCGGTCCGGCAGGCGCGAGAGCAGGCCCTCCACGGCCTCGGCCTCGCGCTCCTCGTCGCCGTCCGTCTTGAGGAAGGAGGGGATGTCTCCCGTCACAGCCTCGCCCCAGTCGTGGACAAGGCACATTTTTATGACCTTCGCCATGTCCAGGCCGGGGAACTCCCCCTCGAGCAGCAGGGCCATCGCCGCTATGCGGAAGGTGTGCTCGGCCACGCTCTCGTGCCGGAGCGTGCTCGTGTAGCTGTGGCGCGTGCGGCATTTCAGGCCCTCGAGTATATGTACAAAATCCATGAACTCCTGCGGCTGCATTCATATCGCCTCCTGAACACAGAGCATAGCACAGCCGCTGCCCTTTTGCAAATTGACTTTTCGCCGCGCCGGTGATAACCTTTATACCGCCGGCAGCGCCGGACTTGATAAGGATGTGATTTTTTGATACGCCTGTACAACGCCCTCGTGATGCCCATGCAGGGGGACTGCTCGTACTTCTCCGGCGAGGTCTGGGCGGACGCGGACAAAATAGCCTACGCCGGGCCGCCCCGCGCCGGGGAGCTGCCGATGTTCGAGCGCGAAATCGACCTCGGCGGCTCGCTCATAATCCCCGGGTTCAAGAACGCGCACACGCACTCGGCGATGACCTTCCTGCGCTCCTATGCGGACGACCTGCCGCTGCTGCGCTGGCTGAACGAGAAGGTCTTCCCGCTGGAGGACCGCCTGAATCCCGAGCGGATCTACGCCTTCACGCGCCTTGCGGTGCTCGAATACCTCAGCAGCGGCATCACTGCGAGCTTCGACATGTATTTCCACCGGGACGCCTACGCCCAGGCGAACATCGACATGGGCTTCCGCACCGTGATGTGCGGAGCGCTCTCCGAGGGGGACAGCGTGAACACCGCGGCTGATGACTACGCGAAATTCAACAATCTGCACCCGCTCATCGGCTACCTGCCCGGCCTGCACGCCGAGTACACCTCCGGTTCCACGCTCCCCCTGGAGCTCTCTGAGCTCGTGCACAGCCTGCGCGCCCCGTTCTGGACCCACAATTCGGAAACGGAGAGCGAAACCCTCGGCGGCATAGAGCGCCGCGGCATGACGCCGACGGAGTATTTCGACTCCATCGGGCTCTACGACTTCGGCGGCGGCGGATACCACTGCGTATGGCTCTCCGAACACGACATGGAGATTTTCTCCGCGCGCGGCCTCACCGCCGTGACCTGCCCCGCCTCCAACGCCAAGCTGGCCAGCGGCGTGGCGCCGCTCACCGAATTCATGCGCCGCGGCATCCCCCTCGCCGTGGGGACTGACGGCCCCTCGTCCAACAACGCGCTGGACATGTTCCGCGAGATGTACCTCGCCTGCGTGCTGCAGAAGCTGCGCGAGCGCGACGCCGCCGCCTGCCCGGCCGAGGACATCCTCCTCGCCGCCTGCTCCGGCGGGGCCCGCGCCACGGGGCTCGCGGACTGCGACTGCCTCGCCGAGGGCAAGCAGGCGGACATCGCGGTGATAGACCTCGACAGGCCCAACATGCGGCCCATCCACTCCCCCGCCAGGAACCTCGTATACAGCGGTTCCAAGGAAAACGTGCGCCTGACAATGGTCGCCGGGCGCATACTGTATGAAAATGGCGAATTCTTCGTAGGAGACGACCCCGGGCGCATCTGCGCCGAGGCCGAAAGGCACACAAAGGAGCTGATTGAAGATGGAAATTAAAGAAAAGATATCCGAGTGGGTGGACGCCCACCGCGACGAGCTACTGCGCGACATCGGCCGCCTCGTGGCAATAAAGAGCGTCCGCGGCGAGCCGCTCGAGGACGCGCCCTTCGGCCCCGGCCCCCGCGCGGCGCTGGACGAGGCCATGGCCCTCTGCGGGGAGTACGGCTTTGCGACGAAAATATACGGCGGCGCCGTCGGCGTGGCCGAATTCAGCTCACTGCCCAGCGCGCTGGATATCCTCGGCCACCTCGACGTCGTGGGCGAGGGCGAGGGCTGGGACACCGACCCCTACACCGCCACCGAGAAGGACGACGGCTGCCTTTACGGCCGCGGGACCGACGACGACAAGGGCCCCATCGTGATCGCGCTCTACGCCATGCGCTGCCTGAAGGAGCTCGGGATAGAGCTCAGCCACGGCTGCCGCCTGATAATGGGCACGGACGAGGAGTCCGGCTCCGGCGACCTGCCGTATTTCTACAACACGAATGCGCCCGCGCCCAACACCGTGACGCCGGACACCGGCTTCCCGGTCTATAACACCGAAAAGGGCCGCTGGGCGCCCTCCCTCTCCGCCGCCTGGGCCAAATCGGACGCCCTGCCGCGCGTGTCCTCGCTTGACGGCGGCTTCCGCGTGAACGTAATCCCCGGCGATGCCTCCGCCGTCGTGCTCGGCATCGACCCGGACACCGCGCTCTGGGCCGCGCACGACACGGCCGGGCGCTGTGGCGTGGACATGCTCTGCGAGCCCGCCGAGGGCGGCGTGCGCGTGAGCGTGCACGGCACGCAGGGCCACGCGGCCTATCCGGACGGGGCCAACAACGCCCTCACGGCGCTGCTCGCAATCCTCGCCTCCCTGCCGCTCGCGCAGGACGCGCCGGCGAACGCCGCCGTCCGCGCGCTCGCCGACCTCTTCCCGCACGGGGCCTACGGCGGCGAGGGCCTCGGCATAGCCCAGGCCGACGAAATTTCCGGCGCGCTCACCGCCTCGCTCAACGTCATCAACCTGAACGAGGAGGGCCTCACGGGCCTGCTCGACTGCCGCGTACCCATCTGCGCCAGCTATGACAACTGCTGCGCCGTTGCCATGAAGGCCATGTCCGCCGCCGGCATCACCGCCGAGGGCGAGCTCACCGCGCCGCACCACACCCCGGGCGACGGGGCCTTCGTCCGCACGCTGCTCAGCGCGTACGAGACCTATTCCGGCCGCCGCGGCGAGTGCCTGAAGACTGGCGGCGGCACCTATGTCCACGACATCGAGGGCGGCGTGGGCTTCGGCATATCCATGCCCGGCTTCGAGAGCAACCTGCACGGCGCCAACGAACGGATAAATATACAGGACGCGCTCACCGCGGTGAAGATCTTCGCGCTGGCCGCGGCTGAAATCTGCCGCTGAAAACAAGGAGGAAACAAAATGGTCATCAGAGCTGAAGAACGCAACGAACGAATCTGGGAAGGCATGCGCGACGGCCCGGGCTACGCCAGGCTCCTCTCCATACTCCCCGCCGAGCTGCTGGACGGCATGGGCCGGCTCTACAGTGTTATCACTCTTGAGCCCGGCTGCGGCGTCGGCCTGCACAAGCACGAGGGCGACTGCGAGACCTATTTCATCCTCTCCGGCGAGGGAGAGCTGAACGACAACGGCACCGTCACCACGCTCCGCGCGGGCGACGTCAGCTTCACCGACAGCGGCGAGCAGCACGGCATTATAAACAAGGGCACCGAGCCGCTTGTCCTCATCGGCCTCATACTGAACAAGTAACGTATATTTATTTGCCGGGAGTGAATAACAATGCTTCAGGAGAGCTTTCTGAGGGTCTATGAGAAGCTCAAGAGCGAGTTCTGCCGCCAGGTGTTCGCGCTTGTGCGCGAGCGCCGCGGCTCGCTCTCGGCGATGGAGGCCTTCTCGCTGGAAGTCATCCGCCAGCTCGGGCGGCCCACGGTGAGCCAGTTCGCCGCGTTTTTGAACATCTCACAGTCGAACGCGACGTATAAGGTCGCAAACCTGATACACAAGGGCTATCTCGAAAAGGAAAATTCCGGCGCCGACCGCCGCGAGTACTATCTCGTGCTCACGCCCAAATACTACGGCTACGTTGGCACTCTCGAGCGCGACATGTGCGAGGCCGTGCGCCGCGTCGAGGAGCGCCACAGCCCCTCGGAGGTCTCCGAGCTCTCCGCCCTGCTGGACGAAATAGTGGACAATATCGGCTCTGCCCCGGCCACGTCCGGGGATGGTGTACAAAATCAGGCATAGATTTTTGTCTATTTTGCCGGTTTGACAAATCCGCGTTTCGCGCCTATACTGTGAATCACTAAATCAAACCAAACCGACGATTGAGAAGAGTACCCGCATCGGAGGCTTTCAGAGAGCGGCGCGTATGCTGTGAGCGCCGCAGCGCAAAGGCGCGGGGAATGGACTCATGAGGGGAGCGAAGCTAACTCCCGGGTGAGCGCCCGTTA
>MHCFR04200__coassemble_878_pt1 | contig 15493 bp, 11 predicted proteins | sample MHCFR04200__metabat2_high_PE_065 | metagenome-assembled genome bin MHCFR04200
AGGGCCTCGCCGCCGCCCAGAAGAAGGCCGGCCGCATCGCGGCCGAGGGCATGGCTTACGCCTATGTCTGCGAGGAGTGCGGCGTCGGCTCCATAGTCGAGGTCAACGCCGAGAGCGACTTCGTCGCCAAGAACGACCTCTTCGTCGAATTCGTGCAGAACGTCGCCAAGGTTGTCGCCAAGGACGATCCCGCCGATATCGACGCCCTGTTCGCGTGCAAGTACCCCGGCAGCGACAAGACCGTGCTCGAGGAGCAGAACGACAAGGTCCTCGTCATCGGCGAGAATATCAAGGTCCGCCGCTTCGCGCGCTACGCCACCGGGCTGAACGTCCCCTACGTCCACATGGGCGGCCGCATCGCCGTGCTCATGAACCTCGAGGTGGGCGCCGGCTTTGAGAAGAACGAGACCGTTGCCGAGCTCGGCCGCGACCTCGCCATGCAGGTCGCCGCGCTGAACCCCGAGTTCCTCGACAAGAGCGACGTCTCCGAGGAGTTCATCGAGAACGAGAAGCGCGTCCGTCTCCTTCAGGCCAAGGAGGATCCGAGGAACGCCAACAAGCCGGAAGCCATCATCGAGAAGATCGTCATGGGCGGCCTCTCCAAGTATTATAAGGAGATCTGCCTCATGCAGCAGCCGTTCGTGAAGGACGACAAGGTCTCCGTCGAGGAGCACGTGGCCGCCGTCGCCAAGCAGCTCGGCACCACCATCGCCGTCAAGGCCTACACCCGCTTCGAGAAGGGCGAGGGCATTGAGAAGCGCCAGGACGACCTCGCCGAGGAAGTCGCCAAGCTCATCAAATAAAAAACAGCTCAAAAGCCGGGGCCAATGGCCCCGGCTTTTTCCTGCCTGCGCCGCACTGCGGCACGCTATTCCTCCAGGCTCAGCCTGTCTCCCGTTTCTTTTGGCGCAACCAAAAGAAATGGGGTGGCAAAAGGGTTTGCAGGGACCCTCGCCCCTGCATAATGGTTTTACAAAGGCTTTCGCCTTTGTCATTGCCATCGCCGCGCCTTGGCGCGGCGCTATGCCTCCGGCCGCTGGCCGGCCTCCACACGCAGTGTGGACGTACGCAGTCCGGGGGTTGCAATGAGCGGTTTGGGATGATAAGATTGCCATAGAGACTACGGAGGTACATGATATGAGTGCATTTACACGCGAATACCTCGAACTGCTCGGCGAAAAATACCCAAACGAGCCGGCCGTCTGCTCCGAGCTCATAAAGCTGGGGGCCGTGCTCTCCCTGCCCAAGGGCACGGAGCACTTCATCAGCGACCTGCACGGCGAATACGCCGCCGTGCGCCACATATTGAACAACTGCTCCGGCGTGATTCTCGAGAAGGTGCGCCGCCTGTTCGGCGGGAGCCTGGGCGAGGAGCGCTGCCACGCGCTCTGCTCCGTCATATACTACCCGCCGGAGGCCCTGAACGCCCTGCGCGAGCGCGGCGAGCTGGACGATGAGCGCCTGCGCGAGACCATCGAGAGCCTGCGCACGCTGGCAGAGACGCTCTCGAGCAAATACACCCGCGGCTATGTCCGCCGCCAGATGCCTCCCGAGTGGGGCTTCGTGCTGGACGAGCTGCTGCACCTGCAGCGCGACGAGGATGCAAACCAGCTCCGCTATCACGACGCGATCGTCTCCTCCATCATAGCCTCCGGCGCGGCCGAGGCCGTCATTGCCGCCCTCGCCGCGCTGATAAAGCGCCTCGCCGTGGAGCGGCTGCACGTTGTGGGCGACATCTTCGACCGCGGCAGCGAGCCGGCGCGCATAGTCGACCTGCTCATGGAGCGCGGCGCGCTGGACATCCAGTGGGGCAACCACGACATACTCTGGCTCGGCGCCGCCGCGGGCTCGCCCGCCTGTATCTTCACCGTGCTGCGCATAACTCTTGAATACGGCAACGAGACAACGCTCGAGCGGCGCTACGGCGTTTCGCTCCGCCCGCTCGTGGACTTCGCCGGGGCGGTGTACGGCTCGCGCGAGAAATCCACGGTGGTCCACGCCCTCTCCGTCCTCGGCTTCAAGTTGGAGGGCCAGATAATCCGCCGCCACCCCGGCTACGGGATGGACGACCGGCTGATGCTCGACCGCGTCGACTTCGCCGCAGGCACCGTCAGGCTGGACGGCGGCACCTATCCGCTCACGCGGCTCGACTTCCCCACCATCGACCCGGAGGGGGGCCGATGCGCCCTCACCGCGGCCGAAGCGGAGCTGGTCGAGGAGTATATCTCCGCCTTCCGGGAGAGCCAGCCCCTCCGGCGGCACCTCGACTTCATATATCAGAACGGCAGCACCTATCTCACCTGCAACGGCAACCTGCTCTATCACGGCTGCATCCCCATGACGCCGGAGGGGCAGTTCGCCCGCGTGCGGCACGGCGGCAAGTGGTATTCCGGCCGCGCGCTGATGGACTATGCGGACGCGGTCGTAAAATCCGCCTGGGCCAGGGCTGACGAGAGCGCCCTGGACATGATGTGGTACCTCTGGTGCGGGCGCAACAGCCCCTTTTCCGGCCGCGAATTCCACACTTTTGAGCGCGCGCTCGTGGCCGATAAGAGCACCTGGGCCGAGCCGCGCAACCCCTATTTTGACCATTGGGAGGACGCCGACGCCGTCAAGCTCATACTCCGCGAGTTCGGCCTCGACCCGGAGACGGGGCATATCATAAACGGCCACACGCCCGTGAAGGCCAAAAAGGGCGAAAGCCCCGTCAAGGCCGGCGGACGCCTGTTCATCATCGACGGCGGCTTCTGCAAGGCGTATCAGCCCACCACCGGCATCGCCGGGTACACTCTGATATACAACTCCCACGGCATCCGGCTGAAGAGCCACCGTCCCTTTGAGGGCGTGGCAAAGGTCATCGGCGAGAACGCGGACATGGAGAGCGACAGCGTAGTGGTCGAGAGCTTCCCGCGCCGGCGCTACGTGGCGGACACGGACGAGGGCGCGCGCCTCCGCCGCCGCATGGAGGCGCTCGAGGAGCTGCTTGCGCTCTACCGCGGCGGGGAAATGCAGCAGCGGTAAAAATATTTTTGGGAAGGGTATTGACTCCCGCGCAGGTGTGTGCTATTATAATAAGGCTCACAATATCGCGGGGTGGAGCAGTCCGGTAGCTCGTCGGGCTCATAACCCGAAGGTCGATGGGTTCAAATCCCTCCCCCGCAACCAATCGCTTAATGCGATGCAAAAAAATCCCACTCTCCGAGTGGGATTTTTTCTGCCTTCAGCCGCGCCGCGCCTCGGCGCGTATTACCACGCGCCGAAATTTTTGTGAACGGGCATGAGAACATGTTATATCAACGTACAAAAAAGTGCTTCGCGTTTTTCAGAAAAGAGTCCGTTTTGTGCCTCTCAGTGCTTCTCGCGCTGCTGTCATGCCTGTTTGTCCCTTCCGGCGCGGCATACTTCTCATACATAGACTGGGAGACTCTTGCCCAGCTTTTCAGCCTGATGGCGGTGATGAAGGGCCTTCAGGAGGCCAACTTCTTCGTAAGCATGGCAGGGCTCCTGCTGAAGAGGATCAAAAGCACGCGCACTATGCTGTTCGCGCTTGTATTTTTGCCCTTCGTGTGCAGCATGGTAATAACAAACGACGTCGCACTTATCGTATTTGTCCCATTCGGCCTCACCATACTGCGAATGGCGGGCCAGGAGTGCCTCGCCGTTCCTCAGGTGGCGCTGCAGACTGTTGCGGCGAATCTCGGCAGCATGCTGACGCCCATGGGAAATCCCCAAAACCTGTACCTGTACAACCGCTCCGGGATGGGCTTCGGTGAATTCTGCCGTCTGCTGTTCCCTTATTTTCTCGCTTCTGCCGTATGCCTGGCCGCGGCAATACTTCTGATAAAGCCCACGCACATCTCTGCCATCTCCGTGTCTGCCAAAACCGGCGGAAGAAGGAAGCTGTTCTTCTACTCCGCAGGCTTCCTGCTCTGCCTTGCCGGTGTTTTCAACCTGCTGTCCCCTGTCGTTATCGCGCCCGTCGTGGCCGCCGCGCTGCTGGTTTTCGAGCGCGGGCTCCTAAGGGCCGTCGACTACTCCCTGCTCGGGACCTTTTTCGCATTTTTCATATTCGTCGGCAATATCGTGCAGATCGAGGGGATACGGAACTTTCTCGCCTCCGCGCTGGAGGGCCGCGTGGAACTGGCAGCAGTCCTGACGAGTCAGGTTATCAGTAACGTCCCCGCGGCATTGCTGCTGTCGGGCTTTACCTCCCGGTGGGAGGACCTGATAATAGGCTGCAATTTCGGCGGCCTCGGCACGCTGATCGCCTCCATGGCGAGCCTGATCTCCTACAAAGCGCTGGTAAAGGACTTCCCCGGGCAGAAAAGGCGCTATCTCGGGTACTTTACGCTCCTGAATATCACATTTCTGATGCTCCTGTTCCTGCTCGAGGCCGCATTGTAAAACCGCCGGCGCGGGAGACCCCCAGACGCCGGAATAAACCAAAACGCCGGGCGATATTTGTATATCGCCCGGCGGCTTTTTATATCCTGCCGTATGTAAACGAGTCCCCGCTGCTGCGGTGCATATAGGTCTCAAGCGCTATCGGCGTGCCGATGTACTTTTCGTCCCGCCCGTCGGCGAGGAACTCCTCGAGGAACTTCCGCCGCCCGGTAGTGTGCACAACCGGGATCCCGGACATGTCCGAGGCCCGGCGTATCACGTCGTAGCCCTGCCGCAAATCGTCCGCGCTGGCGTAGTTGAGCAGGTTGGAGTTGTTCACGAACCCCGTGACCTGCTGCCGCGCAAAGCCCTCGAGCTCGCCCTTGAGCTTGAGTATCTTCTCCGGCGTCTCCGACATGGGGCGGAAAACGTTCACAATGTCATAGACCTCGAGGCAGCCGGGCTCGAGCGCGGCGAAGTCCTGGTGATACCTCGCGAGGGACAGCGCGCCCGCCTGGTCCCCGCCGACATCGAAAATTACAAGGTCCCACTCCCGGTCGAAGGCGGAGGCGACGGCGGCCGGCATCACGGTCTGTGTGACGGCCTGCCCCACAAAGGTGGGCGAGACGATCTCGACATGCCGGTCCGTCAGCGTCTTTATGTGGTCGGACATGCGAAAATAGTCGTTTATCCTGTCCAGGTCTATCACAAGCGTCCGCCGGCCCTGTTCGGAGGCTAAAACGGCCATGTTCATGGCAATTTCCGTCTTTCCGGAACAGTAGTTGCCTATGAGTATGATTATCTTTTTCAAGGCTCTCCCTCCAGTGCGGCGCCGGTCCCGCCGCGGCATACTTTTAGGATACCCGATACCGGCGGGGATTTCAAGTGCCGCGCCGCGCCAAAGGCCAAAAAAGCCGCGGCCCGGGATTTTCCGGGCCGCGGCCGATTGCTTTATGTACCGGATCACACAACCTGGGCCTTGATGAGGTTGGTGCTCCCCGCGCGGCCGATGGGCACGCCGGCGGTGATGACCACCATCTGCCCGCTCTCGACGGCGCCCTCCTTCAGCGCGCTCTGCACACACATGGAGAACAGCCTGTCGGTGGAATCCACATACCCCGCGAGCAGCGGCTTGACGCCCCAGGAAATGGCGAGCTGGCGCCGCGCCCTCTCCGTGGTGGTGAGCGCGACTATCTGGCAGGCGGGACGGAAGCGGGAAATCATGCGGGCGGTGTGGCCCGTCTGAGTGGGGGTGAGGATGGCGTCCGCCTCGAGGTCCATGGCCGTCTGGCAGCAGGTGTGGGTCACCGCGTCGTTTATCGAGCGCCCGGGCTTGAACTCGAACCTGCGGAAGCGGCCCCAGTAGTCCGTGGCCTGCTCCGCCGCCCTGATGGTGTTCACCATGGTCTGCACCGCCTCGATGGGGTGCTTGCCGCTGGCCGTCTCGCCGGAGAGCATGACGCAGCTCGTGCCGTCGAACACCGCGTTGGCTACGTCGGAGACCTCCGCGCGGGTGGGCCGCGGGTTGCGTATCATGGAATCGAGCATCTGCGTGGCCGTGATGACCGGCTTGCCGGCCATGCTGGTCTCCTTTATCATCCGCTTCTGGAGTATGGGCACCTCGTAGGCCGGGATCTCCACGCCGAGGTCGCCGCGGGCGACCATCAGCCCGTCGCTCGCCGCGATTATCTCCTCGAGGTTCTCAACGCCCTCGCGGTTTTCGATCTTGGAGATTATGCGGATATGCTCGCCGCCGTTCTCCTTCAGGCAGGCGCGGATGTCCTCCACGTCTGAGGCCTTGCGGACGAAGGACGCGGCTATGAAGTCGAAATCCTGCTCCACGGCGAAGCGGATGTCCTCCCTGTCCTTCTCCGTCAGGGAGGGGAGGTGTATCGATACGTCGGGTATGTTGATGCTCTTGTTGTTGGAGAGCGGCCCGCCGCTCCTCACGGTGCAGGCAATGTCCTGGCCGCTTATACTGTCCACGTTCAGCTCGATAAGGCCGTCGTCGATCAGGACGCGGCAGCCGCTCTGCAGCTCCTTGTGCAAATCGGCGTAGGTGACCGAGACTATGCTCGCATCCCCCGGCACATCCCGGGTGGTGAGCGTGAATTTATCGCCCTCGGCGAGCGTTACCGGCCCGTTTTCAAAGGTTTTGATCCTTATCTCCGGGCCCTTCGTGTCAAGGATCGTCGCCACGGCGATACCAAGCTCGTCGCGGACGCGCTTGACCTTGTTCAGCGTGGCAAGATGGCTCTCGTGGGTGCCGTGGGAGAAGTTGAAGCGCGCGGCGTCCATGCCGTTGAGCATAAGCTCGCGGAGCTTTTCCTCGTCGTCCACCGCGGGGCCCATGGTACAGATAATCTTAGTCTTTCTCAAGGGATGTCCCTCCACGTATCAAATGTTCGGGATGTATTATACAATAATCGGCCGCAGCTTACAAGTGAAGTTTGCGTCATAGCCGCGTAAAAAATGACGCGTCAAATTATCCCGCCCGGAGCGCTGCCGCCAGCAAAGCAAAAAGGGGCCGGTTTCCCGGCCCCTTCGCGCTGTATTTTATTCGTCCGCGCCTTCGGCGAAGCGCATGAGCATCGCCGCGGCCTGCGCGCGGGTAGCCGTGCCCTGAGGCGCGAGCTCGGATGCCGTCACGCCGGTGATTACGCCCTCGCCGCAGGCCCACTGCATGGCCGGGATCGCGTACTCGCTGATCTCGGCGAAGTCCGCGTAGCTGAGTATGTTCGTGTCCTCGCCGATGCTCACGTCGCGGCCCGTGTAGACCGCGTAGCGGTAGAGTATCGCCGCAAACTGCTCTCGCGTCACGGCGGAGTTTGGCGCAAATTCTGTTTCGCTCACGCCGTTGACGATGCCCTCGCCGGCCGCCCAGCGGACGGCCTCAGTGTACCACTCGCCGGACGCGACGTCGTTAAACGGCATCGCGTAGTTAACCACCGGCTCGCCCTCGAGCCGCCAGAGGATGGTCACGAGCTGCGCGCGGGTGACCTCGCCGTTGGGGTCGAACAGCCCGTCGCCCACGCCGTCCATCAGGCCGTTCGCGTAGGCATAGCTGACCGCCTCATAGAACCAGTCGCCGGGCGCAACGTCCGCAAACGGCAGCGACTGCGCGCGGAAGTGGACGCGCACGGTCACGTCGTGATCCGGCATCGTGAAGCTCGTGCCGCTGATCCGCTCTCCGTCCACCGTGATGTACGCCAGCTCATGGCCCGCGTCGGGCGTCGCCGTGACGGTTATCACGCTGCCGCGAGAGGCGTTGGTGAAGTTCGTGCTCGCCGTGCCGCTGCCGGACACGGTGAGCTCGATCTCGTGCGTGTCGGGGATTACCGGCCCCGGGTCAGGTTCCGGTTCGGGTTCCGGCTCCGGTTCGGGTTCGGGTTCGGGTTCCGGCTCCGGTTCGGGCTCGGCGGACTCGCCGTCCGAGCTCTCAAAATACTGCTCGACGAACGAAGAGCTGGTAAAATCCTTCGCCGCGCTGAAGGGCGAGCCCTCGATCTCCGTTGCTTCGGCGGACATGGCCTCCCAGTTCCAATCGCTCCCATCCGCCGTGGTTTCGGCCGTGCCGAGCACCTTGATGCTGATCACGCGGCCTTCCTGCGGCTGCGCGGTCAGGGAGGCGTAGTGGATGGCGCCCGTATGCCCCGCCGCCGTGACCTTCCCGCCGGAGATGATGATGTTTTGGCCCAAAGTGTCCAGGCCGTAGCTGGAGCCGCCCTCGACCTCGCCGCCGCCGGCGCGCACAGTGCCGCCGGAGATCGTGATGCCGCCGGTGCCGGAAGCGCAAATGCCATAGGAATAGTGAGGCGCGCCGACTCCCTCATATGCGCTAATACTGAGGGCCGACCCGAGGGCGTTGACCGCCCCGCCGGAGATGTTCACCGTATCCGAATATATGCCGTAAGCGTGGCCGCCATCGGCCTGCCCGCCGGCCGCATTGACCGTGCCGCCGTTGATGGCAGTTGTGAAGCCTGCAAATATTCCATAGCTTCTGGCGGTGTTTCCCTCAGCTGCGGCCGCGGTCGCGCCGCCCTTTGCCGTGACGTCGCCTTCATTGACGGTGAAGTTTACGGCGGCGTAAATCCCGGTGCTTGTCGCCCCATTATTGGAGGCCACCGTGCCGCCCGTGGCCTCGACCTCACCGCCGTCGACGGTGACGTCGCCACTCGTGGTGTAGATGCCGTAACTGCTGTAGAGACCGGTGTTGCCGCCAGTGGCCGTGACGGTGCCGCCGGTGACGCTGACGTCGCCATTCTCGGTGTAAATGCCGTAGCTGCTGAGGCCTTTAGCGGGATCGCCGCTGCCAGTGTCGCCGCCCGTGGCATTGACCTCGCCGTCGGTGACGCTGACGCCGCCATACTGAGTGTAAATGCCGTAGCTGTAACCTAACTCAGTGACCTCGCCGCCGTTAGCCGTGACGGTGCCGCCGGCGACTTCGACGCCGCCATGCTGGGCGTAAATGCCATAATTGCCGCTGGATGATGTCACGCCGCCGGTTGCATTGACCGTGCCGCCTGTGACTTTAACACCGCCAAACTGAGTGTAAATGCCGTAACTGCTGTAGTTGCCAATGTCATCGTCGATGTTACCGCCGTTGGCCGTTATCATGCCATTCTCGATAGTGACGCCATACTGGGCGTAAATTCCGTAGCTGTCGCCGGAAGTTTCGGCTCCGTTGATAGTCAAAGAGCCCTTGCCGCCTATCTCAAGGTCGCCGGCGGAAACTGATATTCCATAGCTGACACCCGGGGGGCTGCCTTGCCCGGCTGTCATGTTGATGGTATTCGTGCCAACCAGCTCGATTTTCAGGTTGCCGTGCTCCCTGCTAATGCCGTGGGTGTTATTGTTCGTAACCGTCTTGGCTTTGATCGTCGCATTCCTGAGCGTCAGGGTCGTGCCGTCCCACATGATTTGCCAGTTGCCGTCGCCTGGGGCCGTCTCAAGAGGGGTGACCTTGCCGGCATCGTCCGTCGTGGCATACGCCGGGGCGCCCGACGCACCGTACAGCCCCACGCCGCCGACGTGGATGTTGAGTTCCTGCGGCGTCTCAGCGGTTTCAAGCTGTATTTTTATGTATTTGGAATTATTCAGATTGGTATCAGTTGTAATATCAATTTCCTCACCCGCACTATCGACGGCTGTGCCCTCGGCATCTTTCCCGACAAAGTAATTCCCGCCAATGGCCGCGGTGTTGCCGGACGCCGTGGTTTTGCCGCCGGCCAGACTGACGATGTTGCCGTCGCCAACGGCGAGGCCATAGCTGCTGCCATTTTCGCCCGTAACCATGCCACCGGTGGCATCGACTGTGCCGCCGATTATGCTGATGTCGCCGGAATTGGCGTAAATACCATAGCTGCTGCCATTTTCGCCCGTAACCGCTCCGCCCGAGGCCTTGACATGGCCGTCGCGGATGATTACGCCACCGTTCCCGCTGTAGATGCCATAGCTGTCAGTGTAGCTCGTGCCGTCCGTGGCGGTGGCGGTGGCGGTGACTTCTCCGTCGGTTATCATGACGCTTCCCTCGGCCTCGATGCCGCGGCTGCCGCCGGTAGCAGTCACTTTGCCGCCGTATGAAGCGTCGATTTCGACGTCACCCCCGGAGTATATGCCGCAGCTGATGCCTCCGGCCAAGCCGCCGTTTGCCATGACATTGCCGGATTCGCTTATGGTGACGCCGCCCGAGGTACTTATGCCGTAACTGTCGCCGTCGGCGCTGCCGCCATTTGCCGTGACGTTGCCACTGGTGATGCTGATGCCGCTCGCGTAAATGCCACAACTGTCGCTGCCTTCGCCTGTGACTGTTGCGCCGTCGGCGAAGATCGTACCGCCGCTGGCGCTGACCGTGCCCGTGGCGTAGATGCCATAGCTGTTGCCGCTGGTGGTGATGCTGTTGTTGATGTTGGCATTGACGAAGCCATCGCTGACGTCGACGCTGCCGGCATAAATGCCGCAGCTTGAGCCGGTGGTTACACCGCCGTTGGCATTAACTGTACCGCCTATGACGCTGACGCTGTCGGCGCGAATGCCGTGGCTTGAGCCGGTGGTTACACCGCCGTTGGCATTAACTGTACCGCCTCTGACGTTGACGCTGTCAGCGCGAATGCCGTGGCTGTCGGAGTTGCTTTTACCGCCGTTGGCGGTGACCTTGCCTCCGGTGACGATGACATCTTCATCGGCGAAAATGCCGTAGCTGTGGTCCTCGCTGGTACCTCCGTTGGCGGTGACGTGGCCGCCTGAGATATTGACGCTGCCGTTCCAGGAGCAAATGCCATAGCTGATAGGGTAGGAAAAATCACTGCCTTGCGCCACGGCGCCGCCGGTGGCTGTGATGGTGCCGCTGTTGATGTCTATATTGTCACGGGCGTAGATGCCGTGGCTACGGTTAACAGTATATGTGCCTTCGATTCCGCCGCCGGTGACGTCCAAAGAGCCATCGCCGGTTATGGTGAGTCCGCCGTTCCAGACGCCTATACCCGGACTGCTGCCTCCAGCGGTGCCGGAAACCCCGATGACTTTGTTATCGCCGATTAGCTCTATTGTAAAGCTGCCATTCAAGAAGCTAATGCCGCTGGCCTGTTTGATGCTCCCATCGATTGTTGCGTTTTTGAGTGTCAGCGTGCTGCCGTCCCAGCTGACATCGTAATTGTTCTCGTTGATGTACTCACCACCCGTTACGACGTAGCCGTGCTCGTTTATCCTGGCATACGCCGTGCTGCCCGCACCGCCGGTTAGATACGTGCCGCCGACAGCTATCGACCGCTGGCTGGACGACGCCAGCGCGCTGCCGGCCAGCGCCGCCGCAAACAGGAACACGCACGCGAGCGATGCGAAAAACCGCTTCATCATTTCTCTTCTTCCTCAGTGTCCCGCTTTTTTTCTCTGTTTCGGTACTTCATGCACAGCGCCGTGATAACCACCGCCGCCGTAAAGGACGCAACGCCCACTAACACATATCCGCCCGCGTTCTGATACAGCAGCATGCTGCCGTACATCCCCGGCCCCGCGGCCGGCGCGCCCTCCGTCAGCGCGCTCACCGTGACGGCAAGCGCGGCGGCGAGCGCCGTGCACAGCGCCGACAGCGCGCCTATCGCGCGTTTTTCCCGAGCGCGCCGCCGCAGCTGGCGCGTCCGCGCCCTTACCCGCGCGACCCGGGCAGTCGTGTCGCACATACTGCGCCCTCCTTCCGAAATTTATCTGTATATATAGGTACAATTTTTCGGAAAAACTCTCACCCGGGATGAAAAAATTTGCAATAAAATTTTGGGCCGCCCCCGGCGGCCCAAAATCTGTCAATTTTCAGTTCGTTTCAGCAGCAGCGAGGCGGCCTTCCCTGCCAGCAGCGCGAGCAGCGGCAGTGCGAACGCCGCATACTGCGCCCCGCCTCCGGCTGCGATAAGCAGGTTGTAGATCCCGTGGAAAACAACGGCCGCGCCCAGCAGCGCGCAGGTGCCCGCCGCTGTCAGCCAGCCGCGCCGCCACACATGGAGCATCCCGCTGCCGACTATTGCTCCGCAGGCGATGTGCATTGCCCCCGTGCCGAAGCCGCGAACGATCAGGAAGCCCAGCTCGTCCGCGCCGTTCTGTATCAGGTAGCAGATGTTCTCGAAGGTGGCGAACCCGGCGGCGGTTGTGAGCACCGCGGCCCTTATGTGCTCCGGCTCCGGCTCGAACACCAGCAGGTAAAAGAGCAGCGGGAGTAGCTTCATCACCTCCTCCACCACAGGGGAGATCTCTGCGGTGGCGTCCAGCGCCGTGGCGTTCAGCGCCGCGGCAAAAAAGGTGTTCACATACGCCGAAAGCAGGCAGGAGAGCATCCCGGCAAGCATGAAGAGGAAAAACCGCAGGTGCTTCCTCCCCGCACACAGCGCCGCCACGAGCAGCGGCGCTGCGATGCACACAAACACGTTTTCGATGTATGTCATGGCTTCACCGCCTCTCCCGACGCGGGCAGCAGCGAGACGAGTATCCCCGTCAGCAGAAAGTCTATCCAGAAATACGGATTTGCAAGGGTGTCGCCCAGCCAGTTCACCGACGAGGCCCAAAGGGCGTATTCAGCGCCCACAAAGCAGAGCACGGCGGTGTGGAAGGGGCGGCGCCCTCCGGAGCAGAGCCCGCATATGGCTTTCCAGGCCAGCGCCGTCATCAGGCTGCAGCGCAGTATCGCCGCAGGTATGTCACTGCCGAATATGCAGTAGAACGCCAGCATCACCGCGCCGAGCGCCGGGGCGAGCCAGGCAGCGCGGCAGCTGCGCCGCTGTCCCTCCTTCCCGGCGACGTTGTATTGAAGCAGGTAAAGGAAAATGCAGCTCGATATCCAGATGATCTCCGAGACGTAAAAAGCATCCGGCGTGGATTCAAAAAACACGAGGTACAGCGTCCAGTATAACAGTCCCAGCGCAAAGCAGCCGTAGAAGCACGCCAGCAGGAACCTCTCCGTGCTGCGCCGGCGCAGATACAGCACTCCTGAAACGGCGCAGCAGATGAGCGTTGCGGTAAACTGTATGCTGTTGTCAATTATTTCGATCATCGCCGCTCTCCCCGCCGCTCCTGTAGAAAAGCTTCAGTTTGAAGCACAGCACGGTCACCAGGACGCCCAGCGCAAACGCCAGCAGGCCGATGATTATGTACCCCGCTGCCGCGCTTCCGCCGAACATGCTTGCCGCCGCGCCGTATATGCCGTAATTTCCCTCCGCGAGCCGCGCGGAGATGCCCGGCATGGCGAACGAGAGACATATTATAAGGAGCAGGCAGGCTGCGGCCGAGCCCAGCGCCGCGGCGCGGCGCCGTCTCCGCCGCCTTTCCGCCTCGAGCTGTGCTGTGCGCCGCTTCACGGCCGCGACGCGCTCTTCACGGCTGCGCATTGGTGATACCCTCCTTCTCAAGCAGGCCGCGCAGGCGCTCCTTGCCGCGGTATATCAGGTTTGTGACCTGTTTTACATTTTTGCCCATGACCTCGGCGGCCTCGGCATAGCTCAGATCCTCAAAATACGTGAGATACAGTGCCTCGCGGTAGTCGTCGTGCAGCCGCTCCATGCAGAGGCGCAGTGTTTCCCGGCGCTCAGCGCTGCCCACGGCCTCCTCCACCAGCGCTTCCGCCTCCGGCTCGAGCGAGAGGTCCTCCAGGCTGAAAACGGCGCGCCACCGGCCGCGGTGACGCAGCGCCATGTGCCTTGCGGCCTTGTAGATATAGGTCTTGAACGCCCCGTCCCGCAAACGCGGTTTTTTCAGGCACATGTATGCAAAAACCTCTATCATCAGGTCTTCGGCCTCGTGGATGTCGCCGAGATAGCCGTCTATGTAGATCGTCAGCGCGTCTCCGTATCTGGCCATCAGCTCCGACAGCGCGCCCTCGTCGCCGTTCAGATAGCGTCGGTAAAGCTCCGTGTCCGTCAAAGCCTCCACCTCCCGGCCAGAGCTGATATCTCCCTTGATTATATAAAACTTTCACGAATTTGCAAGCGGCAAAACGCACGCCGTGCAGCCGGCCGCCGGACGCACCGGCACGGTTTGGACGGGCCGCGTTCAGAATAAAATAAAAAAGCAGGGCCTTCAATCGAAGGCCCTGTTTCTGGTGGAGATAAGCGGGATCGAACCGCTGACCTCTTGAATGCCATTCAAGCGCTCTCCCAGCTGAGCTATACCCCCATGCGGTGCGAAAGTTATATTACCAGATGTGCGGGGGATTGTCAAGGATTTTTTTCGCTATTTTGCTTCGACCTCGTTTGGGGCGCGGACGGTGTAGCTGTTTTCCTGCAAAAACAGCAGCACCGAGGCTATGCAGGAGTCCGTCCTCTCGCCGCACTGGATGCGCACGTCCGCCCTCTCGGGCCGGAACTCGATATACGCCGTGACCATCGAGGCGTAGCTTATCCCGGCGCCGCCCTGGACGCCGTCCACGTCATAGTCCCAGTACACCAGCCCTGCCGTCGCGGCCATGCCGCCGACGTCCTCTTCATATTCGGCCGATGCGGCCGATACAAGCAGAGTCTTCACCCGTGCCGCCTCAAATAGCAGCGACGAAAACTCCTCATATTCCGCCAGCGGCTCGCCGCCGAGCAGCGCGCCCACCGAAAACCCCTCCGCCACAAGGCGGCGCACCGTCTCCGGCGAGGTCCTGATATCCTCCGCCGTCAGGAAGAAGCCGGCGGGCATGCCGTATTGCAGCAATGCGTCTATCAGCGTGTCCGAGGGCAGGCCCTGGAAGCTGAGATAGACGGGGTTGTCCGCGTCCCCGACTTCGACGGGGTCCTCATTCCCGGGCGTGCCTGTCCCGCCGCCGCTGTACTGCTCATACAGCGAGCGCATCAGGCTCTCCGCCGCCGTAAGGAACTGGCTGTCCGCCAGTATGTACGAGCTGTCCTTTATCCGGCAGACGTCACCATAGCCTATTCCTTCTATAATAGAATAGCTGAAGCCGAACTGCGAGCACACGAAGGCCAGCGGGACATACACCTCACCGTTGCGCCTTATCGCGGAGGTGTTGTAGTAATTGTCGTTCCCGTCGTAGGTCTGCCCGGTGTCGAGCTCAAAGAAAATCTGCTTTGAGGAGTTGAACAGCGTCGCCGTGTCGTCCGCCGCGTGGTACGAGGTGTACAGCCTGAAGTCCGCAAAGCAGTTGATAGGCACATAGACCGTGCTGCCGGAAAAATACGCGAGCGCCCCGTCCGCAAAGGCCTCGTTCAGCGCGATGTAGCACAGGCCCGAGCTGTCAGCGAGCGCGCTCTGGGGGGCGGCGCAGAGCAGGGCCATACAAATTATAAGTATGAAAGCCGCGGCTTTTTTCAACAGCGTCCCCTCCAAAAGCGTTTGGAATATCTTATCACAAAAAAAGTTTCGCCGCAAGCGCACAAATTTCAAAAACGCTCTTGACAATATCCCTCCATTCTGTTATAGTACAAAAGCCGCTTGTGGCCGAGTAGTTCAGTCGGTTAGAACGCTAGCCTGTCACGCTAGAGGCCGAGGGTTCAAGTCCCTTCTCGGTCGCCACTCCCCACGGGACATCCCGTGGGGAGTTCCCTCAGCGGAAAATGCTGCTGTAGCTCAGTAGGTAGAGCGCATCCTTGGTAAGGATGAGGTCCCCAGTTCAAATCTGGGTAGCAGC
>MHCFR04200__coassemble_945_pt1 | contig 14762 bp, 16 predicted proteins | sample MHCFR04200__metabat2_high_PE_065 | metagenome-assembled genome bin MHCFR04200
CGGGCGGCCGTTCATGACCTCTACGGGCAGCTCCCCGCCGCCGGCCATGAAAATGCGCGCGGGCTTCTGGTTGGGATTACAGCCGTATTTGAGCTCTATCTCCTTCATTTCGCAGCCTCCTCATATTTGTTGATTATAACCTCTTCGCCGTCCACGCAGACATAGAGCGACACGCGGTTTTCCGCGTCCAGCGCCGCCCAGAGCCTGTCCGCGAGCTCCCTTGCGCCCAGCTCGGGTACCTCCACCGGCACCGGCTCGCCGGAAAAGCTCGGCAGGGGCGAACCGAAGCCCTCGTAGGTGCTTATGAAGTGCCCCACGCCCGGGACGGCCTTCTCATACTCGTAGAAAAAGCGCAGGCAGGGCCCGCCCTCCGGCGTGCCGGCCTTCAGTATCGAGAGCTTGTAGCTCCTGTCCGGGTTGAGCAGGCCGGAGATGCGCGGGGTCCAGTTCGGCCCGTCCGGCTCGAATTCGCGCATGCGCAGCGCCTCGGCGAAGGTGCGACCCGCGAGGAGATAGTCGCGCAGCGTGTCGGTCTGGTCGCCGTTCGTGACGACAAGCCCGCGGCCCACGCGGCGGACGGGGTGATAGATGATAAGGCTCGGATCGGTCATTCTGCTCTCGTCATACGCCTTCGTGCGGATGCCGTCGGCGGTCTTTTCAAAGACGCGGTTGCGGCTGTTCTCGCTGCGGCCCATGATGAAATACGCCACGGCGCTTTTGCCCGAGGGCGCGGCGCCTATCATTATCCCGCGCCCGGGATACGGGCGCTCGGAAAGGTATGCGAAAAGGTCGGTCATGTCTCATTTCTCCCTTCCAGCCGCTCCGCAACGGCCTCGGCGGCCGCCGGGAGTATTATCCACTCCGCCTGCTCCATCACGCGGCGCTGCAAAATTTCCGGCGTGTCGCCGGGCAGGACCTCCACCGCGCGCTGGGCGATTATCTCCCCCCCGTCGGGGATCTCGTTCACAAAATGCACGGTCGCGCCCGTGACCTTCACTCCGCGGGAGAGCGCGGCCTCGTGTACGCGCAGGCCGTAGTACCCCGCGCCGCAGAAGCTCGGGATCAGGCTCGGGTGGATGTTTATTATCCGCCCGGCCCAGCGGCGCGTGAAGTCCCCGCTCAAAATGCGCAGGAAGCCGGCGAGGACGATCAGGCCGATGCCCTCCTCGTCCAAAAGCGCGTTCAGCCGCTCCTCAAAGCCGGCTTTTTCCACGTATTCGCCGCGGATGCCGGCCCTTTTCGCCCGCTCGAGCGCAAAGGCGTCCGCCCTGTTCGAGACTACGAGCGAGAGCTCCACATGCTGCATTTTGCCGCGGGCCGAGGCGTCGATAAGCGCCTGAAGGTTTGTCCCGCCGCCGGAGACGAGCACCGCCGTTTTCAGCATAGCTCCACTCCGCCTTCCCCGCGAATGATCTCACCGCAGACATAGGCGTCTGCCGCGCCGTTTACCGCCAGGGCCGCCAGGGCGCGGCCCGTGTCCTCCTTGGCCACCACGGCGCACATGCCGACGCCCATGTTGAAGGTGTTATACATGTCCCGCTCGGGGATTTTGCCCTCCCGGGCGATGATGTCGAACACCGGCGGCGTCCTGAGCGAGGACTTGCGGATGCGTGCGCAGAGCCCTGCCGGTATGGAGCGCGGGATGTTTTCATAAAAGCCACCGCCGGTTATGTGGCTGAGCGCGCGGACACGCGCGGCCTTTATCATGGCGAGCACCGGCTTGACATATATGCGCGTGGGCTCTATCAGCGTCTCGCCGAGGGTCCGCCCTAACTCCTGATAGACTTTGTCCAGCGCGCCGTGCTCGATGTCGAACACGCGGCGCACCAGCGAAAATCCGTTCGAGTGGACGCCGCTCGAGGGTATGGCTATCACGACGTCGCCCGGCTCCATGGAGGAGTTGTCGAGGATTTTCGGCCTGTCTACCATACCCACGGCAAAACCGGCGAGGTCGTACTCGTTTTCGGCGTAAAAGCCCGGCATCTCGGCGGTCTCGCCGCCTATCAGCGCCGCGCCGGACTGGACGCAGCCCTCGGCCACGCCGGAGACGATATCGGCGATGCGCTCCGGGACGTTCCTGCCGCAGGCGATGTAGTCGAGGAAAAAGAGCGGCTGCGCCCCGCAGCAGATGACGTCGTTCACACACATTGCGACGCAGTCTATGCCCACGGTGTCGTGCCTGTCCATGAGGAAGGCTATTTTCAGCTTTGTGCCCACGCCGTCGGTCCCCGAGACGAGCACCGGCTCGGCCATTCCTGTCAGGTCCGGCCTGAAAAGCCCGCCGAAGCCGCCGAGCCCGCCCAGGACCCCTGGGGTTTCGGTGCGCTGCACGTGCTTTTTCATGAGCTCCACGGCCCTGTACCCGGCGGTTATGTCCACGCCGGCGGCGCGATAGCTCTCGCTCTCGCTTTTCACTTACGCATCCTCCTTCCCGCGCTCGCTGAGCTTCTGTTCAAAGCGGCTCTTTGCGGCGCGTTTGGGTATCTCGCAGGGGTATTCTCCGGTGAAGCAGGCCGCGCAGAAGTTGAGATGGCTGTTGTCGGCCAGCTTGTGTACGTTGTCCGTGCTGAGGTAGCCTATGGAGTCTACGCCGATTATCTCGCGTATCTCCTCTATCGAGTGCTGCGCGGCGATGAGGTTGTCGCGCGAGTCGATATCCGTGCCGAAATAACATGGATAGAGGAACGGCGGTGCGGAGAGGCGCACATGCACCTCAGTCGCCCCGGCCTCGCGCAGGAGCTCGACTATGTGCGCGATCGTCGTGCCGCGCACGATGCTGTCGTCCACGAGTATGACGCGCTTGCCGCGCACCGTGGAGGCTATGGCGTTGAGCTTTATCCGCACGGCGTTCTCCCGGCGGGTCTGCCCCGGCTGGATGAAGGTGCGGCCGATATACTTGTTCTTCACAAATCCCACGCCGTAGGGTATGCCGCTCTGCCGCGCGTAGCCGAGCGCGGCGTCGAGGCCGGAATCCGGCACGCCTATCACCACGTCCGCCTGCACGGGGTGCTCCAGCGCGAGGAACGCGCCCGCGCGCTGCCGCGCGGTGTGCACGCAGCTTCCGTCGATAACGGAGTCCGGCCGGGCGAAGTAGATGAACTCAAACACGCACTCCGCGCTCGGCCCGCCGCAGTGGCTGCGGTCGCTCTCCACGCCCTCGCGCGTGATTGTCACGATCTCGCCCGGCTCCACGTCGCGCAGGAACTTTGCGCCTATCGCGTCGAGCGCGCAGCTCTCGCTGGCTATGGCCCAGCCGTCGGGCAGCTCGCCTATGCACAGCGGGCGGAAGCCGAACGGGTCGCGCGCGGCTATCAGCTTGCGCGGGGACATTATCGCAAGGGAGTACGCGCCCTTCAGGCAGTCCATCGCGGCGCTCACGGCGGCCTGTATCGAGCCGGTGCGCAGCCTCTCGCGGGTTATGACGTAGCTTATCACCTCGCTGTCCGAGGTGCTGGAGAATATTGCCCCGTTGAGCTCGAGCTGCATGCGCAGTTCGCTCGCATTTGTCAGATTCCCGTTGTGGGCCAGGGCCAGCCCGCCCTTTATGTGCCGTATGACGATCGGCTGGGCGTTTTCGCGCGTGCGCCCTCCGGTGGTGCCGTAGCGGCAGTGGCCTATAGCCATCTGCCCCTGCGGCAGAGAGCGCATCACGTCCTCGGTGAACACCTCGTTGACGAGCCCGACGTCCTTATAGCCGGTTATCACGCCGTCGTCGTTTATGGCTATGCCGCAGCTCTCCTGCCCGCGGTGCTGCAGCGCGTAGAGCGCACGGTAGGTCATCGGCACCACGTCGGCGCCCGAGCGGGTCAGCACGCCGAAAACGCCGCACTCCTCGTGCAGCTTGTCGAAGAAATCTCTTTCCATTTTACCTCACTCGCCGATTATTCGGCGCATTACCTCCTGGTACGCGTCCTCAACTCCGCCGAGGTCGCGGCGGAAGCGGTCCTTGTCGAGCTTCTCGTGCGTCTCAACGTCCCAGAAGCGGCAGGTGTCCGGGCTTATCTCGTCCGCGAGGACGATGGTGCCGTCCGCCAGGCGGCCGAACTCGAGCTTGAAGTCCACGAGCTCTATGCCGTGCTGCAGCAGGAAGGCCTTCAGCACCTCGTTCACCTTGAAGGCGTAAGCCTTGATGGTGTCTATCTCCTCCCGGGTGGCCAGCTTGAGGGCCAGGGCGTGATAGCTGTTCATCAGCGGGTCGCCGAGTTCGTCGTTCTTGTAGGAAAACTCTATCGTGGGCTCGTCAAAGACAATGCCCTCCTCAACGCCGTAGCGCTTGGCGAAGCTGCCGGCGGAGATGTTGCGGATTATGACCTCGAGGGGGACTATGCTCACGCGCTTTACGAGCGTGTCGCGGTCGCTGAGCTCCTCCACAAAGTGGGTGGGGACGCCGTTTTCCTCCATCAGGCGCATCAGGCGGTTGGTCAGGCGGTTGTTTATAACGCCCTTGCCCATTATCGTCCCGCGCTTTTCACCGTTGAAGGCTGTGGCGTCGTCCTTATAGGACACTATGCAGAGCGCCGGGTCGTCGGTGGCATAGACCTTCTTGGCCTTGCCCTCGTACATCTGTTCGCGCTTTTCCATTTTCTCAGTCATCCTCCCTGTTCATCCTCTCGCGGAGCGCCCTGTCCTTTTCGAGCACCTCGCGGGTCATTTCCCTGCGCATTTCGTCCAGCTTCGCGGCGATCTCCCCGTCCTCGACGGAGAGTATCTGGGCGGCGAGCAGCGCGGCGTTCTTCGCGCCGTTTATCGCCACGGTGGCCACCGGGATTCCGGAGGGCATCTGCACCGTGCTCAACAGGGCGTCCAGCCCGTCGAGCGTGCTGCTTTTCACGGGGATCCCGATGACCGGCAGCGTGGTCTCCGCCGCCAGCGCCCCGGCCAGGTGCGCGGCCTTTCCCGCCGCGGCGATGATGGCTCCGAAGCCCGCCCCGCGGGCCGTGCGCGCGAGTTTGCGCGCCTCCTCGGGCGTGCGGTGGGCGCTGAGTATCCTCGCCTCAACAGGTATCCCGAGCTCCCTCAGCGTGTCGATTGCGGCGCTCACGACGTCAAAATCGCTGTCGCTGCCCATGATGACGGCCACTTTCTTTGCCATGCTCTCTCCTCCTGAAAAATACGTCAAGGCCACGGCGCAGCCGTGACCTTGCAGTTATAGTATTATTTTCTGTCCTGCAAAAGGGCGCACTTGTCCCCCAGCGGATAAAATCGAAGCCGGGCCAAGCAAACCACCCTCTCGGACAGGATGGGACAATTCTACCGTTTTTACGCGGCGAAAACAACAGCTTTTCGCGCCGCGTGCAAATTTTCATATATTTGCACAGCTTCGCGGCGCTTTTTCCGTCGATTTATGCCGCTTTTTACGGCGCCGTGCTTAATAGCGGTACAGCTTCTCGCCGCAGCAGTGGCAATAATTGCACTTATGGGCATAGAAAATCTGCTTATGGCACACCGGGCAGCGCACGAATATTGCCCAGAGCGCCACTGCAACCAGCATCGCAGCGGCCCCGGCGAGCGCAATCCAATATACGTTTGCGAGCAGGCCGAGCAGGAGCACCACTCCCCCGCCGCATCCGACACCGATCACCACCGAATTCCAGCTTAGAAAGTCCATCCAGAACTCCCCCCTTTTATCAAGCATATACGATCCCGGCGGCGTTTTCAATTGCGCCAATCCACAAATACAGCTATCTAAAACTGTTGAAAACAGCAATTTTTTCCTCTATGCGCGTTACAGCGCCGCGAGCACCTCCGCGACGTTGTCGCAGCGGTTTTCCACGAGCGGGAGGAGCTCCGGGCTTGCGGTTGACATAATATAAGGGTGTCCCGCCGCGCGGAGCATGGGCAGGTCGTTGTAGTTGTCGCCAAAGGCCATGACCTCGCCGAGGCCGACGCCCAGCGCGGCGCAGAGCCGCCGCAGCCCGAGGCCCTTGTCCGCCAGCGTGAAATCCAGCCAGCCGTCGCCCGCGATTGCCGCGTTGAACACCTCGCCGAAGTGCGGCGTGAGGACGGGTATCAGCGTCTCCGCCGCGCCGGGGCGGTAGGCGGACACCTTCACGACCGCCTCGGGCACGTCCTCCGGCCGCTTTAGCAGCACCACGTTGTTTTTCACGCGGTCGCGCATGAGCGTGACGATCTCCTCCCCCTTCGGGCAGAGGTAGCTCGTGTTCGTGCCGGACATGAAGAGCTCGCAGTCCGGCGTTGCCACAATTTTCCTTGCGAGCGCCATGGCCTCGCCGTGCTCCATCACGACTTTTGACAGTACGGGCCCCGGCTCCCCCGGGGCGAAAACCACGGCCCCGTTTTCGCAGATGTAATATAGCTCCCCCGCCACACGCTCGAACAGCCGCCGCAGGCTGCGGTACTGCCTGCCGCTGGCCGGGACAAAAAGGATCCCACGCTCCCTCAGGCGGGCGATCTGCTCGAAAACGGCGTCCGGTATCCGCCCCTCGGTGGTATGTATAAGCGTGCCGTCTATGTCGCTGACGACAAGGCGTATCATGTGCAACTCCCCTTTCGGCGGCTATTTTACCAGATCACGTGCGAATTTGTATATACTCGGCTTCAAATTAGCTCATATGGCTTGACATTGCACTCAAAATAAAGTATATTGAAAATGCGAGGTACGCCGTGTCCCGCGCGGCGCTTCGCCGTAACTTTTCTCTTTTTCCCAATAGCGGAAGACCGCCCGAACCTCACGGGCGGTCTTTCCTTTAGCGTAAATTCACAATTATTTTGTTTGACCGGATGTACACTTTCCTATAAAATAGTATACATAAATACACTCTTTGACTTGGAGGGATGCCATTGACCGCTAAAAAAGCACTGCGCGAAAAGCTAAGCGAGGCCGTCGCATCAACGCTGCCCATCATCCTGATAGTGGCCGTGATGTGCCTCAGCTTTATCCCTGTGTCCACCGACCTGATGCTGTCATTTGTGCTCGGCTCAATCATGCTGATAGCAGGAATGGGGCTGTTCACCCTCGGCTCGGACGCTTCGATGACGCCGATAGGCAACTACATCGGCGCAAAAATGACCAAGTCCCGCAATCTTGCGCTCATCCTCGTGCTGAGCTTCATCCTCGGCATAGCCATAACCGTGGCCGAGCCGGACCTTACCGTCCTTGCGGACAACGTCCCGCACATCGACACCACCGTGCTCATAATAACCGTCTCGGTGGGCGTCGGCCTTTTTCTTGTGGTCAGCATGCTGCGCATACTGCTCGGCATCCAGCTGAGGTGGTTGCTGATCGGTTTTTATGCCATTGTTTTCCTGTTGGCGGCCTTTGCCGACCCGAATTACCTCAGCGTCGCCTTCGATTCCGGCGGCGTCACCACCGGGCCGATGACGGTCCCGTTCATAATGGCCCTCGGCGTCGGCGTCGCCTCGATACGAAGCGACGAAAACGCGGAGGCAGACAGCTTCGGCCTTGTGGCGCTGTGCTCAATCGGGCCGATCCTCGCCGTGATGCTGCTCAGCTTCTTCTATCAGGGCAGCGGCGGGGAAATGGCTGCGACGGCGGTTTCGGAATACGGCGACACTGTCGCGCTCGGGCACGGGTACGTTGCGGCCATCCCGCACTACATGGGCGAGGTGGCGCTCGCGCTCGCGCCCATAGCCGTGATATTCCTGATTTTCCAGGCCGTGTCGCTCAAGCTGCGGCGCATCCCGTTCATCAAAATCGTAATCGGGCTGATTTACACCTATCTCGGCCTTGTGCTCTTCCTCACCGGCGTGAACGTTGGCTTCTCGAGCCTCGGCGTTGTGCTCGGACGGGCCCTCGGCACGGAGGGCTGGACACAATACCTTCTCGTACCACTGTCTATGCTCATGGGCTGGTACATAATATCCGCGGAGCCCGCGGTGCACGTCCTCAACCGACAGGTCGAGGAGATAAGTGCCGGCGCGATTTCCGCGCGCGCGATGGGGCTCAGCCTGTCTATAGCCATTGCACTGGCCAACGGCCTCGCCATGGTGCGCGTGCTCACGGGGATCTCGATACTCTATTTCCTTGTGCCCGGCTATATAATAGCTCTCGCGCTCAGCTTTTTTGTCCCGCCGGTGTTCACGGCAATAGCCTTCGACTCCGGCGGCGTGGCCTCCGGCCCGATGACGGCCACCTTCATGCTGCCCTTCGCCATGGGCGCCGCGGAGGCCGCCGGGACAAGCATACTCACCGACGCCTTCGGCCTTGTCGCCCTTGTCGCAATGATGCCGCTCATCACCGTCCAGGTCATGGGCGCAATATACGTCATCAAGACCCGCGGCGTCCAGAGCACCGGCATAGAAGAGCTCTACAGCGACGAGGACATCATCGAGCTCTGGGGGGACGGCGCATGATACTCAACTTTGTTATGACGATACTCGACCGCCCACGCGCAGAGGAGATGATACAGCTCTGCCGCGAGCACGACGCCGCGCTGACGCTCACCATGCTCGGGCGCGGCACCGCCACCAACGAGCAGCTCGACCTCTACGGCCTTGAGTCCGCCGAAAAGGCAATCGTCTGCACCTTCGCCGGCGAGGAACAGACAGCGAAGCTGCTCAAGGCCGCCAAGCGGCGGCTCTTCATCGACATTCCCGGAAACGGGATAATGCTTGCAATACCGCTCAAGAGCGTGGGAGGAGGAAAGACTTTGGCGTTTCTCACAGGCGGGACCGCGGCGGACACGTCCGCCGCGCCCGGCAATTTTGAACACGAGCTCATAACCGTGATAGCCAACGAGGGCCACACGGACGCGGTGATGGACGCCGCGCGCTCCGCCGGCGCCGCCGGCGGCACGGTGATGCACGCAAAGGGCACCGGAGCCCAGCGTGCGGAGAAGTTCCTCGGCGTGTCCCTCGCCGACGAGAAGGAGCTCATCATAATCGTTTCGAGGTCGTCGGAGAAGGCGGGCATAATGCGCGCGATAAACTCCGCCGCCGGCCCGGGGACAAGGGCTGGCGCGGTCTGCTTCTCGCTGCCGATAACGGCCGTCGCAGGCTTGCGAATGCTTGAGGACGATTAATCAACACTTGCAATTCCCTCCCCCTTCCTGTATCATGGAAGCGGGGAGGGATTTTTATGTATGACAGCTGGCATTACGAATACTATTTATGGTACCTGCTCGGCAGCCTCGGTACAGCTGCGCTCTATGTCGGCGCCATAATCGGCGTGCTCACCGTCGCCGCAACCTGGATGGTGTACTCCAAGGCCGGGGAGCACGGCTGGGCCGCGCTGGTCCCGTTTTACGCGCAGTACGTGCTCTATAAGATCACATGGGGCAACGGCTGGCTGTTCCTGCTCCTGCTCGTGCCGTTTGTGAACGTCGTGGTGGGCATCATAACGCTCGTGAAGCTCTCGAAGTCCTTCGGGCACGGCGGCGGCTTCGCCTGCGGGCTGATTTTCCTGAACACGATATTCATGCTGATCCTCGGCTTCGGCTCCAGCAGGTACGTCGGCCCCGGCGGCGTCAACGCCGGCTGGCGCGAGGATTTCCGGGACGACTATTACGCCGGCGGGCAGCGGCGCTATGACCGCGGCACGGACTACGACGGCAGCTCGAGCTACGCGAGCTCGGAGCGCGCGGCGGACGAGGCGGACTACGGCAACCACAGCAGCGCCGACTACGACTACGGCGGCTACCGCCGCACGGATTCCACGCGCTGCCCGGACTGCGGCGCAGCGATCTCCGGCTCGGGCAAATACTGCCCGTACTGCGGCGCAAAGCTCAGATAAAAGCGCACCCCCGGGGGGAGTCCCCCGGGGGTTTTGCCTGCGCTTATTTTGCCAGCTTTTCAAACACGGAGAGGACGTATTCCGCGATTTCGCAGTCCTGCTCCTCGGTGCCTCCGCCAACGCCTATTCCGCCGGCTATTTTGCCGTCCGCAAACAGCGGGTAGCCGCCCGCCACGAGCGTTATCCTCGGGTCGTTGGCCTGTATGGCCATGAGCGGGGCCCCCTCCACCGCGGCGGCGCACAGTCTGTCGCAGAGTTCATCGGTCAAAATCATGTTGTAAAGCCTCCTGCTTCAGGATTGACGGGGCTTTCCCCGCCGGTTCAAGTATAGCAGGGGCTTTTTCTCTGCCGCTTGCCCGTTTCTGCAAAAAACTGCTCATTTCTCCAGCCTGCGGCGGAGGGACAGCACATCCTCCTTCGGGGCGGCGCCGAACATCCTGCGGTAGTCCCTGATAAACTGCGAGAGGCTTTCATACCCCACCTCGGCCGAGGCCTCCGTCACATTCCGGCCCTCGTCGAGCATGAGCCGCCTGGCCTCGGTGAGCCGAAGGCGCTTCTGGCACTGCATCGGGCCCATGCCGACCGCGCTCTTGAACTTCTGATAGAATTGGGAAACGCTCATGTTTTTGCTCTCCGCCAGCTCCTCAACGGTGAACTGCCGGCGGAAGTTTTCCTTTATCCAGCTGTTCGCGTCATATATTTTGTCCGCCCTGCCGGCGTTCGCGCTCAGCCGCAGCAGCTGCCCGCCGCAGGAGCCGCGCAGCAGGTAGTATATCACCTCTCTCAGGATGTTCCGCCGGAGGAACTCGGAGCCCGCCGCGCCGAGCGCTGTGTCCAGCAGCCGCGCGGCAGAGCGCACGGCCTCGCGGTCAGCTTCAGCCATGGCCTCCTCGCCGATTCCTCCGTCGAGGACCCTGCCGGTCAGGCCATTGTCCAGCTCTATCGCCACGGCTATAACGTCTCCCGCCGTGAACTCGACGGAGACGGCCAGGAAATCCCCCATCTCCGAGGGGCCAGCACTGTGCCGTGCAGCGGCGTGTCAATCCGCGAGAGGGAATACTGCCCCTCAATATAGTCCACGATACCCGACGGCGTATACAGCCGGAGCGTCCCCGCCGCCACAATGTATAGGTACGGGTTCTCCGCGCGCGGCATCTCTATCCTCCCGCCTGTGAAGCGGTAGGCCGTGATTCCCGGCGCGGCTTCCCGGCGCCCTCGCCCGGGGGAGTGAGGCTGCGCACCGTATTTTTCAGCTTTTGAAGGTCGTCCATTTCAAATCACCGCGGCTTTTTGTACTTTTTTTACATTATAGTCCCGAGGTCGGACTTTTTCCAGCGCCCGCATGAAAAAAGCCGCCCGCTCGGCGGACGGCCTCGTTAAATCATTTATCTTCTCGTTTTGCGCACCCGGTGATAGAAATTAACATACCCGATGAATGCCATGGCCGTAACGGCAAGGCAGACGCCGATAAGTGAATTCGACATGCGGCGGGACATGCCCGGGAAGACGAGCAGGGAAAGCATGACGGCGTAAGTCACGGCGGTGCAGACCTTGCCGTACCACTGCGCGCCGTCCATCCTGTAGCCCCGGCGGAGCATCACCGCGCCCATTATGAGCATGTACCCCTCCTTCGCGAGGTAGAGCACGAACACTGCGCCCATCAGCGGGAAGCGGAGCACAAGGCTCAGCGCGATCGAGGCGAGCGTCAGCTTGTCCGCCACGGGGTCTATCAGCTTGCCCCATTCGGTTATCTGATTGAAATGCCTGGCAATAAAGCCGTCCAGCGCGTCCGTCAGCCCGGAGACCGCTATCACAAGCGCCGCCTTGAGATAATCCTCGTCCGTGCGGGCGTTGAAATAGGTGTACAGGTAAACCGGGATGAGTATCAGGCGGAAATAGCTCAAAATGTTCGGCACGGAAAAATATTCTTTCAGCTTATCCCTTTTCACGGTTTCACATCCACAGCAGGTATGTAACTATTGTATGAGTTTAGTGCCTAAAAATCAAGGCTTTATCAATTCTTCGACGGCAATATACAGCTCCGCCCGCGGACATAAGGCTCCGCGGGCGGAATTTTTACTCAGCCTTTTCCTTGTCCTTTCAATTTCCTTACTTTTACTTTCCGAGCGGCCTGGTCAGGCTCTTAATGGCAATGTTGCCGTAGCGCTTAGCGATATGCGGGGCGAGGCTCGGGACAAGGTTATCGTAGTCCAGGCCCTCGACATCGCGCACGCGCTCGAGGTGGATGGCGTCGAAGCGGCACTTGGTGGTGCAGATGCCGCAGCCGACGCACATGTACTCGTCGAGCACAACGGCGCCGCAGCCGAGGCAGCGCTCGGTCTCCTTCTTCATCTGCTCCTCGGTGAAGGTGCCGCGCAGGTCGCGGAAGGTCTTTATGGCCTCGGCGGCGCCGCCGTCCTCCGACTTCTGGCGCGGGGTGAGGTTCAGGTTGTGGATGGGCACGTTGACCGCTTCCTTGTCGATGGAGAGGTACTCCTTGACCGAGCGGCCAAGCACAAGGCTCTGCCCCTCGTGCACGAAGCGGTGGATGGAGATGCTGGCCTCCTTGCCCGCGGCAATCGCGTCTATCGCAAAGCGCGCGCCGGTGACGACGTCGCCGCCCGCGAAGATGTCGCCCTCGTCGGTCTGCAGGGTGACGGGGTCCACCTCGACCGTGCCGTTCTTCCTGCGGCGCACGGCGGTTCCCTTCAGCATGTCGCCGAGGTCGACACGCTGGCCGAGCGCGGAGATGACGCAGTCCGCGGCCAGCTCCTCGGTTTCGCCCGTGGGGACGCTGCTCCGGCGGCCGCTCGCGTCGCTCCCGCCGAGCTCCATGAGCTGCAGCCTGATGCCGGCAACGGCCCCTTCGCCGGTTATTTCGGCGGGAGAGGCGAGGTATTTGAACTTCACGCCCTCGGCCTCCGCCTCGGCTATCTCCTCGTCGGAGGCGGGCATCTCGGCCCTCGTGCGGCGGTAAACCACCGTCACTTCCTCCGCGCCCAGGCGCAGAGCGGCCCGCGCAACGTCCATAGCCGTGTTGCCGCCGCCTATTACCGCCACTCGCCTGCCCACCTCGGGCCTGTTTTCGCCGTTGACGGCCTCAAGGAAGCTGATGCCGTCCCACACTCCGGCCTTGTCCTCGCCGGGCACGCCGAGCCTGACGCTCTTCCACGCACCCGCGGCCAGGTAGAAGGCCTCGTAGCCCTCGTTGCGAAGCTGCTGTATCGTGACGTCCTTCCCAACCTCGACGCCGCACCTGAACTCCACTCCGAGCTGCCTGAGCACGTCTATTTCGGCCTCGACAACGTCCTTCTCGAGCCGGAAGGTGGGGATAACGCGCGTGAGCATGCCGCCGACCCTGTCGCCCTTTTCGAACACGGTCACCGGGTAACCCTTTACCGCGAGGTAGTACGCGCAGCTAAGGCCGCTCGGCCCGCCGCCTATCACGGCGATCTTGTTTGTAAACGGCTTGCCTGTCTGGTTGAGCATCTTGGGGACATAGCGCGTCTCGGCGGAGAGCTCCTTGTCGGCGATGAACTTCTTGATGTCGTCGATGGCTATCGGCTGGTCGATATCGCCGCGGGTGCAGGCATCCTCACACTTGCGGTTGCAGATGCGCCCGCAGACCGCCGGGAAGGGGTTCTCCTGCTTTATGAGTTCGAGCGCCTCGAGATAGCGGCCCTGGCTGGCAAGCTTTATGTAGCCCTGAACGGGGATGTGCGCGGGACACTCCATTTTGCACGGCGCGGTGCCGCTGTCCACAACGTCCCTGCGGTTGGTGCGGTAGTCCACATTGTAATGCTTTTTGGTCCAGGGCTGGTCGAACGGCTTGCGCACCTCCGGCTCCGGGTTGCCGCAGAGCTTCGCGCCCAGCTTGAGCGCGCCCATCTGGCAGTTTTCAACGCACTGGCCGCAGGCCACGCACTTGTCCTTGTCCACGCGTGCGACGTAGTTCGTGCGCAGCAGGTCCGGGTCGTTGAAGTACTCGCCGAGCCGGAGCGCAAGGCAGGAGCAGCCGCAGCAGTTGCAGATAGCAGTGGGCCCGTCGTAGCCCTCCGCCTCGTTTATCTCGTGCACGAGGCCGTTGTCCTCCGCCCGCTTGAGTATCTCCTTCGCCTCTTCCTTGCTGACAAGGCGGTGGCTGCCCTGCTTGGAGAAGAACCGGGCGTTGTCGTTTATGTACATGCACATGTCTTCCTCAAGGTGGCCGCAGCCCTCGCCCATTATCCGGCGCGTGCGGCGGCAGGAACATGGCCCTACGGAAATTGCCCAGGCGTTGTCAATGATCCGCTCCACCTCGTCATAGGGCGCCGCGTGGGTGTCGTTTTTAATCGCGCTGCCCACGGGCATGACGCGCATCGGCCCCATGCCGACCGGGAAATTCGGCACGAGGATCGGCGTGCGGTAGCGGGTGTAGCGCTCGAAGCACTCGGCGATAACCGGGTATTTCTCCACCTGCTCTTTTACGGACAGCATGCCCTCCATGATGCCCGGCACCCAGATGGGATAGTAGTACGTCTCCACGTCGCCGTCATAGATGCAGCGCACTATGCCGCAGTCGGCGAGCTTGTTCACCTGCTCCTGCGCGTAGTCCACGCTCACCTTCGCCTTTTTGGCAATCTCCTCGATGTGCCGCGGCGAGCGCACCTTGACGTGCATTCCGACGTCCGCCATTTCGTCCGTCACTACCGGGTCGAGTATCATGTACTCCGGGTCGGAGGGCGTCACGCCCATGTAGGTGCCGCACTCAATGCTTATCTTTGTGGCCAGCATGAGTATCTTTTTGCGAAAAGCCATAATCTCCCCTCGCTTTGTGTAAGATAATGTCCCGTTCCCAACGAGCGAGTCCGGTTATATACATTATACATCACTTGTGTTAATTATTCAATTAACACCTTTTTAGAGAAATGCTTGTGCAAACTGTGTAAATTGCCATTGCCCGTGCTTGCAAATGCCGCTCCCCGGTGATATTATGAAGAAAAAAACGGAGGCGGACATGCACGAAATAGGCGTAGTCAGGCAGGTCATCGCAACGGTCGACGCCTTTGCG
>MHCFR04200__coassemble_958_pt1 | contig 14664 bp, 15 predicted proteins | sample MHCFR04200__metabat2_high_PE_065 | metagenome-assembled genome bin MHCFR04200
CAGTCGCCCCGGCCGTGTCGGAACGGCTCAGGGACAGTGAAAGCGTCGTTTTGCTCGACGTCGGCGGCGGAGCTTACGGCTCGCACATGATCGGTCAGTTTTCCTGCTTCCTCGGTGGGGAGGACACGCTTGTGCTCTATCTCGTAAACCCATACCGGCCCTGGTCGGGCACGCGCGGAGACATCGAGGAGACGATGCGGCGGGTGCTTGGCGCGGCGCGGCTGGGCGGCTGCGCCATGGCTGTGGTGGCAAACCCTAATTTCGGCCGTGATACGAGCTGCGATGACATCATCGGCGGGCTCGCTGCGCTGGAGAGGCTGCTGCCTGAAACTCCGGCGTCGTTTGTTTGCGCTGTGGAAGGCCTTGCTGGGGCCGTAGGGGAGAGGACGGCGCTCCCAGTGCTGCCCATAAGGCTTTATACGCTGCCCGAGTGGATGGCTGGTTCGGGCGCGGACTTGAGAGATAAGGAGTGAAACAGATGGCAAAAGGCAAGGTGGAAATCTACGTTGAAGCGTGCAAAAGCTGCCGCTACTGCATCATGACCTGCCCCAAGAAGGTCCTTGGAACTACTGACGCCGTTAATTCCAAGGGCTATCAATACGCCGTGCCGCTGCACCCCGAGGACTGCATCGGCTGCGCCATGTGCGCCCAGATCTGTCCAGACGCAGCGATAACGGTTTACAGGGAGGCAAAGTGACATGGCTGAGAAGATTTTCATGAAGGGCAGCGAGGCCATAGCGGAGGCTGCGATAAGGGCAGGCTGCCGTTTCTTTGCCGGCTACCCGATAACCCCGCAGAACGAGGTGCCGGAGTATTTCGCGCGCCGCATGCCGCAGGTTGGCGGCACGTTTATCCAGGGCGAGAGCGAGGTCGCCTCGTCCAATATGGCCTTCGGCGCCGCCGCCGCGGGCGTAAGGTCCATGACCTCCTCCTCAAGCTGCGGAATCTCGCTCAAGAGCGAGGCCATTTCCTGGATGGCAGGCGCGAGGCTGCCCGTGGTTATAGCCAACTTCCAGCGCGGCGGCCCCGGAATCGGCACAATTCAGCCGGCGCAGCAGGACTATTTCCAGGCCACCAAGGCCAGTGGAAACGGCGGATTCGAGATGCTCGTCCTCTCTCCGTCCACCCTGCAGGAGGCCGTTGACATGACAAGCGAGGCTTTTGAGCTCGCCGACAAGTACTCCAATCCCGTGCTGCTGCTGCTCGACGGCTTCACCGGTACGATGATGGAGCCGGTTGTCCTGCCGGAGCCGCTTAGCGACGAGCAGATCAAGGCGATACGCGCAACCAAAACCTGGGCTGCCACCGGCAAGCACGGCGGGGAGCAGCACAAGGTGATGTGCGGGCCGGGCCTTGACACCCGCGTCAGCCAGCAGCAGATGAACCGCGCAGCGGCCGAAATGTACGCCAAGTGGCGCGAAGAGGAGTGCGACTGCGAGCTTTACCTTGTGGAGGACGCCGAAATCATAGTCACCGCCTATGGCATCTCCGGCCGCATCGCAAAAAGCGCCGTGAACATACTCAGGGGCGAGGGGATAAGGGCCGGACTCATACGCCCGAGGCGCGTGCACCCCTTCCCGGTCAAGACCTATGAGGGGCTCGATTTCGCTTCGCTCCGCGGCATAGTCTCCGCGGAAATGAGCATACCCGCCCAGTTCGCCGTAGATGTCGAGAACGTTGTCCACGGCCGGACGAAGATAGTCACCGCACTCTCTTCCGGCGGCGACATACTCGACCGCGAGCAGATCCTGGACGCGGCGCGCGGCCTTATGAAGGACTGAGGAGGAATAGAAATGATGGAAAAAGTGTATTCCCGCCCCTCAGGAATATTTGACGGGGCCGTTACAGGCTTTTGCCCCGGCTGCCTGCACTCGAGCGCTTCCAAGATCGTCTGCGAAGTGCTCGACGAACTCGGCATGGTCGACAACTCCTGCTATGTGCAGGGCGTCGGCTGCGGCGGCCTGGTTGTAACCTATTTTGATATCGACACCGTAGCCGCGCCACACGGCAGGGCGTGCGCCGTTGCCAGCTCATTTAAACGCTGCAGTCCGGAAACGCTCGTGTTCACCTATCAGGGCGACGGCGATCTTGCCGCCATAGGCCTGGCAGAGACCATGTCCGCGGCCAACCGCGGCGAAAACTTCACTGTTATCTTTATCAACAACGGCATTTACGGCATGACCGGCGGGCAGCTTGCGCCCACCACGCTGCTCGGCACCAAGACGACCACGACGCCCTATGGCAGGAACATCAAGGAGCACGGAGCCCCGCTGCACATGTGTGAGATACTCAGCCAGCTCGAGGCCCCCGCTTATATCGCGCGCGTCACCTGCGCGGACGTGCCCAACGTGCGCAAGGCGCGCGAGGCCGTCAAAAAGGCTTTCCAGTACCAGCTGGACGGCAAGGGCTTCAGCTTTGTCGAGTTCGTCTCCAACTGTCCGACAAACTGGGGCATGAGCCCGGAGGAGTCGCTGGATTATATCCACAACACTGTTCTGAAGGAATTCCCACTCGGCGAATTCCGCGCGAAGTGAGGAGGGCGGCATGGAAAAGAGCATAATAATCGCCGGCTTCGGTGGCCAGGGCGTCATGGTCGCAGGGCAGCTTCTCAGCTACACCGCCTGTGAGACGACCGACAAGTACGTCACTTTCTTCCCCTCGTACGGCGCGGAGATGCGCGGCGGCACGGCAAACTGCTATGTGGTCATCTCTGACGAGCCCATCGGCGCCCCGAAGGTGAACAAGGCCGACTACCTCGTCGTCCTCAACGACCCGTCGCTGCAGCGCTTTAAGAACTCCGTTGTCCCCGGCGGCACAATATTCGTAAACAGTTCCGTCGTGACGCACGATGTGGGCCGCGACGATGTCCACGTGGTCAAAGTGGACGCGGGCAGTATCGCCTATGAGCTCGGCAACCCGAGGGTGCTGAACCTCGTAATAGTCGGCGCGATAATCGGATATACTGATCTCCTCCCGGCTAAAAACGTCCTTGAGACGGCGTTCAAGAAGCTTGGCGCAAAGCGCCCTGAAATGAACCCGCTGAACGAAGCCGCGTTCAATCGCGGCCTTGAGATCGGCAAGGCCGCGCTCGCGGAGAAGAAGTAAATGATATTTTAATAGGGCGGCGAGCCACACTCGCCGCCCTATTTTACGTAAAAAAACGGACCCTACAGGGTCCGTTTTCCGCTTTATTCCTTATAAATCGACAGGTATAAGCAGCAAAGAAGAGTCCTTCCCACTCTGGGCGATAAGGTACTCGCCGGCGCTCGTGGAGATTGCGAGTTGTGGAGTATCCATAAAATAGGCGGTTATGGACAGGCATTCGCCTGCGCCGAGCTCGGCATAGAAGCCCAGCTCCTCGCCGCGGACATATTCGCCCTCCTCGTCCATTTCCACACGGGAAAGCGTGACGTTCTCAAGATCGGCGGACGAGAGGATATACCAGGTGTCCGCGCCGCTGTCGAGCTCAAGGCTGTCCAACTCCTCAAATCCGTGATTCTCAAAGCTTACGGACAGGGTGCCCGCGTGGCCATTGTCCGGGAACCAGCGCTCGTCTATCAGGCCGGTAAGTTCGTCGTAGTCGAGCTCGAATTCCACCTGCCCCTCGTTGAAGGTGCCTATCTGATAGACATTTGCAAAGACGGTGAGGCCGTCCTCGCCGAGATACCACTGGTCTCCGTCAAGGCCGGTGTCGGCAAAGGACTCCACGTCAAAGTAGCGGCTGTTGTCACCGGCTTCGTCAAGTATTTCGGTGCGCACGGCGGCTTTCAGGGCGTTTAAGTCGTCCGTCAGGTCAGCGGCGGTGAGCCGCTCGCCGGTCTGTACATCAAAGCACGCGCCATGCTCGCTGTAGGCCTCCTGTATGCCGCCGGTGAAGTCTATTACCGAGTATTTTACACTCAGAAGCTCCGCATCGGCGCGCACGGCCTCAGCGCTGTTGTAGATAAAGTATCCGCCCCAAAGGAGCTTGCCGTCCTCGCTCAAAAGGTCGTAATCGTCCTTTGCGAGGTCGAGGTACTCCTGCTTCTTCTCAGAGCTGACTTCCAGCAGTGGGGAAAGGGCCTCCTCAATGCGCGCGGCCGCCTCGTCGTTGCCTGGGATGCTTACATCGGGCACCACGGACTGGGCAGTGAGCATAATGATGCCTTCCGAATCGAGCAGCTCGCTCTCGTAGGAGAAGGAGATGATGGCCGGGGCCTCGTTCTCCTCGGCGATGGGCTCGGTGCTCGGGCTCAAGGACGGCGCCGCCTCGGGCGTCGGGGTTGGGGATGGCGTGGACGTTTCCGCCGGCACATCGCCGCCGCAGGCGGCGAGAGACAGCAGCATAAAGACGGAAAGAAGCAGCGGGATGATACGCTTTTTCATAATATACCTCCATAGCAGCAGCGGCAGATTCAGTATAGCACCAACGGCTTGTCGCTTTCCGCCGCCTGAAGTTATGACTTGCCCCGCGGCGCTTTTGTTCCCTGCGTCTGGCTTATTTGTCCTCTATGGAGAAGTGCAGGACGTCGGGCCGGGCGTAGTGCCCAACGCAGTCGAGCTCCATTTTAGCAGCGGGCACGCGGGTCATGTCGAGGTCGGCAAGGATGATGGCTTCACGATCCCATACCGGCTCGGTGACGTAATGGCCGAAGGGATCTATTACGCAGCTGCCGCCGCGGCAGACGATTTCCGGCAGCCGTGCTATCTCGTCGCGGCAGTTTAGCGACTCAGGATACATGTCGCGGGTAAAGAACAGGTCTGCGTTTATGAAATAGCAGCGGCCCTCCAGCGCGATGTGCTGCGCCGTTGCCTGCCACTCCGGGTTGTCGTTTGTGTTGGCAGAGATATACAGGGAAACGCCTTTTTCATACAGCGCGACGCGGGCGAGGGGCATATAGCTCTCCCAGCATATCATGCAGCCCATCGGCCCCCATGGCGTATCCACGACGGGGAAGTAGCCGCGGTTCGCGTCGCCCCACACGACGCGCTCGGAGCCCGTGGGCTTCAGCTTGCGGTGGACGGGGGCGAGGCTGCCGTCCGGCAAAAAGATGAGGTTTGAATTGTACAGCGTCCCGGTTACGGCGTCCCGCTCGGATACGCCGATGCTCACATAGGCCCCCGCGGCGCGCGCAGCGGCGGAGAGCAGCTCGGTCTCCGGGCCGGGGACAACGATAGAGTTGTCGCAGTAGACTTTCCAATCTTCGCGGCCGGGAGCGCTCCTTGAGCCGACTGTAAACCCGAAGGTCATTCCGTAGGGGTATCCGGGTATGAAGAGCTCCGGGAAAACTATCAGTTCGGCGCCGCCTGCCGCGGCCTCGGATATAAGCGCGGCGGCCTTTTCGGCGCTCGCAGCTGCGCTGAACATGACGGGGGCCGCCTGGACTACTGCTATTTTGCAGTTGGATTTTATATCGCGCATAGGTGGTCACATCCTTTCTGACGCCATCATATCACAATTGCCTTTGCTATGCCATAGCGAGTTGTGGCAAAAAGCGCCCGGTGGCATATGATGTACCGGCGGCTGTAAACCTGCCGCCCCTTATACCATGGTGAAGGGAGTAGACCGAATGCCGAGAAACTGCAACAACTGCAGCAACCGCTGCCCGACATCAAGCAGCGAAAGCCTCGACGATTGCCGCATGAATGTGGTAAAGTGCGGCGGCTGGAACTGCTGCTCCGGCGGCTGTGCGCCGAAGTGCTGCCTCGTGCCCGGGCCCACAGGGCCTACCGGGCCGGGTATAGATACGATAGCGCCGTTTGTCCCCGGAACCCGCTACCGCGCGGGGGACCTTGTTTATTATAACGGCAGCGTTTATCAGGCCAATGTTAACGACCCTACCGGCACGCCGGGCACGTCGCCCGATTTCAGCCTTGTCACCGTAGCCGGCCCGACAGGCGCGACAGGTGCCGCCGGTGCGACCGGCCCCACTGGCCCAACCGGTCCCGCAGGAGCCACAGGGCCCACGGGCCCAACCGGAGCAACAGGCCCGACCGGGCCTGCCGGCGTGCAGGGCAGCCAGGGACAGCTGGGAAATACGGGCCCGACCGGCCCGACTGGCCCCACGGGACCCACCGGCCCTGCTGGAACCGGAGCAGCCGGAGCGACAGGCCCGACCGGGCCTATGGGCGCTACTGGGCCGACCGGCCCTGCCGGTACGGGTGCTACGGGCCCCGCCGGTACTGCAGGGGCAACGGGCCCGACTGGCCCCACGGGACCCACCGGCCCCGCTGGAACCGGGGCAGCCGGAGCGACAGGCCCGACCGGGCCTATGGGCGCTACCGGCCCTACTGGCCCAACCGGTCCCGCGGGAACCGGCGCTACCGGCGCATCAGGTCCGACAGGTCCCACAGGCCCCACCGGTCCGACTGGACCCGCGGGAGCTACCGGCACAACAGGTGCTGAAGGCCCTACCGGGCCGACTGGCCCTGCGGGAGCTACTGGAAGCACCGGCGCTGAGGGCCCGACAGGGCCCACCGGCCCTACCGGCCCCACCGGGCCGGCAGCTACAGTTACCGCGGCCGCGGCTGTCACCGACGCCACCGGCACAGGCGATATCGTAACGCAGTTCAACGAGCTGCTCGCGAATCTGCGCACGGCCGGACTGCTGCAGAGCTAAACACAGTCAGGGGGACGGTCACGGCCGTCCCCTCTTTTGAAGGGGGGAAAAGCATGAAGGTCTGCGTATATGCCATATGCAAAAATGAAAGCAAGTTTGTGCGGCGCTGGATGGAGTCGATGTCGGAGGCGGACGGCGTATATGTGCTCGATACGGGCTCTGAGGACGGCACCCCGGCCTTGCTCACAGCTTTGGGGGCTGAGGTAACGGTGGAGAGAATATCGCCGTGGCGTTTTGACACTGCGCGGAACCGCTCGCTCGCCCTCGTCCCGGAGGACGCCGACATATGCGTCTGTACCGATCTGGACGAGTTTTTCCATCCGGGATGGAGGGCGCTGCTGGAGAAGGCGTGGACTGAAGGCACGAATCAGGCGGCATACAGATACACCTGGAATTTTAACCCGGACGGCTCCGAAGGGCATGTTTTCTGGCAGGAAAAAATACACAGCCGCTTCGGCTGGGAGTGGGCGCATCCAGTGCATGAGGTGCCTAAGTGGACAGGTGAGGGGCAGCCGAAAAAGGTGTACGTCGGGGGGATGCAACTTGACCACAGGGCAGACCCCGGCAAATCCCGCTCGCAGTACCTTCCGCTGCTCGAGCTCTCCGTTGCGGAGGAGCCGGACGACGACCGGAACATGCACTACCTTGGCAGGGAGTATTACTTTTACGGCATGTGGGAAAAGGCGATCGAGACGCTCAAGCGGCACGTCTCAATGCCGAACGCGATCTGGGCGGACGAGAGATGTGCGTCCATGAGGTATATCGCGCGCTCATATCTCGCGCTCGGCGACCGGATGCACGCGCTTATGTGGCTCTATCGTGCCATAGGCGAGGCGCAGCATCTCCGTGAGCCGTACATGGACATGGCGAGGTTTATGTACTCCGAGGAAAACTGGGACGGCGTCGCGTTTTTCACGCGCGAGGCGCTCAGAATCGCTGTGCGGCCCAGAACATACATATGCGAGAGCGAAAGCTGGGGCTCGCTGCCGTACGACCTGCTGTCCCTCGCTCTCCACTATACCGGGAGAGGGGATGAGGCCGTCGAGGCGGCGGAAAAGGCGCTTGAGCTGAGCCCAGATGACGAGAGGATAAAGAGAAACCTTGAGCTGATGAGAAAAAATACTGTTGACAACGCGGGCAAAGTATAGTAAAGTGTACTCAGTTAGTGATTACTAACTGAAATGCGGAGCAAATCCGCATTTCTTTAGGAGTTAAGTTAGTTATAACTAACAACATGTCAAGAAAGGCAGGGCGGATGGATGAGCGTTGTAATTGTGGGCGGAAACGAGAGAATGGAAGCCCAGTACGAGAGCATATGCCGTGAACACGGCTGTAAGGCGAAGATATTCACAAAGGAAAACGGCTCTCTGAGAAAAAAATTGGGGACGCCTGATCTGCTTATACTCTTCATAAGCACCGTATCTCACAAAATGGCGCTGAGCGTCACACAGGAGGCGCGCCGCGGTTCAATACCTGTCGCGCGCGTACATACCAGCAGCGCTTCGGCCCTGCGCGCGGTGCTGCGCGAGCACAGCGCGGCTGCTTCCTGAGCCGATGCTGGAGCAATACCTCGTTGAGCAGTGTGCGCCGACGCTTGCCTCGCTCAAGCTCGGCAGCATGTTTGCGCTGACCGTGCCGGAGGGGGCGGAGCTTGAACAGGAAGTTGAGGAGCTGAACCGCGGTTTTGAGCGAAAGGGCCTTCTGATAACCGTCCTCAGACGCAGGGGCGAGCGTGCAACTGTTTATCTGTGTCGCGTAAGCCAGCTTTCCCGGGAACTCGGCAAGCCGGACGTGGCCGCGTTCCTAAACAAATGCGGATATTGCGACCTCTCGCTTCAGGCGGTACTTGCCAGGCTGCGCGGGCGCTTTGACGAAACGAGCTCAATCCCGCACGAGATAGGGGTTTTTCTCGGATACCCGCTCGGGGATGTTATGGGTTTTATAGCAAACCGCGGCAGGAACAGCATCCGCACCGGATACTGGCAGGTTTACTGCGACGAGGCCGGCGCGGCGGAGAAATTCGCGCGCTACCGAAAATGCCACGAGGTATATTCCCGTCTGTTTCACGCGGGGAAGAGCATTGGCGAGCTTGCCGTAACGGCGTGAAAGCATCAATATCATTCATGAATAAAGGAGAAAGCAAAATGAGCAAAATCGCGGTAGTGTATTGGAGCGGCACCGGCAATACTGAGGCCATGGCGAATGTTATAGCCGACGCGGCGGCCTCCGCCGGGGCAGAGGCAAAGACCTTTTCGGCCTCGGAATTCTCAACAGGGGACATGGCCGGATACGACGCCATAGCCTTCGGCTGCCCGGCTATGGGCGCTGAGCAGCTTGAAGAGGACGAGTTCGAGCCGATGTTCAGCGCATGCAAGAGCACACTGAAGGGCAAGAAAATCGCGCTGTTCGGCTCATACGGCTGGGGCGACGGGGAGTGGATGCGCGCCTGGGAAGCCGACTGCCGCGCCGCCGGAGCCGTTCTCGCCTGCGACAGCGTGATCTGTGCCGGAGAACCCGATGAAGAGGCAAAGGCCGCCTGCGAAGCGCTTGCGAAGGCTCTTGTGTAACCATACATAGCAACAAACACAGCCCCCGCCGGGGTTAAATCCGGCGGGGGCTTTTGCTGTCATGAGCTGCTTTTCCAGAGCATAGTCTGTCCTGAGGGGGACGGGCATGGGGAAGAGACTCGTTTACAACACCGCGCTGCTTACGGGCTCATCGCTGCTGATGAGGTGTATCGGCATGGCCTTCCAGGCCTGGCTCGCGGGGAGGATAGGCGCCACCGGCATAGGGCTTTTTCAGCTTGTCATGAGTGTGGAAATGCTCTGCACGACTCTCGCGGTAAGCGGCATACGCTTTGCCGCCACAAGGATCGTGGCGGAAGAGATCGGCTCCGGCAGGGAGGGGGCGGTCGGCACGGCCGTGTTAAGATGCTGCATGTACAGCCTTTTGTTCGGCTGCACGGCAGCGGCAGTGCTCATGAGCTTTGCCGAACCGATCGGTTTTCTCTGGATAGGTGACGCGAGGACGGTGATGAGCCTGCGCATACTTGCCTGCGGACTGCCTTTTTTGTCACTCTCCTCGGTGCTGAGCGGGTATTTTACGGCCTGCGGCCGCGTGTGGAAGAGCGCGCTGGTCCACCTGATAGAGCAGCTCAGCTATGTGGCCCTTGTGGCTCTTTTCCTTTATCACGCGCCGGACGGCGATATCGAGCGCAACTGCGCCGCCGTGACGGCCGGGATAACTGCTTCCGACATGCTGTCATTCGCGCTTATGTTCGCCCTTTTCCTCGGTGACCGCCGCGCCCACCCGGCCGGAAGCGCGCGCTCCGAGCGCCTGACAATAAGAATGTTGGGCGTCGCTCTGCCTCTTGCTGTGTCAAGCTACGCGCGCAGCGCCCTGTCGACGCTTGAACACATGCTTGTGCCGCGCGGGCTCAGGCGTTCGGGGCTGTCGGCGGACAGCGCTCTCGCGGGCTACGGCGTTATCCAGGGCATGGCGATGCCGCTCATCAGCTTCCCGGCGAGCCTGCTCATGGCGGTGTCCGAGCTGATAGTGCCTGAGCTGACAGAGGCTCAGATGCGGGGAGACGGCGCGCTAATACGCCGCGCCGTCAAACAGCTTATAAAAAAGAGCCTGCTCTTTTCCTCGGCGTGCGCGATACTGCTGTTCTCTCTGGCGGACGTCCTGAGCGCGGCAGTGTATGGCACCGACGAGGCAGCGGAATATATTCGGCTGCTTGCGCCGCTTGTGCCGGTGATGTACACCGACATGGTGGTGGACGGCTGCCTGAAGGGGCTCGGCCAGCAGGTGTGGAGCATGGGAATAAACATATTTGACGCTGCGTTAGGCGCCGCTCTTGTGTGGCTGCTGCTGCCGGTCGGAGCACTCGACGCCTACATAGGCATTATCTATGCCGACGAGCTGATAAACTTCGCAATGAGCGCCGCGCGGCTGCGCAGCGTTTGCAGGCGGTTCAGTTGAACCGGCCCCCGGCGGTCTCTATGAGGGCAAGCGCCCTTTCGCGCAACTGGGCGTGTTCCGGCCAGAGAAGGCCAGGGTCCGCCGCGAGCAGGTCCATGGCCGCCGACTGCGCCGTTTTCAGCACGTCCATGTCAGCGCCGAGGTCGGCGACATGCAGCTCGGGAAGGCCGTGCTGGCGTGAGCCGAAGAAGTCCCCCGGGCCGCGCAGGCGCAAATCCTCTTCGGCGATCTTGAACCCGTCGTTCGTGTGCGTCATCACGGCGAGCCGCTCGCGCGTATCCTCGCCTTTGCTGTCGGAGATGAGTATGCAGTAGCTCTTATGGGTCCCGCGCCCTACACGGCCGCGGAGCTGATGCAGCTGCGAGAGGCCGAAGCGCTCGGCGTTTTCCACGATCATCAGCGCCGCGTTGGGCACGTCGACGCCAACCTCTATCACGGTCGTGGAGACGAGGATATCTATGTCCCCGGCGGCAAAAGCGGACATTATCGCGTCCTTTTCACGGGCTTTCAGCCTTCCGTGCACGCAGCCTACGCGCAAGTCGGGAAATTCGCGCTGAAGCTCTGATGCGTGTTCCTCCGCGGACATGAGCCCGTCGTTCAGGTCCTCACCCTCCTCGATGCGCGGGCAAACTACGTATACCTGCCGGCCCTCACCGGTCAGGCGGCGGATGAAGTTGTTTATGCGCTTTCTATAGGCGCTGCCCACAGCAAAGGTATCCACCTTCTGCCTGCCGGGTGGCAGCTCGTCTATTATCGACACGTCGAGGTCGCCGTAGATAATGAGCGCGAGCGTGCGCGGAATGGGCGTGGCGCTCATGATTAGGATGTGCGGCCTGTTTCCCTTGGCAGCGAGGGCGGCGCGCTGGGCCACGCCGAAGCGGTGCTGCTCGTCGGTTATGACGAGGGCGAGGTTTTTGAATTCTACGTCCTCGGTGAGCAGCGCATGAGTACCGACGCAGAGCTGGCACTCCCCGCTGGTCAGCGCGGCAAGCGTCTCGCGCTTTTCACGTGCCGTCATGGAGCCCGTGAGCTTTCGGACAACCATTCCGAAGGGCGCGAGGAAGCCGGAAAGGGTTTCCATATGCTGCGCCGCGAGTATTTCCGTAGGGGCCATGAAGGCGCTCTGATATCCGCTCTTTGCGGCGTACCACACGCAGGCGGCCGCGGCGAGCGTCTTTCCGCTGCCTACATCGCCCTGAATGAGCCTGTCCATCGGCCGGCCGGAGCGCATGTCGGCCACGGCCTCATTTACGGCCCGGCGCTGTGCGCCGGTCGGACGGAAGGGCAGGGAGGAGTAGAACTCCTCGAGCTCCGCCTCGCGGAGCCTGACGCCGTCACGCTCCTCTCTGCTGCCCCGGAGCAGTCCGAGGGCGCAGGCGAGGACAAAGAGCTCCTCGAACACGAGGCGGCGGCGGGCGAGGGCGAGAGCGGTGAAATCGGCGGGGAAGTGGACGTTTTCATACGCATACCGGGCCTGGCAGAGCTCAAAGCGGCGGACTATCTCCTCCGGCAGGGCGTCCGGCACGCCTTCGCCAACCAGGTCGAGCGCCTGTCGCACGGCGGACATCACCGCGCGCTGATTTAAGCCGGAGGTGAGGCGATAGACGGGCATGATCCTTCCGGTGACGCGGCCCTCGGAGCTCTCCGGCTCAAACGCCGGATTTGTCATGCCGCGCCGCGCCCCCATGACGCTGACGCGGCCGTAAAAGGAATAGCCCTCGCCGCGGTGGAGCTGGCTGCGGACGTAGCTTTGGTTGAAAAAGGTCACGTCCAGCGAACCGCTGTCGTCCACTACACGGAATTTTACGAGCTCGAGCCCACCGCGTACGCGCGAAAGAGTGGGCTCCGTGGCAATTATTCCGTGTACGCATGCGCTTTCGCCTTCCATGAGCATGGCTATGGGCTTTATGACGGTCCGGTCCTCGTAAGCGCGCGGAAAAAAAGACAGGAGGCCGCCAAGGTCCGTCACGCCAAGCCTTGCAAAGGCGCGCGCCCGGGCCTCGCCGACCCCGCTTAGTGCTTTTATACTTGTATTGAGCGTAGGGCTCTGCATGTTATTTTCCTTCCATAAATCTCCATGGCCTTGCGCGGTCCTCCGGCGACGCATAGGCTATCCCGACGCGCGGCGCTGTTGTTATGTCAACCTTGATGCCGTCATCCTCAATCCACAGGAAAGGGCAGGAGGCTATATCCGCACAGTTCAGCTCACCTGTAATCGAGAGCTGTTTTGTGAGCTTTCCGGGGCCTTCAAAGCCGCGGCAGTCCCTTATAAGCACGCCCTGCGGCTCCCCCTCGGCGCCGGTGACAGTATTCAGCAGCCAGTGTATACCATAACAGAGGTAGATATAAAATATTCCGCCGGCCATGTAGAGGGGAGCGTTGCGCTTTGTGCGGCCGCGGTGGGCGTGGCAGGCCGTGTCTTTCTCGCCCATGTAGGCCTCGGTTTCGGATATCACAAGTTTGCGTATTTCGCCGTCCGGCATAACGCGGACGAGCGTTTTTCCAACGAGCTCTGGCGCGACTGTCAAAGCGTCGCGGGCAAAAAAGTCTTTTTCAAGCCTCATCCGCGTATCATCTCCACTGTGTAGCTGGTGTTCGACAGCTCAAAGGCGTCTATCAGGCCGGAGGTGATGAGCACGCGGTTGTCGTCAGTGATAAGTACCATGTCAAAGCCGCCGTTTGCGAGATAGTATTCCACGGCGCCGTCCTCCCCGAGGACGCACAGCGCGGTTGACAGGGCGTCCGCCAGGACGGCGTCCTCCGCTACGACCGTGGCGGAAAGGAGGTTGGTTTCCGCCGGACGCCCCGTCGATGGGTCGATAATATGCGTATATCGCACATTGTCCTCGCCGTAAAAATATCGCTGATAGCCTCCCGCAGTGACTGCCGCGCACTCGCCGAGGCTCAGCACCCCGGCATAGCCTTCGGTGTTCAATGGGTCCTGAATCGCAATGTTCCAGTTTGACCCGTCCGGCTTCACGCCGAGGGTCTGCACATTGCCGCCGAGGGAGAGGATTGCGCTGTCAACTCCCGCGCTGCGCAGCGCGCTGATGGCATATTTGGAAGCGCAGCCCTTTGCCACCGAGGCAAATGAGAGCTCCATGCCGGCGGGCATGGTGACGAGGTATGTTTCTCCGCCGCTGAGCGCGGTCATGGTCAGCTTTGAAAAGCCTGTCTGCTCGAGCAGGCTCTCGATTTCCTCGTCAGTAGGCACGCGATAGTTCGCGTCGACAAAGCCCCAGGCCTTCACGAGCGGGTAGATCGTCAAATCAAGAGCTCCGCCGGTCTGCTCATATACGTCATAGGCGGTGCGCAGCATTTCCAAAAGCTGTCCGCTTACAGGTAAACTCTCGCCATCAGCGTGGTTGAGCTTATACGTCTCGCTGGTGGAGAGCTCGGGGTCGAGCATGGCGTCGAGCGAATTTATGACACCGATGGCGGCGTCGAGCCCAGCCTCGCCGTTTTTGCCGTATGCAGTCAGAGCCATAACGGTATCCATTGAAAAGAGCTGCCTTTCATGCACTTCATTTTCGCCGCATGCCGCCAGCGGCAGAAGCAGGCAGAACGCCATCATAAGGCAGATCACGCTTTTGTGCTTCATTTGGTTCCCCCGGTGAACGTGTTTTGGCTAAGTATAGCACAATTTTCCGCGATTGGCAACGCAAGCGCGAAAAGGTGATAAAACTCAAAAATACCTGTTTACTTTGGCCCAGCAGTCTGCTATAATATTTAAGCTAAATATGCGCCCGTAGCTCAGCTGGATAGAGTGTCAGACTCCGACTCTGAAGGTCGTGGGTTCGAATCCCGTCGGGCGTACCACGCCGCCGTGAACTAAAGTTCACGGCGGCGTTTTTAATCAGACAGCTTTTTTGTAATAAGCAAATAAGCGGTAAAAGGCCGCTTATTTGCTTATTAAACTAAATCGCTTTTTCCAGAGGAAAAGAACCCCATTTCTGGAATCGAGGAGCATTCGCGAAAAAATCTTTCATAGCTGCTACAATTTCTTCCAGAAAGTTTACGGGACTGGCATCGCTCCAAGAAATATCAAGCGTCCGCTTAAATGCTGGCTCTAATATTGGCT
>MHCFR04200__coassemble_976_pt1 | contig 14502 bp, 10 predicted proteins | sample MHCFR04200__metabat2_high_PE_065 | metagenome-assembled genome bin MHCFR04200
TCTCGGGGGCGATCTTCTCGCCGTCCTCATAGTAGCGGGTGCAGGCCTCGGTGCTGATGGTGAAGCCCTGGGGCACCGGCATGCCGATGTTGGTCATCTCGGCCAGGTTGGCGCCCTTGCCGCCCAGGAGCTCGCGCATGTTGGCGTTGCCCTCGGAGAAGAGGTAAACGTACTTTTTACTCATCGTTCAACGTCCTTTCAGAGAGTATGTTTATGGGTAATTGGACACGAAATGAATATGGCGTTTGATACGATTCAAACGTATCGTACGACCTTGGAAAGTATATCATGTTTCTTTTCGCAGTTCAAGTATCTTATTTGTACTTTTTAGAGCCTTTTTTCGGGCTTTTTTAGTGATTCCGCAAGGAAAGACGAAAGCCGAGCGAAGTCGCAGCCCGAGAGGGCCTCGCCCCGGACGGCTGGGCCGAAGCCGGCGCGCTCTATCGCGGCGGCGGCAGCCTCTCTCGGGATGTGCAGCCCGTTCGAGAGCGCGTTCGCAAGCGTCTTGCGCCGCTGGGAGAAGGCCGCGCGCACGCAGCGGAACATGAAGGCTTCGTCCGCGCACCCGCAGGGCAGCGCATTCCGCGGCGTAAGGCGGATTACGCTGCTCGTCACCTTCGGCTGCGGCATGAAGCAGGAGGGGGGGACGTCAAAAAGGCGCTCCACTTCGCAATGCCAGTTTACATAAATCGTAAACGCCCCATAGTCGGCGGTCCCGGGCTCCGCAGCAAGGCGGAGGGCGACTTCGCGCTGCACCATGACAGTTATGCGCTCAAAGCAGCCGCTGTCAATGAATTTCGAGAGCAGCGGGGAGGTTATGCTGTAGGGCAGGTTGGCGCAGACCATTGGACGGAGGCCACAGGCGCGCTCTGAAATAAGTTTACATAAATCTGTTTTCAGGGCGTCGGCCTGAATCACTTCCGCGTTCGTCACGCCCTCGAGGGCCTCGGCGAGGAGGGGCAGGACGGCGGCGTCTACCTCGACGGCGCAGACCCGGCCCGCGAGCTGCGCGAGCTCGACGGTCAGGCTGCCGGCCCCGGGGCCGACCTCAAGCACGCAGCTGTCCTCTGCCGCGCCGGAGATAGCGGCGATGCGCCGGGGGATGTTGGGGTCGATCAGGAAGTTCTGGCCCTTCGATTTTGAAAAGCGGAAGCCGTGCCGTTCCAGCGCGGCGCGGAGCTCCGCGGGATTTGCCGGGTTCATGATATCAGCCTCGCCGTGCCGATGGCCGTGGCGCACTCGCAGTGCTCGGGAATCAGGAATTCCAGGCCGTACGCGCGCGTGAAGTTGGCGAAATTCGCCCGCGAGGCGGCGGTGCCGGCCATTGCGCCGATGACGGCGACGGCCTCGGCCCGCGCGCCGTTTAGGGCCATCATGGACATCGTGCCGATGACCTGGAGCACAAGGTTCGTCAGCCCGGCGGCCCAGTCGGCGTCCGTCGCCGTGCCGTCGAGCCGCGCGAGGTTCGAGGCGGTGAGATAGGGGTCGAGCTGGCCGTAGCTCTCCACAAAATCGCCGATCTGCAGGTCAACCCTCCGCGTGTCGCCGGAGAGGGCCAGCACGTCGAACTCGCGCATGTTCTCATAGCCGAGCACGCGCGAGGCGAGGCCGCGCAGCGTCCCACCTCCGACGCCCGTGCCGCAGATGTGATGGTATTCGCCGCCCTTCGCGTGGACGAAGGCGGTGCCGGTGCCTATGCTGGCGACGACAAGGTTGTCCCGGCCGGTGAGCCACTGCGCGCCCGCGCCGATGGCGGCGGGCTCGCTCAGGTATTCGGGAGTGCAGCCGAGGGCCTCGAGCCCGGCTTTTTGAGCGGAGAGGCCGGTGACGGCGACGCGCTCCGCACTCGCGGGGTTGATGCCGAGCCTGGAGAGCAGCGCGGGCACGTCCGCCTCCCGCCCGGGCTCGTAGTGCGTCAGGACTATCCTGTCCCCCTCCAGCGCCGCTATTTTAACGGCGGAGGCGCCCATGTCTATGCCGATGACCATTCAAATCACCTCACGTGGATTATTCCGCGGCGTACTGCGTCGTGCTGTCGATGACGACATCGCCGTTTGAATCCAGCAGCGGCGTTATGCCGGAGACGGCGACGCCGACGGTCGCAAGGTAGTTCACGCCGGTTTTTGTGTCCGTGAGCACATACATGGCCCCGAAGCCGAGGTCCTGCTGCTCTTTTATTATGAAACGTTTTTCCTTTTTCGCTGCCATGGCCATCATCCTTTCCGCTCAGACGAGCTTTTCGTAAGCGTTGCGCTTGGGGTCGCGGCAGGGGTCCATCAAACTCACGTCCACCTCGCCGCAGTAGGTGAAGCCCAGCTTTTGCGCAAGGCGGTTCATGGCCTTGTTGTCGCGGTGGGTGTCCACCCGCACGCTCGCCTTGCCCAGCCCGGCGGCGAGGTCGAAGGCGAGGGAGAACATCTCCGTCGCCAGGCGGGAGCCGCGGTATTTGTCGCCGACCATCGAGCGGTGGACGACGGCGTAATTGTCCCCCTCGGTGAGCCAGCGGCCCTCTATCTGCGCGTAGCTCGCCTCTACGTCCATCGAGATGCACACATAGCCGGCCAGCTCGCCCCCGCACTCGAATACCCAGCCTCGGCCGCTCTCAACATCGCTGTAGAGGACCGCCTCGTTGGGATAGCCGTCCTGCCACTGGTCTATGCCGCTCTCGCGCAGGTATCTCTGCGCCTGGCGGACTATTCCCATAATCCCCGGCACGTCCTCGTTCGTGGAGCGGCGGGGCTCAAATTTCAGCTTCATTTTTTCCGGAAGGCGCTCATATTTTATCTCTTCCACGAGCCTTTTGTCCTCCTTTGATGTCAACTGGAGCTTTTCAAACATGTCCGGGCGCTTGTCCATGGTGCGCTCGAGCTGCTTTTTCCTCCGCCAGCGCGCCACGAGGGCGTGGTCGCCCGTCAGCAGTTCGCCCGGCACGGCGCGGCCCTCCCAGACCTCGGGCCGGGTGTACTGCGGGTATTCGAGCAGCCCGTCCCAGTGGCTCTCGCCGGTGTAGCACTCCTCGTCGGCAAGGACGCCCGGCACCATGCGGCAGACGCAGTCCGCCACAGCCATCGCGGCGATCTCCCCGCCCGTGAGGACAAAGTCGCCGAGGGAGAGCTCCTCGTCCACGCACTCTTCGATGAAGCGTTCGTCCACGCCCTCGTAGTGCCCGCAGACGAGCACGAGGTGGTCGTAGTCACGCCGGAGGCGCTTGGCCTCCTCCTGGTTGAAGGGCTTCCCCTGCGGGGACATGTATATGACGCGGCTGCGCCGCTGCCCCGCGCGGCGCATCACGTCGTCCAGGCAGCTTTTGAGCGGCTGCGCCATCATGACAAGGCCCCAGCCGCCGCCGTACGGGTAATCGTCCACCTGCATCTGCTTGTTCTCGGTGTAATCTCGTATCTGGACGCAGTTTATATCCACCGCGCCCTTTTTCTTGGCGCGGCCTATTATGCTCTCGCCCAGGACGGCGGACATGCTGTCCGGGAAGAGGGTCAAAATATCAATCCTGTATGCCATTCTCACATCCCCGGGATCAGCCGCACGACGATCTCGCCGGCCTCGGCGTCCACGCTGACGACGAACTCCGGGATCGCGGGTATGAGCCGCTCCGAGCCTGCGCCGCGCACTACATAGACCTGGTTGGCGGGGGAGTCGATTATCTCCTCGAGCGTGCCGAGCTCCTCGCCGTCCTCGGTCCGCACGGCGCAGCCGAAGAGCTCGTCCATGAACACAAAACCCTCCGGCAGCCCGGGGTCGTCCGCGTCCGCAAAGGCGGCGCGGCCCTTGTATTCCAGCGCGGCGTTCATGTCGCCGACGCCCTCGAGCATGACGAGCAGCGCGCCCTTGTGTACGCGCGCGGAGAGAATTTTCATCTCCTGCCCGTCCACGAAAAGGGAGCGCAGGGCGCGCAGATCCTCCGGCCGCTCGTCGTGGGGCAGCAGCTTCAGCTCGCCCTTTATCCCGTGGGTGTTTACTATCCTGCCGATTTCTATGAGCTCTCGCTCCATGCTGAACACCTGCCGTTACAATGCCGAAAAAGCGCCCCGTAGGCGCTTTTTCGGCAGTTTGATCAGTCGAGGATTTCGACGCTCACGCGCTGGCCGCGCCTCTGGGCGACGGCCTTCATCAGCGTGCGTATTTCCTTGACTATGCGGCCCTGGCGGCCGATGACCTTGCCCATATCGCCGTCGGCGACCCTGACCTCAAAAACGGTCTCGCCGTCGGCTTTGCGCTCGGTCACAGACACCTTGTCGGGTTCGTCGACAAGGTTCTGTATAATATAGGTCAAAAGTTCATTCATTGCTGCTGCAGCTCTCCTTACGCTTCCGCTTTCTTGAGCAGCGCCCTGACGGTATCGGTCGGCTGTGCGCCGTTGGCGATCCAATACTTGGCGCGCTCGAGGTCCACCTTCAGCTTCTCGCTGTCGGCCAGCGGGTCGTAGAGGCCGATCTCCTCAATGAACCTGCCGTCGCGCGGGCTGCGGGAGTCGGCGACGACTATCCTGTAGAAGGGGGCCTTCTTGGCGCCCATCCTGCGGAGCCTGATCTTGACCATTTATTTTCACCTCCATGTCGTTATTGCGTGTATGGAAATCGCGGCCGCGCCGCGGTGTCCGCGTGGATCAGCCCAGGCCGGGGAAGCCGCCGGGCATTCCGGGGAAGCCGCCCATCTTGGCGAACTTCTTCATCTTTTTCCCGCCGGCGCCGTTCATCTGCTTCACGAGCTGGAGCATCATGTCGTACTGCTTGAGCAGGCGGTTGACCTCCATTACCGTGGTGCCGCTGCCGGCGGCGATGCGCTTTTTGCGCGAGTTGCCGAGTATGGAGGGGTTTTCGCGCTCCTTCGGCGTCATGGAGAGGATTATCGCCTCCGTGTGGGCCATGGCCTTTTCGTCCACCTTGGCGCCCTTGAGCGCCTTGGGGCTCAGGCCCATCATCCCGGCTATGTCCTCCATCGAGCCCATGCCCTTGAGCTGGGTGAGCTGCTCGTAGTAATCCGTGAGCGTGAAGCGGTTCTGCTTCAGCCGCTCGGCCATCTCGGCGGCCTTTTTCTCGTCCATGGCCTGTTCGGCCTTCTCGATAAGCGTGAGCACGTCGCCCATGCCGAGGATGCGGCCCGCCATGCGGTCGGGGTGGAAGGGCTCAATCTGGTCGAGCTTCTCGCCGATGCCGGCGAATTTTATTGGCTTTCCGGTGACGGCCGTTACCGAGAGGGCAGCGCCGCCGCGGGCGTCGCCGTCCAGCTTCGTGAGCATCACGCCCGTGATGCCGAGCTGCTCGTCAAAGGCGGAGGCGGCGTTCACGGCGTCCTGGCCGGTCATCGCGTCCACCACCAGGAGAATTTCAGCGGGGTCCGTGGCCTCTTTTATCCGCCGGAGCTCGTCCATGAGCGCCTCGTCTATGTGCAGCCGGCCGGCCGTGTCGAGGAACACGAGGTCGTTGCCGAATTTCTTCGCGTGCGCTATGCTCGCCTTCGCTATCTCGACCGGGTCGCCCTGCCCCATTTGGAAAACGGGGATGCCGAGCTGACCGCCGACGGTTTCGAGCTGCTTTATCGCGGCGGGGCGGTAGACGTCGCAGGCCACGAGCAGCGGGCGCTTGTTCTGTGATTTTTTCATCAGCGCGGCGAGCTTCGCGCCGTTCGTCGTCTTGCCAGCGCCCTGCAGCCCGACGAGCATTACCACGCTCGGGGACTTGGAGGAGATGCTGAGCTTGCGGTTTTCGCTGCCCATGAGCGCGCAGAGCTCTTCGTTGACGATTTTTATTACCATCTGGGCGGGGGAGAGGCTCTCCAGCACCTCCGCGCCCTTCGCGCGCTCGGAAACGCGCTTGACGAAGTCCTTTACGACCTTGTAGCTCACGTCGGCCTCGAGCAGGGCGAGGCGCACCTCGCGCATGGCCTCGTTCACGTCCTGCTCGGTGAGCCGCCCCTTGCCGCGGAGCCGCTTGAAAGTTTCGCTAAGCTTGCTTGAAAGGCCCTCGAATGCCATGCTTGCCCTCCTTAAAACTCTATGCCGTCCAGCCGCTCGAGCGCGCGGCTCACGGCGGCGCGAACGGACTCGTCGCCGCTTTGCAGCAGCGGGCGCAGCTCCTCGCCCACTCCGGCGAGGGCCGCGCGCTGCTGGCGGTAGCGCGCGACAAGGCCGACCTTGTCCTCAATTTCCCTCAACTGGCTCTCCGCGCGGCGGATGTTGTCCCACACCGCCTGGCGCGAAACGCCGCTGAGAGAGGCGATTTCCGCGAGCGAGAGGTCCTCGTTGTAGTGGAGGTCAAAGTATTCCCGCTGCTTTTCCGTGAGCAGCTCACCGTAAAAATCAAAGAGCATCGTGCGGAAAACGGTGCTGTCCGCCACGGTGATCGCCTCCGTGTAAAAGTCAGGCCCTTTACAGCCTCGAAGATTATACTCCGCCGGGGCCGCGCTGTCAAGCTTTTTTATTTGACGGAATAGCTTTCCGCGCGTTTGGGAAAATTAGTCCTCGAGAAACGATCGGAGGGGAGAAAAATGCCCAAATCCGCAGATGGAATGTATATCCCGACGGAGAGGCTCGCCGTTTTTGCCGCGAACACGGCGCGCGAGAGCTTTCCGCGCGGCAGGACGTGCGGTGCCGCCGCCGCAAGGAGGACAGAAAGGGCGCTCGGGCGCGTCCGCCGCGCGCGGGACGCCGCGGAGAGCGCCCATTCGCCGGCGGCCGAGTGGCTGCTGGACAACTGGTACCTGATAGAGCGCGAGGGGCTCGGCGCGGCGGAGGAGTTTGCCGCGGCGAGGCGTCTGCGCGCCGTGAGCGGCGGCGGGACCGTGATCGGCTTCGGCGCGGCGGCGCTGGTGCGTTCGGGGCTCGGGGAGGTGACGGCGGAGCGCATGGGCGCGTTCCTCGAGGGCTTCCAGCGCGCAATGCCGCTCGAGAGGGCGGAGCTTACGCTGTTTGCAGCCGCGGTGCGCGCGGAGCTCGTCGCTTATATCGCCGCGCGCCCGGAGGACGTGCAGGTGGTCTCCTCCGCGGTCACGAGCCTGCGCACGCTCTCCACGCTTGACCTCTCCGCCGTGATAGAGGAGGCGGACCTGACCGACGCGATACTCAGGCGCGACCCGGCCGGGATCTATCCCGGCATGGACGAGAGGACGAGGGGCATGTACCTCGCCGAAATCACCCGCCTGGCCAGAAAGCGGCGCACGAGCGAACAGAAAATCGCACAGACGCTGCTCTCCCTCGCCGAGGGGGCGGGCCCGGGCGAGGCGCGGCATGTGGGCTGGTGGCTGCTTGAAAAGCCGCTCGGCGGCGAGAACGCGTGCGGAGGGGCCGCCGCCTATGCCGCGGCGAACGCGGCGCTGACGGTGGCCGTCTCGGCCGCGGCGGGGGCGCTTACGCGCAGCGTGTGGTCCGCCGTGCTGTCGCTCCTGCCGGCCTCGGAGCTTGTAAAGGGCCTGACGGACGCGGCCGTACTCAGGTTTTCGCGCCCGAGGCTCATACCCCGCATGGACCTACCCGGCGGCGTGCCGGAGGAGGGGCTGACCGTCTGCGCCGTGTCCGCGCTGCTCACCGGCGAGGGATCCGGCCGGGAAATTGCCGGGAAAATAGAGGAATACCGCCACGCCTCGCGCGAGTGCGGGAAAAATTTGCTCTTCGCCCTCCTGGCCGACCTGCCGGAGGCCCGCGAGCGAGACATGCCGGAGGACGCCGCGCGCATCGCCGCGGCGAAGGAGGCCTTCGATGAACTGAACGAAAAATACTCCGGCGGCTTTTACCTGCTCTGCCGCCCGCGGGTTTATTCCGAGCGGGACGGCAGGTATATGCCGCGCGAGCGCAAGCGAGGCGCCATAATGGCGCTCGCGGCGCTGACGCAGGGCCTGGAGAGCGAGCTTACCGTCGTCTCCGGCGACGCCGCGCCGCTGCGCCGGGTGAAATATATCCTCGCGCTCGATTCCGACACCCGGCTGCTGCCGGGCGCGGCCTCGGAGCTGATAGGGGCCATGCTGCACCCGCTCAACCGCCCTCAGGTGGAGGCCGGCATGGTCGTCCGCGGCCGAGGGGTGATTCACCCGCGCATGGACACCGAACTCGAGAGCGCGGTGAAAACGCGCTTTTCCCGCATTTTTGCGCCCGAGGGCGGGACGGACCCGTACAGCTCCGCCTGCGGCGAGGTGTGGATGGACCTCGCCGGGCGCGGCGGCTTCTCCGGCAAGGGCATAATCGACGCCGCGGCGCTCATCGAGTGCTGCTCCGGACTGCCGGATGGCGTCCTATCCCACGACGCGATAGAGGGCGCGCTTCTGCGCGGCGGGTATATGAGCGACACCGCGCTCATGGACTCCTTCCCATCCGCGCCGCTGCCGTATTTCAAGCGCCTGCACCGCTGGACGAGGGGCGACTGGCAGAATATACGTTTCATGGCCCCGAATTCCGGCCTGCCGTGGGCAGAGCGGCTTAAGCTCTTCGACAGCCTGCGGCGCAGCCTTGTGCCGCTCGGGATGACGGCATCCGTCTTTTTCGCGGCCGCTCTGCCCTCCGCGGGGACGCTCGCCGCCGCCGGGGTGAGCGCCGCGGCGCTGCTCTCGCATGTGCCGCGCTCGGCGGCCTACGCCCTCGTTGCGAGGCGGGAGGGGCGCGGCGAGTCGCTCTCCTGCCGCGGCGTGAGCGGGGAGCTGGAGCGCGCCGCCGCGCGGGCGATGCTGCTGCCCACGGAGGCGGCGGTGTGCACCGGCGCGGCCGTGACGGCGCTCTGGCGCACCTTTGTGTCAAAGCGCAACCTCCTGCAGTGGCAGACAGCGGCGCAGGGCGAGAGCGCATCCGGCACCCTCGGCGCTTATCTGCGCGCCATGTGGCCGCAGTGCCTACTCGGCGCCGCGTCGGCGGGGGCGGCGATCTTCGTGCCGTCCGCGGCGGCGTGCGCGCTCTGGCTCGCGGGGCCGGTGCTCGGCAAATACCTTTCCGGCGGGCAGCTCCGGCCCGAGCGCCTGAGCGGGGAGGACAGGGAATACCTCCTCGGCGAGGTGAAGCGCATGTGGGGCTATTTCTCCACCTTCTGCTGCGCGGAGTACGGCTATCTCCCGCCGGACAACTTCCAGGAGCAGCCGCCGGTGGGCGCGGCGGCGCGCACCTCGCCGACGAATATCGGCCTCGCGCTGGTCTCCGCGCTCGCCGCGGCGGACCTCGGCGCGGAGGAGAAGGCGCGCTCTTTTGCGCTTATCGAGAACATCCTCGACACGGCGGAGGGCCTGCCGAAGTGGCGCGGGCACCTCTTCAACTGGTACGACATCAAAAAGCTCGCGCCGCTCGAGCCGAAATATGTCTCGACGGTGGACAGCGGCAACCTCGCCGCCTGCCTGACGGCCCTGTCGGCCGGGCTGCGCGAATACGGCCGCGGGGACCTTGCAGAGCGCGCGGAGGAGCTTGCCGCCGGGATGGATTTCAAGGCCCTTTACGATAAGCGCCGCCGGCTCTTCCGCATCGGGTACGACGTGGACAGGGGCCTGCTCTCCGAGGGGCTCTACGACCTGATGAGCAGCGAAGCGAGGCTCACGGGCTTCTACGCCGTCGCGCGCGGGATAGTCGGGCGCCGGCACTGGCGCGCGCTGAGCCGCGCCATGGTGAGCTGCGCCGGCCGGCGCGGTATGGCGAGCTGGACGGGCACGATGTTTGAATATCTCATGCCGGAGCTCTTCCTCCCGCTGAAAACGGGCGGAGCCCTCTGGGAGAGCGCGCGCTTCTGCCTGTTCGCGCAGCGCCGTGATGTTGACCCCGGACAGCCCTGGGGCGAGAGCGAGAGCGCGTTTTACTCGCTGGACGGCGCGCTCAGCTACCGCTACAAGGCGCACGGCTGCGCCGCGCTCGCGCTCAAGCGCGGCATGGGCGCGGACACGGTCACAGCGCCGTACGCGAGCTACCTTGCCCTCTGCGTCTCGCCGGAGGAGGCCGTGAAGAACCTGCGGCGGTTTGAATCCTTCGGCGCAGAGGGGCGCTTCGGCCCCTATGAGGCCGTGGACTTCACCCCATCGCGCTGCCCGGAGGGCGGCAAGGTGGTGCGCTGCGTAATGGCCCACCACCTCGGCATGAGCATCACCGCCGCGGCGAACTGCCTGCTTGGCAATATAATGGTCAAGCGGTTCATGTCCTCGCCGGAGATGAGGGCCTTTGAGCCGCTGCTCGCGGAAAAGACGAGTCCGCGTGCCGTAACCCTCCGCCCGGGCCGGGACGAGCCGCCCGCAAAGCCGGGGAGGGGAGAGGACACCGTGTATGAAATCTGCGGCGCTGCCGCGGACGCGGCCAGGCCAGGGATCTGCCTGCTCTCGAACGGCGTTTACAGCATTATGTTAACTGAAACCGGTCTGTCGTCGGCTGCGTCCGGCGGCGCGGGCGTGTACCTCGGGGCGGAAAACCCGCTGACCGGCCCGGCGGGGATGACGGTGAAGCTCGCCGCGCGCGGCGCTTCGACCAACCTGCTCCCGCAGCCCGGCGCGGAGGGCGGACTGAAATTTGAGCACATTTTCACCGGCTCCTGCGCGGCGTTTGAGGGACGCGGGGAGGATTTTGAGAGCCGCGTGGCCGTCTCCGTGGCAGCGGCGGCGCCCGCAGGGCTCTGGGAGGTGAATCTGCGCGGCGCCGCGCCCGAGGGCGAGCTCGTGTTCGAGTTCGTGCCGGTGCTGGCGCGCATTAGTGATTATGTCAACCATCCGGCTTTTTACCGCCTCGGCATGCGCGCCGAGGCGAGCGGCACGGCGCTCTTCATAACGCGCCTGCCGAGGGGGGAGACGGGGCCGCTCTGCCTCTGCGTCCTGTCGGACGCCGAGTGCTCCTGCCGCGCGAACGAGGACGGCGAGCCGCTCGGCTGGCTGAACCGCGCGCGCGTCACGCTCAGGGTGCCGGTCTCGCCCGGCGCGGACGGGGCATGGAATATGCGCCTTTCCATAGCGGTCGGGGAGGACAGGGAATCCGCCCTTGCCGCGGCGCGCGCCGCGCTGGACATGCGCCCGGAGGACTTCGCGGACATCCCCGGCGAGCTGGCGGAGCACGGGGGCTTCAGCGGGCGCGACATCGAGCGGGCGATGGAGCTCGGCGCGGCGATAGCCTTCCCGCGCTCGCGCTCGGAGCTTGCCCCGGCGCCGGAGGGGCTCTGGAAATACGGCATCTCGGGCGACCTGCCGGTCGTCTGTGCGCACTTGAACTCCCTCGCCCAGCGCGAGGCGGCGCGCTCGCTCATCCGCCGCCACGCCCTGCTTAGGGCCTGCGGCCTTTTGAGCGACCTCGTGTTCATCACGGGCGACGGTGGGAACTATATGCGCCCGCTCAGCCGCGCGGTGGCCGAGCTGCTCGCCGAGTGCGGGCTGGAGGGGCTTGCCGCGGCGAAGGGCGGGGTCCACACGGCCGAGCTGCCCGCTTTGGAAGTAGAGCGCGCCGCCGCGGCGGAGGCCGTGCTCGCCGAGGGCGGCGAGGTGCGGCTCGAGCCGCCCTGCGCGGCCGTGAAAGCCGCCGGGCCGGAGGCGTATCCCCCGCTGCCGCGGCGGCGGGCGGGAAAAACCGCAATGCCGGAGTGCGAATGGCTGCCGGACGGCTCCTTTGCCTTCAGCACCCGCGGGAAGCTGCCGCCCCGCTGCTGGACGCACATGCTCTCAAACGGGAGCTTCGGCTACCTGGCGGCGGACAGCGGGCTCGGGTGCATGTGGCACGAAAACGCGCGGATGCGCCGCATAAACGATTGGGTAAACGACGACCTTGCCATATCCGGCCCGGAAACGCTGGAAATGGAGCACAACGGCCGGCGCGTGAGCCTGTTCGCGGATGCGGACGGGATAGACTGCCGCGTCACCTGCGCCTTCGGCTTCGCGCGCTGGGAAAAGTCCGGCGCGGCCGTGACGGCCTTTGTGCCGCCGGAGACGGACGCGCGGATACTCATAATCGAGCGCGCGGGCGGGCCGGTGTACTGGAAAACTTCGCTGACCCTCGCCGAAAACAGCCGCGGCGCGCGTTATGTGACGGCGCGGTTTGAAAACGGCCGCTTTGCCGCCTCCTCGCCCCTCTGGGAGGGCGGGGGCGTGAGCGCGGCCTTTTCCCGGCAGCCGGAGCGCTGGACCTGCGACGAGGCGGCCTGGCTCGCCGGACGGGCGGAGGGCGAGAGCGGCCCGGGGCTGCTGCCCTGCTTTGCCGCCGCCTTCCCGCCGGGGGAGCTCGTCATCGCGTTTTCGACCGACCCGGCGCTCGCAGCTGAGCTCTCCGACCCCGCAAGGGCGAGGGCGGAGCTCGAGCGCACGGCGGAGCGCTGGAAAAACACGCTCTCCCGCCTACACGTAAAGACGCCGGACGAAGAGCTCGACCGCTTTTTGAACGGCTGGGCGGCGTATCAGGCGCTCTCCTGCCGGCTTATGGGCCGGACGAGCCTCTATCAGAGCGGCGGGGCGTACGGCTTCCGCGACCAGCTTCAGGACGCGGTGAACATGATTTTGATAGACCCCTCGATAGCGTGCGGCAGGATACTCGACTGCTGCCGCCGGCAGTACGAGGCCGGGGACGTCATGCACTGGTGGCACCCGGAGGGCGGCTCGGCGCGCGGGGTGCGCACGCGCTGCTCGGACGACTATCTCTGGCTGCCCTGGGCGGCGGCGGAATACGTGTCCAAAACCGGCAACCGGGCCATACTCGACGAAACCGCGCCCTTCCTGCGCTCGGAGCCCCTCGCGGCGCACGAGCACAGCCGCTATGAGCGGCCGGAGAGCACCGCGGAGAAATACACCGTGCTCGAGCACTGCCGCCGCGCGCTTGCGCTGTATAAAACCCGCGGCTCCGGCGCGCACGGCCTGCCGCTCATCCTCGACGGGGACTGGAACGACGGCTTTGACGCCGTTGGCCGCGGCGGGCGGGGCGAGAGCGTCTGGCTGGCGTGGTTTTACGCGCACACGGCGCGGGCGTTTTCCGAGCTGCTGCCCGATGAGGAGGCCGCGGAGCTGCGCGCCGGCGCGGCGGAGGCGGCGAAGGCCGCCATGGCCGCCTGGGACGGGGAGTGGTACCTCCGCGGCTGGTATGACGACGGCAAACCTCTCGGCTCGCGCGCAAGCCGCGGCTGCAAGATAGACGCGATAGCCCAGGCCTGGGCCGTGATGGACCCTGCCGTCCCGCCGGAGCGGAAAAACGCCGCGCTCGACGCCGCGATATCCGAGCTCTTTGACGAAAAAACGCCGCTTTTGAAGCTCTTCACGCCGCCCTTCGGGCCGGACGGGGACAGCGCGGGGTATATCAACAGCTACGGCCCCGGCTTCCGCGAAAACGGCGGGCAATACACCCACGGCGCGCTCTGGCTCGCGCTCGCCTGCCTGAAAAACGGCAGGACGGAGGACGGGCTGCGGCTGCTGCACGCGGCGATTCCGCGCGCCGACGTGCGCTACGGCGCGGAGCCGTACGCCGTGCCCGCCGACGTCAGCGCCGCGCCGGAGCGATACGGCGAGGCGGGCTGGACCTGGTACACCGGCTCCGCCGGCTGGCTTTTCCGCACGGCGGCGGAGGAGCTGCTCGGGCTGCGCCTCGAAGGGGGAGAAATCCGCTTCGAGCCGAACGTGCCGCAGTCCTGGGACGGGTTCGAGGCCGTCTGGACGGACGGCGGCGGCCAAGAGCACAGATATCAATTCACAAATAATTTACCAACGGGGGAAGAAAATTGATGCGCTGTTGAAATAAGTGTGCTATAATCACTGAGACAGAAAGGTAAAGGTGGGGGCGATGCAACATGGAATACACTCGTGAAGAGCTGATGCCGGGCGTTTGGCTCACGGCCCTGCGCACGGAAAAATTCAAAACCGGCACTCTCACGCTCTCGCTGCTCAGCCAGCTCGATGCGTCCACGGCGTCCATGCACGCGCTTATCCCGAGCGTGCTGCGCCGCGGCACCGTCAGCCTGCCGGATATGGAGAGCATAGCCTCCTGCCTCGACACACTTTACGGCGCCCAGGCGGAGGCCTCCGTCCGCCGCGTGGGCGAGGTGCAGTGCTCCGGCTTCGCGGCGACCTTCCCGGAGGACAGGCTCCTCCCGGAGCGCGCCGGGCTGCTCAAAAGCGTCTCCAGCCTGCTCGGCGAGCTGCTGCTCAGGCCGAACACCCGCGGCGGGCTGCTCCTGCCGGACTATGTGAGCAGCGAGCGGGACAAGCTGATAGAGCGCATACGCGCGCAGAAAAACGACAAGGACTCGTATGCCGTGCAGCGCCTTGTGCAGCTCATGTGCCCGTGCGAGGCCGTCTCGGCCGGCACGCTCGGCACGGAGGAGTCGGCCGAGGCCATACACTACACGAAACTCACGCGGCGCTGGCGCGAGCTGACTGCCACGGCGCCGGTCGAGCTGTTTTACTGCGGCTCAGAGGAGTTTGGCGCGGTGGCGGACGCCCTGACGGACGCGCTGACGGGCCTGCCGCGCGGGGAAATAGACGGCGACATCGGCACGGACGTGCGCATGAACTCGATGGAGGAGTCGCCGCGCGAGTTCACGGATTTTATGGACGTGACCCAGGGCAAGCTGGCGATGGGCT
>MHCFR04200__coassemble_996_pt1 | contig 14308 bp, 10 predicted proteins | sample MHCFR04200__metabat2_high_PE_065 | metagenome-assembled genome bin MHCFR04200
ACTAAGGAAGCAGCCGTACTTAATTGGAGTTTTGGCGCCCTTTGTAGTATTAGGGTCAGGCAGCATGCTGTTTGTTTTCGTATATCCCGGCACAGTGTCTTTGCTTACTCTGATGGTTAATTTTATTGCCGCAGGAGCTGATTTACTTATCGCCTTTAAGGTATTAAAAGAAGGCCGGTGCCTGATTGCCGACCATCCGACAGATGCCGGCTATATTGCATTTTACAGATGATACATGGCGTCCGGGCACGGCAGGGCAACGATAAAATGAGCTGTTTTTCCAAACTGTCAAAATATCATCCTCCCTTGCCTGCGGGCAACCATGGGCGGCGGCAATTCCAGCCGCCGCCATTTGCCCTGCTCAGGCAGAGTTTCATATTGTTTCCGGGTCCAGCCAAGCTGGCGGACAGCATCAAAGCCCGCCGTTGTCCGTAACGGCCCGGAATATGCCATTCTCTGAGCTGCGTCAATTTCCTCCGTCTGTCAAGCGGCCGGAATTATTCTTTATCTGCATAAACCGTTGTTTTTCGACAGGGTTTGTGCTAATATAAACACGTCCAAAAGAGCCCGAATGGGCCCCAATATAAAATTAAAAGGAGAGCGAAAACCATGCTTAAACCTGAGCTTGAAAACGCCTATATCTCCATCCTGCGCGAAGAGCTCGTCCCCGCGACGGGCTGTACCGAGCCGATCGCCATCGCCTACGCCGCGGCAAGGCTGCGCGCGCTGCTCGGCGCCGCTCCGGAGCGCGTCCTGGCCGAGGTCTCCGGCAATATGATCAAGAACGCCAAGAGCGTCGTCGTCCCCAGCACCGGGGGGATGAAGGGCATCCCCGCCGCGATCGCCGCGGGCATTGTTGCCGGCGACGAGAACGCCGCTCTGCAGGTCATTGCCAGCGTGCCCGAGGAGAAGCACGCCGAGATCGCCGCTTATGTGGCAAACACTCCCATCGAAACCGTCTGCTCGGACACTACCCGTATGCTGGATATAATCCTCACCGGCTATCTCGGCGAGCACAAGGCGCTCGTTCACATAGCCAACAGCCACACCAACGTCGTCCGTGAGGAGCTCGACGGCAAGGCCGTCGTGGAGAAGGAATTTTCCGACTCCGCCGAGGACAGCCTGACCGACAAGAGCGTCCTCAATGTGAAGGACATCCTCGAGTTCGCCAATACGGTGGACCTCAGCAAGGTCTCCGACATGCTCGAAAAGCAGCTCACATGTAACCTCGCCGTGGCCGAAGAGGGCCTGCGCGGCAACTGGGGTGCCAACATCGGCTCCACCCTGCTCGCCGAGTATCCCGCGGACATCAAGATTGAGGCCAGGGCCTGGGCCGCCGCCGGCAGCGACGCACGCATGAGCGGCTGCGAAATGCCGGTCGTCATAGTCTCCGGCTCCGGCAACCAGGGCATCACCGCTTCCGTCCCCGTGGCGAGGTACGCCATGCACCTCGGCGTCAGCCGCGAGAAGCTCTACCGCGCCCTGCTCGTCAGCGACCTTATCACCGCCGAGCAGAAGGCCGGCATCGGCCGCCTCTCCGCCTACTGCGGCGCGGTCAGCGCGGGCGTTGGCTCCGGCGCGGGCATAGCCTACCTGCTCGACGGCAGCTATGAGGCCATTGCCAACACCGTGAGGAACGCCGTGGCCATCCTCAGCGGCACCATCTGCGACGGGGCCAAGCCCTCCTGCGCGGCCAAGATTGCCGAAGCGGTGGACGCCGGCATCATGGGCTACAACATGTACAAGAGCGGCAACAACTTCCACGGCGGCGACGGCATAGTCGGCCGCGACGTGGACACCACCGTCGCCAACATCGGCGTGCTCGCCCGCGAGGGCATGCGCCAGACGGACAAGACCATCCTGAACATCATGCTCACCCGCTGCGACTGAGCAGCGCCAGGCCGTGTCTCCGCCCGCCTCGCGGCGGCGGGAAACGGCGAATTTCAAACGCCTGAATAACAAAAAACAGCCCGCCGGACAATTCCGGCGGGCTGCCGCATATTCTCCTCATCTTGCCCGGCGGTCGTGGGCCGGGTCGCGGTAGAATTCCCGCTTCGCGGCGTACATGCGCCCCTCGGCGGTTTTCACAAGCTCCTCCACGTCCCCGACCGGGGCGGCGGCCCACGCCGTGCCCGCAGAGGCGTAATATCCGCTGTCCTCAAGCGAGGACACCATCGCTCGGCTCTGCACGGTCAGGAAGGCCTCGTACCCGTCGGTGACAAAGGCGATGAACTCGTCACCGCCCACGCGGTAGGCGTACTGCGCGCCGAAGCGGGCCCGCAGCTCCTTAGCCACGGCGCGGAGCATGCCGTCGCCGGCCTCGTGCCCACTGGCATTGTTCAGCTCATGCAGCCCATTCGCGTCCACGAATACGCATCCGAGCCCGACCGAGCACTCCCCGGCGAGACGCGGGAGGTCTATCTCATAGCGGTTGCGGTTGTAAAGGCCTGTAAGAGTGTCCCTCTCCCCCTGCCGCTGCATGGCGCGGTAAGTCCGCGCGTTGCCGCAGAGCTTGGCGAAGCTGAAGCCAACGCCCTTGAGCATGGCCGCGCAGCCCGCGCGCTTTTTCAGCCCTCCGGCTGAAAGGACGCCAAGTATAACCCCGTCGGCATCCTCGACCGGTATGGCGGCAAGGTCCGCCATGCCGTCCGGTGCTCCGGGCAGCAGCTCGTGCACTTCCTGAGCGCTGTGCAGCGAGATCTCCGTGCGGCCGTGCTCAAAGCAGCCTGCGAGCTTGCCGGCACTCTTTAACAAAGCCGTGCCGAGCGGCGTCTCGCCGCCTTCCTCCCAGAGATATCCGGAATCCGGCCCGTCGGCGTTTATCATGGTGAAGGCCACGCGCTTCGCAGGCAGCATGCGTGCAATCACCTCAAGGGCGTCCGGCACGTTCTCGCGGTGCTCGTGCGCATTGAAGAGCAGCTTTTCCACGTCGTATATATAGCTCAGAGCGTCCAGCTGGCGCTGCTTCTCTCCCGTCTCCCGCCTGACATAGCGCACAAAATAGAGCATGTATGCCAGGAACAGCGCTCCCTCAACGATCAGCAGAACGTTAAGCAGAGAACGTATCTCCCTCGTGCCGGAGAAAACGAGGGCCTCCGGCACGGAGAGCGCCACGCGCCACTCGTTTATGCTCAGCGGGGCGTAATAGAAGTAAAGGTACTCCCCAGTGGTATTAGAAACAAATACCACATAATTGCTCTCGCCGTCCACAAGCCCGCGGCGGAGCTGCCCGTCGTCATAACCCTCCGCCATCTCGCGCGAGCCTATTGCCCAGATGTTGCCCATCTCGTTGTGCCAGGTGTCTATCAGGAAATCTCCGGTGGCGCCGTCTATCACATACACCGCGGCCTCGCCGCCGTAGGGCATGTACGGCAGCTCGCGGTTCAGCGCGGTGAGGTCTATCACTCCGCAGAGCATCGCCACGGTCTCGCCGCCGCGCACGATCGGCACATAGTGCCGCACTACGTAGCCATCGCCGTCTATATCCGTCTGACGGTCGGATATATGCGCGCCATGTCCCGCCTCCTCCTCGAAGGAGAGATAGCCGGAGGCGTCCTTCTCCTCGCCGCCCGGCTCGACTATCACGTCGCCCGGCAGCAGCAGCTCGAGCCGTGAAAACGAACCCGAGCCCTCATAATTGCCCAGGTAGCGCTCCACATCGTCCGAATCCGGCTCCATATATCCGCCTATTGCGGCGGCCATCAGTTCAAGCTGCTCACGGTCCGAATCCATCCGGTGCTCCCAGCTTGAGGCAAATTCCTCCGCCTCTTCCGCAAGGCGGTCGAAACTGGACTGCTCTTCCATATTGTTTATGCGGCCTGTCACATAAAAGCTGGCCGTAACTATCGCAACAACCAGTATCAGAGTCGCAGCCAGCGGGCTGCGCCAGTGTACCAAGCGCGTCTGCATGTTGCCTCCCCCAACTGTTAAGCGTGTGATCGTTACTTATATTTTACAGACAGCACACATATTTTGTCAAGACTTCCGGCTGCTGTTGTACTCTGTTTGGCTGTCTTTCCGTTCATGCCGCCAATTGGACGCATGGGACGCATTTTCCCTGAACATGTTGAAAAAGCATGTGCTGCATGGTATAATATTTTGTTATTTGTCCATGGTCCGGCTCAGTTCCTTGGGCCGATGTAAATGACTTAACATTCATAATGTTCATATGCGCAAGGCAGGAGGGGTGGTGCCGGGCTTGAACACCGTAATGCGCCAGGAGAAAAAATACGCTATCGACATCGCCCAGGGCGCCGTGCTGAGCGCCAAGCTCGCAAGGATCATGATACCGGACGAGCACAACGGCCCGGAGGGCTATGTCATCCGCTCGATGTACTTCGACACCCCCGGGGACAGCGACTACAACGACAAGGTCGAGGGCCTTGAGCTGCGCCGCAAGCTCCGACTGCGCATATACGACCCGGCGCAGGGCTTCGCGATGCTCGAGATGAAGCAGAAATCCGGGCCGTACCAGCTCAAGCGCTCGCTGCGCCTTACGCGGGAGGACGCGCAGCGCCTCGCGCGCGGGGACTACTCGCCGCTCCTCGGCTATCCCGAGCCCTTTGCCGCGGAGTGCTACGAGCTGATGGCCACGCGCTGCTACCGGCCCAAGACCGTGGTCGAATACGACCGCACGGCCTACATAGCGCGCGAAAACCACATACGCATAACCTTTGACCGGCGCATTCGCGCGAGCGAGAGCGACATGGAGCTCTTCGCGCCCTGCCCGGCGTACAGCCCGGTGATGGACCCCTTCGGCCTCGTGCTGGAGGTGAAGTACAACGGCTTCATTCTGAGCTATATAAAGGACCTCCTGAACAGCGTTCGCCGCCCGGAGGTTTCGGTGAGCAAGTACTGCCTCGCGCGGAGCTTCACGCTCGGCGCGATGGACTGACAAACGGGGGAAGCGGAAATGAGAGAATACCTTTTGCAGATTTTAGAGAGCGGCGGGGAGCTGACCGTCGAGACCATCCTGATACGCATGGCTGTGAGCGCCGTGGTGGCGGCGTTCATTTTCCTGTCCTACCGGCTCTCGCACGCCGGCAGCATATACAGCCGGAAGTTCAACGTCTCGCTCGCGGCGCTGGCGATGATAACCACGACCGTCATGATAGTCATCGGCAACAACATAGCGCTCTCCCTCGGCATGGTCGGCGCGCTCTCCATCGTGCGCTTCCGCACCGCCATAAAGGACTCACGGGACACGATATACATCTTCTGGGCCATAGTTGTCGGCATCTGCTGCGGCGCGGGGGACTACATGGTCGCCGGGGTCGGCAGCGCGTTCGTATTCCTCGTGCTGCTCGTGTTCGGCCGCATAAGGAACGACGCGCGCGTGCTCCTCATCCTCCGCTGCGCCCGGGTGGACGAGCAGAAGATGGAGGCGCTGATTTTCCAGTACTACAGCCGCAGGGCGACGCTGCGCAGCAAGAATACGACGCCCGAAACCGTCGAATTCATCTATGAGCTCAGCGGAAAATACATAAAGCTCGCCGAGAGCGCCGCCGGGCGGAGCATCACGGACGCGGTGTACGACACCGGCAAGGTGGACTATTTCAACATCGTCATGCAGAGCGACGACATAAGCGGCTGAGCGCTTCGGGCCGTAGTCTGGGGGAGGTGAGGGCGTGAAATACAAAATCGGCGCGCTGATAATGGTCATAGCCCTGCTTTCGGTAACCGCCATGGCCACGGCGGCGGACAGCGGGAGCGACAACAACCGCTATCACCAGCACCTCGAGGCTGCGGTGCCCTCCGGGCCGTGCACCTGCGACGGGAGCGAGCTCTGCACCCATCTGCCCATCATACGCATCGACACCGGTGGGCAGTACATCCCCGGCGAGATAATATTCGCCGAAAACGGCGAAACCGTCCTCGGCTACACCACGGCGGACGACGGCTCGCCGGAGATTGCCGTCACCATCGAGACCATAGAGGGCGAGGGGCAGTGGCACCACGCCTCCGACGAGGCCACGTACAGCTCCACGGCGCTCTTCCGCATCCGCGGCAACTCCTCACGCAACTTCCCCAAGAAGAACTACCGCATAAAGCTCGTAACCGACGAGACGGGCCTCAAGAGCAACAGCCTGCCCCTGCTCGGCATGGGCACGGAGAACGACTGGGCCCTGCACGGCCCCTTTCTCGACAAGACGCTCATGCGCAACTACATGTGGATGAACATCTCCGCGGAAATCATGGGCTACGCGCCCAACGTGCGCTTCTGCGAGGTCATACTCAACGGGGAATATCAGGGCGTCTACGTCCTGATGGAGACGATAAAGGAGGACGAATACCGCGTCGACCTGAGCGATTATGAGCCCGGCTCGGCGGCTACGAGCTATATACTGCTCATGGATGCAGCAGACGAGGGAGTGCTCATTGAAAACTACACCTGGTACACCCAGCAGCTTGAATTCAACGAGGTAGCGCGCACCGGCATACAGGTCATCTATCCGCAGGAGGAATATCTCAGCGAGGATGTCGTGAGCTTCATCCAGAGGGACGTAAGCCGCTTGGAACGCGGGTTCTATTCCTCCGACATGGTCATCGGCAAATACGACTACTCCGCCGAAATAGACGTCGGCTCCTTCGTGGACTACTACATCCTCCAGGAATTCCTCGCAAACAACGACGCCTTCTCCCGCTCGACCTATTTTTACCGCGACGTGCGCGGCAAGCTGACTCTCGGCCCGGTCTGGGACTACAACAACGTTTTGAACAACTACTTCTACGATTTTTCGCATTCCGGCTTCCTGCTCGCAAACCGCAGCTGGTACGGAAGGATGATGACGGACGAGACCTTTGTCCGCCGCGTTATCGCCCGATACAGGGAGCTCCGGGAAGGCGTCCTATCTGACGAGTACCTCGTGGGATACATAAACGACGTGGTCGAATACCTCGGGGACGCCATCGAGCGCAACGACGAGGTGTGGGGATACAGCTATAATGCTGACTTGCTCGGCCCGAACCAGCGCCGCGAGCCGGACTCGAACCAGACGCTTGAGGACGTAAACCCGGAAAGCCACGAGCAGGCCGTGGGCTGGATGACAGGCTACATGCTCGCCCGCGGCGAGTGGATGGACGAGCACATAGAGGACCTTCTTCAGTACTGCCACCCGTCCAAGACGGCGTCCCAGGCCGTGGAGTGAGGTGGGGGAATGAAGAAATTCATCATCGGTGCCAGCGCGGCCGTGCTGCTCCTCTTCGCCGCTTACTACATGGTCTTCGGCCTCGGCATATACATCGACCTTCACCCCGGCACAGACGCCGCGGCCGTCTTTCGCACCGAAGGGACGGACATCCTCCGTCAGGACGGCAGCGGCGGCTGGGAGGTGCTTGAAATAAAGGGCGTGGACCTCTCGTCGAGCGAGCCTGGCGGAGCGGTGTTGGACTTCACGCCGGACGAGGAGGACTACCTCCGCTGGCTGGAGCAGATAGGCGCCCTCGGCGCGAACACCGTGCGCGTTTACACCGTGCTCGACGAGGATTTCTACAACGCCTTTTATGAGTACAACACCACGCACGAAGAGCCCCTCTATCTCCTGCAGGGCCTGCAGGTGTCGGACGCCGCCAATTACGGCAGCCGCGACATGTATGACGTCGACTTCCTCGACCTGCTGCTCAAAAACGGCCGTGCGGCTGTCGACGTCATACACGGCCGCAAGCTGATCACGCTCGGCGACGTGAGCGGCACCGGCCGCTACCGCCGCGACATATCGGAGTGGGTTCTCGGCTATCTCGTCGGCCACGAGTGGGACAGCGGGAACATGGCCTATACAAACGAGAGCACGCTCTATCCCTCGTCCTACTCCGGCAGGTATTTCACCACCTCGGAGGACGCCACGCGCTTTGAGGCCGCCATGGCCCGCATAATGGACGAGATAACAGAATACGAGAGCTCCAAATACAAGGCCCAGCGCATTATAGGCTTCGTGAACGGCCCCACCACCGACCCTTTTGAATACTCCGACTTCTACGCCGCGAGGCTGCAGAAGTACGTGCAGGCAGACGCCGAGCACGTGCTTCCAACGGAGGAGCTCTCCTCCGGTTATTTCGCGGCCTACAGGCTCAGCGCCGCAGCCCGCGGCCTGACGGAACATATTTCCGATGCGCAGCGCGTAAAACTCGCGCCCATCCTCGCCTCGCTCGACACCGGAGACATATACGAGGGCTACATCCACCTCATCACGGAGTACCACACCATGCCTGTCATAGCGGCCTTCGGCTTCTCAACGTCCCGCGCGCCTGTCCTCGAGGGCGAGCCGCCCCTGGACGAAGAGGGGCAGGGCGAATCCCTCGTGCGCGTGTGCGGCGACTGCGAGGAAGCCGGCTGGGCCGGCGTGCTGGTCTCGACTTGGCAGGACGTGTGGGACCGCCGCACCTGGAACACCTCGTACTCCACCTATGAGTTCCGCGAGCCGGTCTGGCAGGACGTGCAGTCCGACGGGCAGTGCTACGGCCTGATGGAGTTCTATCTCGGTGGCAGCCGCGTGTGCCTTGTAGACGGTGACGCCTCGGAGTGGACGGCAGAGGACGTGGTCGTGTGCACGGAGGACGGCAGCCTCTCGATGAAATACGACGAGAAGTACGTCTATTTTTACGCCGAGGGCGAAAGCTACAGCCCCGGCGTCGAAGCGATATACATCCCGCTCGACATCACGCCGTATTCGGGCAGCACGTACTGCAGCAGCTTCGGCCTGCCGTTTGAGCGTGCGGCGGACTTCGTGATCTACATCGGCGGGGCCTCGGGCAGCCGCATCGTTGTGCAGGAGCGCTATGACACTCTCTGGGCCATGTACGCCTACGACCTGGCCCATGAGGACCAGTACGACGAGCCGCGTGCCGCGGATTCTCCCATATTCAGGCACATTTCCCTCATGGTGCAGCGCGCCGAGCCCATACCGGTAGGCAGCTGGCTCCCCGCCGTGACCTACGAGACCGGCCATCTGACATACGGGAACGCAAACCCGGATTCGCCGGACTACAACTCCCTCGCGGACTTCTGCTTCACGGAAAGCGGCGTGGAGATACGCATACCCTATCAGCTTTTGAACTTCTCCTCGAGCGCCGAAATGACCGTCCACGGCGACTACTATGAAAACTACGGCGTTCAAAGCGTGTACATCGATGAGATCTACGCCGGGCTCTCCTTCGGCGCGGCGGACAGCCGCATAAGGATGGGCGCCTTCGCGCTCGAGGGCTGGGGCGATATCCTGACCTACAGCGAGAGGCTGAAGGACTCCTATTACATACTGCAAGCTTACTGGGCGGGGGGCTGACTCCGCCGGAGGGGTGAATTTACATGGGCGGCGAGGTCCTGATTTACGGCTACGGCCTGATTTGCCTAAGCATGCTGATATTCAACCTCATATACGCGGCGCACCTGCGCTCGGACGCCAAAAGGACCGTAAAGCGCACCGGGCGCATCGCGGCCCTGGCCGCGCCGCTGCTCGAGGGCGGCGGGCCCGCTCCCGCCTGCCTTGAGAGGCTCAGCCGCCGGCTCGAGAGGGCGGGCAACCTGCTCGCCCTCGACGAGTGGCTCCGTACTCTGGAGCCGGAGCGCGCGGAGCTGTTCTTTTCGCGCGCCGCACCGCTCTTCGGCCGCCTGGCGGACGCTTACGCGAAGCGCGGCGAGATCGACGGCGCTTACTTCTGCCATTTTATTGCGGGCTGGGGAGAGCACCTCGGCCCCGTACGGGACGGGCTCGTGCCGAAGCTCGCGGCTTTCGCCCGGAGGAAGAGCCTCTACAGCCGCGTAAACGCCCTGAAGGCCCTCTGCGCCCTCGGCGACGGGCAGGCTGTGCTGGACACGCTCGCTTTTCTGTGCGACGATGCCTCCGGGGCCTATATCCACCAGAAGATAGTCGTTGAGACTCTTATGGGCTTTTCCGGCGACTACCACGGCCTCATCGCCCTCATCTGGGAGCGCTTCGGCCGCTTCCCCGCCGCCGCACAGCGGACGCTGCTGGACTACATACGCTTCCGCAGCGGGGAGTATTCGGACAAGATGCTGAAGATCCTCCTCGACGGCGGCCTCGATAAGGAGCTGCGCTTTGCCGCGGTGCGCTACTTCGGCCGCTATCCTGACGAGCGTGCAAGGGAAACTCTGCTCCGCTTCGCCTCGGACACGGACACGGCGCGCTGGGAATACGCCGCGATAAGCGCCTCCTCACTCGCCTCCTATCCGGGTGAGGACACGTTCAGGGCCCTGTCGAGCGCCATGCACAGCCCCAACTGGTATGTGCGCTACAACAGCGCCACGAGCCTTGAAAAGCTCGGCTTCGACTATGAGGACCTGCTCGGCGGCGCCGCGGGGAGCGACCGCTACGCGCGCGAGATGCTGACCTACCGGCTCGAAACCCGCAGACTGACGGCCGAGGAGGGCAAAAAGGAGGCGGTAAGGGCGTGAGGGATTTCATAATCGGCTTTTTGTTCTGCGCCGAGGCCTTTTTCGTGCTGTACATGATAGGCTATGCGAGCTTCCTCTTCCTCTCCGTCACCGTGGGCTCGTCGGAGCTGTACGCCGCAAGGCGGCGCAACGCCTTCAAAAACGAGCTGGAGAACGACTATTACCTACCCGTCTCGGTCATAGTGCCGGCGCACAACGAGGGCGTCACGATCGAGGCCACGATACGCTCCCTGCTCTCGCTCGATTACCGGCTGTACGAGATAATCGTGGTGGACGACGGCTCGACCGACGACACGGCGGAAATAGTCCGCGAGCGCTTCAACATGTTCAGGGTCAACCGGCCCATACAGCGCCGCGTGCCCTGCAAGCATGAAAGGTCCGTGTACGAGACGCGGGAGTGGAAGGTCCCCGTCACGCTCGTGTGCAAGGAAAACGGCGGCAAGGCGGACGCGCTGAACATGGGCATCAACGCCTCGAACTACCCGTATTTTCTGTGTATTGACGCCGACAGCGTTTTGCAGTATGATTCGCTCGACAAAATCGTGCGGCCCGTGCTCGAGGACGCCAACACCATCGCCGTCGGCGGCGCGGTGCGCCCCTGCAACGGGGCAACGATCGAAAACGGCCGCGTCACGCGCTACAGGATGCCGGAAAACCTGCTTGCGAGCATGCAGGTGCTCGAGTACGACCGCAGCTTCCTGGCCTCGCGCATACTCTTTGACAAGTTCAACGGCAACATCATAATCTCCGGCGCCTTCGGCCTCTTCCGCAAGGATCTCGTCGTGGCCGCCGGCGGTTACGATACGGACACCATGGGCGAGGACATGGAGCTTGTAGTAAAGCTGCACGTCTTCTGCCGCGAGACCTCCCGCCCCTACCGCATACGCTACGCGCCGGACGCCGTGTGCTGGACGCAGGTTCCGGAAAAGCTGCGCGACCTCTGCAAGCAGCGCCGCCGCTGGCACATCGGGCTCTTCCAGAGCATGATGAAGCACCGGCGCATCCTCGCCAACGTGAAATACGGGGCCGTGAGCTTCATCTCCTACTTCTACTTCCTGCTGTACGAGCTGTTTTCGCCGTACATCGAAATCTTCGGGCTGCTTACAACGCTCCTGGCCTTCGCCGTGGACCTGATAAACGTGCCGTTCATGCTGCTCTTCTTCGGCATCTACGTGGCCTATACGGCGATACTGTCGCTCACGGCCTTTTTGGCCCGGGTGCACACGGTAGACTTGAAGCTGTACCCCTCGGACATGTTCAAGGCCGTCGGGCTCTGTGTCATCGAGGTGAGCTGCCTGCGCTTCATCATGGCCTGGGTGCGCATGACCGCGCTGATAGGCTACCGGAAGAAGCGCGGCAACTGGGGCAGGATAGAGCGGAAGAAAATAGAGTTCAAATAAGCCGCAAAAAACGTTGGGAAAAGAGTTTTTTATGCAGGACAACATTTTAATTTACGTCGCGGGAAACCCGGGGCTCTACCCCCTTGAGTACTACGACTCCGAAGTGGGCGGCTACGCCGGGGCAATACCCGAGCTGCTTCGGGCCTTCGCCTCAGGACGCGGCTATGAGCTCGTCTATTACGAGCCCGGCCCGGAGGACAACAGGGCGCACCTCGCGGAAAACATGCAGGTGGACATCATATCCGGTGCCGTCTCGGGAGAAGATTTCGAAAACAGCTCCGGGATCCTGCCCCTCTTCACCGCGGAGACGGAGGAGGGGACCGTGGAATACGGCCTCGCCCTCACCTCTGCCGCGCCGGATGGGCTTTACGAGGAGCTTGCCGCCTATGCCGCCGGGCGCAGCCAGTCCGCCGTGACGGGCGAGATACTCGCGGCGGCCGCCCCTTCGGAACGGCCGGAGGCCGGTCCGTCCGCTCTCCCGGCGCTCATCGCGCTCGCCCTTGCCGCCGCGGTGGCCATAGCCGCCCTGCTCGCCGCCCTGCGCCGCAGCCGCGCCAGGGCCCGGGCCGCAGAGCGCGAGCTTGAGACGGATTCGAATTCAGGGCTGCTGAACTCCCGCGGGTTCGAGCGCGCCTTCAACGCCACGGTGAACGACTCAAACCATGTGCTCTATCACATGGTCTGCTTCCATTTTGAGCTTGGGCATATAGAGCGCGTCAGCGGCCCTGGCGAAATACTGCGCTTCCAGCGCTTTATGGCCGACGTGCTGCGTCGCCATGCATCCGGAAATGAGCTCATGGCCGTCGGCATCAACGGCGACTTTTTCTCCCTGTGCCGGACTTCGAGCGCCGCGGAGGCGCGCGACTGGGCTCTCGGCGCGCTCAAAGATATGAAAACCTACACCTGTGCGGGCGCTTCGCTCCGCGACAGCGACGCCTCTGTCGGCATATTTCCTCTCTCAGCGCGCGAGCACGACTACTCAAGCGTCCTCTTTCACGCGCGCCAGTGCGCCATGAGCGCGGCGTGGGAGGGGCATAGCTGGCGCATATGCGGCGGCGACAACTGCCGCGCCTGTGACGATGAGCACGAGCTGCTCAGCGACCTTGAGCACGCTCTCGAATTCGGCGAATTCCAGCTCCACATGCAGTTTTTCGTCAGCGCGAAGGACTTCTCCATAACCGGCGGCGAGGCGCTCTCCCGCTGGCAGCACCCGAAAAAGGGCCTGCTCGGCCCGGACCGATTCATCCCCCTGCTTGAGCGCGAGGGGCGGATAGAGCGCCTCGACTTTTACAACCTCGACAGGGCCTGCGCCTTCCTTCAGCAGCTTTATGCGGAAAAAAAGGGCGAGTTTTTCCTCTCCTGCAACTTCTCCCGCCGCTCCTTCGCCCAGCCGCAGCTCCTTGAACGCTGCCGGGAAATAATCTGCCGGTATGATTTCCCCCGGCATGAGCTGATAATGGAAATCACCGAAAGCGGCTACATCAACCCGGCCGAGGCCGGGCAGATGCGCGCAAACATCCTTGCCGTTCGCTCCCTTGGAGTCCAGGTAATGCTCGACGATTTCGGCATGGGCTACGCCACCTTCCACGACCTGCAGGAGTTCCCAATGGACGGGCTGAAGCTCGACAAGAGCCTTGTTGACACCATCGACACCGAGCAGGGAAAGGTAATAGTGGACGGCATAGTCCGCACCGGTCACAAGCTCGGGCTTGTGGTGCTCGCCGAGGGCGTCGAGGAGGAGTGGCAGGTGGATGCGCTCAAGGCTCTCAACTGCGACCTGCTCCAGGGCTATCTGTTTTCGCTCCCCATTCCCGCCTCCGAAGCGCTGCGCAGGGTCGCAGGTCTCGGATAAGCGCCCAGATATGCAAAAGCGCCGGATGGCTCACGTCATCCGGCGCTTTTTTCCTCGCTGTGCCGCTCACTTGTGGAGCGGCACGCCTTTCAGCAGCCTGTCCACGGCGTTTTTCCTGCCGCGCAGGCCTATGCCCACAAGGTTCAGCTCGTCCGTCCCGAACCCGGCCACGGACGTGCGGTTGTCCTCGTCGTTGTATGTCCCGAACAGCTCCTCGGTAAATATCGTAACGGCCATGTCCTCCCGCGCGAGCGCTTTTTTCAGCAAATCGCGCAGCTGTTCGCCGGTAGCGGAGTGAATCATAATCGGCTGCCTGGACATAGGCAGGTAGGTAACCCCGTCCCTGTCGACATACGGCTCGCCGACTATATCCTGGGTCCCGGCGATGCCGCTTATCAAAAACGCGGTCACATTCAGCTCCTGCCAGGCCTCGAGCCCCTCCCGGAGGACGACCTTTATTCTGGTGTCGAATTCCATGTCTTTCACCTCTTGCATTAATCGGGTTCCCGGGTTATTATATATCAACGGCGCGATTGAATCAAATTGAAGTATTTGATATTTTAATTCAGTATTTTTGAAAGAGGCGCGTATAGAGCGAAATATCTTTACACCGTCAAAAAAATAATTGAAACCGGCAGCTATCAGAGC
>MHCFR04200__coassemble_1083_pt1 | contig 13565 bp, 15 predicted proteins | sample MHCFR04200__metabat2_high_PE_065 | metagenome-assembled genome bin MHCFR04200
CGCTCCTGTTAAGCTGAATAACGGTTTTTTCTCGAGGATATTCCTGCCGTTCGTTGAAATGTACGGCTATCCGGCCTACGGGGAGCCGAACCCGAGCATCTTCATGCTCATAACCTACTGCCTGCTCTTCGGCGTCATGTTCGGCGACGTGGGCCAGGGCGCGGTTCTGATACTCGTTGGACTGTACATGTACAAGAAGCGCGGGATGTGGCTGGGGCGAATACTCTCGGCCGTGGGCTGCAGCGCCGTGCTCTTCGGCTTCGTATACGGCAGCGTGTTCGGCAATGAGCACATCCTGCCGGGCTTCAAGGTGCTCGAAGAGGGAAATTCCATGACTATCCTCCTCGTGGCCGTGAGTGTCGGCTGCGTGCTTATACTGATAAGCGGCCTGTTCAATATCATTGCCGGGTTCAGACAGCGTAATTATCAGAAGGCGCTTTTCTCCGCCAACGGCATTGCAGGCGTTCTTTTCCTAATTTCCATAGTTGCCGGCGCGGTCGGCACCCTGGTGTTTGACTTGCCGCTGCTCACGAGCGGGGCGTACTGGGTTTACCTTGGCATCCTGCTGCTGAGCATATGGTTTGGGGAGCCTCTCGGCGACCTGATCGCCGGCCATAAGCCGCATCAGGGCATAGGAATGATGATAGGCATGGGCTTTTTCGACCTCTTTGAGGCCGTGCTGTCCTGGCTGTCGAACTGCCTGAGCTTCCTGCGCACCGGCGCGTACGCAATTATTCATGCGATAATGATGCTCGTGGTATATACGCTCACCGGGGCGGATTCCGGCAGCCTGTCCGTCGGAGGGGTAATCGGCCTTGTCGCCGGCAATGCCTTCGTCATGCTGCTTGAGACTGCGCTCGTCTGCATCCAGGTGCTCAGGCTTGAGTACTATGAGCTCTTTGGGCGCTTCTATACCGGCAGCGGCACACCGTTCAAGCCCGTTACGATTGATTATACGAATGCAGCTTCCCGCGCAGCATGAGCGCGGTCATTAAATGTAGATTATTTGGAGGTAAAAACAATGCTCAAGCTCATCTATCCCCTGCTCGCCGTCCTCGTGCTCATTGTTCTTCCGCTCATCGCTATCTATAAGCGCGCCAAGCATGGCAAAAGTGTGAAAAAGCCCCTCTATGCCAACCTTGCCGGCTTCTTCGCCGTGTTCGCCGTCTGCGGCATTGCCTTCCTGTCACAGGGAGTGGCGGCTGCCAACGCCGCTGCGGATGCCGCTGCCACTGCCGCTGCCACCGGTACGGACTGGACCATGGCAATAGGCTATCTGGCCGCCGCCCTCGCCGTCGGCATATCGGGCGTAGGTTCCGCTATAGCTGTCTCCAGCACCGCCAGCGCAGCTATCGGCGCCATGGTAGAGAACGAAGGCACCTTTGGCAAGAGCCTCGTCTTTGTCGGCCTGGCCGAGGGCATAGCCATCTACGGCCTGCTCATCGCCATCGTCATAGTGCTGCTCTGATGCGCTGGTTTTGCATATCCAACGACGCGGACGTGCTTACGGGGATGCGTCTCGCCGGCATTGACGGCGTGATGGCCGGCACCGCCGCGGAGGTGGACGCCGCTGTGACCCGCGCCGTGCAGGACGAGGGCATTGCCGTCCTCATCGTCACGGAGGGCTGCTATAAGCTCTGCCGCGAGCGGCTGGACGCGATAAAGCTCTCGGCCGGCCGGCCGCTGGTGAACATGGTGGCCGACAGCCGGGGCGCCGGGAAGATATCCGGCTCGATAACCCGGCTGATACGCGAGGCCATAGGCATAAGGCTCTGAGGAGGTTGCCATGCAGAACGATAATAAGCTTGCCGCCTTTATGGCGGCCATGGTCTCCGCCGCCGAGGCGGAGGCGGCCGAGATGCGTGAGACCGCCGCAGACGAGGAGGCGGCGGCGCTCGCGGAGTGCCGCGCAGGGACGGAGACAGACTCGGAAAAGCGCATAGCCGCCGCCGAGGCGGACGCGAAAAACCAGGAGGACAAGCGGATAACCGCCGCGGCCTTCGCCGCGAAGCGCGAGCTGCTCCGCTTCCGCGAGGACTGCGCGGACGAGGTGTTCGCCGCGGTGCGCGAGCGCATAAAGAGCGCGGCGGCGGGGAAGGACTATGGGAAAATGCTCTGTGCGCTGTTCAAAAAGGCGCTTGACGCCATGCCGGGCGCGGAGCGCGTGACCGTGCTGCTGCGTCCGGAGGACATGGGACATTCCGATGCGCTCAAGCGCGCCTTCCCGGACGTGGAGCTCAGCTTTGCGGAGGGGGAACAGGCCCTCGGCGGGCTTGTGGCGGACTGCCCGGAGCTTTCGCGGCGGGTGGACCTCTCCTTTGACTCCGCGCTTGAGGACCTTGAGGGCCGGTTCGCCGAAACGACCGGCTTCAGCATGGAGATGTGATATGGTGGAAAAGCCCAAATACTACATATATGGCATAAACGGCCCTGTCATCCGCGTCCGCGGCGGCAGGGAGCTGCCGCGCATGAGCCTTGTATACGTCGGCGCACAGCGCCTCTTCGGCGAGGTGGTATCCTCGTCTGGCGAGGAGAGCGTGGTGCAGATTTATGAGGATTCCGCCGGGCTCTCCGCCGGAGAGGAGGTCGTGCCGACCTACGCGCCGATGAGCATCCAGCTCGGGCCGGGGCTGATCGGCGGCATACTGGACGGCATCGGGCGGCCGCTGAGCAGCATCGAGTCAATGGCGGGCTCCTTTATCGCGAGGGGCATGAACCTCGACAGCCTGGACGCGGAGAAAAAGTGGGACGTGACCGTGCGCATAGCCGAGGGGGACACCCTCGCGCCGGGGCAGGTTTTCGCCACCTGCCGGGAGAGCGGGATGATCGAGCACCGCTCCATGGTACCGCCGGGCCTGAAGGGCCGCGCTGTGGACGTGAAGCCCTCCGGGCAGTTCACCGTGACCGAGCCGGTGGCCTATCTCGAGGACGAGCGCGGCAGAAGGACGCCGCTCACGCTCTCCCAGCGCTGGCCGGTGCGCACGCCGAGGCCGTTTGCCTCCCGCAGGAGCATTGACCGTCCGCTCGTCACCGGGCAGAGGGTCATCGATACGCTCTTTCCCGTGGGCAAGGGCGGCTGTGCCGCAATACCCGGGCCCTTCGGCGCGGGCAAGACCGTCGTCCAGCACCAGCTCGCCAAGTGGTCTGACGCGGACATCATCGTCTACCTCGGCTGCGGCGAGCGCGGCAACGAGATGACGCAGGTGCTCGACGAGTTCCGCGAGCTGCGCGACCCGCGCTCCGGCAGGCCGCTCATGGAGCGCACCATACTCGTCGCCAACACCTCGAACATGCCCGTCGCGGCGCGCGAGGCGTCCATCTACACGGGCATGACCATAGCCGAATACTACCGCGACATGGGCTACCATGTCGCACTGATGGCCGACTCCACCTCCCGCTGGGCCGAGGCACTGCGCGAGATTTCCGGCCGCCTGGAGGAGATGCCGGCGGAGGAGAGCTTCCCGGCCTATCTGCCCAGCCGCCTGGCGGGGTTTTATGAGCGCGCCGGGTTTGTGGACACCCTCGGCGGGGAGGAGGGCTCCGTCACCGTCATTGGCGCCGTGTCGCCGCAGGGCGGCGATTTCTCCGAGCCCGTCACCCAGAACACTCAGCGCTTCGTACGCTGCTTCTGGGCGCTGGACCGCTCGCTGGCCTACGCGCGGCACTTCCCGAGCATCAACTGGACGAACAGCTACAGCGAATACCTCACAGACCTCATGCCCTGGTACGCCGAGAACTTCGGCGAGGATTTCGAGGAGATGCGCGGCCGCGTGATGGCGCTGCTGAACGAGGAGTCCGAGCTGCAGGAGATCGTCAAGCTCATCGGCGCGGACATCCTGCCGGACGACCAGAAGCTCGTAATAGAGACGGCCAAGGTCATCCGCGAGGGCTTTCTGCAGCAGAACGCCTTCCACGAGAACGACACCTATATGCTCCCGGCCGGCCAGATGGCCATGCTGAGGATCATACTCCACCTGTACGATTCCGCGAGGACGCTCGTTGCGGCGAACGTGCCGCTGCGCCTGCTGACGGAGACGGGCATATTCGCCGAGCTCGAGCGAATGAAATTCGGCCTCGGCGGCGGGACCGACCCACAGGTGTACATCGACAAAGTGGACGCCGCCGTTGAGCACGTCCGCAAGCTGAACTCATAAGGGGGCCGCGAAATGCGCATAGAATATACTGGCCTTTCGGAAATAAAGGGCTCCCTCGTCGCGCTCGACGGCGTGAAGGACGCCAGGTATGACGAGCTTATCGAGCTCACCCTTGAAGACGGCACGCGCCGCCGCGGCCGCGTGATACTCATTGAGGGCGAGCGCGTGGTGGCCGAGGTTTTCGAGGGCACAAGCGGAATAGACATGGCGGGCACGAGCACGCGGCTCACCGGCAAGCCGATGGAGATCCCACTATCCGAGGAGATACTCGGCCGTATTTTCGACGGCACGGGCCGCCCGGCGGACGGCCTCTCCGAGGTCTACGCCGAGGAGATGCGGGACATAAACGGCGCCGCCATCAATCCCGTCTCACGCGAGTATCCGCGGAGCTGCATCCTCACCGGCGTGAGCGCAATTGACGCTACGTGCACGCTCATACGCGGGCAGAAGCTGCCCATATTCTCCGGCGCGGGCATGAAGCACAACGAGCTCGCCGCCCAGATCGTGCGCCAGGCGCACGTCGCCAGCGACGCGGAGGGCGAGAAGTTCGTCATCGTGTTCTGCGCGATGGGCATAAAGAACGACACCGCCGACTTCTTCCGGCGCGACTTCACCGAGTCCGGCGCGCTCGACCGCACGGTGATGTACATTAACCTTGCCTCCGACCCGATAATCGAGCGTATACTCGCCCCGCGCTGCGCGCTGACGGCGGCGGAGTACCTCGCCTTCACAAAGGGCTACCACGTACTCGTCGTCATGACGGACATGACCTTCTACTGCGAGGCGCTGCGCGAGTTTTCGAGCTCCAAGGGCGAGATCCCCTCGAGGAAGGGCTTCCCGAGCTACATGTACTCCGACCTCGCCTCCCTCTATGAGCGGGCGGGGCTGATCCGCGGCAAGAGCGGCAGCGTGACGCTCGTGCCCATACTCACCATGCCCGGCGACGATATTTCGCACCCGATACCGGACCTGACCGGCTACATCACCGAGGGGCAGATAGTCCTCTCCCGCGAGCTGTCGCAGAAGGGCATCTACCCGCCGGTGGGCATCCTGCCCAGCCTGAGCCGCCTGATGAAGGACGGCACCGGCAAGGGGTTCACCCGGGCCGACCACCCGGACCTCTCCAACCAGCTCTTCGCCTCGTACAGCGAGGTGTCGAGCGCGAGGAGCCTCGCCACCGTCATCGGAGAGGACGAGCTCTCGCAGGCCGACAAGCTGAGTTTGAAATTCGGCTCGGAGTTTGAAAACCGCTTTGTGAACCAGGGAATGTACGAAAACCGCAGCCTTGAGACCACGCTTGACCTCGGCTGGGAGCTGCTGAGCATCCTGCCGCGCTCCGCGCTCTCGAGGGTGTCCGACAAGGTGCTCGACGAGCACTATCACGGCAAGGGCTGAGCGGCCCGGAGGAAAAGGAAAGGGGGCTGAAACGGCATGGCGCAGACAGCGCCGACAAAAGGCGCGCTGACGGCGGCGAAGCACTCGCACGCCCTTGCGGAGACAGGCTATGAGCTCATGGACCGCAAGCGCAACATACTCGTGCGCGAGATCATGAGCCTGATGGACGAGGCCGAGCGCCTCCAGTCCGAGATTGACGACGCCTTTGCCGAGGCCTACGCCTCAATGCGCCTCGCGGAGATATCCACGGGCGGCTGCGCCGAGGAGGGCGCCGCGGGCGTCCCGATAGACGACAGCGTCTCGCTGCGCTACCGCTCCGTGATGGGAGTGGAGCTGCCGTATGTCTACGCGGAGGAGAGCGAGATTTCCGGCCCGCCGTACGGCCTGGCGTTCACGAGCTCGGACCTCGACGATGCATATTTCAAATTCCAGGAGGTCAAGGGCCTCATCCGCGACCTTGCGCAGACGGAAAACTGCATATACCGCCTCGCCTACGCCATAAAAAAGGCGCAGAAGCGGGCCAACGCGCTGAAAAACATAGTCCTCCCGGGGCTGGACGCCGACATCGCCCGGATAACGGACGCCCTCGAGGAAAAGGAGCGCGAGGAGTTCGTCCGGCTGAAGGTAATAAAGAACAGGAACACAGGATAACCGCCGGTAAGGCGGTTTGAGGGAGGTTTACACATGAAAAAGACCCCTGCACGCATCCTTGCCGCGGCCATTGCCCTTCTGCTTGCCATTTCGCTCTCCGCCTGCGGGCAGGAGAGCTTCGAGTCCGCCATGGCGCGGGCCATAAGGGAGATGCAGGACGTCAAAAGCCAGCACACGGACATGATAATGAGCGTGGACATGACGCTCACCGCCGCTGGGGAGAGCGTGGAGATGCCAATCTCCACCAGCGTCTCGATGGACTCGGTGAACGAGCCGCTGGCGGCGCACGCTGTGATGGACACGGTGGCGATGGGCCAGCCCTCCCGCATGGAGTACTATGTCGAGCAGTCCGGCGAGGGCTACACCGCCTACATGAGCACGGACGCCGTGAACTGGACGGCGATGTCCATGGACGCCGGCGGCCTCGGCCAGCTCTCGGCCGCGGAGGGCCTCGAATTCTACCTCCGCTGCGCCTCCGCCTTTGAAAAGGCGGGCGAGGAGGAAGTGCGCGGCGCGGCCGCCTCGCGCTATGACGGCGAGATACCCGCGGACATGATGGCGGAAGCCCTCGAGCGCTCGGGGGCCTACAGCATGTTCGAGATGCTCGGCATCGACAGCGGCAGCGCGCCGCAGCTCACGTCCGGCATGGGGCTCTCCATCTGGCTGGACGACGAGACGGGCCTGCCCGTGGCCTATGAGATCGACATGGCGGCGCTGATGGACGAACTCATGGAGAAGGCCTTTGCCGCCGTGGACATGGAGCTCGACGTGGCCATCGGCGAGGCGTACATGCATGTCACGCTCTCCGACTTCAACGGCATAGACCCGATCGAGATACCGGATGAGGCGCGCGGGGCGTGAGTTTTTCGTGAATATCAGCGAAAACGGGGCGTTACGCCCCGTTTTCTGCAATAGTGGAGGTTTTTAATGGCACAGAGGAGAAACAGCCGCGCCGGGAAGCGGCGCGGCGGGGTTTTGGGCGCGCTCGGCTTTGCCGCGCTCGTGCTGATAGTCTATCTGGCGGAGCCGCTCGGCCTCGGCTCCCTGCTCGGCGGGATATTCGGCGGGGACGTGCCCGTCTCCGCGATAGCGGAGCTGCCGGAGGAGGGGCTGGCCGTCTCGTACATAGACGTGGGGCAGGGGGATGCCACGCTCATCGTCTGCAACGGGGAGGCCATGCTCATAGACGCCGGGGTGCCGGAGGAGGGGCAGACCGTTGTGGACTACCTCACGGCCTCGGGCGTGGACAGCCTGGTGTACGCCGCCGTCACCCACGCGCACGACGACCACTGCGGCGGCATGGACGACGTGGTGGATGCCTTCCCGATAGGGACGCTGTTCGCGCCGTACACGGAATTTGATTCCTCGGGCGCGTTCACCTATTTCGAGGACGCCGCGGCGGAGCGCGGGCTGTACATAACCGTGCCGACCATCGGCAGCACCTTCACCCTCGGCGGGGCGACGGTGAGCTTCGTCGGCCCGGTGGGCGACTGGGGCGACGATTTGAACGACTCGAGCCTGATAATCCGCGTGGACTACGGCTCGCGCTCCTTCCTCTTCCCGGGGGACGCCTCGGACGGCACGATAGCCGACTGCGCGTACATCGGCGGCTACGACCTCGACTGCGACGTGCTCAAGCTCGGCCACCACGGCAGCAGCACCTCCACGGACGAGGAGATACTCGACCTCACCACGCCGGAAATCGCCGTGGCCTCCTGCGGGCTCGACAACAGCTACGGCCACCCGCACGACGAGGTGGTGGACCTGCTCGCCGTGCGCGGGATAAAGCTCCTGCGCACGGACCTCGACGGCACGGTGACCGTCTGGACGGACGGGGAGGAGCTGAGCCTCTACGAGGCCGGGGAACAGGCGGCCTGAGCGCGGCACAAACAGCTCTTGACATTGATACGGATTCGTACTATACTGGCTATTGCCGCTTTGGTACGAATCCGTACTGTTGTCTGGAGGAATTATGGATAAGATAGGCGAATATGTGGACAGGCTCTACGCCTGCTCAAACAGGATAGACGGCTGGTACTACATAGTTTCGAAAAAGCTGGGCATGTCCGGTAGCAAATTCATACTGCTCTATGACCTCGCCGACGGGAAGCCGCACTCTCAAAAGCAGATATGCGAAACGCTGCTCATCCCCAAGACCACGCTGAATACCGTGGTGCGCGGCTGCGTGGCGGAGGGGTATATCACCCTGAGCGGCGGCCGGGAAAAGCTCATGGAGCTCACGCCTGCCGGGCGGGAGTATATCGATATGGTGCTCGTGGACGTGATAGCCGCCGAGAACTCGGCGATGGAGAGCACGATAGAGGAATTCGGCGCGGGGTTCGTGGACGCGATGGAGCGCTTTGAGAGCGCCCTCGGCGGCGAGCTGAAGCGCCGGGTATTGGGAGGTGAGGCCTGATGGACTCCCGCGAGCTTTTTGCCAAGACGCCTCCGCTGAGGCTCTTTTTTATTGCCGCGCTGCCCGGCGCGGTGAGTATGCTGTCCTCCGCCCTTTATCAGATGCTGGACGGCGTTTTCGTGGGGCAGTACCTCGGCGAGACGGCCTTCGCCGCACTGAACCTCGCCATGCCCTTCGTTATCATCAACTTCGCGCTGGCTGATCTCATCGGCGTCGGCTCGGCCGTGCCGATCTCCGTCAACCTCGGCAAGGGGGAAAAGCGGGAAGCGAACAACATCTTTACCTGCGCCTGCATCATGATAATAGTTGCCGGTGCCGCGGTCGGCGCGCTGCTTTATGCCTTCGCCCCGGCGCTGATGGCCCTGATGGGGGCGGAGGGCGAGTTTGCCGCCCTCGCCGTGCAGTACATGCGCGTCTACGCGCTCTGCTCGCCGGTGACGACGATCATCTTCGCCGTGGACAACTACCTGCGCATCTGCGGCTACATCCGCGGGAGCATGTGGCTGAACATACTAATGAGCGCGCTCTCCGCGGTGCTGGAATTCCTCTTCCTCGGCGTGTTCGATTTCGGCATCTGGGGCGCCGCGCTGGCGACCAGCCTCGGGATGCTCATCTGCGTGCTCATCGCCTTTGTGCCGTTCCTGAGGGGCAGGGCCCTGCTGAGCTTCACAAAGCCGCGCTTTTCTATGGCCATGACGCGGCAGATCGTCTCCTGCGGCAGCCCAAACTTCCTGAACAACATCGCCGGGCGCATCACGAGCATCATAATGAACGCGATCCTCGTGCGGCTCGGCGGCGAGACGGCAGTCTCGGTCTATGGCATACTCATGTTCGCGGACGGCTTCATACAGCCGCTGCTCTACGGCATGTGCGACTCGCTGCAGCCCGCCGTGGGCTATAACTGGGGAGCGCGCGCCTTCTCGCGCGTGAGGGCGATAGAGAAATGCTGCTTTACGGCCAGCGCGGTGGTGTCGCTCGGCTCGACGGTCCTCGTGGCGCTCATTCCGGGGCTGATAACGCGGCTTTTCGTCTCCGACCCCGCGCCGGAGGTCATGGAGATGAGCGTGACTGCCCTGCGCATTTTCGCGCTGACGTATATAACGCGCTGGTTTTCGTTCGCCACGCAGAGCTATATGCTTGCGATAGAAAAGGCGCTTCCGGCCTCGCTCATATCCGTCTCGACGGCGCTCGTCTTCCCGGTGCTGCTTATCGCTGCGCTCTATCCGCTGGGGCTCACGGGTATCTGGATGAATTTCCCGCTCACGAGCGTGCTGGCGGGCGTAATGTCCATTGTGATATTGAAAAAGCTGCGCGCCGGGCTCAACCGCCCGGACGCGCCGCAGGAGGAATGATCTTCGCCGTTCCCTGCACGGCAAAATCGAATACGGCGCTTCCCCGCCCACCCGGGGCGGGCCGGAAACGCACAAAAAGCGGGGCGGAAAGATCCGCCCCGCTTCCTTATGTCCCGGGCTTTTCGATCATGTACGACTGCAGGCTCTTCTTTAAGCCGTTCTTTTCGTAAAAGCCCTCCACTCCCGGCTGAGCGCCGAAATAGAGCATGGTGGGCGTGTGCTCCGCGGCGAGGCGCAGCAGACGGCTTCCTACACCGCGGCCCTGATATTCCGGCCGCACGAGCAGCTCGGTTATGGTGCCGAAGAAACAGCCGTCCGTAAGTATGCGCAGGCAGCCTATAAGGCAACCGTTTTCCCGGGCAGTGATGTTGAGCGTCCGGGCGATGGCCCTCTCCGCCGCCGCGGCGTCATAGTCCCCGGGCCAGACGCTGCATGCGAGGGACAAAAACTCCTGCACGCACATTTCCCTGTCGTCAATTATGTATTCCATGTCAGCCTCCCTGAGCTCAAAGCGAATCTATGGCGTTTTGCAGGCCGTCAATGAAAAGGCAGGTGTGATATCCATCGCAGACGGCGTGGTGCACCTGTACGGCGAGCGGAAGGCGGATGCGCCCGCCCTCCGTGTAAAACCTGCCCATTGTGAATATGGGTATGAGGTATGTGAAGTCCGTCGTGTTCAGGTTAAAGCCCTCAAAGCTCGCCCAGGGGAGCATGGAGACGGTGAAGCTGTTTTCCGGAAGGCCCGGCTTGGCCATAAACGCCTCGCTCTGCCCATAGCGCCGCAGGTCCTCCTCGTAGCGCCCGAGAAACAGCGGATAGTCCTCGCAGTACTCCGTCCAGAGGTTGGAGAAGGTGCCGGTCTCCTTGTGGAACACCGTATAGCAGGGCTCCATGCGCTCATAGAGCACCAGCTCGCCGCTTTCGCGCAGTGCCATGCGGAACTGCTCGTGCCGGTTCACTTCGCCGGTGATCAGGTGCAGCATGGCCGGATAGAGCCTGAGCCCACGGCGGCGCAGGCTGGTGATGTCCAGTTTTACGGTCATGCTGTAAGTGCATGGGACGGCGCGCATGTAGTGCTCGTAGCGCTCACGGCGCGGCCAGGCGTCCAGATCTATTACGGTGTAATTCATTCATGACCTCCTCCGGCCCAGGCGAGCGCGGCGGCTTCGTGCTTTTTCACGAACTCCTCCTTGCCGTCGCAATAGGCCCCGATGTCAAAGGGATATTTTCCGGCGAGGGCGCGCTTGAGCGCGGCGTATTCCGCGCACACGTCCGGGTGCGCGCAGAGGTAATCCCGGAAGGCGAGGTGGCGGGTTATATTGGCCGTGTCAAGGACTGAAAAGACGTGTACCTGGTGCGTCCGCTCGTCCCCGCCGCGGCGCATGTAGCGCCGCCCGGGGATGCCGAACTCGCCGAGGTATTCATAGCCGAGCGCCTCAAATCCGGCACTGAGGGCGTCCACCGCCTCGAGGCTGTACACCACCGGCATGATGTCGATTATGGGCTTCGCCGCGAGGCCGGGCACCGCGGTGCTGCCGATGTGGTGTATCGCGGCGAGATTGCCGCCGAATACGCGCGCGAGCGCGGCGGCCTCGCGCTCATATTCGAGCGGCCACTCGGGGCTGTAGTCCGATACTGTTACGTGCTGAGGCATGTTCTGCCCTCCTTACATCCGGGCTCAGAGCTTTATCGACCAGCGGCCGAAGTCGTGCAGGCCCGTGCCGTGCCGGAGCTCGCCGGACGCGGCGAGGCCCCGCAGGGCGTCGCGTATTTCGGTTATTAGCCCGGGCGCGACGCCGAGCGAAAAGTGGGCGGGCAGGACGCGCCCAACGGGCAGTGCGGAGATCTTTTCAACCGAGGCGAGATAGGCCTCGGGGTCGGTGGATGGGTAAAAAGCGTACAGCTCCCCCTCGTAGACGAGGTCGCCGGTGAAGAGATAGCCGCGCTCCCGCTCATAAAAGCACAGATGCCCGGGGGAGTGGCCGGGGGTGTGCACCGCCTCTATGCGCCTGCCGCCGAGGTCTATCACGTCCCCGTCCCAGAGCAGGCGCGCAGGGGCGCCCTGAAAGAGCTCGTATTTGTCTGCGTCGAAGCCCTCCGGCAGGTCGCAGCCCGTCACGACGAAGCTGCGCACCGTCTCGATGCTCTGCGGGAAGCCGCCGTTGAGCCAGCCGAGCTCCGCCGCGTGGGCGCAGAAGTCGCTATAGTGCCGCAGCCCGCCGATGTGGTCCCAGTGCACATGGGTCAGCGCGGCGGTTACGTGCTTCCGGGTGAGGGCGGAGACAGGGACGCTTATGTCGCAGATGCCGAGCCCGGTGTCGATAAGCAGGCTGCGCTCCGAGCCCTCGAGCAGGTAGCAGTGTGAGCGCTCCGGGTGGCGGTACTCGCTTATGATGTGGGTTTCGGGGTCTACAGTGTCGATTGTGAACCAGTTGTCCATAAGTCCTACCTCTTACAGTCCTTTAACGGCGGCGGGGCCGGGCTGGGGGGGCTTTTCCCAGCCGTCCAGCGGCAGGCGCTGCATCGCGCCGAAAACCTTGTCCTTCAAGTCCGGGTATTCGGCGGAGAGGCGCTTTATGAGGAGCTTTATCTCCTCGCGCTTGCTCTCCTTGTCCTCAGGGCAGGTGGTTGGGACGAGCGGCAGCCCCTCGTCGCGCACGAGGGAGGCGATGGTACCCTCGCCCAGATACAGCATGGGCCTTATCTGCGTGACGTCCGCGCGGGACATGTATGTGCTCGGCTTGAAGCAGGAGATCTGCCCCGTAAAGAGCAGGTTCATCAGGAAGGTCTCCACCGCGTCGTCAAAGTGGTGGCCGAGCGCAAGCTTGTTGCAGCCGCGCTCCTTTATTGCGTCGTTCAGCGCGCCGCGGCGCATTTTCGAGCAGAGCGAACAGGGGTTGTCCTCCCGGCGCACGTCGAAAACTATCTCGCGGATGTCGGTCTTTACAATGGTGTACGGCACCTCGTTGGCTGCGCACCACGCGGCGACGGGCGCGAAGTCCATGCCCGGGAAGCCCATGTCTATGGTGATGGCCTCGAGCTCGAAGCGCGAGGGGTGATAGCGCCGCAGGTGGCGCAGCGCGGCGAGCAGCGCCATCGAATCCTTCCCGCCGGAGACACCGACGGCCACGCGGTCGCCGCTCTCGAGCATCTGATAGTCGTCCGCGCAGCGGCGGACATAGCCTGTAAACCTTTCGAGGTCCATTGGCCACCTCCAAAAACGAAAATTGAAATCGAGGATTCGTGAGAATTTGAGAGCAAATAAGAGAATGAGGGAGCATTTGATGTGGTAATCAAATTTGATGTTGACAATCCCTCCGCCGGGTGTTATAAAAATAGGGCGCGCTGAAGGATATTCTATTGCGCGTCAGGCATTTTGTCAAAATATTTATCAATATACTGGAGGCAAAAAGATGTCCACTACCATGCTGAACAAGGAGACGGTCACGCGCAAGTGGTACGTTATTGATGCTGCCGGCAAGCCCCTGGGCAAGACCGCCGCTCTCGCGGCCGACCTGCTCCGCGGCAAGCTGAAGGTCGATTACACCCCGCACGTCGACTGCGGCGACTATGTCATAGTCATCAACGCCGAGAAGG
>MHCFR04200__coassemble_1119_pt1 | contig 13200 bp, 10 predicted proteins | sample MHCFR04200__metabat2_high_PE_065 | metagenome-assembled genome bin MHCFR04200
TAAGGCCGAGGTTGCCCTCCTGGATGAGGTCGAGGAAGAGCATGCCGCGGCCCACATAGCGCTTGGCTATGGACACGACAAGGCGCAGGTTGGCCTCGGCCATGCGGCGCTTGGCCTCCTCGTCGCCGTCAGCCATGCGCTTGGCGAGGTCCTGCTCCTCCTCGGGGGTGAGCAGCGGCACCTTGCCTATTTCCTTCAGATACATGCGCACGGGGTCGTCCGTGGAGAAGGTGTCCACCAGGCTGTCCGTATCGGCCAGCTCCTCCTCGGTGACCTCCTCGATGTCCTGCAGCTCCTCGATCTCCGGGAGCACCTCGTCGTCAAGCGGCGGCACGATGTCCTCGCCCGCGGTGTCTATACCGAGGTCTTCCAGTTTATCATAGAACTTGTCGAGCTCCTCCGGCTCGAGCTTCAGGTCATCGAGCGTGTCCATGAGCTCCTTGCTGGTGAGCTTTCCCGCTTTTTTGCCCTTTTCAATCAGCGCGTTCAGCTTTTCCTCCTTGAGCTTGGCGGCAGCCGCGGGGTCGAGCTCCTCGACCGTGGGCTCGGCCGGCTTTGATGCCTTTTTCTTCTTCGGCGCGTGTGCGGTTTCCGTCGTCGCGGCGTTCTTCTTGTTGTTCTCTTCCATGCTCATCTTAACCCCTTTTTTCTTTCTTCATGCGCTCCCAGAGCTCCATAACGCCCTCTTCGGAGGGCTCGGGGGCGCTCCGGCTGCCACGCATGATGCCTATGTAGTCGCCGAGCGCCCGCGCGCCGTTGGCGGCGGACTCCGGCTTTTGAAGTATCCCGGTCAGCAGGCTGAGCTCTTCCGGCTTCAGCTCGCCGCTCATTGCGGCGGGGGACAGGCTCTCGCCCGCATCTATTCTTCGCCTCAGGGCGGAATATATGTGATAGAGCTCCTCAGAGGAAAAGTCCTCCTCCCCGAGCCCCTCCCGCCCCGCAAAGAGGGACGGGTCCAGGCAGAGCAGCCTTATTACACCCTCCTCCGCGGCGGCGGAGCGCGGGTCCTTATAGGTTATGCCCTTCACCTGCGGCTGTGAGGCCCGGACGGGGCGCAGCTCGCGCTCCAGCGTCCGCCTCTCGCGGCTTGAGCGGCGGCGGCGCAGACGCTCAACCTCGCTCTTCACCGCGCCCTCGGAGACGGAGCAGAGCTCCGCCACGCGCGCGGAGTAGACCTCCCGCTCCACGGCGTTGGGCAGCGTGGACACGATGTCCGTCGCCTCCTTCAGGAAGCCGAGCTTGCCCTCGTCGCTTTTCAGGTCGTATTTCGCACGGGCGGTGTCGATCCTGTAGTCGATGTGGTTCTCGCTCGACTCGAGCAGCGCCCGGAAGGCGTCCGCCCCGCGGGATTTTATGAACTCGTCCGGGTCCTTCGCGCCCCGCACAGTGAGGACGCGGACGCGCAGCTCGAGCTTGTCCAGCAGCCCGATGGCCCGCTGCGCCGCCTTGCGCCCGGCCTCGTCCGCGTCGTAGGAGATCACGATCTCATGCGTATACCTGCTGAGCAGCCTTGCCTGCTCGGGCGTCAGCGAGGTGCCGAGGGACGCCACGGCGGAGTCGAAACCCGCCTGATGCAGTGAAACCACGTCGATATTGCCCTCCACAAGGATAATGTATCCGCTTTTGGACTTTTTAGCCAGATTCAGGCCAAAAAGATTGTGACTTTTGCTAAAAACAGGCGTGTCCGGCGTGTTGAGGTACTTCGGCTCGCCGTCCCCCAACAGCCGCCCGGAAAAAGCCACGACCTGCCCGCGCACATCTATCACCGGGAACATGAGTCGCCCGCGGAAGATGTCATAGACCCCGCCGCGCTTGCCGTGCTTTACCAGCCCGGCCTCGGCGAGCTCCCGCTCCGTGAAGCCCTTCTCCTTCATCGCATTCGTCAGGCTGTCCCAGCTGTCCGGCGCGTAGCCGAGGCCGAAGCGCCTGGCGAACTGCGGGCTTATCTGCCGCCGCTCGAGGTAGCGCTGCGCGCTCTCCCCGCCCGGCTCCACGAGCCGCGAATAGAAAAACCTCGCCGCCTCCCTGTTCAGGGCGTACAGCCTGTCCCGGCGCGGCCTGCCGGGGTCCAACCCGTCGTCCGGCACCGTCATGCCCGAGCGGCGGGCCAGGAACTCCACCGCGTCCCGGAACGACAGGTTCTCTATGTCCATTATGAAGTTTATTACGCTGCCGCCCTTCCCGCAGCCGAAGCAGTGGTAGATCTGCTTGGACGGCGAGACGGAAAAGCTCGGCGTCTTCTCGCTGTGGAACGGGCAGAGCCCGAAAAGGTTCTGGCCGGAGCGCTTGGTCAGCGGGACGTACTCCGCCACGACCTCTTCTATCGGGTTCCTCTCCGCCAGCTCCTGCAGGAAGCTGTCAGGTATCGGCACGGCAAGTCCCTCCCTCCGGAAACTATCTCACCGCCCAGCTCTTCGGGATGAAGAGCTCCGAGTAAACGTCCATCACGTATTTGTCCGTCATGCCGGAAACATAGTCCGTAACGGCCCGCTCCAGCCCGTCCTCGTCCGCCAGGCTTCTGTAGTCGTCGGGAAGGGCCTCGGGTCGGTTGACATAATATTCCCATATGCTTCTGAGGATATTCCCCACCTTGCTCTCCTCGCCCTTGGCGACGGGGTTGCGGTACACATGCGAATACATGAACTCCGTGAACTCCTGCACGGCCTCGCTTATATCCGGCGACATCAATATAACGTCGAGCTCCGCGCTCGTCTCTATAACGTCCGTGACCACGGAGTTTATGCGCTGGCTGTTGCGCGTCCCGAGCCGCTCGCGGACTATCGCCGGCTCGTCCCCGGGCAGGATGATCCCCGCCCTTTCGGCGTCGTCGAGGTCGTGGTTTATGTAGGCTATGCGGTCGGAGAGGCGCACTACGTCGGCCTCGAGGCTGCCCCTCGGCTGCCCGGTGGTGTGGTTGAGGATGCCGGTGCGCGTCTCCTCGCAGAGGTTCAGCCCTCGGCCCTCCTTCTCGAGCCTGTCCACCACGCGCAGGCTCTGCTCATAGTGCCGGAAGCCGCCGGGGTATATCTCGTTGAGCGCCCGCTCCCCGGCGTGCCCGAAGGGCGTGTGGCCGAGGTCGTGGCCGAGGGCGATGGCTTCCGTCAAATCCTCGTTCAGCCGCAGCGCGCGCGAAATCGTCCGCGCTATGCGCGCTACCTCGAGCGTGTGCGTAAGCCTTGTGCGGTAATGGTCCCCCTCCGGCTGAAGGAACACCTGCGTCTTGTGCTTCAGCCGGCGGAAGGCCTTGCAGTGTGTGATCCGGTCCACGTCGCGCTGAAAGCAGGTGCGCAGCGAGCACTCCTCCTCCGGCACGGCGCGGCCGGCGCTCTGCGAGGCCCTCACCCCCTTTTCACAGACGAGGGTGAGCTCATCGAGTTCCCTTCTCTCGCGTGGGCTGGGCATGTCCACACCTCCTTGCACTCTACTAATACTCCGCCCGGGTACAAAAATCCTTTAATTTTCAAAAAATTTTCTCGAAAATTTCAAACCGCATTCTGCCGACGCCCTCATAGTCCTCAGCTCTTGTCCCTGCAAAGCGAAAACCCATTGAAAGATATAGCTTCTCGGCAGGCAGGTTGCCCTCCGCAACGTCGAGCCGCACACAGAGCGCACCGAGGTGCTGCGCGAGCTCAAGGCACTTTCCCGCCAGGACGCGGCCCACTCCTGCGCGCTGCCTCTCCGGCGAAACTCCCAGCATGTGCAGCGCGAACACCCGCTCCGGCGGAATATCCCCGCTCAGCAGCGAAGTGCCGTCCGCCCCGCCGGTGTTGCGGTTTATGACAGCTGCCGCGGCTATGTTCTCTCCGTCGTCCAGGACATACAGCTCCCCGGTGCCGAGCGCCACCTTCAGATCCACATCCGAGGGATATACGCCCTTTTTCCAGCCGGGTCCATACTGCGCCGTGTCAAAACTGTCTATGAGCTTCCAGTAAAAATTGCGGATCTCCTCAAATTCCGCGGATTCCGCGCGACGGAAAAGCATATTCATCCCTCCATCTTCTGCGGGCGGAAGACGCTGCCCTTGACGGCCAGCTGCGCCGCGCCCGCGGTCATGTCCGAGAGCCTCCGCTCCATTTCCCCGGCCGCGCCGGCGGGCAGCAGGGCGGCGACGGCGACGAATTCGCCGAAGCTCCCTTCGATGTCCGCCGCCCCGCTGCCCTCCAAAAGGCGGCGCACGCGCTCATACTGCGAATAAGAGCACATGAGCTCCACGCGCTCCCACTCGGCCATCCTCGCGCGCCCCGCGGCCTCGAGCGCCAGCGCGGCGGCCTTGGAATACGCGCGCACCAGCCCGCCGGAGCCGAGCAGTATGCCGCCAAAGTAGCGCGTGACCACGCAGCACACGTCGCAGACCCCGGCCTGCCGGAAAACGTTCAGCGTCGGCTGGCCGGAGGTGCCGCCGGGCTCGCCGTCGTCGCTCCAGCGCATCGCGCCGCCGCTCAGGATATAGGCCCAGACGTTGTGCGTCGCGTCCTCGTGCTTACACCGCACGCGCTCCACGAAGGCCATGGCCTCCGACTCGCTCTCCACGTGCTCGACCTGGCCTATGAAGCGCGATTTCTTGTCGATGTATTCCGCCTCGCCGTAGCCGGCGGGGATGATGTAGTCTCCCATTCTGCCGCTGTGCTCCTCTTGTGCGCAAAATGCGCTTTATTATATAATTTTACCACAAAAGCGCCCGTTTTGGCAAGCCGCGGCGCAGTTCGGCGGCAGGGGTTTCCCCCTGCCGCCGAAAAGCCGTACGTTTTCAGATAACCGGCCTGGTCCGCGCCAGCATTAGGATGATCACCGCGGCGCCGCACTCGAGCGCCGTGAAGAGCCATATCGCCGGTGCATACGAGCCGAGCCCGGTCTCCAGCGCGCCTATCACCGTGGAGGCAAAAGAGCCGATAAGGATATTCAGGTTTACATAACTAAGGTTCTGGCCGTAGTGTGCCCGGCCGAAGAAGTCCTCCACCACGGAGGCCGAGATCGTAGGCACCGCACCGTAGCAGGCCCCTATCACCATCATTGAGGCTATGATCGCCCAGGAAGCACCGCCCGACAGGGCAAGCGCGGCGCAGGCCCCCGCGGCGATGTAAAGCAGCGCGTCCGCCAGCATGGACACCCGGAAGCCGAAACGGTCGTGCAGCGTTCCGAACGCCACACGCCCGAGTCCGTTCAGCACGGACACAAGCCCGACGGCGAGCGCCGCGGTTTCCGGCGCGGCCCCGCCCTCGAGGAAGAGGTAGTTCCCATGCGCTATCAGGCCGGAGCCGAAGGCCGTGCCCACCGTCGCCGCGGCGAAAAAGAGCCAGAACCGCCCCGTTTTTATCATCTGCCGCGGCGTCAGCCCCTTCTCGGGGGCAGCGGCGGCCTGGGTCGCGCTCTTCACGGGCGGCAGTATAAAAAACCTGCCTATAACGGCGGCGGCAAGGATGGCCAGCCCGGTCAGCAGATACGTAAGGTGCCAGCCGAGGTCCGGCGAGGCTATCATCCGCGAGGCGAGCCCTCCCAGAAGCAGGCTGCTCGCGCCGTAGCCCATCAGCAGCACGCCGGAGGCGAAGCCCTTTTTGTCCCCGAAGCGCGGCACGACCGCGGATATCACGCCGTTATATATGAAGCCCACACCGGTTCCGGAGATGGCGAAGGCGATGTAGAGCAGATACAGCCGCTCGGCGCGCAGGAACATGCACAGCACGAAGCCAAGGCAGCCGAGGACTCCGCCGAGCGGGATTGAAAGCCCAACTCCGGCTCTCGCCGCCACCGCCCCGCCGAGCACGCCGCCGATGCAGAAGCAGCCGAGCATCACGGTAAAGCACATGCCGAGCTGCGCGCTCGTCCAGCCGAAGCCCTCGCTGAAGGGGACGGAATATATGCTCCAGGCGTAGATGACGCCGCTTATCAGCATCATCAGCGTGCCCACTGCAAGCGCCACGGAGCGCGAGTAGGCGCGCGACTTGGCTCGTCTCAAGTTCTTCCCTCCGTCTCAGCAGGAACTTATCAGGCGGAGATAAAACTCCGCGCATTTGGCGATTTTATAGGTCGGGATGTGCTCGTCGTTGCCGTGTATGCCCGCGCGCTCCTCGTTCGACATCTCTATGGGGCAGAAACGGTACACATTCCGGCTGATGCGCCCGTAGTGCCGGGAATCGGACGCGGCAAGCATCAGATAGGGCGACACGATCGCCTCCGGCCAGGTGGAGCGCACGGCGGAGCACAGCCGCTGCCAGCCCTCGGCCTCGCCGGTTTCGGAATACGGCGAGGGCTCGGAGCTGGGGCCGCGGCGCAGGCGGATGTTTTTATTTTTTATGATGCGGTGTATACGCGCCTCGGCGCCATCCACGCTCTCGCCGCAGATTATGCGCAGGTTCAGCCCCACGCTCGCCTCGGGCGGCATGACGTTGTTCGCCGGGCTGCCGCTCATCTGCGTGACGGCGCAGGTCGTGCGGACAAGGGCGTTCAGCTCCCCGCCCATGAGGCGCGTTGCAAGGCCGAGCAGCGGGGAGAAGAGCCAGAGATTGGCCATTATCAGCCTTACCGGCCAGATGGAGTGTCTGCCGAGCGTGTCGAGCATCTCCGCTGCCGGCGGCGTGAGGGTGTAGGGGAATGGGTGCGACTCTATGCGCGTAACGGCCTTCGCGAGCTCGCCGGCTATGGTGTGCGCCGGGGGCGAGGAGGCGTGGCCCCCGCGGCTGGCCATCTCGAGATAGAGCTGCATCTGCCCCTTTTCGGAGGTACCTATTAGCGCGCAGGGCTGCTTGACGCCGGGGAACACCCCCTGTACAACGGCGCCGCCCTCGTCGAGCACCAGCGCCGGGCACACCCCGCGCGAGCTGAGGACGTCCACGATGTCAGAGGCCGAGGGGCCGGCTATCTCCTCCTCGCCGGAGAAGGCGAAATAGATGTCGTTTTTCGGCGTGAAGCCGCTCTTTATCAACTGCTCGGCCGCCTCGAGGCAGGCGCAGAGCGTTATTTTGGTGTCCAGCGCGCCGCGGCCGTAGAGTATCCCGTCCCCTATCACGCCGCCGAAGGGCGGCTTTGTCCAGGTGGCCTCGTCCGCGGGCACAACGTCGTAGTGCGCCATCAGGACGGTAGGCGCGCCGTCATTTTCGCCCTTCCAGTGATAGAGCAGCCCGCAGCGGCCCACGTGCTCGAGGGAGCACTTTTCGTGCACAGCCGGGAAGCGCTCGCGCAGCAGCGCGCGGAAGCGGTCGAACTCCGCGGCGTCCTCAAGGGAGTTGTCGGGGTTGGAGACGGTTTTGCAACGGAGCATTTCGGCCAGGTCGTCTATGGCCTTCTGCCCGTCCACATGGACGGCGTCCGGCGCCGGCGCGCTCTGCGCCTTCGGCTTGAAGCGCAGCGTCCGCACGGCGAGCACGCCGCCGATCGCCCCTATCGCGGCGGCGGAAACAGCCGCTATGGCCTTTTTCATCTCTCAGACCAGTCCTTTCTTATAGAGGATACGCGCCGCCGCTATTGCGATTATCGCCCCGACAGGCACAAGCACGCCCACGGACGAGGCGAGGGACGGCACGCATACAAACAGAACAACCATGAATACCAGCGGGGCCATAGCCACGCGCCAGTTTTTGGACACATAGACCACCGCGAGCGGGCCGAACAGCGCGGGCAGGATGTTGTCAAACGCCGGCTGAAGCGCTGGGGACTCTATAAATCCGCGTATCGAGCTGAGCATGAGCACGCCGAGGGCGATCACCGCGGTAGTCACAAGGCTGGAAACGCCGATGGCGATGGTGGAGATGACCTCCCCCTCCTCCGTCCCGGGCTCCACGCCCGCGCTCTCCATCGCGTTGAGCGCGCAGGGGACCTTCAGGCTTGTCAGGTTTCCGGTGAAGAAGCCGAGGTAGCTGCCGCCCGTGCCGAGCATCGGCACATAGGTCAGCACCTCTATCGTGCCCACGGTCCAGTATATCGGCGCGACGCCGAGCAGCCCCTCGAGCACCCATGTGAGCGGGGGCCAGGCGTCGTACACCACGCAGATCGCGGCGGGGACGGCGAGCAGCAGAGCGAAGCCGGTGAGCATCCACCAGCGGCCCACAAAGTGCTCATAGTCGCGGAAATTCGTGTATTTGCCCATTTCTGTCCCCTCCTCTCAGGCTATGGCGTTTATCAGGTTAGTGATGGGTATGCTCAGCGCCATGCCGCCGAGCATGCTTATCGGCAGGGCGTAGTCCTCCATCCACTTCCACTTCAAAACCTTGACGAACACGGCGCAGACGCACATGATGAGCGCCGAGGCTATCATGACAAAGCAGGGTATCCAGCCGCGCAGCCCCTCGCTGACGGTGGCGAAAACCATGCCGAGGAAGGCGCTTATCATGCCGAGGAAGAGCGCGGTCATGAAAAGGCTGCCCCACTTTTCGTCCTTCTGTCGGATGCGCATGACGCCGTTTTCAATTTTTTTGCCCACAGTAGGCACGAGCACCGTGCCGGGGATTATGCCGAGCGTCATGACCCAGGCAATCGTGGCGAACACCATCGGGTCCGTGATGAGCTGCGAAAGGTCGGTCCCCACCGCGGCGGCGGCCGAGGCGGCGGCGGGCGTCTCGTAAGTCAGCGCGCCGATGACGGAAAGGCGCAGCCAGGGCAGCGGGAAGCCCAGCGCGCGGGAGAGCGCTATAACCCCGAGTAATATGCTCACCGCCGGGGCTATGGTGAATATCGCGGAGGAAACCGCCACGCGGCGGAGCACTTTCGGGTCCATCCCTATCTTTTTTGCCCGCTTCCAGGCGAGAACTATGAAGCGGACGCTCATGGCTATGACAAACAGTATTACCACGGCCACGAGGCCGTACATAAAGGGGCCGTTTGGGTCGAACACGGCTCTCATCTCCTCTCTTGTCTCCACAGTCTACCACAACAGGAAGTGGTATACAAGCCTTTGCGCCCTTTTGGGGCACAATTTATGCCGCGCCCCGAAACGGAGGGCTCCGTTGGGGCGCGGCTTTCGGCCGCCCGGGCATGGGCCCGGGCGCTGTTCGCAGCGATAAATGGGCCGTCCCGGGGCCGCCGGGCGGCGGTTAATTAGCAGGCCGGAGGCGGTTGTTTGGCGGCAGGGCGGCTATCTGGCGTACATGATGCCTATTATATAGTTGCTCAGCCTTCTCGGCAGCAGCTTTGCCGCCATCGCAGCGGCCTTGTACGGTACTCCGAGCGCCATCAGCGGCGAGCCGCCGCGCCGGAGCGCCAGCTTCGCTATGTACGCCGAGGCGGCTTCGGCGGTCATACCGTTTTCCTCGTCGCGCTCCATGCGCGCGACGCTGCGCGCCACCCGCCCGCCGTATGCGCCCTCCTCCGCGGTCTTTTTCCGCGCGGAGGTGAAGCCGGAGCGGATGTCCCCGGGCATGACGGCGCAGACGCTTATGCCGAAGGGCCGCACCTCGTTCTGCAGCGCGAGGACATAGGCGTTTATCGCTGCCTTGGACACAGAGTACCAGAGCTGGAAGGGTATTGGCAGTATGCCGGCTATCGAGCTCATGCACACTATCCTTCCCCCGCCCTGCTCCCTCATCGCGGGTATTACCGCGCGGCAGGCGTTGTCCGTGCCGAAGAGGTTGAGCTCGAGCTGCGCGTGAGAATCCGCGCCGGAGGTGAGCTCCGCCGCGCCGGAGATGCCGAAGCCGGCGTTGCAGACGAGGATGTCTATGCGCCCCTCGCGCCGGAGCACCTCGACCACCGCGGCGCGGACCTGGTTTTCGTCGGTCATGTCCGCGCCGATGTGGCTCACGCCCTCCTGTGGCCGCTCGTGGCGGGAAAACTCATACACCCGGCAGCCCGCCGCCGCCAATCGCGCAGCCGTGCAGCGGCCTATCCCGCCGCTGCCGCCGGTAACTATGGCCACTTCAGCCATTTGCGAACACCTCCGCTATTATATCCATCGCCTCGTCCAGCAGCTTCTCCGTGTGCGTGGCCATATAGCTCGTGCGCAGCAGGCAGTCGCCCGGCGAGACGGCGGGCGGCAGCACGGGGTTGACGTACACGCCGCGCTCATAGAGCTGCTTCGCCTTCAGAAGCGTGTTGTCCACGCTCTGGGTGCAGATGGGGATTATCGGCGCGGCGGAGGGCTTTATGGGCACGCCTCGGCGCGCAAAGCCCTCGCGCGCGTAGTCCGCGAGCGCCATCAGCCGCTGCGGCAGCTCAGGATGGGCCTCGAGCTGCCTGAGCGCGGCGAGCGCCGCGGCGCAGGCCGCAGGGGGTATCGAGGCGGAGAAGATGAACGGCCTTGAATTGTGCCGGACGTACTCGCACACCTCCTCCGACGCGGCCATGTAGCCGCCGAGGCTGGCGAGCGACTTGGAAAAGGTCCCCATTATTACGTCCACGCGGTCCTCTAGCCCGAAGTGGCTGGCCGTGCCTCGCCCGCCCTCGCCTATCACGCCGAGGCCGTGCGCGTCGTCCACCATGACCCGCGCGCCGTATTTCTCCGCGAGCGCGCATATCTCCGGCAGGCGCGCGATGTCGCCGCCCATGGAGAACACGCCGTCCGTCACGATGAGTATGCCCGCTCCCTGCGGCACGGAGCGCAGCTTTTCCTCAAGGCTCTCCATGTCGCTGTGGCGGTAGCGGAGCATCTTGCCCTGCGAGAGGCGGCAGCCGTCGTATATGCTGGCATGGTTCTCCCTGTCGCATATCACGTAGTCCCCGCGGCCGACAAGGGCGCTGATTATGCCGAGGTTGGCCTGGAAGCCCGTGGAGAAGGTCACGCAGCCCTCCCTGCGCAGGAAGGCGGCCAGCTCCCTCTCGAGCTCGAGGTGCAGCCCCAGCGTCCCGTTCAAAAAGCGGGAGCCGGAGCAGCCGGTGCCGAGGCGCCCGAGCGCCTCCACTGCGGCGGAGACCACCTCCGGGTGGATCGTCAATCCGAGGTAGTTGTTCGAGCCAAGCATGATGCGCCGCGCGCCCTCCATGGTGACTACCGTGTCCTGCCGGGACTCGAGCGCGTGGAAATAGGGGTATACCCCCCGCTCGCGGCACTCGCGGGCAAGGGTGAACGAGCTGCATTTGGAGAATATGTCCATAGCGGCCTCCTGTACGCAAATATTTCAATAATTTGAAGTAATTATATCCGCAGCAGCACCGCTTGTCAATGGGCAGGTGCGGAGAAGAAAAAATCATACTTTTCTTTCGCAAAAATGATGATATACTATAGGCGCCCGCGAAGCGGGACGACACTTAAAGGAGGCCAATCATGTCGGATACCTCTAAAAATCCGGCCACCGAACAGGAGCTCGCGCTCATGGACAGGTACTGGCGCGCGGCCAACTACCTCTCCGCCTGCCAGCTCTACCTGCTCGACAATCCCCTGCTTGAAAAGCCGCTCAGCGAGGGCGACATCAAGAAGAAGATTGTCGGGCACTGGGGCACCGTCCCCGGCCAGAACTTCATCTACACCCACCTCAACCGTGTCATAAAAAAGTACGGCCTCGATATGATATACGTCTCCGGCCCGGGCCACGGCGGCAACGCCATGGTCGCCCAGGACTGGCTCGACGGCAGCTATCAGGAGGTCTATCCGAACATCACCCGCGACAGGGAGGGCATGCAGCGCCTCTTCAAGCAGTTCTCCTTCCCCGGCGGCATACCCAGCCACGTCGCGCCCGAGACTCCGGGCTCCATCAACGAGGGCGGCGAGCTCGGATACTCCCTCGCGCACGCCTTCGGCGCCGTGACGGACAACCCGGGGCTGATCGCGGCCACCGTGGTTGGCGACGGCGAGGCCGAGACAGGCCCGCTGGCCACGAGCTGGCACCTGAACAAGTTCATCAACGCCAAAACCGACGGCGCGGTGCTGCCCATACTGCACCTGAACGGCTATAAGATCGCCAACCCGACCATATTCTCCCGCATCCCGCACGAGGAGCTCGAGGCCTTCTTCACCGGCTGCGGCTGGGAGCCGCACTTCGTGGAGGGCAGCGACCCGATGGCCATGCACCGCGCGATGGCGGACACGCTTGACGAGTGCGTGGAGCGCATACTCGCCTATCAGGCGGACGCGCGCGAGAACGGCAACCTGCTCCGCCCGAGGTGGCCGATGATAGTCCTGCGCACGCCCAAGGGCTGGACCGGCCCGGACTATGTCGACGGGCTGAAGGTCGAGGGCTACTGGCGGGCGCACCAGGTGCCCATCCAGCCGGACTCCACCGAGCACATCCGCCAGATCGAGGAGTGGCTGCGCAGCTACCGCCCCGAGGAGCTCTTCGACTCCAACGGCGTGCCCATGCCGGATTTGCTGGACTTCCCCCCGCGCGGCGAGCAGCGAATGGGCGCGAACCCGCACGCCAACGGCGGCAAGTTCCTCAAGGACCTGCGCATGCCGGACTTCCGCGACTACGCGGTGGACGTCCCCTTCCCCGGCGCGGCGGAGGCGCAGGACATGTCCAAGCTCGGCGAATTCGTGCGCGACATCTATAAGCTCAACTCCGCCGAGCGCAATTTCAGGGCCTTCGGCCCCGACGAGACCAACTCCAACCGGCTCAACTCCGTATTCGAGGCCACGGACAGGGCCTGGGACGGGGAGACCGTGGACTTCGACGACCACCTCGCCCCCGACGGCCGCGTGATGGACTCCATGCTCAGCGAGCACGTCTGCCAGGGCATGCTCGAGGGCTATCTGCTCACCGGGCGGCACGGCTTCTTCAACAGCTACGAGGCCTTCATCCGCATCGTGGACAGCATGTTCAGCCAGCACGCCAAGTGGCTGAAGGTCTGCAACCAGCTCCCGTGGCGCGCGGACATCGCCAGCCTCAACTACGTTCTCGCCAGCAACGTCTGGCAGCAGGACCACAACGGCTTCACGCACCAGGATCCCGGCTTCCTCGACCACGTGGCGAACAAGAAGGCGGACGTCGTGCGGCTCTATCTGCCGCCGGACGCCAACTGCCTGCTGAGCTGCTTCGACCACTGCATAAGGAGCCGCAACTACGTCAACGTCATCGTTGCGAGCAAGCACCCGCGCCCGCAGTGGCTCACAATGGACCAGGCCGTCAAGCACTGCACGCAGGGCATCGGCATCTGGCAGTGGGCGAGCACGGACGAGGGCGCGGAGCCGGACATCGTCATGGCCTGCTGCGGCGACACGCCGACGCTCGAGACCCTCGCCGCCGTCACCATACTGCGGGGGGCCTTCCCGGAGCTGAAGATCCGCGTTGTCAACGTCGTCGACCTGATGCGCCTGCAGAGCGAGGAGCAGCACCCGCACGG
>MHCFR04200__coassemble_1186_pt1 | contig 12724 bp, 8 predicted proteins | sample MHCFR04200__metabat2_high_PE_065 | metagenome-assembled genome bin MHCFR04200
CATCACGGTGGCGAGGCGGTCGGCCTTGCCCTCGTCCTTTGCGAGGACCCAGGGGGCGTTCTCGTCGATATACTTGTTCGCGCGGGAGATGACCTTGAACACCTCTTCAAGGGCGCCCTGGGTCTGGAAGGTGTCCATCAGCTTCTCGTATTTGCCGCGCAGCTCGCCGGCCATGGTGTTCAGCTCGCAGTCGGCGTCGGAGCTCTCGCGCCCGGAGGGCAGAGTGCCGCCGAAATACTTTATAACCATCGCCACGGTGCGGCTGAGCAGGTTGCCGTAGTCGTTCGCGAGGTCGGAATTTATGCGGCTTATCAGCAGCTCGTTGGAGAAGTTGCCGTCAGAGCCGAGGGGGAACTCGCGCATCAGGAAGTATCTGAGCGCGTCCACGCCGAAGCGCCCCGCGAGGATATAGGGGTCTACCACGTTGCCCTTGGACTTGGACATCTTGCCGCCGCCGAGCAGCAGCCAGCCGTGCCCGAAGACCTTCTTCGGCAGCGGCTCGCCCACGCTCATGAGCATCGCCGGCCAGATTATCGAGTGGAAGCGGACGATCTCCTTGCCAACCATGTGCACGTCCGCCGGCCAGTATTTCTCCAGGCCGTCGCGCTCCTCGTTCATATAGCCGAGGGCCGTCATATAGTTGAACAGCGCGTCCACCCAGACGTATACGACGTGGCCCGGGTCGAAGTCCACGGGCACGCCCCACTTGAAGCTCGTACGGGAAACGCAGAGGTCCTCAAGGCCGGGGTCTATGAAGTTCTTTATCATCTCGTTCACGCGGCTGGCGGGCTCAAGGAAGGTCCCGGAGAGCAGCAGCTCGCGCACGGGCTCGGCATACTTGCTCAGCTTGAAGAAGTACGCCTCCTCCTCCGCGTACTTCACGGGCCTGCCGCAGTCGGGGCACTTGCCGTCGACAAGCTGGCTCTCGGTCCAGAAGCTCTCGCAGGGTGTGCAGTACATGCCGGAGTACTTGCCCTTGTATACATCGCCGTTGTCGTACATCTTCTTGAAGATGCGCTGCACGGCCTTCACATGGTAATCGTCCGTGGTGCGGATGAAGCGGTCGTTGGAGATGTTCATCAGCTTCCAGAGGTCGAGTATGCCGCCCTTGCCCTCGACAATGCGGTCGACAAACTCCTGGGGCGTGACACCCGCCTCTTTGGCCTTCTCCTCTATCTTCTGGCCGTGCTCATCCGTGCCGGTGAGGAACATCACGTCGTAGCCGCACATTCGCTTGTATCGCGCAATGGTATCCGTCGCAACAGTGCAGTAGGTGTGCCCGATGTGCAGCTTGTCCGACGGATAGTAGATGGGTGTTGTGATATAGAATGTGCCTTTCTCGCTCATTGATATTCCTCCACTCTGATGATATGGAATGCGCGTACAGAGTATTTTACCCCAATTACCGCCTATCGTCAAGATTTCTTGAAAATTTGCGCGCTTGCGGCAAATTGGGGCCCCGCCGGCGCCTAATGCATCCGGCGGGGCCATTTTCTGCGTGGATTTTATGCGTGCCTCTCCGGCTGAAGCGCCGCTCAGGCCCTCTTCCACTTCGCGCCCTGCGGGGTGTCGATAATGGTTATCCCCTCCGCGGCGAGCATGTCGCGGATGCGGTCGGCCTCGGCGTAGTTCTTCGCCTTCTTGGCCGCGGCGCGCTCGGCGAGCAGGCCCTCGATGCGCTCGTCGTGCTCCTCTTCGGGCCCGGCGTTCTTTTTCCGCAGCTCTTCCGCCTTCTCGATAAGCGAGAGGCTCAGCACACGGTCAAAGTCCGCCACGGCGGCTATCTTTGTGGCGTCGTTCGTCCTGGCCTTCAGCGCGTCATATAGCGCCGTGACGGCGAGGGAGGTGTTCAAATCGTTGTCCAGCGCGTCAGTGAACTTCGCCTTCAGCTCTGTGAGCGCGGCGGCGTCCACCTCCCCGTCGCCGGGCTTGAGCGCGGCTATGCGCGCGATGAGCTTATCATAGGCCTGGGCGGCGTTGTCGAGGTTCTCCCAGCTGAAAACGAGGTTCTTGCGGTAGTGGCTCTGCAGGCAGAAGAAGCGGTAGGCCAGCGGGTCATAGCCCTTTTCCTTCAGCAGCGAGACCGTGAGGAATTCGCCGCTGGACTTGCTCATTTTTCCCGAAGTGGTGTTCAAGTGGTGGACATGCACCCAGAAATTGCACCATTTGTGGCCGAGATAGCTCTCCGACTGGGCGATTTCGTTGGTGTGGTGGGGGAAGGCGTTATCTATGCCGCCGCAGTGGATGTCGAGGTCCTCGCCGAGGTGCTTCATGCTGATGCCGGAGCACTCGATGTGCCAACCGGGGTAACCCACGCCCCAGGGGGAGTCCCACTTCAGCGCCTGGTCCTCGAACTTGCTCTTTGTGAACCAGAGCACGAAGTCGTTTTTATTGCGCTTGTTGGTGTCCTCCTCAACGCCCTCGCGCACACCGACGTCCAGATCGTCGGCGTCAAAGTCGTTGAAAACGTAGTACTGCTTGAGCTTGCTCGTGTCGAAATACACGTTCCCGCCGGCGAAATAGGCGTAGCCCGTGTCCATGAGCTTCTGGATGATTTTAATATACTCGTCGATGCAGTTCGTGGCGGGCTCCACCACGTCCGGCGTCTTTATATTCAGGTCCGCGCAGTCAGCGAAAAAGGCGTCGGTGTAGAACTTGGCTATCTCCATGACGGTCTTGTGCTCGCGCTTCGCGCCCTTGAGCATCTTGTCCTCGCCGGTGTCGGCGTCCGAGCTCAGATGGCCGACGTCCGTGATGTTCATGACGCGCTTGACGTTGTAGCCGAGGTAGCCCAGGTATTTTTCGAGCACGTCCTCCATGATGTAGCTCCTCAGGTTGCCGATATGCGCGTAGTGGTACACAGTCGGGCCGCAGGTGTACATCTTGACTATATCGGGGTGGTTTGGGACGAACTCCTCCTTGGTATGTGTGGCTGAATTGTAGAGCTTCATAACTGTACCTCCATCTCAGTTTTTTGCCTGACAGCAGCGGGAAAGCCTCTCAGCCGGCGGCGTTTGGCAACGAAAAAGCCCCCCATGCCGCAGCATGAGAGGCGTTTTGTGAACGCGGTTCCACTCTCTTTTATCGCTTCGCGTCCCGCTTTCGGAACGCTTATCGCCTTAACGCGGCGAAAACGGGGAGGCATTTCCTCCTCCCTGGCTCCGGGGCGCATTTCCCGCTCTGCCTCGGCAAGCGCCGCTCGCAGCAAACCGCGGCGCCTCTCTGCTGCCGGCCGGGGCGGTACTTCTCCCCTTCACAGCCCTTTATAACCTATCCATAGTATATTACCACGCCCCAAACGGCGTGTCAAGGCGTATCTTGCGCCCGCTCATGGCGTTTCGCCGCGCGTATGAGCGAGACGAAAAGCGAGGTGAGATAGGCGGCGAACACTATCCACACGGCCGCAATCTCCCCAAAGAGCGCGCTCAGGAGCAGAATGGCGTAGGGCGAGAGCGCCATCGCCGCAAGGCACCATATCCTCCCCGCGCGCAGGACGTGCGGCCAGTTCCGGTTGTTGAAATACACGCCGGGTATGTTCATGCGGAACCCGCTGTCGGCCACAAAGCCGAGCTCGTTCTCGTCGTAAAACCGCGGCAGCCGCTCGCGGATGACGAAGCAGAAATATATCCCGAATATCGCCCCCAACAGCGGGAACACTGCCGTCATGCCCCAGAGCTCCGCGCCGTGCCGGAGATAGAGCAGCAGCTCCCCCGCCGCCCCTATCGCGAGGCCGGCGAGGTAGTACGCCGCCCTCTTCCTGCGCACATGGCGCGAAGGCCGCGGCAGCTCCTCCGCCGCGCCTATGGCCGTCTTGACTATCTCCTCGACCTCGCTCGCTTCAAGGCTCCTGTCGCTCTCCATGCGCTCCCCGGTGAGCAGCTCCGTCACGCTCACGCCGAGGGCGCCGGCGAGCGGCACGAGCAGCGCCACATCGGGCATCGACTGGCCGCGCTCCCATTTACTAACCGCCTTGTCCGAGACGGACAGCCGTTCCGCAAGAGAGCGCTGCGTGAGCCCGAGAGCGCGGCGGCGCTCCGACACGAAGGAGCCGAATTTTTGTTTATCAAGGCTGTACATGCTTTTCACCTCCCGCACATCTTAGCGCGGGAGGTGAAAAATTGCAATCGACGGGCGGTAGAGTCCGCCGTAAAGTTCAAAATTTCGCGAAAAACACACGGCAATTGGCCTCTGCGCGCAGCATATTCCCCCCTGCTGCACGCCGTCCGGGACAAGTCCCGGACGGCTCCCTTTTATGGAGAATGAGTATAAATCTTGGCTGTTATGCTTCCACAAACCTCATCAGCATCGCGGCGGCCTGCGCGCGGGTCGCCGTGCCCTGCGGGACTATCGTGGTTGCGCTCACTCCGGTGATGATGCCGTTTTCCACGGCCCAGCGCATCGCGTCAAGCGCGTATGAGCTGACGCTGGCCGCATCGGTGTAGGTGCTGAGGGCGTAATCGCTTTCAGGCTCGCCCGCATAGCGCCAGAGCATGGTTGCAAACTGCTCGCGCGTCACGAGGCCGTTGGCGTTCTCGCCGTCGCTCACGCCCTCGGCCACCGCCCACTCGCGCGCTGTTTCAATCCAGTCCTCGCCGGTGACTGTCTCGCCGTCAACGCGGGAGAGGATAGCCCACACCATCGCGCGGGTCATCGTGCCGTTCGGATTGAACTCAGTCGTGCTCACGCCGTCCATGAGGCCGTTGGCGTAGACGTAGCTAACAGCGTCATAGAACCAGTCGCCCTCAGCCACGTCGGTAAAGGGCATCTCCGCCTCCTCCGGTTCGTCCGGCTCGTCCTGCGCGGGCGGGGTGGCGGGAGCGCCGGGAGACACGGGCGTCTCCGGGTTCTCCGGCGTCTCCTGAATGGCCTCGGATATCACAAAATCACCGCTGCCGGTCACGACAAAGCTCACGCCGTCGCCGCTCTCCTCGGACGGCACGCCGCTGCCACCTTGCTGCACGCCGCCCGCGGCGTTCGGGATGGTCAGCGTGGGTTGCAGCGCGCTGAGCGCCGCCTCAGACGCTCTGACGGTGACGGTTTTCGCGCCGCCGGCGGCCTCGGACACCTCGACGCGCGCGTCGAAACCGCCCTCGAACTCGACGCTCTGCGTCCCGAGGTTCCACACGGCGACGGTCTCGCCCTGCTCGTTTACCACGGTTATGATTTTCGGCGCATCCGTCTCCTCCGCGAAGGCGGAGGCGTCTATCGTGAGGCCATCCTCCGTGTTGATTATCACGGTGGGCTGGCTCCAGTCGATCGTGAGGTAGTTTTCGTACTGCTCCCCCGTCTCGGCCAGCGCCGCCGCGCCGCCGGAGCCGGACGAGCCGGAAGAGCTCGCGGCGGGCAGCGTTGGATAGACCATGTCCCGCTCAAAATATGGGAAGTACCAGCGTGGGTTTGTGACCACCGTGGTCCTATCCCCAGCCTCTACGTGCGGGGTGGAGAACAAAATGCCGTTGAAGAGCTGGTTGCGCGACCTTATGGCTTCGAATATCTGCGCGGAGCTCATATTCACGGTGGACACGCCGTAGTAGTTGCGGTAGAGATAGAGCGTCCCCGGCACATCCACATCGAAGGCGACCTCATTGTCGACAAAGTTGCTGTCCGTAATGCGGAAATAATATGGGCTGACAAAATTGCTGAGGCTCAGTACCCCCACGGACGTGTTGTTGTTGATGAAGGTGTTGCCCACCATGGAGTTTCGGTTCTGATCTCGCGCGTTTTCAATGTCCACGAGCATGGCGACGCCGTTATCCGCGAACACGCAGTACTGAGGGCACATGGTGCCGGATGTGGCGTACAGCGCCACATCATAGCCCTGGAATGTGCATCCCCACGGGTCGCAGAAACCATCCTGGATGGCGCAGGTCTCGCCGGAAGAGCTCTCGGGCGCGATAAAATCCACGTCGGAAATAACGGCCTGTGCTCCGTTGAGGTCTATGCCGCCTGCAATCGTCGTGCGCTCCCCATCCGCGGGCCGCATGTGGATTTCATAGTTGCCGCGTTCGGAGAGGCTCTCCGGAACGACGATCTCGCCCACATATTCGCCATCAGCCAGCACTATATTTATAATTCCCTGCTCGCCCTCGGGGAGGTTTTCAACCTTGGCCGCAAGGTCGGCGTTGAGCGCCTCCACCGTGTCCCCCTCCGGGCGGATCATGTCGGCGCCGTAGATGCGGCTGAGAGTGATTTTGCTTGTGACCTTGCCGGTTGTCACAAGCGAGCCGCCTATGTAGACGTCCACCGTGGCGGTGAGGAGCGCCGAGCAGTCGTAGCCGCTCTTGGCATATACCGTGACGGTGTTATTATTAATTTGACCTTCTCCGATGCTCAGCACTGCGTCGCCCTTGTCCGGCGAGAAGCTGAACGCATTTTCATAGTCCACTCCGTCGCCGTAAACCGGGGTTATTACGGCGCTGCGCACTACCGGGCGGCAAACGCCGTCGAGGACATAGTACTCGGTGCCGTTTTCGTCGCGCTCCCGCCTGCCGGCGATAACCTCCATATCCCTGAACTCAAACCGCCCGTTATCAGGGTTCTCCTCGCCGGTGACGGAAGTTTTGAAGTTCCAACTGCCGTCGTCTATTGTCACGACGCCGCCCTCATCCTCAAAGGAGAAGCCTATCAGGTAATCCTCGCCGTTGTGCTCTATTTCGATGCCGTTGCCCTGCATCCCGTCGTATATCTCAACGCTCGCGCTGTCGGCGCCGTTATTTATGTTCACCGAATAGCTGCCATTCTCCGGATTGGGGAGGTTGAATATTCTTATTTTACTATTGTCCGCGCTGACTTCGTAGTCGCTCCAACGCTGGCCTCTTACCCAAATGTTAAGCTGCCCGGCGTCAAAGCCCGTATCCGAAACTGCCCACAAGGTGCCCGTAGTTTTTAGAGAGTAATAGGAGGCAGGGCTGTCGCGCGTGACGCGGGAGGCCTCATCCGGCGTTTCCGTGGTGTAAAACTTTATCCCCGTGCGCCTGCACTCCACGGCGAGCGTGACCGTGGCGTCGTGACCGTCTATTGTGATATCCGCCCTGACGTAGCCCATTGCCTCGCAGCCGTCGAGGCAGTATACGGTCACGGCCTCGTCCTCAGTGTACGAAAAACTGAGGGCATTGTCGACGTCGCTTTTGACCGTCACGAGGGTCATGCCTTTGACTTCGATGTCCACATCAGCGTCGGAGCCGTCGCTGTTCTTCGCGGCGATGCTCTTATTTTCCACGATCGCAACGTAGTTTTCGCCCGGCTCGCTCCTGTCGCTGGTGTAGAGCCAGCTTCCGCTGTCGGCTATGGCGTCGCCGCCGTCGAAGCCTACGGTGACGCCGTTATACTCGACTGCCGTGGAGTCCAGCCAGTCTGTCACTGTGACGAGGCAGCTCTGCCGGTCGTAATCGGCGCTGACGATGTAGGCGTCCTCGTCGCCCGGGTCAGGGAGCTCTATCCTGGCAGCGTTGCCGGTCCATGTGAGGCCAACTGGTTGATTGTCTACCCGCACTTGAATTTGCGCAAGATTTTCCGGCGTTAAGTCCTCGTCCGCTATCAGCCACAGCGACTTTTCCTCCAGCGCGTGGTAGCATATGCGTCCGTCATGGGCGATTTTATTCCCCTCGCCGCCGGTGCTCGAAGTATAGAACGCGAACTGCGGCTTTTCGGCCTCATGGGCCGTCACGCTCAGGTAAACCGTGACTGGCTCCGCGGCCTCTCCCACGCTCACATTCGCGCTTACCACCGCCGAGCCGGGGTTGCCGGCGCGCCAGTAGAGCCACTCCGCCGCGCCTTCACAATTCGTGTCGCCGGCTGTCCGGGAAAAGCTGAAAACATTCGTATCGCCGCTTATGGCCATGCTGTTTACCGTTACATTGATGTTCGCGGCCAGAGTATACCCGTCATTTTCGTTACCTGTGAAGGCCCCGATGTTGAGCGCCCACTTTTCGACGAACTCCGCGTCCGGGTCGTAGTCCCAGTCGGCCGTTGTGCCCCAGACGCCGCTGTCGCCGCCGAACACGGTGTATCCACTGTCATCTGTGGTGTAAAAGCCGACGGTGTATGTCGTACCTTCCACCGTCACTTCCGCGGTCTGGCTCGCGCTCGCCTCCGGCCCCTCGGCCAGCGCCGGCATGGCAGCCAGGCTTATGATGAGCGCAAGGCAGAGCAGCAGGCTGAAAAATTTTCTCATGTCGTTTCCCTCCAGCAATTTCGCAGTTCCTGACATTATTTCTGATTATAATTATATATAATGCGCCGGAGCAAGACCATTAGCCAGCTGCATAGTATGCAAAATTTCAGTAGAATTTTGCGCCCGAAACGTCTGTCGGATGCCCCGCCGGGTTGTCTATGTCCACATCGTTGCCGGAGAACACGCACTCCGGAAATCTCAGCACCTCGTCTCCGGGCAGGTTGTCAATTAGTATCGCGGTGCCGTTGTCCATAAAGGCGTTGTTCCAGTACTCCGGGCTTGAGTAGTGCTCGGTGGAGTTTGTGTTGAAATGCAGCGCCGTCCCGTTGCGCTCGAAAACACAGCCGGCCGCGCCTATCCAGGCCCCGTCGAGCGCCAGGGCCGCGGTGTCCCAGCCGGTGAAGGTGCAGTTGTCCATATACACCCCGTCGCCGGCCGTTACGGCCGTTCCGCCGCTGCCCTCAAAGCGTATGCCGATGAGCTCAGTGAGCTGCATATAGGCCGAGCGCACCGTCACACCGCCGGTGAAGGTGGTGGCGTTCCCCCCGTCGTCGCTCGAGCCGAAGAGCGAGACACCGCGGCGCATTGTCAGGCTCAGCTCGCCGGAGTACGTCACCGGCGGCAGGTATATGTCGACGGCGGTGTTCAGCGGCACCTCGCGGTCGATGTAGTCCATCAGCGACTGCAGCTCCTCCGTCGTCTCCATCGCCGTGTCCTCCGGGGTAAAGACGCGCGTCTCGAGGTCGATGACCGTTATGCTCTGGCACAGCTGCACGGTGTCGCCGTTTTTCATGCTGAGCGTCCAGAGTATGTCGTTGGTGCCGCAGCCGTAGGTGAAGCTTATGTGGGAGACCATGGCGGCATTGGGAAAGCTCGGGTCGGCGGCCGGCGCGGTGTACTCCATCTGCGCCGCGCCGCCGCGCGGCAGCGCCTCGACGCTGCAGCCGTCCACCAGCTCCATAAATTCCCCGTTGGCGGGTGAGTTGTCCGCTGCGTTGTAGACGTAGAGCTGCGAGGGGTTCGCCGCCCAGCTGCCCTCGGCGCAGGTGTTGCTCCTCTCCGCCTGCGGAACCTGCACGCCGTCGCTGTCGGCGTCAATGACCAGCATGAGCCTGTATGAGCTGCCGCCGGAGGAGTACATCATATCTGCGCCCATGCCGGACAGCCCGTCCTCCTGTCCGGCTGTCTCCGCCGGCATGCTCTCCGCCGGGACGGACGCCGCTGGTATGGGAGCCGACGGCGAGGGCGCGTCCCCCTCCCGCCAGCCTCCCGCCGCGAGCGCGGCGCCCGCGGCGGCAATCAGCACGGACGCACAGACGGCGGCGGCAGCCGCTCCCCGCCGCCTTTTCGGCGGCTCCACGAGCCGCTTTTCAACCTGGCTGGTCTCGCAGTGCGGGCAGTACGCGGCCTCGTCGGGCAGCTCCTGTCCGCAATTTACGCACTTTTTCATCTCTACACCCCATTCACAGCGCTCTCATCAGATGGAGCACATCAGCGTACCTCTTGGCCGGGCTTGTCATTGTGCATTTTTGTATCACGCGCCCGAGGTGCCCTCCCGCCGTCTCGCAGGAGGGGTGCCGGCCCGTGAGCATGACGTTCAGCAGCACGCCGAGGGAGTATATGTCCGCCCGCGCGTCCGACTGCGCCAGGCCGTACTGCTCCGGCGCGGCGTAACCCGTGGTGCCGAGGACCTGCGTGTCCCCGCTGCCGCCGCATTTGTATATCCGCGCGGCGCCGAGGTCGATCAGCACGGCCTCGCTCCCGCGGACTATGACGTTTTCGGGCTTTATGTCCCTGTGGACAACCCCGCGCGAGTGCAGGATCCACAGCGCGGCGCAAAGCTGCCGGGCGACAGCGCGCGCCGCATCGGCGGGAAGCGCCCCCTCCTCGATCAGGAAGGATAGGGTGTCGCCGCAGACATACTCCTCCAGCACCGCCGAGAGCCCCCCGCTCGAGGCGGCCTCATATATCTGCGGCAGGTGCGGGCTGGCGACGCCGAGCAGCTTTTTGTACGCCTCGCAGCCGCCCTCGAACCGCCTCAGGACATACCATCGGCCGCTGCTGTTGTGCCGCCAGACGCTTACGCTGTTTTGGCCGTCCGAGCGGAGCTGCCGCACAAGGCTGTATTCCTCCCCCAGGCTTTGCATTAAATTATCATAAACATCCATAATTTCGCACCCTATGCAGCCTGCATATTGTTTTTGCCGTTAAAAAAATATAAAATTATTATAAACTACGACGTAATGCTTGTAAAGGCGGTGGCTTTTATGAAGGAAAAGCGGACTGACGACCTGAAACAGGAGCTGATGAGCGCGCCAAGCCTTGAAAAATACCTCTCGGAAAACCGCGACAGCTTCAAGGTCGAGAGCACGGCCGCCATGCTCTCCCGGCTGATAGACGAGCGGAAAATCGCCAAGTCCACCGTGGCCCGGGAGTCCGGGATGAGCGAAATATACCTCTATCAGATACTCTCCGGGCGGCGCTCGCCCTCGCGCAACCGGCTCATCTGCCTGTGCTTCGGGCTCTCCGTGGGGGTGGACGGGGCACAGGAGCTTCTGCGGCTCTCCGGGGCGGCACAGCTCTATCCGCGCATCCGCCGCGACGCGATAATAATCTACGGCCTCTCCCACGGCATGAGCCTCTTCGACGTGAACGACAGACTCTTCGAGCAGAACGAGGAGACTCTTTTTTAGCATAGCGGCTTGTCAAACCATGGGCAACATGCACTAAGTTCAGTAGCCTGCAAATCCTGAACAAAAAGGAAGCCAAGCATCCAGCGGGGCCCGGCGTCATTCAACGCCGGGCCCCGTTTCAGTGCGGCAGCCCGTCCGAACAGGGCAATTTCAGTGGAATAATTGTACTGTACGGCCGGACTATTTATATTTCCTTAACACCGCGTGAGCGTGTCGCAAACAGTCGCGGCGTAGAATCTGCCTCACAAAGACAGAAGGGGGCCCTTTATGGAAGGCGTGATCGCAAAATACTCCGGCGCGGCAAAGCGTGAGCATGAGGAAATATGGGTAAAGCAGACTACGTGGCGCTCTTCTGGCTGTTCATGGCCGGGAGCGCGCTGGGCTTTATAGCCGAGGGGCTGTGGTGCGTGCTCACCGACGGCCACTGGGAAAACCACTCGTCCACGGTCTGGGGGCCGTTCTGCATAATCTACGGCGTCGGCGCTCTCGCCGTGTACCTCATATCCGGGCTGCTCAGGTGCCGCGGGCTGGCCGCGCAATTCGCCGCGTTCAGCCTCTCGTGGGAGGCGGCGGAGTTTTTTGGGAGTCTCTTCCAGGAGCTGCGCTTCGGCAGCGTATCGTGGGACTACAGCGCGCACGCGCTGAATCTCGGCGGGCGAGTGGGCTTTAAGATGGCCCTCATGTGGGGCGTGCTGGGCGTGGCGTTTATCCGACTGGTGTTCCCGGCGCTGAGCCGCGCCCTCGCCCGGCTGCGCGGAAAGGGAGCGCGGGTGCTCTGCGCGGTCATGAGTGTATTTATGGCGGCGAACCTGCTCGTCACCTCGGCCGCCATCGTGCGCTGGCGCGACCGCGGCGAGGCCTCAGGCAGCCCCTTCGTGCAGTGGATTGACAGTACATACAACGACAGCACGATGGCGGGGATCTTCCCTAACATGGTGTTTACGGACAGATGAGGAGCCACACTGAAATGGAACTTGAATTTCTGAGCGCCGTGTATAAACTGACCATCGCCATCCTCTCCGGCATTGCCGTACTGCTCGCGGCGCTGGTATTGCTGCTGGTCTTTTGAGGGCAGCGTATAGGTCAGACAAAGCGCAGGGGGCGCGCATTTTTGCACGCCCCCTGCGCTTTTATAATGGCAGCATCCAATAAGCGCGGGCTGCGTGTCTTTAAATGAGTGAAACGCCGCGCTCCCATTTACTAACCGCCTTGTCCGAAACGGACAGCCGTTCCGCAAGAGAGCGCTGCGTGAGTCCGAGAGCGCGGCGGCGCTCCGACACGAAGGAGCCGAATTTTTGTTTATCAAGGCTGTACATGCTTTTCACCTCCCGCACATCTTAGCGCGGGAGGTGAAAAATTGCAATCGACGGGCGGTAGAGTCCGCCGTAAAGTTCAAAATTTCGCGAAAAACACACGGCAATTGGCCTCTGCGCGCAGCAGATCCTCCCTGTCGCCCGCCGCCGGGCCGCGCGATGCGAGTATAAGAAAGCCTCCCCGCCGGGTGGGCGGGGAGGCTTCCGCGTGTCAGGTGAGCTCGATAAGGGAAATCCAGAGGCCGGGGTTGTAGCTGCCTATCGTGCCCTCGGGGCAGGAGAAGGCGAGCGCCGCGGTGCCGTTTTCGCGCACGCGGACGGCGTAGTACACGTCCCGTCCGTCGCGTGTGAACTGGGTGCAGTAGTTGCCGTAGTCGTCGTAGTCGAACACCTGGCCCTCGCCCACGTCGGACTGCGGCCCGCTGCGCTGGGAAAACTCCTCCACCGTCTCCGGCAGAGAGACGCCGGCAACTTCGTAGGCGTCCATTCCGATGATGCCCAGGTGCATGTTGACATCGCCGATGTTCACACCGCACTGGATGGTG
>MHCFR04200__coassemble_1208_pt1 | contig 12592 bp, 14 predicted proteins | sample MHCFR04200__metabat2_high_PE_065 | metagenome-assembled genome bin MHCFR04200
ACATAGCGGATTGACCAAACGGCATTGTACTTTTTGCGCCGCCGGGGCTAAAATACAGTCGCCGCAGTGGGGATATATCTCAGGAGGAAGTGTTTTTCGCAATGGATACAAGTTCGGAAGCCTACATATTTGAGGAGATGCCCATACCGCGCGCGGTGGCTAAGCTGGCCGTCCCCACGGTCATAAGCCAGGTCGTGACGATGATATACAACCTGGCAGACACCTTTTTCATCGGCCAGCTCGCGAATCCGGCCATGTCGGCGGGCGTCTCGCTCGTGAGCCCGTATTTCAATTTGCTCACCGCGTTGGGGAACCTCTTCGGCCTCGGCGGCGGGAGCCTCATCTCCCGCATGCTCGGCTCCAAGGACGAGGGCGACGTAAAATACGTCTCCTCCTTCGCGCTCTGGGGCGGGATGGCCGCGACGCTGCTCTTTTCCGTGCTCACGTACATATTCCGCGCCCCGGTGCTGCGCTTCCTCGGCGCGCTGGACGAGAACCTGGCCTACGCGGAGACGTACCTGAACTGGGTCGTCGTCCTCGGCGGCGTGCCGACGATGGTCAGCCTCTCGCTGGGCAACCTGCTCCGCAGCGAGGGCCACGCGCGCGAGGCCAGCGCGGGCATGATGTTCGGCGGCATACTGAACGTCATACTCGACCCGATACTGATTTTCCCGCTGCACATGGACGTGGCCGGCGCGGCGATAGCCACGGCCTTTTCCAACCTTGCGAGCGTGGGCTTCTTCGCCGCGGTCTATATTAGGCTGCGCGGCCGCACCTTCATGTCCTTCCGGCTGAAGTGCTTCACCTTCCGCTTCACAAAGCAGATTTTCTCCGTAGGCATAGCTTCGGCCATCTCCACCACGCTGGGCAACGCGGCGACGATGGTCATGATGAACCTCGCAAGCGCCTACGGCACGGTGGCCGAGGCGGCCTACGGCATCGTAAAACGCATAGACCAGTTCCCGCTGAACGTCTCCATGGGCCTGTGCCAGGGCTTCATGCCGCTCATCGGCTATAACTACGCTTCCGGCAACTACAAGCGCATGCGCGGCGTGGCGGCCTTCTCGTGGAAGGTGTCGATAATAATCTCCGCCTGCTTCGTCGCGGTTTTCTTCGCCTTTGCCTCGCCCATAGTCCACCGGTTCATACCTGACATTGAAACCAGCACGATGGGCGCGGGCTTTTTGCGCGTCGCCTGCCTGAGCGTGCCGCTCTCGGCCATAAACTTCATGACGAGCTACGCGCTGCAGGCCATGGGCAAGGGAGCGCAGTCCTCGCTCATAACCATCTGCCGCCAGGGCGTGCTGTACATCCCGGCGATGCTCATAATGGACGCCGTCGTGGGCCTGGACGGCCTCATCTGGGCGCAGCCGATAATCGAGGCGCTGATGCTGCCCATAACCTTCAGCATATATTTCCACACGCTCCGCCATCTCCCGGAACCGGCGTCACGCAGCTGAGGCCGTGTGACGCATCACTATGCAGACTGATTATAGCAGCTGCCGCAATCGGCATTGTACTTTCTGGCATTCGAGTTTTACAATGTCAGCATGGGAGAGGTGAAGGCGTATGAATAAGAATATTGCGGCATCAATACTCTGCGCGCTCGCCTCTCTTGTGCTGCTCTCGGCATGTGCAGGCAACGGAACGGAGGGGGAAGCCATGTCTGAACTGAATGGCGGTGAGTACACTGCCGAATCGCGCATTGACGACGTGATGGCCGACCCGGCGTTTGGCGATTATGGCAGGCTGCTGTTCCCCGTCGAGCGGGAGTACATGAGCGGAGATACGCTCGGCTCGCTCGGCCTTACCTGGTACAGCTACATAGACCCGGACGAGACCGTGGAGATAGTAAACACTCTGCGTGAGCGGGCCGCTGTGGGCGACACGGTGTTCTATGATATATATACCGTCGACGAAAAGGCCGCCGACCCGGACAAGGCGGACACCGGCTTGTTCTTTTTCCGGGGCGACGAGGGTGCGCCCTTTGCCGTATGCAGTGCGGGTGGCGCCTTTGCCTATGTCGGAGCCATGCAGGACAGCTTCCCGCACGCGCTCGAGCTGAGTAAACGCGGTTACAATGCCTTCGCACTCATATACCGGCCCGGCGCACAGACTGCCTGTGAGGATTTGGCCCGGGCCATCAGCTTCATCTTTGCCAATGCGGATGAGTTGGGCGTGTCGACAGAGTGCTACTCGCTCTGGGGCGGCAGCGCGGGTGCGAGGATGGCTGCGTGGCTCGGTTCCTACGGCCCGGCAGCATTCGGCGGGGACGACCTGCCTCGGCCCGGCGCGGTCATAATGCAGTACACCGGCCACACGGACTACACGGAGGACGACCCGCCTACATTCGCTTGCGTCGGCGACAGCGACTGGATAGCCGACTGGAGGGCCATGCAGCGGCGTATACAGCGACTGGACGCGCTGGGCATACCAACTGAGTTTCACTGCTACGCCGGCCTCGGCCATGGCTTCGGCCTCGGCACGGGCACAGCCGCCGAGGGCTGGATAGACGATGCCGTGGAATTCTGGGAGACCCAAATGCAGTAAAAATTATGTAAACTAAAAGGAGAAACCAAAATGAAAAAGCTCACAGCACTGTTCCTGGCATTAGCCATGATTTTTGCCCTTTCCGCCTGCGGGACGGAGAATGCCACAGTGACCGCCTCGCCGGAAGCGTCCGCGGAGCCCTCTGCGGAGGCGTCCGCCGAGCCGTCTTCCGAGCCTTCCGAAACTCCCGCTGACGGCGGCGCCGAGTCCGAGGGCGGAAATACGCTAGTCGTGTACTTCTCCGCCACCGGCCACACCGAGGCCGTCGCGGGCTACATCGCAGACGCCACCGGAGCAGATGTGTTCGTGATAGAGCCTTCCGAGCCCTATACGAGCGACGACCTGCGCTGGACGGATGAATCGAGCCGCGTCGTGCAGGAGTACGAGGACGAGAGCCTGCGCGATGTGGAGCTCGTGAGCACCGACGTGCCGGACTGGGACAGTTACGACACTGTGTTCATCGGCTATCCCATCTGGTGGGGCATCGCCGCCTGGCCGGTCAGCAGCTTCGTCACCGCCAATGACTTCACCGGCAAGACCGTCGTCCCCTTCTGCACCAGCTCCAGCTCCGGCCTGGGCGACAGCGGCACGCTGCTGGAGGAGGCCGCCGGAAGCGGCACCTGGCTCGAGGGCATGCGCTTCAGCTCCGCAGCAAGCGAGAGCGACGTGGCCGAGTGGCTCGGCACGCTGGGCCTGTAATCAAAAACTCTCAAAAGGAAGCGATCTGACATGAAAACAATAACGCTTGGAAGAGATTTGACCGTCGGCGCGGTCGGCCTCGGCTGCATGGGCTTCTCCCACGCCTACGGCCCGGCGACGGACGAGCGCGAGGCCGCAAAGCTGATCCGCGGGGCCTACGACATGGGCTACCGCTTCTTCGACACCGCCGAGGTCTACGGCACGGCCGACGACCCGCACGTGAACGAGCGCATAGTCGGCGAGGCGCTGCACGACGTGCGCGGCGATGTGGTGATAGCCAGCAAGTTCGGCCTGCGCTTCGACCTTGAGAGCGGCGTGGTGCCGTATCCGCTCATACCCGACTCCCGCCCAGAGACGATAAGGAAAAGCGTGGAGGGCAGCCTGAAGCGGCTGAAAACCGACCACATCGACCTCTATTTCCAGCACCGCATCGACCTCGCAGTGGAGCCGGAGGCGGTGGCGCAGGTCATGGCGGACCTCATAAGGGAGGGAAAGATAACCCACTGGGGCATCTCCGAGGCGAACGAGGGCTATCTGCGCCGCGCGCACGCCGTCTGCCCGGTCACGGCCATAGAGAACCGCTATTCTATGATGGCCCGGCAGCACGCCGCGCTCTTCCCTGTTTTGAAGGAGCTGAATATCGGCTTCGTGGCCTTCTCGCCCATGGCGAACGGCTTTTTGACCGGCGCGTACGGCAAGGGCGAGCACTTCGACGCGAAAACGGATTACCGCGCCGGCATGCCGCAGTTCACGGACGAGGCCGTGGAGAAAAACCGCTCCCTGCTGAAGCTGCTCGCCGACCTCGCCGACGTCCACAGCGCGACGCCGGCGCAGATCTCGCTCGCCTGGATGATCGACTGCGCGGAGCACATCGTGCCCATCCCCGGCTCGAGGAAGCCGGAGAGGATGCGCGAAAACCTCGGCGCGGCGGACATTGAGCTCTCCGCCGCCGAGATAGCCGAGATCGACGCCGCGCTCGACGGGATGGAGATGTCAGAGGTGTTCGGCGGCACGCCTCTGAAGAAGTAAACAGGATGCTGAAAGGATATGATTTATGCAAAAGTCAAAAGTGTATTTTACACGCGAGATAACGCCGGAGAGCCTCGTGCGTATATATAAGGCGCTGGGCGTGGAGCTCAAGGGCAAGGTGGGCGTGAAGATTTCGAGCGGTGAGCCGGGCGGCAACAACTACCAGCACCCCGAGCTCATCGGCGAGCTGGTAAACTTGCTCCACGGCACTATCGTCGAGTGCTGCACGGCCTACGGCGGACGCCGCACGGAGCCGGGCGAGCACTGGAAGGCCATAGCCGAGCATGGCTTCACCGCCGCTTTCCCCTGCGACATAATGGACGAGTTCGGCGAGATGGAACTCCCCGTGGACGGTGGCTACCACCTCAAGAGCGACCGCGTGGGCGCGGCGCTTGCTAATTACGACAGCGTGATAGTGCTCTCGCACTTCAAGGGGCACGCTATGGCCGGTATGGGCGGTGCGCTGAAGAACATTTCAATTGGTATCGCCTCCCCGCGCGGCAAGACGCGCATCCACACCGCCGGACTCATGGAGATGCCCGAGGAGCTGTTCGGCAAGCCGCCTGAGAAGATGCCTGAACAAGATCCCTTCCTCGAGAGCATGGCCGACGCTGGCAAGGCGGTCATTACCTACAAGGGCGCGGGGAACATGCTGTACATCAACGTCGCGAACCGCCTCTCCGTGGACTGTGACTGCGACAGCCATCCTGCGGCGCCCGAGATGGCCGACCTCGGAATCTTCGCATCGGCCGACCCCGTGGCCGTCGACCAGGCCTGCTACGACGCCGTCGTGAACGCCGCTGACCCCGGCAAGGCCGCGCTCATCGAGCGCATGAACTCCCGCCACGCGATACACGTCGTGGAGGCGGCGGCAGAGCTCGGCTTTGGATCCAGAGAGTACGAGCTCATATCCATAGACTGAGAAGGAGAGAAGAACAATGCGTAAAGATTTTGGCTCCAAGCCCTGGTTTTATCCAATGCCTGTTCTGGTCATCGGCACCTACGGAGACGACGGCAGGGCTGACGCCATGACCGCCGCCTGGGGCGGGCTGTACGAGGCGGACATGGTCGAGCTGTGCCTGAGCCATTCGCACAAGACCTTCGACAACATCATCGCGCACAAAGCCTTCACCGTGAGCTTTGCGGACATGGCGCACCTGCGCGAGGCAGACTACGTCGGCCTGGTATCCGCGCACAGCGAACCGGACAAACTTGCCAGGGCCGGGCTGCACACCGAAAAAAGTGCATTTGTAGACGCGCCTGTAATCACCGAATTCCCGATGGCGCTTGAGTGTGAGCTGGTCAAGGTCACTGAGGACGGAAATGTGATAGGACGCATAGTCAATATAAGCGTGGACGAGGCCGTGCTCGCAGGCGACGGCAAACCGGATGCGGCCAAGCTTAAGCCAATAAGCTACGACGGGGTGCGCAACGAGTACTTCGTCCTCGGCGAAAATGTGGGCAGCGCCTTCCACGACGGCGCCGTGCTCAAGTGAGGGGACGCGCCATGGACAAAGTTACGGCAGGCCGCGATTCAATTGGCACGTTTGCGCCCAAGTTCGCCGAGCTCAACGACGATGTGCTTTTCGGCGAGGTCTGGTCGAGGGAGGCTGAGCTCTCGCCGCGCGACCGCAGCCTTATAACTGTCTCTGCCCTGATGGCCGGCGGCATAATCGACAGATCGCTGCTGCACCACATACAGCGCGCGAAGGCCAATGGCGTCTCCGCGCTGGAGATGACAGAGGCGCTGACCCAGCTTGCCTTCTACGCGGGCTGGCCCAAGGCCTGGGCCGCCCTGCGCATGGCAAAGGAAGTGTACGGCAATGGGCAGGAGTGAAAAACGTCCTTACGTTGTCTGCCATATGCTTGCCTCGCTCGACGGGCGCATTGACGGCGGCTTCTTCGCCGAGCCCAAATGTTCGGCAGCGCGGAAGGAATACGGCGCACTGAGGAGTTTTTTCAGCTGTGAGGCAACGCTCTACGGGACGACCACTGCGCTCGAGTTCGCGGGCGGCGAGGCGGACGAGCTGCCACACCCTAAACAGTTCCTGCCCTGCTCGGATCACAGGGCGCCGGCTAAAGAGCACGACTATCTCGTGGCAGTGGACGCGCGCGGGCGCATCGGATGGGACAGCGGTACGTTCAAGCGCGCCGGGAGGCCGGATGCGTACATCATAGAGCTGCTGACAGAGAGGGCGGCGCCGGAGTATCTTGAGTACCTGCGTGAGCGGGGCATCTCCTACATCGTCGCGGGCAAGAGCCACATAGACTTCAAGCCGGCGCTGCGCCGCTTACAGGAGCTCTTCGGCATAGACCGTGTGATGCTGGCGGGCGGCGGGCTGATAAACGGCGCGCTGCTTGATGCCGGAGTCATAGATGAGCTGAGTGTTGTGCTTGCCCCGGTAATAGACGGCGGGGACGGCGCGGCCCTGTTCGACCGCTGCGGCAGCGCCGGGCTGGAGCTTATAGAGAGCAGAGAACTCGGCGGGGGAGCTCTGTGGCTCAGATACAAGACAAGCTGATTTAAGGGCGGCGGCCATGCCCGCCGCCGCTTTTCATCCTGCTTGATTACAGCAGACAACAGTGCGGAAAATTTGATGATCTTTATCAGCACCAAATAGGAATAACAGGCGGATTTGAGATGCCCGCCGTTGAACGGATCCGTACGAGCCTATCAGGACAAACAAATAATGCCGGAGCGCGGACGCCGCGCTCCGGCATTGTTGATTGTGTGGGATTATCCTCCGAGATAGGCCCGGCGGACGAGGTCGCTCTCCGCGAGCTCCCGGCCCGTGCCGCTAAGGCTTATGCAGCCGGTTTCCATCACGTACGCGCGGTCGGCCACGGACAGGGCCATCTGCGCGTTCTGCTCGACGAGGAGTATGGTCGTGCCGCCCTTATGCAGGCCCTGGATGATCTCGAAAATCTGCTCGACCAGGATCGGCGCAAGGCCCATGGAGGGCTCGTCGAGCATGAGCAGCTTGGGATGGCTCATCAGCGCGCGGCCGATGGCAAGCATCTGCTGTTCGCCGCCGGAGAGCGTCCCCGCCACCTGGCGGCGGCGCTCCTTCAGGCGCGGGAACTGCTCGTAAACGCGCTCGAGGTCGCGCTCGACAGACGCGCCGCTCTGTGTGTAAGCGCCCATTTCGAGGTTTTCCTGGACGCTCATCTGTAGAAAAATGCGGCGCCCCTCGGGGACCTGGGCGAGGCCGCGCTCGACGATTTTGTGCGGCTGCAGGCGGCTGATGTTCTCGCCGCAGAATTCAATGCTGCCAGTGCGGGAGCGGAGAAGGCCGGAGATGGTCTGCAGCGTTGTGCTCTTGCCCGCGCCGTTGGCGCCGATGAGCGTTACTACCTCGCCCTCGTCCACGTGGAAGGACACGCCCTTTATGGCGTGTATGGCGCCGTAGTATACGTTTATGTTCTCAACGTTGAGTATCTGCGCCACGTTTTACGCCTCCTTCTTCCGGCCGAGGTAGGCCTCGATGACTACCGGGTTGGACTGGATGTCCGCCGGGGTACCTTTTGCTATGACCTTGCCGAAATTCAGCACGCAGATGCCCTCGCAGATGCCCATGACGAGGTTCATATCATGCTCGATGAGCATTATCGCAATCTGGAAGGTGTCGCGTATCTTTATGATGTTTTCCATCAGCTCCGCGGTCTCGGAGGGGTTCATCCCGGCGGCGGGCTCGTCGAGCAGCAGCAGGTTCGGGTTGGTGCCGAGGGCTCGGACTATCTCCAGCCGGCGCTGAGCGCCGTAGGGGAGGGAGCCGGCCTTTTTTTCGGCCATGTCCTGCATGTCGAAGATGCTGAGCAGCTCCATCGCGCGCTCATGCGCTATGCGCTCCTGCTTCCAGTAGGAGGGCAGGCGCAGGATGCCGCGGAACATGCCGTATTTTATCTGGTTGTGCATGCCGAGCTTGACATTGTCCTCCACGGAGAGATTTGAAAACAGGCGGATGTTCTGGAAGGTGCGTGCCACGCCCAGCTTGCTCACCTGCACGGTGCTCATGCCGGCGGTGTCCTTGCCGTCGACCATGATCGTGCCGCGGGTGGGCTGATACACCTTTGTGAGCAGGTTGAAGACCGTGGTTTTGCCTGCGCCATTGGGGCCGATGAGGCCGGCGATCTCCGTCCGGCCGATGACGAGGTTGAAATCGTCCACTGCGGTCAGACCGCCGAAATCTATGCCGAGGTGCCTGGCCTCGAGGACCGGCAGCTTGTCGAGGTCGCGCTCGGGGATATACGCCCCGCTCGGCATCGGCACCAGCGGGCTTTCTATGCTGGACTTAATTCTGGCCACCGGCCGCACCTCCTTTCTTTGCTCCTCCGGAGAGCTGTGATTTCAGGCTGCGCACGGGCTTTGAGAAAAGCTCCTTGAGCTGTGGGTTGTTTGTCGCAAGCATGACGAGGATCAGCACTATCGCGTATGCCAGCATACGGTAGTCCTCGAACCCGCGCAGGGCCTCGGGAAGTATGGTGAGTACCGTGGCGGCGATGATGGAGCCCCAGATGTTGCCGAGCCCGCCGAGCACGACGAAGACGAGGATGAGTATCGAGGTGTTGAAGTTGAACTTCGACGCGGCGAGGTTCGAGAAATTCAGCCCGTAGAGGGCCCCGGCCGCGCCGGCCAGGGCGGCGGAGGTGACAAAGGCCATCAGTTTGTACTTCGTGACATTGATACCCACGCTCTCGGCCGCGATGCGGTTGTCGCGCAGGGCCATTATGGCGCGGCCGGAACGGCTGCGCACGAGGTTGAGCACGATTATGAGGGAAATCATTATGAGGACAAACCCGCCGGTGAAGCTGGCGATCATGTCCGTGCCCGTCGCGCCCTGTGCGCCCTTTATGATGGCTATGCCGCTCTCGGTGAGGCCGAGGTCGGCCACGCTCTTAGTGCCCGTGGCGTTGAAGATGATGTGCAGGCCGTTTTCATCGTAGCCGACTATCAGGCAGTTTATGAGCTCCTTGATTATCTCGCCGAAGGCGAGGGTGACAATGGCAAGGTAGTCGCCGCGCAGGCGCAGCACCGGCACGCCGACTATCAGCCCCGCGAGGGCGGCAAAGGCCGCGCCCACGGCCATTGCGATGCCGAGGCGCAGCGGGTCGGAGGGTATTGCGCCCTGCAGGCTCATCGCGGCGATGACGCCGGAGAACGCGCCGACGCTCATGAAGCCCGCGTGGCCGAGGCTGAGCTCGCCGAGGATGCCGACAGTCAGATTCAGCGAGATGGCCATGACTATGTAGCAGCAGATCGGCACGAGCTGCCCGGAAAATGAGCGGGTGAGCATGCCGGCGCTGCCCATGGCCGTGACGACCGCAAAGGCGATGATGACGCCGAGATAGGTGGCGAAGTCCATGACGCGGGTTTTTGTCAGGGCTATGCTCCTGTTTTTGCCAAGCCTTATGATTTTGCTCATTTGCACACCTCAGACTTTCTCCGGCACATATTTGCCGAGCAGGCCGGCCGGACGGACCAGAAGTGTGATTATCAGCACGGCGAACACGATGGAGTTGGCGAGTTGGGTGGAGATATACGCCTTTGCCAGCGATTCAATGATTCCAAGCAGGATGCCGCCCAAAAAGGCCCCGGGGATGGAGCCTATCCCGCCGAAAACCGCGGCTGTGAAGGCCTTTATGCCCGGCATGGAGCCGGTCGTGGGCATGAGCGAGGTGTTGAACGAGCAGAGCAGCACCCCGGCTATGGCCGCAAGGGCGGAGCCGATGGCGAAGGTGAGGGAGATGGTCAGGTTCACGTTGATGCCCATGAGCTGGGCCGCGCCCTTGTCCTCGGAGCACGCCCGCATGGCCTTGCCGAGCTTGCTCTTGCCGGTGAACAGCGTCAGCCCCGCCATGATTACGATGCACATGGCTATCGTGAGCAGGGAGACGTATGAAATGCTCAGCCTGCCGCCGAACATCTGGACTGAGCCGGAGACGATGGGCGTATAGGACATCGGGCTCGCGCCCCAGAGGAGCTGGGCGGAGTTCTGCAGAAAGTAACTGACGCCAATCGCGGTTATGAGCACCGCGAGAGAGGGGGCGGAGCGCAGCGGACGGTAGGCGAGGCCCTCGATGATTACGCCGAGGACTGTGCACACCAGCATGGCCAGCAGCACGGCGACGGGCCAGGGGAGACCGAGCGCGGTCATGGAAAGAAGCGATATATAGCCGCCGACCATGATGACGTCGCCGTGGGCAAAGTTCAGCATTTTGGCAATGCCGTACACCATCGTATAGCCGAGGGCGATTATGGCGTATACGCTTCCAAGGCTGATGCCGCTTATAAGATAGGATAGAAATTCCACGCAGAATCACCTCATTCTTTCATGTCTTGCTGGACGTTCTGCGGCAGATGCCGGAACGGCGCTCCCGCCGCCCCCGCAGCCGCCGCAGACGCGCCGTGGCTGCCGGTTTTGCCGGCAGCCCTGGCGCGGTGTTGGATATTTGTTCGATTGCGGAGCGACGAATCAGCCGGCGTTTTCGGCGGAGACGTAGACGCCGTCCTGGATGACAACGGCGAGAGGCATCTTGCTGACCTCGCCGCCGGAGGTCCAGGTCATGCCGGTGCCGGTCAGGCCGTCAAAGGTCATGGTGGTGAACTGCTCGATCATGGCGGTGCAGATGTCCTCAGTGCTCATGTCGGGGGTGCAGCCAGCCGCCTCGAGAGCCTGCTTGAGGGCGTAGACGCAGTCATAGCCGTCGGCGGCGAACTGGTTCGGAGTCTCGCCGAAGCGCTCGTTGTACTCGGCGACGAAATTGACGGTCTTTTCATCGGTCGCGTCCGCAGAGAAGGGGGTCAGGACCATGACGCCCTCTGCGAGGGAAAGGTCGAAGTTGGGCATGGCCAGGATGCCGTCCATGCCGTCCACGCCGAAGAATGTGGGCGCATAGCCCATGGCGTTGGCCTGGGAGAGTATGACGGAAGCGGGCTGGTAGTAGATGGGCAGGAACACAACGTCGGCCCCGGCGCTCTGAGCGGCGGTGAGCTGGACGGAGAAATCGGCCTGCGTGTCGGCGGTGAAGGTGCCTTCGTAGACAATCTCAAGGTCCTGATTGGCGGCCTCGGCGACAAAGGTGTCGCGGATGCCCTGGGAGTAAGCGTCGTCGTTGCGGTAGATAATGGCTACTTTGCTGCCGGCCATGTTGCTGCCCATGTAAGTAGCGGCACCGCTGCCCTGGTTGGGGTCGGTGAAGCACATCTGGAACATGTTGTCCTTACCGGCGGTTACGTCGGGCGAAGAGGCGCTGGGGGTAAGGGCGAATACGCGGTCATTGTAGACCTCGGCAGAGACGCTGATGGCAGGGCCGGTGGTGACGGGGCCGACAAGGAGCTGCATGCCCCAGTCCATCAGGGTGTTGTAGGCATTGACGGAGGCCTCGCCGTCGGACACGTCGTCCTCGAAACGGTATTCGATCTGATAGCCGTTGATGCCGCCGGCGGCGTTGATCTCGTCAACCGCTATCTGCACGCCGTTCATTACGGCAGTGCCGTAGATGGCGTTGTCGCCGGTCAGGGGGCCTACGCCGCCTATCATGAAGCTGGCGCCCTCGGCGTCGGTTTCATCGCCGGCGGGTTCGGCGGAGACTTCGGACGGAGCCTCGGATGGGCTGTCGCTGGCCGCGGGCTCTTCCGACTGGCCGCAGCCGGCCAGCAGGAATACGCACATTGCGAGAACCATTACGAGAGAGATGAGCTTTTTCATTTTCTTCCTCCTTGAAATGCGAGTTTATACAAAAAACCGGTCCCGGCCAGTTGGCCGGAACCGGTTTGAAGTATACGTTCAAATCAGTATGCCTATGCCAATGCTGGTCGTTTCAATGTTCCGATGTCCGCGGGTACTACTGCGATAATGCCTACTATAAGGCTTACCAGGCGTATGATTATCAGACGCAGGGCAGCAAAAATGGACACCGCAAGAGCGGTGTCCATGCTAAGCAGGCTGGCCATATTTTCAGTGCGGGCAGAGTTGCAGGAGAAATTGGACATGGCAGACTCATTGACCGCGAAACGGGAGCCGCGGGCATTAAAGCGGTTGGAAAAGCTGTTGAAACGGCGTCCAAACATTTTTACGGCTCCTTTCTGAAGGTTGTATGCAATTTAACACGGCAAAGCTGTGATGTCAAGAAGGCAAAAACGATTTCCACGTTTTCAACAGGCCTTTAGAGCCGCGAGGACTCAAATTTTTCTGTTCCTTACAGAAAAATACGGTTTTGAGCACAGAACGAAACCCCAAAGCTGGCATGGAAGCTGCGAGGGTGAGAATAATAAATGCGCGCAACAAGGCCGCTCGGCGCGACGGCGGCACGC
>MHCFR04200__coassemble_1293_pt1 | contig 11933 bp, 11 predicted proteins | sample MHCFR04200__metabat2_high_PE_065 | metagenome-assembled genome bin MHCFR04200
CCCCTCCTGGTCCTGTTGCCAGATCACAACATGCGCTATGAAAATCGCATGTTCCCCATAGAGGACTTTGCGCAGTATCCGTTCATTACGAGTTCCCTCAACGATGAGTTCCATATCCTTGCCGACTGCGAAGCCCGCGGTATACCGATGAACGTCGTCCTCAAAACACAGGACGTCTATACTGCCGCCTACTCTGTGGAGGCGGGGCTGGGTGTGACTGTCGTTCCAGAGCTTTCTATGAGAACAAAAAGGGACCTGCACGTAAACAGTGCCTGCCTTTCACCCACATACAGCCGCAGGCTGTGCATTTATACGCGAGAGGGAGAGCGGCTCGATCCTGTCGCACAGGTGTTTTACGATTTCTGCCGCTCTGAGCTGCCAAAGATAGCCCGAGAATAGAAAATTGCAGCAAGTGCCCCGCTTTTGCGGGTCGCTTGCTGCACTGGTCCATATTTACCTCTCGCCGTAGGCTCACCTTATAAAATTAGTACGTGCGCCGCGGTCGGGCTTGGGCGGCTCGATGCCGGACTCCTTTATACATTTAATCAGCCACGCCATGTTGCGCGCGAGGTTGCGCACGGTCTGAAGGCCCTCGGCATCCTGCGCCACCTCCTCGGGCGTGCTGCCGTGGACCATCGGCCAGTAGGTGGAGGACACGACCGGCATCTGGCTGATGGTGAAGTACTTGTTTATCACGTCCACGGACGCGGTGGTGCCCGCCCGGCGCGCGCTGACTATGCAGGCGGCGGGCTTGTGGGCAAAGCCGGAGGCCCCGGCGTAGAACATGCGGTCGAGGAAGGCGAGCAGGCCGCCGGCGGGGGAGGCATAGTGCACCGGGGAGCCCACGATGAGGCCGTCCGCCGAGTTCAGGGCCTCGATCGCCTCGTTCACGCCGCCGCCGCGGACGCAGCGCCCGGTTTTGTAACATGCACCGCAGGCGATGCAGCCGCCGGAGGCCTCGCGCCCGACGTTGAGCAGCTCGGTCTCCACGCCGCAGCCGTTCAGCACCCGCGCGGCCTCGTCCAGGGCGAAGCGGGTGCAGCCGTGCTCGTTGGGGCTGCCGTTGATGAGAAGAACCTTCATAAACAATTATCCTCCTTTTAAGATGACGGGCCGCGCCGGGCCGGTCAGTTTATATAATACCTCAGCACTCCGTCCGCCATCTCACACCTTACGCGCGAGCGCTGCAGAAGATACTCAAGATGCGCCGCCGTTTCGCCCACGGCGAACCACTTCTGCTGCAGCGGGAAATCGGCCCAGGACGGGCTCTTGCCGCGCACGCGCCAGGTCATGCGGCCGGAGAGCTCATAGGGCGTCAGCCCGCCCTCGGCGGAGAGCACGTCCAGCATCTCGCGTATTCGCGCACCGTGGTGCTCGATTATGGTCCCGATGCGCTCCGGCATGGAGCCGCTTATGCCGCGGTGGGCGGGGAGTGGGAGGCGCACGTCATAGATGCTGATGTCCATCAGGCTGTGCACATAGTGGCCGAGGGGGTCCGAAAAGCCGTCCCAGGTGGTGATGTTCGGCGTGATGTCGAACAGGACATGGTCGCCGAGGAACATGACCTTGTCCGCCGCGTCGTACAGGCAGAGGTGGCCGGGTGTGTGCCCGGGCGTCATCACGGCGCGCAGGCGCCTGCCGCCGTATTCGAGCACGTCCCCGTCGGCGACATAGCTGAAGTCGATTTTTTTTACGCAGTTATACTTCCGCATCGGCGAGTCGCGCAGGAAGGCTATCTCCTCCGCCGAAAAGCCGAGGGCCGTATATTCGTCCACGCGGTGGGTGTTCGCCGCGGAGCGGAAGCGCTCGAGCCGCGTGCCGTCCGGCTCGCTTATGTACACCCGCGCGCCGGGCGCGGCCAGGTCCCCCGCGAGGCCGGTGTGGTCCGAGTGCAGGTGAGAGAGGAAGATGTCGGTGTCCTCAAGCCGGACGTCCAGCTCGCCGAGGCCGGCGAGCAGCGCGTCGCGGCACTCGTCGCGGCGGAAGCCCGTGTCGATAAGCAGGTGCCGCCCGCCGCCCTCCGCGCGTATCACGTAGCTGTTCAGGTTTCGCAGCGGATTGTCCGGCAGCGGGACGGGTATCAGATAAATATTTCCTTCTATGTGCGTGTACATGGGCGCCCTCCGTGTGATAATACTTTCAGCGTATATTTTAGCACGTTTGCGCCCGGCGCGCGACTAATTTTTTATGGCGAGGATGCCGCCGGCCATCAGCGCCAGCCCGAGCAGCTTACGCCAGGTGAAGGCCGCGCGCTCCGCGCCGAGCAGGCCGAGGCAATCTATCAGCGCGGCGGTGCCGAGCTGGCTGAGCAGGATCACCGATATCGCCACGGTGGGGGAGAGCGCGCCGATGCCGAGCATCACGGTTATGGTTATCACAAGCCCGAGCACGCCGCCGAGCAGGCAGTACCAGGGCACGGTGCCGATAGCGCTGAAGCTGCCCGTGCGGTAAAAGCACAGAGCCGCCCAGGAGAGCACGGCCGCCGTGCTCTGCACCACACAGTTGGCCTCCATCGTGCCGATGCCCTCGCCGAGGCGCGTGTTCATCACGCCCTGCACGCTCATCGCCGCGCCGGCGATGGCGCTCGCTATATATCCCAACATCTTTTTGCCCCCTGTATGGTGAATTTTGATGAAAAGAGCCGCGCTGCCGCGCGGGGGTTTATATAAATGTCCCTCTTGTGCGCGGGCTGAGGATGTGATATAACATGTGTACACGCATTACGTACATTCGACCTCCGCACAAGGACTGAAGGGAGACGGTGGATACGGTGAAGCAGACGCCGAAATACTATCTGGTGGAGACGAGCGCGCTGCCCGAGGTGTTCATAAAGGTCACCGAGGTGAAGGAGCTGCTCGAAACCGGCGAGGCGCGCACGGTGGCGGAGGCCACGGAGCGTGTGGGGCTTAGCCGGAGCGCTTTTTACAAGTACAAGGACTCGGTGATGCCCTTCCGCGAGATGCGCCGGGGCAGCATTGTGACATTCCACGCGCTTTTGCGGGACAGGAAGGGCGTTTTGAGCTCCCTGCTCGCTATTTTTGCCGATACCGGCGCGAATATACTCACGATAAACCAGAGCATACCCACCAACGGCACGGCGCTCGTCACCATCTCTGCCACGACGGACAACATGCCGATAGGCACGGACGAACTCATAACAAAGGCCCGCGAGCTCGAGGGTGTGCTCCGCTTTGACGCGCTGGCGGGCTGAGGAAGGAAGATAGAGAATGGTCAAGGCAGCGATACTCGGCATCGGCACCGTAGGCGGTGGCACGGCCGAGGTCCTGGCGAAAAACAGGGAGCTTATTGCCCGCCGCGCGGGACAGGAGATAGAGCTGAAATACATCCTCTGCCGCTCTCCGCGGCCGGGGCACCCGCTGGAGAGCCTCATGGTGCACGACATCGAGCCCATAGCCTCCGACCCGGAGGTGGGGGTCGTGGCCGAGTGCATGGGCGGGCTCTCCCCGGCCTTTGAATACGTGTCCCGCTGCCTTTCGGCGGGGAAAAACGTTGTGACGTCGAACAAGGAGCTCGTGGCGGAGCGGGGGCTGGAGCTGACGGCGCTGGCGAGGAAGATGGGCGTGAACTTCATGTTCGAAGCCAGCGTGGGCGGCGGGATACCCATCCTGCGCCCGATAAGCCAGTGCCTGGCCGCGAACGAGATAAGCGCGGTTTACGGCATACTGAACGGCACGACGAACTATATACTCACCGAGATGATACAGCGCGGCAAGAGCTTTGAGCAGGCCCTGCGCGAGGCGCAGGAGAAGGGCTTCGCCGAGGCGGACCCCACCGCGGACGTGGAGGGCATAGACGCCGGGCGGAAAATATGCATCCTCGCGGACCTCTGCTTCGGCAAGAATGTGCCGCCCTCGGCCATCACGACGGAGGGCATAACGCACATCACGCCGGCAGACATAGCCTGCGCGAGGACGCTCGGGTATAAAATAAAGCTGCTCGGCCGCGCCATGCGCACGGGGCCGAACAGCGTGACCGCCTTTGTGGCGCCGCACCTCATCTCCCAGTCGAACCCGATAGCGAACGTGGACGGGGTGCTCAATGGCATAGCCGTCCGGGGCGACGCCGTGGGCGAGGCGATGTTCTTCGGCCCGGGCGCGGGAGCGCTGCCCACGGCCAGCGCCGTCGCGGCGGACATGATAGACTGCGTGCGCGACCCCGGCACCCGCGTGTACGCCGGCTGGTGGCCCTCGGAGAAGGGCTATGTTACCGGCCCGGACAAGCTCTCGTGCCGGTGGATGGTGCGCACGGCGGCGCCGCTGGCGGAAATCGCCGCCGCCTTCTCCGGCGTGCGGTTTATAAACGCGCCAAACGCCGCGGCGGACGAATATGCCTTCGTTACCGCCTATATGTCCGGCGAGGAGCTCGCGGAAAAAACCGCGGGAATGGACGTGCTCGCCAAATACCGCGTGCTCGACTGAGCGGGCGGCGCCCGTCGGCATATCATGTAATGCGGCGGCTTTCGCCGCTCAACAGACTTTACGGAGGGACCTATCCCATGCTCATAGTTCAGAAATTCGGCGGCAGCTCGGTTGCCAACGCCGAGAGGGTCCGCCATGTGGCGGGCATAATAGCGGACACTTATGCCGAGGGGCACGACGTCGTCGTCGTCCTCTCCGCGCAGGGGGATACTACAGACGAGCTCATAGAAAAGGCGAAGGAGATAAACCCCAAGCCCTCGAAAAGGGAGATGGATGTGCTGCTCTCAACGGGCGAGCAGCAGTCCGTCGCCCTGATGAGCATGGCGCTCGAGGCCATCGGCCTGCCCGTCGTCTCGCTCACGGGCTGGCAGATAGGAATGGAGACCAATGCGACCTACGGCGCGGCGCGCATAATCCGCGTCTCCACCGAGAGGCTGCGCAGGGAGCTCGACAAGCGGCGGATAGTCATAGTCGCGGGCTTCCAGGGCGTGGACAGGAACGAGGACATCACCACCCTCGGCCGCGGGGGCTCCGACACGACGGCCGTGGCCATCGCGGCCGTCCTGCACGCGGACAAATGTCAGATCTACACCGACGTCGAGGGCGTTTACACCGCGGACCCGCGCAAAGTCCCGAACGCGCGGAAGCTGGATGAAATAACCTACGACGAGATGCTCGAGCTCGCAAGCCTTGGGGCGCAGGTGCTGATGAACCGCTCCGTCGAGCTCGCAAAACGCTACGGCGTGGTGATCGAGGTGCTCTCGAGCTACGTCCGGAAGAGCGGTACAAAAGTTAAGGAGGTCGCCAAAAAGATGGAAGAGATGAAGATAAGCGGCATAGCAAAGGACAACGACGTGGCGCGGCTGGTCGTGGTCGGGGTGCCGGATGAGCCGGGCATGGCCTTCCGCGTGTTCAACGCCATGGCGAGGGCCAAAATAAACGTGGACATCATCCTGCAGTCCTACGGCAAAGCCGGTACCAACGATATCAGCTTTACCGTCCCGATCACGGACGCTGAGGCGGCCGCCGCGGCCCTGAACGACATTCAGGAGGCCATAGGCTTCGACCACGTGAACGTGGACACGAACGTCTGCAAGGTGAGTATAGTAGGCGCGGGCATGATGAGCGCGAGCGGCATAGCTGCGCTGATGTTCGAGGCACTGTACGACGCGAAAATCAACATCCAGATGATCTCCACGAGCGAGATAAAGGTGTCTGTCCTGATCGACAAGGCCTACGCCGACCAGGCCGTGCAGGCGATACACAACCGCTTCTTCGGCTGACCAGGCTGCGCTTGGAGGCATTGCGCCGCGCCAAGGCGCGGCGAGGCGGATAGTATAAGGGCGAAGCCCTTATAAAACGATTGCAGGGGCGAAAGCCCCTGCAAACTCTTTTGTCACCCCATTTCTTTGGTCTTGCCCAAAGAAACGGGAGTGACACCCCAAAGAAAAACGCCAGGCTGCGCCTGGAGGCATAGCGCGCCGCAAAGCGGCGCGAAAGCAGCGCTGCAAAGTGGTCATCCCGAAGGGTGAATGACAAATGCCACCAAAACCGTGCATTGCTCCCGTTGGTCGCGGCCACACTGCGTGTGGAGGCAGAGCGCCGCTTCGCGGCGAGGCCTCATCAATTTTCCCGTCAGTGCCGCGACCGAAGGGAAGCAAACGCACGGTCGGCGATGCAATTAACTCATTCACCATTCGGGATTGGAGCTGTCCGACAACGAAAAGTTTGGTGAAAACCGGATTTAGCCTCCGATACGCACCAAAGCGTCTTTTCTTTGGAGTCTGAGGGGTTTCTTTTTGACAAGACAAAAAGAAATCTCTCAGAAATAGATCGCAGGGGCTTTGCCCTTGCAAAAAGCAATGCAGGGGCTTTCGCCCCTGCATTTTGCTGCCGCGCCTTGGCGCGGCGCTATGCCACCGGCCGCATGGCCGGCCCGCGGCGCGAAGCGCCGCGCTATACCACCGGGCGTCGCCCGGTGCATCCAAGCGCAGCTTGGCCCGCGGCCGCTGGCCGCTTAGGTGACTTTCTGGATGTCGTCAAGGCTGCCGAGCACGAGCACGTGCTCCTCCGGGTCAAAGACGTAGGAGGGGTCGATGACCGTGTGCATACGGTCGCCGCGGCGCGCCGCGATGAGGTTCAGCCCGTAGCGGCTGCGGAGGTTTACGTCCGAAATCGTGCGGCCTATCCAGGCCTTGGGCGGCTCGATTTCGACTATCGAGAAGCCCTCGCCGAGGCCGATAACGTCGAAAATGCGGTCGGACGACTCGCGCATGGCTATGCGCTGGGCGATGTCCCGCTCGGGGAAGATGATCGAGTCGGCGCCGCAGCGGAGCAGGAACTTGGCCTCCAGCTCGCGGTCGGCCTTGCTGTAGATCTTCTTTGCGCCGAGCTCCTTGAGCTGGTCGGTTATCTCGAGGCAGGCCTGGAAGCTGTCGTTGACGCAGACGAAGCAGGCGTCGAAGCTTGGGATGTCGAAGGAGCGGAGGGCCTCGATGTTGGTGCAGTCGCATATCTTGGCCGAGGAGACGAAGGGGAGCATGTCCTCAAGCGTGTCCCCGTTCCGGTCGGCTATCATGATTTCGCACTTGAACTTGCACAGGGCGCGGCACATGTGGTGGCCGAAGGTGCCCATGCCGATTATCAGAAAGGATTTCATAATTTACCTCCTTTAGCCTACTGTCACGTCTTCAACCGGGTAGGTCACGGGCGGCTCGGCCCGCTTTTCAAGCAGCGCCATCGCAAAGGACACGCTGCCCACCCGGCCGCAGTACATCAGGAACGCCACTATGCACGCGGAGAGGGCGTTCAGGTCGCGCGTGATGCCGGTTGTCATGCCCACGGTGCCAATGGCGGAGAAAACTTCAAAGAGCACGTCCGTCAGCGGCAGGCCCTGCACGCCGCAGATTATCAGCGCGCCGCCAATGGCAAGCGAGAGGTTGGTGCTCATAACCATGCCCGCCTGCTTCATGTTGTCGTCCGGCAGGCGGCGTCCGAATATGTAGGCCCCGCGGTGGCCGCGGATGCTCGAGCCGAGGAATATGGCGATCACTGCGGCGGTGGTGGTCTTTATGCCGCCGGCCGTGGAGCCGGGGCTGCCGCCGATGAACATGAGTATGATTGTGAGCAGCTTGCTCGCCGGCGAGAGGGAGGCGGTGTCAACGCTGTTGAAGCCGGCCGTGCGAGGCGTCACCGCGGAGAAGAAGCTGACGAGGATCTGCTCGCCTAAGGGCATGTCCGCGTTCATGCGGTTGCGCTCGATCACGAAGAAGAGTGCCGCGCCGCCGAAGGTGAGTATCGCGGAGGTTATGAGCACGAGCTTTGTCTGGAGGCACCAGCGCTTAGGGCGCAGGCCGCAGTTGCGGATGTCGTCCCAGACGAGGAAGCCGATGCCGCCGATTGTAATCAGCGCCATGATGGTTATGCTCACCAGCGCGTCCCCCGAGTAGTCTACGAGGGAGGAGTAAGGCTGGTTTATGCCCATCAGGTCAAAGCCCGCGTTGCAGAAGGCGGAAACGGAGTGGAAAACGGCAAACCAGATGCCGAGCCCGGTGCCGTACTGCGGGACGAACCGGATGGCGAGCAGCACCGCGCCCGCGAGCTCGAAAATCAGCGTGCCGATGGCCACGGTGGAGCTTATCTCCATTATGCGGGCCACGCGCGAGCCGACGCTTATGCTCTCCGCCATCACCGCGCGCTCGCGCATGCTCATGCGCTTGCGGATAAGGCGGAAGAAGAGCGTGGCGATGGTCATGAAGCCGAGGCCGCCTATCTGTATAAGCGTGAGCATCACGCCCTGGCCAAAGAAGGTCCACTGCGTCCAAGTGTCCGCCATGGCGAGGCCCGTGACGCAGGAACAGCTCACGGCGGTGAACATGGCCGTGATGAAGCCGGCGCTCTCCCCATCCTTGGACGCTACAGGCAGCATCAGCAGCGCCGTGCCGCACGCAATCACGAGAAAGAACCCGAGCGCGATAATCTGTACATGTGAAAGCTGTCTTATCTTCTTCATAGTGGCGCTATTATAGCATGGCTTTTCTGAAATGGAAGCGGTTTTACAAGTTTTGTTTCAACGTTCCCGTGTGGCCCCAAATGATGCGCAAGATAGTCGCCAAAACTACATGTTTTGTTGAAGATTTTACACTTTGAGGGGACTATTGCACCCGCGCAAGGGCGTGGGTAAAGGCCCTGCTGCGCGGCAGGAGGCGGAGCAGCGGCAGGCCGAGGATGACCATGACGGCAGCCTCCTCAACGGCTATCTGAGCGGCGCTGAGCGGCAGGGCGGCCCAGAAGGCGCCGGTGCTCCAGGCTATGACGCCGCCGACTATCGGCCCGTTCCAGATCACGGGCATGGCGCAGACGGCGAGGCAGCGCCACCAGCCGAGCATCGGAGAGTGCCCGCGGGCGATGCGCGCTATGCAGAGCGAGGCCATGAGCGTGGCGAAGGAACCGAAGACTATGTCCGGCACTCCGTAGCCGGACATGAAGTTCACGAGCGCGCAGCCGGCCCAGAGCCCCCACGAGGCGGAGGGGAGAAAGGCCGGGAGTATGCAAAGAGCCTCCGACACGCGGAACTGCACGAGCCCGAAGGAAATCGGGGCGAGCAGCATGGTCAGGGCGGCATAGGCAGCGCCGACTACCGCGGCGGAGGCGAGGTTTTTGACAGAGCTGTTCATTTTTGTTTACCTCCCATTTTGATGCGGGCAGTTTGCCCGGCGGGGTGTGGAAACCCGCGCGCTCCGGCGGAAGGCGAAGTATTTCCCGCCGGTGTTTGTTTGGGTCCGCCGTCAGACGGACTTGGAATACAGGCAGCCACAGTAGTTCTGCCTGTAGAGCCCGAGGGACTTTGAGAGCTCGATGCTGCGCCTGTAGCCGTCGCGCTTTTTGAAGTCACAGGGCAGGAAGCGCACGCCGTATTTTTCCCCGAGCCCGGCGCCGATGGCGTTCAGCCGCTCCGCGTCCTTGTGAGGGGAGACGCTGAGCGTGGTGCAGAAGAACTCGAAACCGCCCACGGCCGCGGCCCTGGCAGTGTACTCAAGCCGCAAACGGAAACAGGCAGTGCAGCGCGCGCCGCCCTCCGGCTCGCTCTCAAGGCCGCGCGCGGCGGCCGTGAAGGCCCCGCCGTCATAAGCGCACTCGAGAAGCCCGACATCCGGGTAAAGCTCGCGCAGCACCCTGAGCTGGTTTTCCAGCCGTAGGCGGTATTCTTCCTCGGGCTGGATGTTCGGGTTGTAATAGAGCAGGGTGACCTCAAAGTGCGGGCGGAGCACCTCAAGCACGGCGGTGGAGCAGGGGCCGCAGCAGCTTTGCAGCAGCAGCCGTGGGCGCCTTCCGCCGAGGGAGGCGACGACCTTATCCATTTCAAGGGCATAGTTCTTCATACCGGGGAAGTATAGCACATTTCCGCTTGACGTGGAAGCCCCAAAATTATAAACTTAAAGAAAAACCCCGGAGGGCGGCACATGGACGCAAGGACAAGCAAGGAGAATTACTACCTCAATATCGCCGACGCGGTGCTGAACCGCTCCACCTGCCTCAGGCGGAAGTACGGCGCGATAATCGTCCGCAACGACGAGATAATATCCACCGGCTACAACGGCGCGCCGCGCGGCCGCGTGAACTGCACGGAGCTGGGCCGCTGTACCCGCGATGAGCTTGGCATCCCCTCCGGGCAGCGCTACGAGCTCTGCCGCAGCGTGCACGCGGAGGCGAACGCCATAATCTCAGCCGCAAGGCGGGACATGCTGGGCGGCACGCTCTATCTCGTGGGGCGGGACGCCAAAACACAGGAGCTGCTGCCGGACACCATGCCCTGCTCGATGTGCAAGAGGCACATAATAAACGCCGGGATCACCCAGGTGGTCGTGCGCACGGGGCCGGAGAGCTATAACGTGATCCACGTCCGTGACTGGGTGACGAACGACGAGTCCCTTCCGGCGTTCAGCTGATTTTTTCTATGACGAGCCCGTCCCCGCCGGGGCGGGCCTCCGCCCTCATGCCGGCGGACAGCTCGCCGGAGAGCAGGGCCTCGGCCGCGCGGTCCTCAAGCTCGGAGCAGACCGCCCGGCGGAGCGGCCGCGCGCCGCAGTCCGGGTCAAATCCGCGCTCGGCCAGATAGTCGAGCGCCCCGTCCGTCACGCGCAGCTCCACTCCGAGCGCGGACATGCGCGTTTCCACCTCCGCCGCCATAGAGGCGGCGATTTTTTTTACGTCCTCGCGCGTCAGGCGGCGGAAAACTATCGTGCCGTCCACGCGGTTGAGGAACTCGGGGCGGAAGGTCTCGCGCAGCTCACGCATTACGGCGGTGCGGACGGCGCTGTCCGTCCCGCCGCTCTCCCCGCCGAAGCCCATGGCCGTCCGCCCGGCGTTTATGGCCTTCGCGCCCACGTTCGAGGTCATGACGACGATGGTGTTGCGGAAATCGGCCCTGCGGCCGGCGGAGTCGGTCAATCCGCCGTCGTCCATTATCTGCAGCAGGAGGTTATATACGTCCTCGTGCGCCTTTTCGATCTCGTCGAAGAGCACGACGCTCCATGGCCTGCGGCGCACGCGCTCGGTGAGCTGCCCGCCGTCGTCATAGCCGACGTACCCGGGCGGGGAGCCGATCAGGCGGGAGACGGCGTGCTTTTCCATGTACTCGGACATGTCGAGCCGGATGAGCGCCTTCTCGTCGCCGTATACGGCGACGGCCAGCGCGCGGCAGAGCTCCGTTTTGCCCACGCCGGAGGGGCCGAGGAACAGGAAGCTGCCCACGGGCCGGCGCGGGTCCGAAAGGCCGACGCGCGAGCGGCGTATCGCCCTCGCCACGGCGCCAACGGCCTCGTCCTGGCCAACCACGCGCTCGTGCAGGGAGCTCTCGAGGCGGAGCAGCCTGCGGCCCTCGTCCTCGGTTATCGCCGCGAGCGGCAGGCCCGTCCAGGAGGAGACGACGTCCGCCACCTCCGCGCGGCCCACCACGCGGTCCCTGCCGCCCTCTATCCTGACGCGGGAGGCCGCCTCGTCGAGCAGGTCGATGGCCTTGTCGGGCAGGAAGCGGTCGTTGATATACCGCGCGGAGAGCTGAACGGCGGCGGAGACCGCCTCGTCAGAGATGCGCAGGCCGTGGTGGCTCTCGAGCCCACTCTTGAGCGCGGAGAGCATTTTTTCGCAGTCGGCAAGGCCGGGCTCCGGCACGTTCACCGGCTGGAAGCGGCGCTCGAGCGCGGCGTCCTTTTCGATGTGGCGGCGGTATTCCTCCAGCGTCGTTGCGCCTATCACCTGTAGCTCCCCGCGCCCGAGCGCGGGCTTTATTATATTCGCGGCGTCTATCGCGCCCTCCGCGGAGCCGGCGCCGACGAGCGTGTGCAGCTCGTCGATGAACACGATGACGTCCCCCGCGCGGCGCACCTCGCGCAGCACGGCCTTCACGCGGTCCTCAAAGTCGCCGCGGTATTTCGTCCCGGCGAGCATCGAGGCCACGTCGAGCGTGACGATGCGCATGCCGCGCAGGCTGTC
>MHCFR04200__coassemble_1337_pt1 | contig 11653 bp, 10 predicted proteins | sample MHCFR04200__metabat2_high_PE_065 | metagenome-assembled genome bin MHCFR04200
GGATATACAAGCTCACATAAAAAAAACGTCCGCGCCCGGCCCCGGGCGCGGACAGCTTTGGAGAGACAAATAATGAAACAGGACAGACCCTTCCCCGCCGTAACCGTCACAAAAAAGGCCGAGGCCTCGCTCCGCAGCGGCCACCCCTGGGTATACGCCGCCGAGATAACCGCGTGCGAGGGCGATTGCCCCTCCGGCGGGATAGTCGACGTATTCTCGCAAAAGGGCGCGTGGCTCGGCGCGGGCTTTTTCAGCGCGGAGAGCAAAATCGGCGTCCGCATCCTCTCCGACAACGCCAACGAGCGCTTCGGCCCCGCCTTTTTCGAGCGCCGGGTAAAATACGCCCTCGATTACCGCCGCGCGGTCATGGGCGGGGACTTCGCCTGCTGCCGGCTCATATTCGGGGAGGCGGACGGCCTGCCCGGGCTGACCGTCGACCGCTTTTCAAACCTCCTCTCCGCTCAGGTGCTCTCGCGCGGGACGGACGGGGTGAAGGACGTGATATACTCCGCGCTCCTCGCGCAGCTCGAAGCCATGGGCGAGCGCATAGACGGCATATACGAGCGCAACGAAAGCCCGATACGCGCGCTGGAGGGCCTTGAGCAGTACAAGGGCTGGTATCCCGGCGCGCCTCATCCGGAGAGCGCCGTGACGGAAATATGCGAAAACGGCGTGCGCTATGCGGTGGACGTGGAAAACGGGCAGAAGACCGGCTTTTTCCTCGACCAGAAGTACAACCGCCTCGCCGTGGCGCGCCTCGCCCCGGGCAGGCGCGTGCTTGACTGCTTCACGCACACCGGCTCTTTCGCGCTCAACTGCGCCCTTGCCGGGGCGGAGCACGTCACAGCGGTGGACGTGTCCGAGTCCGCCGTGGCCCTCGCCCGCCAGAACGCCGCGCTGAATGGCCTTGAGGGCAGGATGGACTTCGTCGCCGCGGACGTTTTCGACCTTCTGCCGCGCCTTGCGGCAGAGCACGCCGACTACGGCCTCGTCATCCTCGACCCCCCGGCGTTCACGAAGAGCCGCCGCACCGTGGCCGGCGCGGAGCGGGGCTACCACGAGATAAACTACCGCGCCATGCGCCTTCTGCCGCGCGGCGGCTATCTCGCCACCTGCTCGTGCAGCCACTTCATGCCGCCCGCGCTCTTTGAAAAAATGCTGCCCTCCGCCGCCCGGGACGCGAACGTCTCGCTCAAGCAGGTCGAGGCCCGGCAGCAGGCCCCGGACCACCCCATACTCTGGAACGTGCCGGAGACCGAGTACCTCAAGTTCTACATCTTCCAGGTGGTGTAGGCTTGACTTTCACCGCGCCGTGCACTAAAATAATGCAAAGGTATACCCCTACAGGTATAGGAGGCAGGATATGAGACAGTGCATGGACGCCGAAAACCTCCACCGCAGGCTGAAGAAGATAATCGGCCAGGTGCAGGCGATCGACAGGATGATAGACGAGGATGTGCCCTGCGAGGACGTGCTCGCGCAGATAAACGCCGCGAAATCCGCGCTGCACCGCGCGGGGCAGGTGGTGTTGGAGGGACACATACAGCACTGCGTGCGCGACGGCATAGAGCACGGCGACGCCGACCAGACCATTGCCAATTTCACCAAGGCCGTGGAGCGCTTCGCCAACATGACCTGACCAGGCTGCGCCTGGAGGCAGAGCGCCGCGCCAAGGCGCGGCGGGGCAGATAATATAAGGGCGCAAGCCCTTATAAAGCGATTGCAGGGGCGGAAAGCCCCTGCATTGTCTTTGTCACCCCATTTCTTTTGGTTGCGCCAAAAGAAACGGGAGTGACACCCCAAAGAAAACCGCTTGGGTGCGTGTCGTAACCTACTCCGTTTATCACCCACCATCCAAGTCCACTCAACGGGTATCCCGAATGGGGAATGACGGTTGCCGCCAAAACCGTGCATTGCTCCCTGCGGTCGCGGCACTAACGGCCCGAGACTTCTACCCGTCAGTGCCGCGAGCGTAAGCGAAGCAAACGCACGGTCGGCGATGCGGCAACTCATTCACCATTAGGGATAAATAGCTTACGATGCCGCAAAGTTTGGTGATAGCCGGATTTAGCCTCCGACGAGCACCAAGCGGTTTTCTCTTTGGAGTCTGAGGGGTTTCTTTTTGACAAGACAAAAAGAAATCTCTCAGAAAGGGTTCGCAGGGACCTGCCCCTGCAATCGCCTTCGCCGCGCTATTTGCGCTTCTGCTCCACTCCGCTGAGCAGCTCTCCGGCGCTGACGCCGTAGAGCCGTGCGAGGGCCAGCAGGTTCGTCGTCAATGGCTCCGCCGCGCCTGTCTCCCACTTTGAAACGGCCTGGCGCGAGACGCCGAGGCTCTCTGCCACGAACTCCTGCGTCATGTTGCAGCCCATGCGGCGGGACTTCAGCGCCTCGCCCAGCGAACGGCGCACAGCGGGGTCGCCCTTCCCGGAGCGCAGATACTTCAGCAGCGCGCGTATGCCCAGCACTATTAGCACAAACAGCGCGGCATAGAAGAGCAGCGGCAGCAGCCACAGCATCCACACCCAGCTGAAAACCGGATTTGTCGAAAGCTCGCTGCCCGCGCTCCAGGCCGTACCTGTCAGGAACACATCCATCCTTCCGCCTCCAATCGCTTTTCTCTGCCCCAATTATACGCCAAAGCCCCGGTTGCGTCCATCAACTATCGCGCAACCGGGGCTTCATTTTACACATACGGCCTGTCGATATGCACTTTGGGGTGGGTATTGTCCCAGAGCGAGGTGACGAGCTCCTCCAACTTCGCCTTGGCCTCGTTTTCTGTAACCGGGCTGTCGTTGGGCAGCACGGCGTCGAAAATCACGTTCGTGTGCGTGGGCCCGTCGACTATGCGGAAGTCGTGAATCGTGATGCCGAGCTGCAATCCGTCGACGGCTTCCTTCAGCTCGTCGCGCATTCTGCCAATCTTCGAATCGTCTGTGCTCACGGGGTCCATGTGTATCACGGCGGAGCAGCCGAGCTCCTTCTGCAGCTCGTACTCTGCCGTGTCTATGGCGTCGTGCAGCTCATAGATGTCGCCGTTTCCGGGCACCTCCGCGTGCAGCGAGACCATCAGCCTGCCGGGGCCGTAATCGTGTACGATCAGGTCATGCACGTTCAGCACCTCGGGGTGCGCCATCACTATGTCCTCGATGCGCTGCACCAGCTCCGGGTCAGGCGCGGAGCCCAGCAGCGGGCTGAGCGTGTCCCGCGCGGCGGTGAAGCCCGACCAGATGATAAAGAGCGCCACGGCCGCGCCGGCCCAGCCGTCGATGTTCACAGCGGTGAAGCGGTATATCACCATGGAGGCCAGCGCGGCGAAGGTTGCGATGCAGTCGGTGAGCGAGTCGAGGGCCGTGGCCCTCATGCCGGGAGAGGACAGCTTTTTCCCTATCGAGCTGTTATATATGTACATATACCCCTTGACCGCTATGGACGCGGCGAGTATCGCCATGGGCAGCCAGCCGGCGTCCATGGCCTCCGGCGCGGCGATCTTGGCTATCGAGTCCCGCGCGAGCTGGATGCCCACGGCGATTATGACGAGCGACACCGCCACGCCGGAGAGGTATTCTATACGCCCGTGGCCGAACGGGTGGTCGAGGTCCGGCTTTTTGGACGCCATACGGAACCCCACAAGGGTTATCACGGACGAGCCCGCGTCCGAAAGGTTGTTGAAAGCGTCGGCCGTAACGGCAATCGAGCCCGAGAGCGAGCCCGCAAGGTACTTTCCCGCGAACAGCAGCACGTTCAGGAAAATGCCCACGCAGGAGCAGAGCGCGCCGTATGCCCGGCGCACCCGTTCGTCCGTGTAGTTTTCCCGGCCCTTTATAAACAGGCGGGAGAGCAGCGTTATCAATTCCTAACCCTCCATGAACAGCGAAAACGGCCCGGAAAAGGCCGTTTCCGCATTTTTAATTTATGCAAAGGCTTAATCAGCCGCCGTACATGGGGTAGCGGAGCTTATCCTGCTCCGTTATCTCCCTGAGCACCCTGCACGGCGTGCCCACGGCCACCACGTTGGCGGGGATGTCATGCGTGACCACGCTCCCAGCCCCGATGACGGAGTTGTCGCCTATCGTCACGCCGCCGAGGATGACGCTGTTTGCGCCTATCCAGACGTTGTTCCCCACGGTGATTGGCAGGGCGATCTCCAGCCCCTCGCGGCGCTGCTCCGGGTCGATGGCGTGCTCCGCGGTGGTGAAGCAGCAGTTCGGCGCGACGAAAACGCTGTCGCCGAAGCGCACCTCCGCCCCGTCGAGTATCACGAGGTTGTGGTTCGAGTAAAAGCTGCGTCCGAGGCGGATATTGCAGCCGTAGTCGCACCAGAAGGGCGGCGTGACCTCCGTGCTCTCGTCCATCGCGCCGAGCAGCTCGCGCAGGATGGCGAGCCGCGCCTTGCGGTCGTTGGGGCTGAGCTGGTTATAGCGGTAGCAGAGCTCCGTGCATTCGCGCCGCAGCGCGGCAAGCCCCTCGTCGTAATTCGCCTGATACAGGCAGCCGGTGGGGATATCCGGTTTTTTTACCATGGTTCAGTACGCCCCGCGCTCGAGGTAGTCGGCCAGGCCGGTGAGCTCGGGCATATTGAGCGTCTCGATCTTGCCGGCGTCGCAGGCGGAGGCGACCTTCGGGTCGATGGGCAGCTTGGCGACGTGCCCGATGCCGAAGCGCGCGGCCGTCTCGTTTATATGGCTCTCTCCGAAGATGCTGCTGCGCCTGCCGCAGTCGGGGCAGACGAAGTAGGACATGTTCTCAACTATGCCGAGCACGCGCTTGTTCATCATCCCGGCCATGTTAACGGCCTTTTCAACTATCATGCCGACGAGCTCCTGCGGGCTCGTGACGACTATCACGCCGTTCACGGGCAGGGACTGGAACACGGTCAGCGGGACGTCGCCCGTCCCGGGGGGCATGTCGACGAACATGTAGTCCACATTGTCCCACACGACGTCGGTCCAGAACTGCTCTACCGCGCCGGCGATGACCGGCCCGCGCCAGACCACGGGATCCGTCTCGTGCGGGAGCAGGACGTTCATGCTCATCATCTGTATGCCGGTGGAGCTGCTCACGGGCAGTATGAAATCCTCCCCGCCGCGCGCCATCTCGTGTATGCCGAACATCTGCGGCACGCTGGGGCCGGTGACGTCCGCGTCGAGGATAGCGGTGCGGTGGCCGCGGCGCTGCATTTCGGCGGCGAGCAGGCCGGTGACAAGGCTCTTTCCGACGCCGCCCTTGCCGCTGACAACGGCGATGACGCGCCCGACGGCGCTGCCGTCATGCAGCGGCTTCAGGAAGCTCTGCTGCTTGCGGCTGGGGCAGTTTTCCCCGCAGGAGGAGCAATCGCTGGTGCAGTTTTCGTAGTTTTCGCTCATTGGTTACTTCCCTCTCTTGACGGCGCAATCAATCGCCGTGAGTATTTTATCGCATCCGCCATATTATATAACCGAAAGCGGCAATTAGTCAACATCCGGCGGCGGCCAGGACGAGGATTCCGCGCACCCGGCGGTACATCTCCTCGAAGTCCGAAACCGGCAGCGGGTTTTCGCCGAGGCCGCACTCCACTGTGTAGCCCGGCCTGGCAAATTCTGCTATGAACCAGTCCTTATAGCCTGCAAAGCCCGACTCGTCCGGCGCGTCGTCCAGCGCGTAGCCGCTCGCGGCGGCGAAGCACTCGGCGTAGTGCCTTGCGTCCGGCGGCTCCATGCCCTGATACCGCCAGTAGATAACCTCCCCCTGGGTGTGCAGGGCTATGACCATGTCCGGCGAGAGCGACCTTGTAAGGCTGCACAGCGCGCGGCTCTCCGGCGCGGAAAGCGGAGCAGGCCCCACAAAGTCCCTGGGCGCCGGGCGGTCGTAGCCAAGGGCGTATTTTATCTCCTTCGCCCGCTCCCAGCCCGCTGGATACTGCAAATTCAAATCGGTCCCGGCGATGTTCGCCTTCCAGCCCGACGGGAAAGGTATGTCCGGGAATTCCGCGGCCACGCGCTCCGCCGCGGAGTAGTATTCCCCCTCCGCCAGCGCGCCGGTAACGAGGTCTATCCCGTCCGGGTTCACCGCCGGGACGATGCACAGCCGCGCGGAGGAGAGTATCTCCTCCGCCTTTATCCTCCTTATGCTCCCGCCGGACGCCGCGGCCTCGCAGAGCTCCTCGGCAAATTTGAGCAGCAGCGGCGCGGTTATCCACTCGTTCGCGTGGTGCGCGGCCGAATAGGCCACCATGCGCGGCCCCCGGCCCAGCTCGAGCGCCCAGAGCGCGCGGCCCATGACGCTCCGGCCGAAGCTCCGCACGTCCAGGAAGGGATACCTCAGCGCGAGGCCCCTTACGCAGTCCGCCACCAGCGCCGAATCAAAGCTCACCCCCGCCGGCACAACGGAAAACGGCAGCGGCACGGTCAGCTTCTCCCCGGCGCGCAGCTGGGTCGGGTCCATCGCCGGGTTCGCCGTCTCGAGCGCCCTGAGGCCCACGCCGTAGCGCAGCGCGACGGCGTAGGGCGTGTCTCCCCTGCGCACGTTGTATTCGATGCAGCCCCTCAGCCACGGCCTGAGCGCGGAGGCCGTCTCCGGCCCCACGGCCCCGTCGCCGGCCATGCGCCGGTCGAGCTGGAAGGCGGAGAGCGCGCAGCGCGTGCCGCGGCCGAACACCCCGTCTATCTTCAGCGGGCCGTAGCCCGCGCGGCAGAGAGCAAGCTGCAGCCTCTCCACCTCCGGGCCGGAAGCGCCATAGCTCAATTTTTTCATGACACAAATTTCCTTTCGTCCAAAGTCCCGCACATTTATGCCTACGCGGCGGCAAAGGTAATCATGCATGAAAAAACCGCCGTTATTTTTCGCTCCCCGGCGCATAATGACATAGCCGGCCAAAAAGAAAACTCAAGCGGGGGGATATGAAAAATATGGGAATATTAAAAACAACGGCACGTCTCGTTCCGGCCATAGCCGCGGCAGCGGCGCTCACGATAGGCGCCGCGGCGGCGGAGCTTGTGCCCGTGGGCGAGACTGTGGGCATAGAGGTGCAGACAGACGGCATGCTCGTGGCGGGGCTGACCGCGGTGGAGACGGCGGAGGGGGACGAACTGTGCCCCGCGGCGGACTGCGGCATAGAGCCTGGGGATATAATCGTCCGGCTCGGCGAGCGCGAGGTGCACACGTCTGCGGACTTTGAGGAGGCCGTAGCCGCTTTGGACGGCGGCGACGTGACGCTCACGCTCGAGCGCTGCGGGAACCTGATACAGTACACGCTCACTCCCGTGCGCGCGGCCTCCGGCGAATGGCGGCTCGGGCTGCTGCTGCGCGACGGCATGGCGGGCATCGGCACCGTCACCTATTACGACCCGGCCACGGGCAGCTACGGCGCGCTCGGCCACAGCATAAACGACCCCGCCTCGGGCAGCGTGCTCTCGCTCAGCGGCGGAATCATCACCGAGGCCCAGGTGGCGGACGTCCTGCCGGGCAAGGCTGGCCAGGCCGGGGAGCTGCACGGCGTTTTCGACACGAATGTACAGCTCGGCTCCGTACTGCTGAACACCGCGCAGGGCATCTTCGGGCGCACCAACGCCTGGGCGGGGCGCGAGGCCATACCCGCCGCCGCTGAGGGCGAAATCGCCGACGGCCCGGCCGTGATCCTTGCCAACATCTCCGGCGACGAGGTGTGTGAGTATGCGGTGAATATATCAAAGAGCGGCGAGCGCCTGCTCGTCACCGTCACCGACGACGCGCTGCTCTCCGCCACCGGCGGCATCGTGCAGGGCATGAGCGGCTGCCCGATAATCCAGAACGGCAAGCTCGTCGGCGCAGTGACGCACGTGCTTGTAAACGACCCTGCGCGGGGGTATGGCATACCCATCTATTCCATGCTCGAGGCCGCAGAAGCAGTGGCCGGGCAGCCCGCCGCCTGACGCAAAGCGCCCCGCCAGCCGATGGACGGCAGGCGGGGCGGTTTTTTCATATATAGCGCCCGGTGACGCTCTCCGGGCAGGACTTTATCTCCTGCGGAGTCCCGGCGGCGACGATGCGCCCGCCCTCTTCTCCGCCGCCCGGCCCCATGTCGATGATGTGGTCCGCCGAGCGTATCACGTCGAGGTCGTGCTCGATGACAATCACCGTGGCGCCGCTGCCTATCAGCGTCCTGAACACGCCGAGAAGCGTCCGCACATCCAGCGGGTGCAGGCCGATGGTGGGCTCGTCGAACACGAAAACCGAGCCGGACTGCGGCCGGCCCATCTCGCTGGCCAGCTTCAGCCGCTGCGCCTCCCCGCCGGAGAGGCTCGGCGTCTGCTCGCCGAGCGTAAGGTAGCCGAGGCCGAGGTCGGCGAGCACACGCAGCCGCTGGCTGATCAGCTTCAGGCCGGAACAGGCCTTCAGCGCCGTTGAGACGTCCATCGCCATCAGCTCCGGCAGCGAATAGGCCGCGCCGTCCGCCGCGCAGTATTTCACGGCCCAGGCCTCCTTTGAATAGCGCGAGCCGCTGCACTCCGGGCAGGGGATGTCCACATCCGGCAGGAACTGCACGTCGAGGCTCACCTCTCCCGTGCCGTCGCACACCGGGCAGCGCAGCTTCCCTGTGTTGTAGGAGAAGTCCCCCGCCTTGTAGCCGAGCTTTTTCGCCTCCGGCAGCCGCGCGAACACCTTCCGCAGCTCGTCGTGGACGTCGGCGTATGTCGCCACCGTGCTGCGCACGTTTATGCCAATCGGCGTGGCGTCTATGAGCTTCACCTGCCCGGGTCCGCCCGTGTCGAGCGCGCGCACGTGGCCGGGCAGAGGCGAGCCGGAAAAAGCCGCCTCCAGCGCGGGGACGAGGCTCTCGAGTATCAGCGTCGTCTTACCGGAGCCTGATACGCCTGTCACGACAGTGAGCCTGCCCTTCGGTATGTCCACCGACAGCGGCTTCACCGTGTGGATCTGCTCCGTTTCAAGGTGGATTTTCCCGAGCTCGAAGGGCCCGCCCGGGCTGCCCGGCACGTCCGCCGCGCTCTCGCCGCGGAGGAACGGGCCTATGATCGAGTCCGGGTTCCGCGCGACCTCCTCCACCGTGCCTTCGGCTATAACCGCGCCGCCGCTCGCCCCGGCCCCGGGACCGAGCTCAATCATGTAGTCGGCCTGCTTGAGTATGCTCGTATCGTGGTCCACGAGCACGACGGAGTTCCCGTCGGAGACAAGGTCGCTCATCACGCCGGAAAGCCCGTCGATGTTCGCCGGATGCAGCCCTATCGACGGCTCGTCGAGGACGTACAGCACTCCGGTCGTGCGGTTGCGCACCGCCCTCGCGAGCTGCATCCGCTGCCGCTCGCCGGTGGAGAGCGTGGACGACGCGCGGTCGAGCGTCAGATAGCCCAGCCCGAGGTCCATAAGCCGCCGCGCCGTCGAGAGGAAGGCGTCGCAGATGTTTTTCGCCATCGGCCGCATCTCCTCCGGCAGCGTGTCCGGCACGCCGCGCACCCAGTCCACCAGCGCGGAGAGCGTCATCTCACAGGCTTCGGCAAGGTTTATCCCCCGCACCAGCGGCGCGCGGGCCGCGTCGGACAATCGCGTCCCGCCGCAGTCCGGGCAGGTCTCCTGGCGCAGGAATTTCTCCACGCGCTTCATGCCCTTTTCATCCTTGACCTTCGACAGGGCGTTTTCCACCGTATAGGTGGCGTTGAAGTAAGTGAAATCCATGTCGCCCGCCGCGCCGCTGGTTTTGTTCTGGTAGATGATGTTTTTCTTCACGGCCGGGCCGTGGAATACGATGTCGCGCTCCTTCTCCGTCAGGTCCTTGAACGGCACGTCGGTGCGCACGCCCATCTCGCGGGCGATGTCCTTCATCAGCGACCACATCAGCGTCTGCCACGGCGCAACAGCGCCCTCGTCGATGGTCAGGTTCTCGTCCGGCACGAGCGTCGATTCGTCCACAGTGCGGACAATGCCCGTGCCGTCGCAGCGTCTGCACGCGCCCTGGCTGTTGAAGGCCAGCTCCTCTGCCCCGGGGCCGTAGAACTCCGCGCCGCAGACGGGGCACTTTATCGGCTGCATCGCGGCCACGGCGAGCGACGGCGGCGCGTAGTGCCCGTTCGGGCAGCGGTGGCTGGCGCAGCGCGAAAACAGCAGCCGCAGGCTGTTCAGCAGCTCCGTCCCGGTGCCGAAGGTGCTGCGTATGCCCGGCACGCCCGGACGCTGCCGCAGCGCGAGCGCCGCGGGGACGTACAGCACGTCGTCCACCTCCGCCCGCTCGGCCTGGGTCATTCTCCTGCGCGTGTAGGTGGAAAGCGACTCAAGATAGCGGCGCGAGCCCTCGGAATACAGCACGCCGAGGGCGAGCGAGCTCTTCCCGCTGCCGGACACCCCGGCGACCGCCACAATCTTGCCGAGCGGCACGTCCACGTCCACGTTTTTCAGGTTGTGGACTCTCGCGCCGCGTATCTCCACATGGTCGCGCATAAAAACATCTCCCAAAGCCCGTTTGTTCCCCGCCGGGACGTCCCCGGCGGCGTTTTACGAGTAATTATACCACTCCCCCGCCCGGCGCGCCACATATTCGCACATAAAAGCAGCCCCGCCCAAATCGGGCGGCGGCGCCGCCCGCAACACGGACGGCTCGACGAAAACCAGCCCCGGGGAAACCCGGGGCTGGTTTTATCATCCGGCCTTGCGGCCGCTTATTCGTCTTCCTTCTCGTCCTCGCCGTCCGAGCTCTCTTCGCCGGCGGGCTCCACGCCCTCGAACTCGAGCGTTTCGCCGCAGTTCGGGCATTCGATGGCGCCGAGGTCGAGCACATCCTCGTCGATGGTGATGGTGTTGCCGCAGGCGGGGCAGGTGACTTCATAGAACACGGGCTCCTCGCCGCCACAACAGCAGCAACCCTCGTCCTCATCGTCCCAGTCCTCGTCCTCGTCTTCGTCCTCATCCTCGCCGTCATAGACGTAGTCCTCAAGGTCGGAGAGGTCGTCGCTCACCTGGTCGATGGCCTCGCCCAGCTCCCAGGAGTTGTTCTCAAGGTCCGCGATGTCGTCAGCGAGCTCCTCGAGCGTGTCGATGATGGCGGCGAACAGCTTGCCCTCCTTCGACTTCTTGTCGATGTCCAGCCCTTCGGCCAGGCCCTTCAGATAGGCTACTTTTTCGGATGCGGTCATGTCAATCCTCCGTAATCAAACTGTGTCCGGCGCGGCTCAGCCCTTGGCGCGCTCGAGATACTCGCCGGAGCGGGTGTCGATCTTGATCTTGTCGCCCTCGCTGATGAAGAGGGGCACCTTCACCTCCGCGCCGGTCTCGACGGTCGCTGGCTTGGTGGCGTTGGTGGCGGTGTTGCCGGCAAAGCCGGGGTCGGTCTGCGTCACGACGAGCTCCACGAAGTTGGGCGGCTCAACGGCGAACACCTTGCCCTTGTAGCTCATGACGACGCACACCATGTTCTCCTTGACGAACTTGAAGCTGTCGCCCAGCAGGCTCTCATCGATGGGGACGAGCTCGTAGGTCTCAGGGTCCATGAAGTAATAGAGGTTGCCGTCGGCATAGCTGAACTCCATGCTCTTGCGCTCGATGGTGGCTTCCTCGAACTTGGCGGTGGGGTTGAAAGAGGTCTCGACGACCGCGCCGCTGATGACGTTCTTCATCTTGGTGCGGACGAAGGCCGCGCCCTTGCCGGGCTTGACGTGCTGGAACTCGACGACCTGCATGACCTGGCCGT
>MHCFR04200__coassemble_1489_pt1 | contig 10890 bp, 8 predicted proteins | sample MHCFR04200__metabat2_high_PE_065 | metagenome-assembled genome bin MHCFR04200
TCTTGTCAAAAAGAAACCCCTCAGACTCCAAAGAGAAAACCGCTTGGTGCTCGTCTGAGCCAAAAGCTGGTTTTCACCAAACTTTCCGTTATCGAAAGGTTCCAATCCCTAATGGTGAATGAGTTAATTGCATCGCCGACCGTGCGTTTGCTTCGCTTCGCTCGCGGCACTGACGGGTAGAAGTCTCGGGCGGTTAGTGCCGCGACCGAAGGGAGCAATGCACGGTTTTGGTGGCTGACGTTATTCACCCTACGGGATGACCGCGCTGCATCTATTTTGGGCTTTGGAAAAAACGCGCTCCGCCTCCGGCCTCCGGCCGGCGTTTTTCTTTGGGGTGTCACTCCCGTTTCTTTTGGCGCAGTCAAAAGAAATGGGGTGACAAAGGTTTGCAGGGGCTCTCGCCCCTGCAATCGTTTTATAAGGGCCTGCGCCCTTATAATATTGCCCCGCGGCCCTCCGGGCCGCGCTATGCATCCAAGCGCAGCTTGGCGGCGCGCTATGCGCCCAGGCGCCGCATGGCGCTCTCGTGCGCCTCGTTTTCGGAGAGGTCGCCGAGCGGCTCGAGCGAGCCGTCGCCGTATTTGCGCTCGAGCGCCGCGGCGAGCAGCGCGTCCGCGAAGGCGGGGTTTTTCGGCAGCACCGGCCCGTGGCTGTAGGTGCCGAACACGTTTTTATACCTCGCGCCCTCGGTGCCGTCCTCGCCGTTGTTGCCGAAGCCCTTTATGACCCGGCCCAGCGGCTCCACGCCGTGGCCGAGCCGCGTGCGCCCGCTGTGGTTTTCAAAGCCCACGACCGTGCCGAAGGCCGTTTCAAACGTGAAATTGCCTATCATGCGCTCCGCCGCGCCCACGGTGGCGAGGTCCAGCGCGCCGATAAAGCGGCAGCGCTCGCCGGAGGCGGTCTCGTAGTAGTGCCCCATGAGCTGATAGCCGCCGCAGACGCAGAGGAAGGGCGCGCCGTCCTCTACTGCGGCCTTTATCTCCTCCGCACTGCCGGAGTTCAGGTCCTCTAACAGCAGCCCCTGCTCGAAGTCCTGTCCGCCGCCGATAAAGAAGAGGTCCCCGTCGGACAGCTTCGCCCGCTCGCCCATCGGCACCTCCGTCACCGTGCAGCCGAGGCCGCGCCACTCGAGCCTTCGCTTCAGGCAGAGCACGTTCCCCCGGTCGCCATAGAGGTTCAGCACGTCGGGATAGAGGTGGAAAATATGCAGCTCCCTCATTTCCAGAACTCCTTTCCGCCGCAGCGCGCGGCGAGCTCCGTGCGCAGGGGCAGCATGGCCGTGTAGGTCGGCAGGACGCAGACCTCGCCCTTCTCCTCCGCGATGGCGGCGACGAGCTCCCCGGTCGTGTGTATCACGCGCACCGCGTTCTCGTCCGCCCCGGCGTATTTCAGGCGCAGCCGCATGTCCTCGGCCCGTGTGCCGGAGACGATAAGCCGCAGGCGCGCCCCGTCCTCCCCCTCAAACAGCCGCTCAAAGCCCGCGTCCCAAATCCAGGACACGTCTGTCCCGTCCGCAAGGTTGTCGTTCAGGCAGAACACGGCGGTGAGGCTCCCCGGCAGGGAGCGCACGAAGTCTATCGCCCTGTCGCAGCCGGCGGGGTTTTTCACGAGCACCATTGTAACGTGCGCGTCCCCTAACGCGAAGCGCTCCATGCGCCCGAAGCCGCTCTCGAGCTTTGCGAGGGAGTGCACGGCGCTGTCCGCTCCCACTCCGAGGGCCGTTGCCGCGGCGATCGCCGCAGCGGCGTTATAGAGGTTATACCCGCCGGGCAGGTCCACCACGGCGTCGTATATCTCCCCGTCCACGCGGATTTCCGCCGAGCTCCCGTCGGCCGAGAGGTCGGCCGCGGAGAGGACGGCCACATCCGGCTCGGTGCGGCTGTAGCCGCACTTCGGGCAGCGGAAGCCGCCGAGGTGGGCGAAGGTGTGGTAGTCATACTCGTACTGCGCGCCGCAGACTATGCACCTCGGCGCGTCGGAAACGTCCGAGGCCGAGCCGGAAAGCGGGGCGTCCACCCCGAAAAAGCGCACGCGGTCCGGCGCACATGGCGCGAGCGAGGCCGTCAGCGAGCAGTCCGCGTTCAGGCAGACGCGGGCGTGGGGTGCGTGGTCCAGCCCCTCGCGTATTGCGCCGAGGGTGTGGGTCACCTCGCCATAGCGGTCAAGCTGGTCGCGGAACACGTTCGTGACCACGCATACGGCGGGGTCCAGCTCGCCGCACACGCGGCGGAAGGCCGCCTCGTCGCACTCGATGACCGCCAACTTCCTCCTCGGCCGGCCGAAAAGCCCGGCGTTCGAGACGAAATCCGCCGTTATCCCCCGCTCGAGGTTCGAGCCGGAGCGGTTTGCAAAGCAGTCCTTCCCGGCGTCCCTCAGCATCTTTTCAAGCATGCGGCATGTGGTCGTCTTGCCGTTCGTGCCGGTCACTACCGCGACGGTGACGCCCCTCGCCAGCCTGCTGAGCATGTCCGGGCAGATGCGCAGCGCGACCTTTCCGGGCAGGGCGGTGCCGCCCCGGCCCACGAGCCGCAGCGCCAGCCTTATCAGCTTGCAGCAGATTATCGCAAGCACGAACCTCATAGGCTGATATACTCCTCCCTCTCCGCGCCGACGGAAATGTAGCTTATGCGGCAGCAAACCGCCTCTTCGACATAGCGCACGTATCTCTGCGCGGCGGCGGGCAGCTCCGCGAAGCTGCGGCAGCCGGAGATGTCCGCGCCCTCAAAGCCGGGCAGGTATTCATACACGGGCTTCGCGCGCTCGAGCGCGCCCCCGCTGGGGAAGGAGAGCGTGCGCTCCCCGTCGATCTCATACGCCGTGCAGACCGGGATTTCGGGCAGCGCGGCGAGCACGTCCAGCTTGGTCAGCGCGATCTCCGTCGCGCCCTGCACGCGCACGCCGTAGCGGCTCGCCACGACGTCGAAGCCCCCGACGCGCCTCGGGCGGCCGGTGGCGGCGCCGTATTCCCCGCCGGCGGCGCGCAGCCGCTCGGCCTCCGCGCCGAAGAACTCGCAGGTAAAGGGCCCCTCGCCCACGCAGGAGGAATAGGCCTTCATTATGCCGATCACCCTGTCGAGCTTCCTTCCCGGCACCCCCGCGCCGATGGGCGCGTAGGCGGCCAGGGTGTTTGAGGAGCTCGTATAGGGGTAAATGCCGTAGTCTATGTCCCTCAGTGCGCCGAGCTGCGCTTCGAACATGACGCTCCTGCCCGCGTCTATCGCGCGGCTGAGGTACTCCGAAGCGTCCTTTATATACGGCAGCAGGACCTCGCCGTTCGTCATCAGCCAGTCGTACATCTCGTCCGAGTCCGCCGTGTGGCCGTAGGAGCTGAGCGTGAGGTTTTTCCACTCCACGATCTCGCGCACTCGCTCGCGCAGGCCCTCCGTGTGCAGCAAATCGCTCATGCGCAGGGCCTTTTTCATATACTTGTCCGCATAGACGGGCGCAATGCCCCGGCGCGTGGAGCCGAACTTGTGGTCGGCGAGCCGGTCCTCCTCCAGGCCGTCCAGCTCCCGGTGATAGGGCATGCAGATGGTGGCCCTGTCGCTTATCACGAGCCTCGCCGGGCTTACTGATATGCCGCGCTCGGCGAGGTGCTCGAGCTCGTGGCGGAGGTGCTCTATGTCTATCACCATGCCCGTACCCATGACGTTTACGGTGCCCTCGCGCAGTATCCCGCTGGGCAGGAGGTTGAGTATGAACTTCCCCTTTTCGTTCACCACGGTGTGCCCGGCGTTGTTCCCGCCCTGATAGCGGGCGACTATGTCCGCCCCGGCGCTGAGCAGGTCGACCATGCGGCCCTTTCCCTCGTCGCCCCAGTTCACGCCCACAACCGCTGTCAGCATTTTATCTCGCTCCTCTCATCGCTGCCGATGCACCCGCTGTTGGCGTTCAGCATCGGGTATACCTCTCCGTTCAGATACTCCTCGACCTGCCTCGGGGCCATGCCGACGAACTTGCGCACGTCCAGCAGCTCCTCAATGGCCTCCGGCGTCAGGCCGAAGCGGCTGTCGGCGAGCAGCTTGGCCTCGAGGTCGTTGGCGCAGCCGGTCTCCTTCATGCGCCGCGCCGTCTCCACGGAGTATTCGCGTATCACCTCGTGCAGCTCCTGCCGGTCGCCGCCCAGCTCCACGGCGCGCATGAGTATGTTCTCCGTGGCGAGGAAGGGCAGCTCGTCGCGCAAATGCCGCTCCATCATTCCGGGATACACCGTGCAGCCGGAGATAACGTTTATCACAAGGCTGAGTATGGCGTCCGCGGCGAGGAAGGCCTCCGGCATGGAGATGCGCCTGTTGGCCGAGTCATCCAGCGTGCGCTCCAGCCACTGGGTGGAGGCCGTCATGGCCGGGTTGAGCGCGTCCGCTATCACATAGCGCGCGAGCGAGCAGATGCGCTCGCAGCGCATCGGGTTGCGCTTGTAGGCCATCGCGCTCGAGCCCACCTGGGAGCTCGTGAACGGCTCGTCAAATTCCTTCTCGTGCGCCATCAGCCGCAGGTCAGTCGCCATTTTGGCGGCGCTCTGCGCTATGCCGGAGAGGACGTTCAGCAAAAAGCTGTCTATCTTCCTCGTATAGGTCTGCCCGCAGATGGGCAGAACGGAGGAAAAGCCCATGTCGCGCGCTATGCTGCGCTCGAGCTGCATGGCCTTCTCCGCGTCCCCGCCGAAGAGGGCGAGGAAGCTCGCCCCGGTGCCCGTGGCGCCCTTGCAGCCGTAGAAGGGCAGGCGCTCAAGCTCGAAGTCGAGCCGCTCAAGGTCGAGCATGAAGTCCTGTATCCACATACACGCCCTCTTGCCCATCGTGGTCGGCTGCGCGGCCTGGTAGTGCGTATAGGCGAGGACGGGGGTGTCCTTCTGCGCCTCCGCGAAGCTGGCAAGGGCGGCAACGGCGTTCACGAGCAGCGAGCGGACCTGCCTGAGCGCGTCGCGGTAGGCGATAAGGTCGCCGTTGTCGTCCACAAAGCAGCTCGTCGCGCCGAGGTGGATTATGCCCCTGGCCTTCGGGCAGTGGTCGCCCCAGGCCCTTATGTGCGCCATCACGTCGTGCCTCAGCTCGCGCTCATAGCGCTCCGCGGCCTCGTAGTCGATGACTTCGAGGTTCTCCCGGAGCTCCTCCACCTGCTCGGCCGTGACGTTCAGGCCCAGCGCGTGCTCGTTTTCGGCCAGCGAGAGCCAGAGCCGGTGCCAGGTAAGGAACTTGTAGTCCGGCGAGAATATGTGCTGCATCCGCGCGGAGGCATAGCGCGAGCAGAGCGGGCTTTCATAGCTGTCTTTCAATTTGTTATCACTCCACGGTAACGGATTTTGCAAGGTTCCTCGGCTTATCTATGTCGCAGCCGTTCTCGAGCGCGACGTAATAGGCGAAAAGCTGCAGCGGCACGAGCTCCGGCGCGGCGGCGAAGAGCTCCTCCCCCTTCGGGGCGAAGAGCACGTCGTCCGCGTCCGCGAATATGCGCCTGTCGCCCTCCGGGGCCACGGCGAGGACCCGCGCGCCGCGGGCCTTTACCTCCTCGACGTTGCTCATCATCTTGCCGAACAGGGCCGTCTGGCAGCAGAGCGCCACCACGAGCCGCTTTTCGTCTATCAGGGCGATGGTCCCGTGCTTGAGCTCCCCGGCGGCGTAGGCCTCCGAGTGGATGTAGCTTATCTCCTTCAGCTTCAGGCTGCCCTCCATCGCCGCGGCGTAGTCCATGCCCCGGCCGATGAAGAACATCGCGCCCTGGCCGTGCCAGCGCCCGGCCAGGTATCGGACGTGCGTGTTCAGGTCTATGGCGCGCTGCATCCGCGCCGGCAGGGCTGAGAGCGCCGCGACCAGCTCATTATACCTCGTTTTTTCTATCCTGCCCAGCCCCTCCGCGGCCCAAACCGCAAAAAGATACAGCGCGGCGAGCTGCGTAGTGTAGCCCTTCGTGGTGGCGACGGCGATTTCCGGCCCGGCGTGGGTGTAAATGACCTCGTCCGCCAACCGTGCGATGGTGCTGCCGACCACGTTGACTATCGCGAGCACCTTTGCCCCGCGGGAGGCGCACTCTCGCATTGCGGCGATCGTGTCCGCCGTCTCGCCGGACTGAGACACGGCTATCAGCAGCGTGTCCGGGCCGATTATCGGGTCGCGGTAGCGCAGCTCGCTGGCGAGCTCCGTCTCCACGGGGACGCGGCAGAGCGATTCGATGACGTATTTCCCCGCCACGGCGGCGTGATAGGCGCTGCCGCAGCCGGTGAGCACGATCCGCCGGAAGGAGGCCATGTCCGCGGCGCTCCAGCCTATGTCCAGCTCCACGCGCCCGGAGCGCAGCCGCGGGGCAATGGTGCTCTTTACGGCGCGGGGCTGCTCCATTATCTCCTTGAGCATAAAGTGCTCATAGCCGCCCTTTTCCGCGGCCTCGAGGTCCCACACGACGCGGGAGACGGTCTTTGTCACCTCGCGCCCGGTCCGGTCGTACACCGTGACGCTCTCCGGCGTGAGGGAGGCGAACTCCCCGTCGTCGAGGTATATCACGTTCTTCGTCCGGCCCACAAGGGCGGTGACATCGCTCGCAAAGTAGTTCTCGCCGATGCCGAGGCCGAGTATCAGCGGCCCGGCCTCCTTCACGCAGACGAGCCTGCCCGGTTCGTCCGCGCAGAGCACGCCGAGCACATAGCTGCCCTCGAGCCGCGCGGCGGTTCGCATCACTGTGCGCAGGAAGTCGCCGTCATAGCTCCGTTCGAGCAGGTGGGCCACGACCTCCGTGTCCGTCTCGCTGCGGAACACGCAGCCCGCGGCGGTGAGCTCCGCGCGGAGCGCGGCGTAATTTTCGATTATCCCGTTGTGGACGACGGCGAACGTGCCGTGCTCGGAGAGGTGCGGGTGAGCGTTGGTGTCCGTCGGCGCGCCGTGGGTGGCCCAGCGCGTGTGCGCAATGCCGCAGACGCCGTGCATCGCGGCCCCGCCGTCGATCTTCTCCGCCAGGCGCTCCACCGTGCCGCTGGCCTTCACCATCTCTATGCCTCCGCCGCCGTGGACGGCGACGCCCGCGCTGTCATAGCCCCGGTATTCAAGCCTCCGGAGTCCCTCCAACAGTATCGGCGCAGCCTGCTGCGCGCCGGTATAGCCAACTATGCCGCACATATTTTACTCCTTTCCGCCCCTGTCGGACGCCGCGCGCAGGAACCCGAGGAAGAGCGGGTGCGGCCTGTTCGGCCGGCTCTTGAACTCGGGATGGTACTGCACGCCGATGAAAAACGGATGCGAGCTTATCTCCACCGCCTCGGCCAGCCGTCCGTCCGGCGAGCAGCCGGAAACGGTCAGGCCCGCCGCAGTGAGCTCCTCCCTGAAGTAGTTGTTCAGCTCATAGCGGTGGCGGTGCCGCTCGCTTATCTCCCGAGCGCCGTAGCAGCGCTCGAGCGAGGTGCCGGGCGCTATCACACAGGGCCAGGCCCCGAGCCGGAGGGTGCCGCCCTTATCCACCTCGTCGCTCTGCCCGGGCATGAAGTCTATCACCTTGTGCATGCTGTCCGGGTTGAACTCGCCGGAGTCGGCGTCCGCCCAGCCGAGGACGTGCCGCGCGTAGTCTATCACGGCCACCTGCATCCCGAGGCAGAGCCCGAGATACGGCACGCCGCGCTCCCTGGCGTATTTCGCCGCGAGTATCATGCCCTCTATGCCCCTGCCGCCGAAGCCGCCGGGGACGAGTATGCCGTCCACGTCCGAAAGCGCCCCGGCTGCGTTCTCCGGCGTTAGCGTCTCGGAGTCTATCCACTTGATGTCGACCTCCGCGCCGGCCTCATACCCGGCGTGGTTCAGCGCCTCGACAACGGAGAGATACGCATCATGCAGCTGGACGTATTTGCCCACGAGCGCAATGCGCACGCGCTTTGAGCGGGCGTTTATGCGCTCCACCAGCGCGGTCCACTCGGAGAGGTCCGGCGCCGGGACGTCCAGGCCCAGCTTGCGGCAGACAACGTCCGAAAAGCCCTCGCGCTCGAGCATCAGCGGCGCGGAATAGAGGCAGGGGAGCGTGACGTTCTCAATAACGCTCGAGCGGTCCACGTTGCAGAAGCCCGCGATTTTCTCGAACACGCCCGGCTCTGTTATCGGCTCGTCGCAGCGCAGGACAATGATATCCGGCGAGATGCCAAGGCCCTGCAGCTCTTTCACCGAGTGCTGTGTGGGCTTTGTCTTGTGCTCGCCGGAGGCCTTCAGATAGGGCACGAGCGTGACGTGGATATAGAGCGCGTTCTCCCGCCCCTTCTCCCGGCCGACCTGGCGTATGGCCTCGAGGAAGGGCTGGGACTCGATGTCGCCCACCGTGCCGCCTATTTCGGTTATGACGACGTCCGCGCCCGTCTGCGCCCCGACGCCGTATATGAATTCCTTTATCTCGTTCGTGATATGCGGGATGATCTGCACCGTGCTGCCGAGGTACTCGCCGCGCCGCTCCTTGTTCAGCACGTTCCAGTACACCCGCCCGGTCGTGAGGTTCGAAAAGCGGTTCAGATCCTCGTCTATGAAGCGCTCATAGTGCCCGAGGTCGAGGTCGGTCTCCGCCCCGTCCTCGGTGACGTACACCTCGCCGTGCTGATAGGGGCTCATCGTCCCGGGGTCGACGTTTATGTAGGGGTCCAGCTTCTGCGCGGCCACCTTCAGCCCCCGCGCCTTGAGCAGGCGGCCGAGCGAGGCCGCCGTTATGCCCTTGCCGAGCCCGGAGACGACGCCGCCGGTCACAAAAATATACTTTGCCATTTTCCTTATCTCCCTTCCACGCCGGAAGCGGCGCTCAGATCCGCGAGCTCGGTCACGGAGCTGTTTTTTATCCTCAGCGTCGCATAGCCATCTCCTATGCTTATGCCCCTGAGCGCGCAGAGCACGGCCCTTATCACCGCGCTGTGGCAGACGGCGATCGCCGTCCCTCCCGGGGCGCGGCGCAGCCGCTCCACGGCCGGGCAGGCCCTTGCCATGAGCCGGGCATAGCTCTCCCCGCCCGGCGGCGCTCGGTTCAGCAAGTCCGCCTCGCAATAGGCGAAGTCCTCCGGCCAGCGGCGCTGTATCTCCGCCCAGGAGCAGCCCTCCCAGACGCCGAAGGATATCTCGCGCAGCGCCTCGACCGGCTCCGGCCGCAGGCCGAGGGCGGAGCCGATTATCTCCGCGGTCTCCGCGGCGCGGCGCAGCGGGCTGGTGTACAAAGCCTCCGCGCGCTCAGAGGAGCGCAGCTTCTCCGCAAGTACGGCCGCCTGCGCTCGCCCGCGCGCGTTCAGCGGCGTGTCCGTGCAGCCCTGTATCCTCCCGGCCGCGTTCCAGTCCGTCTCCCCGTGCCGCACGAGCAGCAGGCGCATGGCCCTCTCCCCCTTCTCTCAGTCCTCGCTCGTGACAGCGAAACAACCTGTCACTATTTTACACGCACCGCAATACCACGCGCCGGGCACAAGCGTCTGCGAGCGCAGGAACGAGTGCTTCCCCAGGTTTTTGGCCCCATTGTAGCCGCCCAGGGCCTGCAGCGCGTTCCTTTCATATTCCTCCTGCGGCACCCAGCTGACATACCTGTCGGCTATCAGCCCGCCGCTCTCCATCTCAGCTCCGCAAACCGGGCATTTCACGCGCTGCGTCACCCCTTTCCAGTTCTTTCCGCCCCGCGGCGGCTCACTCCCATTCTATGGTCGCGGGCGGCTTGCCCGTGATGTCGTATACCACGCGGTTCACGCCCTTCACCTCGTTCGTTATGCGCTGCGAGATGCGGTAGAGCACCGCGTAAGGCAGGTGCGCGAACTCGCCCGTCATGAAATCGTTCGTCTCCACCGCGCGCACTGCCAGAACATAGTCGTAGGTCCGCGCGTCGCCCATCACGCCCACGCTGTGCGTGTTGGTGAGCACGGCGAAGTACTGGTCCGCCCGCGCGCGGGAGGCGCCGATCTCCTCGCGGACTATGGCGTCCGCCTCTCGCAGTATCTCCAGCTTCTTCTCCGTCACCTCGCCGATTATGCGTATCGCAAGCCCGGGGCCGGGGAAGGGCTGGCGGTAGACTATGCGCCTCGGCAGCCCGAGCAGCAGCCCCAACTGGCGCACCTCGTCCTTGAAAAGGCCGCTCAGAGGCTCGATTACGCCCTTGAAGCCCATGTCCTCGGGCAGGCCGCCCACGTTGTGGTGGCTTTTTATCACGGCACTGTTGGTGCCGCTCTCCACGATGTCGGGATATATCGTCCCCTGCGCGAGGAACTCCGGCGAGCCGCACTCGCGCGCCGCGTCCTCGAATGTGCGCACGAACTCCTCGCCGATGAGTTTGCGCTTGCGCTCCGGGTCCGTCACGCCGGCGATGCGGCGCAGGAAGCGCTCGTGCGCGTCGATGCACACGAAATTCAGCTTCCGCCGGGAGAAGGCGGAGCGTATCTCCTCCGTCTCGTTCTTGCGCATGAAGCCGTGGTCTATGTAGATGCAGGTGAGCCTGCCCGGCACGGCCTCGCTGAGCAGCGCGGCGGCCACGGAGGAGTCCACGCCGCCGGAGAGGCCGAGCAGCACGCTGCCCTCGCCCACTTTTTCGCGGATCTTCTCCACCTGCTCGGCGAGATAACCCTCCATGTTGTAGCCGCCCCCGGCATGGCAGATGCCGTAGAGGAAGTTCTTTATGATCTCCCGGCCGAGCTCGGTGCGCTCCGTCTCCGGGTGGAACTGCACGGCGTAGAGCCCGCGCCGCTCGCACTGCATGGCGGCGACGGGGCAGAGCTCGGTCGAGGCGGTGACGGAAAAGCCCTCCGGCACGCGCGTCACGCGGTCGGTGTGGCTCATGAGCACGGCGCTCTCGCCGGAGCAGCCGTCAAAGAGCTCGCAGTCGTCCAGCCGGGCCTTCACGGCGCCGTACTCGCTGCTCTCGCAGGGGGACACCTCCCCGCCCAGCATGTGGCACATGAGCTGCATGCCGTAG
>MHCFR04200__coassemble_1572_pt1 | contig 10484 bp, 9 predicted proteins | sample MHCFR04200__metabat2_high_PE_065 | metagenome-assembled genome bin MHCFR04200
TGGGCACGCTCTCGCCCTTCTGGCTCTCGCTCTCGCTCAGCTTCGCCTCGGGCGCGATGCTGTACGTCGTTTTCGGCGAGCTTCTGCCGGAGGCCATACTGATGTGGCGCTCCAAGATGCCCGCCCTCGCCTCCGTCATCGGCATACTCATCGGCCTTATGATAATCTACATATGAGGTTCATCTGCTTCGGCGACTCCAACACCTACGGCTATGACAACCGCTCGTTTTTCGGCGGCCGCTACGATGAAAACACCCGCTGGCCGCGCCTGCTCGCCCAAATGTCCGGCGGCGAGGCCGTCGAGCTGGGCGAAAACGGCCGGCGCATCCCGCGCACGGAAGCGGAAATACAAAACGCCCTCGGCGCTCTCCGCCGCGCCGGGCCGGCGGACTTCCTCATCGTCCTGCTCGGCGGGAACGATTTGCTTTCAGACGGTGCGGAGGCCTCGGCGGAGACGGCTGCGGCGCGGATGGAGCGCTTCCTCCGCCGGACGGATGAGCTGCCGGAGCTGCGCTCCGCAAAAAAAGTGCTCGCCGCCCCTCCGCCGTTCACCCGCGGCGCCTGGGTGAGCTCCGAGCGCCTTATCTCGGAGTCCCGCCGCCTCGCGAAAAGCTATGAACGGCTCGCCGGCCGGCTCGGCTGCGCCTTTTTGAACAGCGGCGAGCTGCCGCTGCAGTCCGACGGGGTGCACTTCACCGAAGAGGCCCACCGCCTCCTGTCGGAGAAGCTCCTGCCCCTTCTCAAACGCTAACAGAGCAAAAAGCCCGCGCATTTCAAGCTGCGCGGGCTTTTTTGTCGAAAAGCTTCGCTCATATTTCGCAGAACGCCGCGCAAGCGGCTTCAACACATTTTCGGCGGCGTGTACGTCGCCGAAAACACTTTACGCGAAGCGAGCGTCGAATTGTCCGCCTTTGGCGGACAACCGAGGCGCCAGTCTGCGACTGGAGGCATAGCGCGGCCCGGATGGCCGCGAGGAGCAGCCACGGAGCGGCGCGGCGGCCGGGGGCCTTCCTGTCTAAAAAGGACCTTTGGTCCTTTTTAGACAGTTTCGCGGGCTCTTTTCATATCTCCCCGAAGGCGAAGCGCAGCACCCGCCGCGCCGCGGCCTCCGCCGCAAGGCGCGAGACGCGCCCCGAGCGCAGCGCGAGGTACACGTCCCTTACCGCCGCGGGCGTTCCTGGCATGATCAGGTCATTCCCCGCCGCGCAGCAGAGCTCGTGCCGGCTGCCGTCGTGGCCCGTGGCGAACCAGTCCGTCATGACCAGCCCGCCGAAGCCCCACTCGCAGCGGAGGATGCCCGTCAGCAGCTCCCGGTTGTTCGGCGCGTAGACCCCGTTCACAAGGTTGTAGCTGCTCATAACGGCCTTTGCCCCGCCTTTCTCCACGGCTATGCGGAAGCCCTTCAGATAGAGCTCGCGCAGCGCCCTCTCGCCTACGCGGCTGTCCGAGCGCGTGCGCTCCGTCTCCGTGTTGTTGCAGGCGAAGTGCTTGATGACGGCGTACCTCCCCTGCCGGGACTGCACCCCGCGGCAGACGGCCGCGGCCATCTCCCCGCTGAGCAGCGGGTCCTCGGAAAAATACTCGAAGTTCCGCCCGCAGAGCGGCTGCCGGTGCAGGTTCATCGCCGGCGCGAGGTAGAAATTGACGCCGTACTCCTCCATCTCCGCGGCGACGGCCTCGCCCTGCCGCCGGAGCAGCTCCGTGTCCCAGCTCTGGGCCATCGCGGTCGCGCAGGGCCAGGAGGTAGTGAACTGGTAATACGTCCTCTTCGGGCTCAGCGCGCGCAGGGCACCCCGCAGCAGCTTCACTGCGCGCGAGCCGTCCAGCGCGGAGGGGATCGCCGGCAGGGTGTAGGGCTCAAGGCGCGACTCGCGCTTGAGGTTCAGCCCCTGCGGCCCGTCCGCCATTATCAGGTCGCGCGCGCCCTTTTTCAGCAGTATGGCGCTCGTCCTGCCGCAGGAGCCGAAAACCGTGGCGTGGAAGGGCGGCGTATAGGTCGAGCCCGTTATGATCTCGGCGAGGGCGGCGTCCGAAAGCTGCGCCGCGGCGGCGTCCACCCGCGCGGAGCGGTACATTTCCGGTTCGGCGTAGCTGTGGCGCAGCGGCTTTATGTCCGCGGCGCTCACGTCCAATATGTCGATGCCCTCTGGCAGGGCCTCCGCCTCCCGCGCCGGGGGCGCGAGCTGTTCTATGGGCCGCTCTGGCGCGCAGAGCCGCCTGCACTGCTCCGTGACGGCCGGGGCGTCCAGCTCTATCACCGCCGCAGGGGCGGTGTCGCGCGAATTCCGCCCGAGGCGGAGCACATATCTGCCCTGCTCGAGCACATAGCGGCTGTTGGCGTCGTCATATGCGGCGAAATCCCGCAGGTCGAAGCCCAGCTCCACCGAGCAGACGCCGCCGGCGGGCAGCACCGGGGTCTTGGCGAAGGCGGCGAGGGACTGGTACTCCCGGCCCAGACCGCCCTGCGGCGCGCTGAGATAGAGCTGTACCACCTCGCGCCCGGCGCGCCCGCCCATGTTCTCCGCCAGCGCGCGGACCTTCACGCGCGTCCCTTCGATCTCCGCCCCGGCGTATTTTATGGCGAAGGACGTGTAGCCCAGCCCGTAGCCGAAGGGGTATCGCGGCGCTATGCCGAAGCTGTCGAACCAGCGGTAGCCCACGTAAATGCCCTCGCGGTACTCCTCAAACCGCTCGCCGCCGTGCCGCGGCGGGAAATCGCCGAGGCTCTCGGCCCAGGTGTCCGTCAGCCGCCCGCCTGGCTCCGCCGCGCCGGTGAGCACGTCGAACACCGCGCTGCCCATCTCCATCCCTCCCTGGGAGGCGTAGAGTATCGCGTCGAGGTCCAGCTCGCCGTCAAAGCCGAGGTCCACCGGCGCGCCGGAGTTTATCACGAGCACCACATGCCTGTACATGGACTTCAGGGCCCTCAGGTGCCCCTCCTCGGCGTCCGTTATGTAGTACCCGCCCTTTTCCGGCGAGCGGTCCGCGCTCTCCCCGGCCTGGCGCATCAGGACGTACACTGCCGTGTCCGTCCCCGCGGCGTCCTCCGCCGTTATCTCCCCGCCCTCGGGCGGGACGAACGGGTGCTGCCAGGCCACGTCGGACTGCTTTGTCAGCGGCACGCCCTTTATCAGCTCGGCTATCTCGCCGCTCCAGGCCGCGCGCGCGGCGAGGTAGAGCTCGTCGTAGCCGTCCAGCCACATGCCGGTGCTCACGATCCAGCCGCCGTCCAGGAAGCCACGCTCGATGTTTACGCTGCGCCGCGGGTGCGTGTCCCCGCTGCCCGTGCCGCCGAAGCTCGTGTGCCGCACCCCGGCGCCATAGAGCGCCGCGCGCTCGCCGGACAGGGGCAGCGCACCGTTATTCTTCAGCAGCACCATGCCCTCCGCCGCGCACCGGCGGGCGAGGGCCCGGTTGGCCCTCTCAAGCTCCGTCTCTTCCGGGCTTGTCCGCGCGAATATCTTTTTCCTCATACCAGATTACGTCCCTTCCGTCAGTGCCTGGCGCTCCATTGCGCCAAAATAACTGTCAAACTCCTCTATGCACTCCGGCGCGGCGGAATACGCCTCCCCGCCGAGGCTGCAAACCGGGAATGTCAGCGTCAGCTCACCTTCCCCGTAAAACGTGACGGACACCGATGCCGCGCCGGGCTCGGAGACGTCGGCCTCACCGTCCCGCCTGAGCTCGATCCCCGCCGCGGTGCCGATGAGGGCGGCGATTTCGCCGGCGTCCTCTATTATGACCGTCTCCCCATGGCCCCGGAGCTCCGCGCGCGTCACGTTTTCCGGCACGAGCGATGAGATGTCGATTTCCCCCTCCCCCTGCGCGCCGCAGGCGGAGAGGAACATCAGCGCGAGCAGCATCGCGGCAGCCGCCGCTTTCTTCACAGTCTGTGCCTCCTTTATTTATCTTTTTCCTTCTCTGTCCAGGCCCCGGTTTCCAGGAACCGCCTTGCCCTCGCGTCCGCGCGGGCGGTCAGAGCGTCCCCGAGCCCCATGAGCGAGAGCAGCTTTATCGCGTTCCGCGTCTCCGAGCGCCCCGGCCGCGCGCGGTAGTCGAACGCCATCTCCCCGCCCTCTATATGCTCCTCAAAGTGCAGCAGGGAAAAGCTCCCCGCCAGCAGCACGCAGAGCTCGGCGTCGTGCGTCGCGGCAAGGCAGAGGCACCCCCGCCTCTCGATCTCCGCGAGTATCTCGCAGGCGGCCGCTATGCGCTCGGTCGTGTTCGTACCGCGCAGCACCTCGTCGAGCGCGCAGAATATCCGCGCCCCAGGCCGCTCCGCCGCGTCGAGTATGCGCTTCACGGCGCGGATCTCGGCCATGTAGTAGCTCTCGCCGGAGAGCACGTCGTCGCTGAGCGCCATGGAGGTGTACAGCCGGAACGGCTCGCCCCTCCAGCTCTCCCCGGGGCAGGTGCATATGCACTGGGAAAACAGCGCGGCTATCATCGCCGTGCGGAGATAGGTGCTCTTGCCCGAGGCGTTCGAGCCCGTTATCAGCACGCAGCGTCCCCCGTCGAGGCCGTTCGGCACGGCGGAGCGGAGCAGTGGATGGACAAGCCCGCGTCCCACCGCACCGCGCACGTCGCCGGAGTAGTCGATTTCCGGGTCGCAGCAGCGCTCCGCCCTCCGCCTGTAGGAGGCGACGGCGATGAAGGCGTCCAGCGAGCCGAGGCTTTCAAAAACCGTGAGCAGCTCGCCGCCCAGGCCGCCGAGCCGTGTCTTCAGGTATTCATACATGATCAGGTCGAGCAGGAAGAGGGAGCTGAGCAAATCCCCCGCGTCGCTGCCCCCGCTGCGGGACACCCCGCCGGTGCGCAGCAGCGGCTTCATCCGCCCGAGGGCCTCATACGCCTCGCCAAGCAGGGCGTCGAGGCGCGGGCTGCCCAGTTTTTTCAGCTTTTTTACGGCGAACGCCATGGAGACGCTGAAATTCACGGCGTCGAAGTCCGCCTGCACCCTCCGGAGCGTTACCTCCCTGAGCATGGCGTTGAAGCTGAACAGCGCTATCGTCAGCAGCAGCGCCCTCGCCCCAAAGAACGCCGCGAGCAGGGGCGAGAGGGCGAACGCGAGCGCGAGCAGGATATATACGCCGAGCAGCATGCCGCGGTGGACACCCGGGTTGAAAACCCGCTCCACGTCCGCCCGGCGGAAGCGCCCAAGCCGCGCGAGGATATACTGCGCCTTCAGCCGGCCCTCCTCGTCTTCCTCGGCGAAGGAGATGAAGGCCCGTCTCCGGGCAAATTCCCGCTCCGTCATTGCCGGAGCGTGCAGGATGTGATAGAGATACTCCTCCCCCGGGGTGGACTGCGTAGAATTCAGCATTTTGAACAGCCTGTCGCCGTCCAAATCGTAGTACGTGATCCCGTCGACGTACTCCCCCTTCCGCCGCTCACGGATGTAGCGGTGGAATTCGCCTATCAAATCCATGTCCCCGGGCGAGTAGTTTACCTCACTCTCCCTGCCGTATTCCCTCGCAAGCCGCCGGAGCAGCCTGCGCCTGGTCTCATAAATCAGCATCTTGCCCTCCCGCGGCCAGATATGCGGCGTATTCCCTGCGCCGCGAATAGCCAAGCCCCTCCGCCAGGGCGGCGGAGACAGCGGTGTGCGCGTCCCACTCGGGGTACAGCCCCCGCTCGAGGCAGCCGGCGATATACCTCGCCGCGCAGCAGCGGGCCAGTCCGCGCCGGCGCATGTCCGGGCGGGTGTCCACCTCTATCTCAACGCCGCCGCGGCTCCTGGCATACGCCGCCGTACCCGCGCAGAGCTCCCCGCCGCTCAGCAGCACAAAGCCCTCGTAATTTTCGCCCACGTGCCCCGGGGCGAGGTCGCGGCTCCACTCCTCCGCGCGGCAGAGCGCGGCCATTTCGCCGTCCAGCCGACGCAGCTCAAATCCCGGCGGCGCGGCGCCAAGTTTCCTGAGCCGCGGCAGCTCCTCCGGCCCCGGCGCGGCTCCGAAGGCATAGCGCGTGAAGCGCCTCGCGCCGGGCGCGGTGCGCTCTATGGCCGCGGCCCACGCCGCAGTCTGCGGCACGAGTATCGCGGCGGCGCAGCCCGAGAGCAGATCTCCGTCCGCCTCCCCGGCGAAAAAGGCGAAGTCGCCTATCTCCGCCGCCGCGGAGCGGCCCGACGCGGAAGCGCGCACCCGGCCCATCGTCCCCTCGAGGCAGGCCGCGGCAATCACTCCGCCGAAGCCTCCGAAGAGCCGCTTCAGTTCATTTCCCAACGCAGTACCTCTCAAAAATCCTGTCCACCACATCCTCGCGGACCGTCCTGCCCGTCAGCTCGCCGAGGGCGGAGAGCGCGTCCTCCGCGCCGGTCAGCACGGCGTCCGGCGTCAGCCCGGAGGTGAGGGCGTCAAGCGCCGCCTCCACCGAGCCGAGCGCGCGCTGCGCCGCCTCCGCCTGCCGGGCGTTTGTGAGTATCTCACCCGCCGGGGCCGCCGGGGAGGGGAACAACCGCGCTATGGCGGCGCAGAGCCCGTCCACCCCCTCGAGCGTCCTCGAGCTCAGCTCCACCACCGCGTCGAACACCCCGCCCAAATCCGCGGCGGAGAGCGCGGCGGGCAGATCCCGCTTGCTGATAACGGCAATGGCCCGCTTAGCGGCGCGGGCGGCGGCGAGCGTCTCTTCATCCTCCTCCGTCAGCGGCGCCGAGCCGTCGAACACGGCTATAACGAGCTCCGCGCCCTCCGCGGCGGAGCGGGCGCGCTCCACGCCGAGGCGCTCGGCCTCGCCCTCCGCCTCGCGCAGCCCGGCCGTGTCCGTCAGCCGGACGGTCACGCCGCCGAGGATGGCCTTTTCCTCTATCGTATCCCGGGTCGTGCCCGGCATATTTGTCACTATCGCGCGCTCATAGCCGAGCAGCGCGTTCATCAGCGAGCTCTTCCCGGCGTTCGGCCGGCCTATCAGCGCGGCGCGCACGCCCTCGCGCATTATCCGCCCGCGCTCAAAGGTGCCGAGGATGCGTCGCAGCTCCTCCGCCGCGGAGGAGAGCGCAATGCGGCACTCCTCAGCCTCAAAGGGCTCTATGTCCTCGTCCGGATAGTCCAGCACGGCCCCGAAGTGCGCCTCGAGGTCGAGCAGCGAGGAGTAGACCGCGCCGATCCTGCGGCTGAGCGCGCCGCCGAGCTGGCCCACTGCGTTTTCCGCCCCCGCGGCGGTCTCTGCCTCTATGATGTCTATGACGGCCTCGGCCTGGACAAGGTCCATGCGCCCGTTCAAAAACGCCCGGCGGGTAAACTCCCCAGGCAGCGCCTGGCGCGCCCCGGCGGCGAAGAGGGCGTCGAGCGCCTCGCGCAGCACGGCCGGCGAGCCGTGGCACTGCAGCTCCGCCGTGTCCTCGCCGGTGTAGCTGTGCGGCGCGCGGCTTATGGTGGCAAGGCAGATGTCGATCGCCGCGCCGCTCCTGCCGCTGAGCGTGCCGTAGACCAGCTTCCTGTCCGCATGGGCGGAAAGGCGCTTCCCGTCCGCCGGGGAAAAGACCTGCTCCGCGGCGGCTATGGCCTCCGGCCCCGAAATCCGCACTATCCCTATGGCCGTCACCGCCGTCCCGGTGGCTATGGCCGCTATCGTGTCGTTCATGCTGCCCTCCCTGATTCAAAAAAGGCCCGATACTGCAAAAGGAGCCGGCGCGCGGCCGGCTCCCCGTTTTTGTGTGTTCAGCCGAGGCTGACGGACACGCGCTCACCGGAATCGAACATCCGGACGGCGATTGCCGCGACCTCGGAGCGCTTTATCCCGCTCTCCGGCAGGAAATAGCCCTCCGCGTTCGAGCCGTTGAGTATGCCCGCGCGGTAGAAGGCGTAAATCGCCGCCGCGCCCTCGTCACCAGCGGCAACGTCTGGTATAGCGCCGTCGGCCACGGAATTTATTGCGGCGTATTCCGCCGCGGGCAGCGCGTTGTAGAAGAGCGCCACATAGTCCCTGCGGCTTATCGCGGAGTTCAGCTCCGAGGCGCTCATCTCCGCGTACTCCGCGCCGGCCACGCCGTTTTCAAGCGCGTAGTCGAGGAAGGTGGAGTACCACTCCGGGTCCGCGCCGTTTTCGAGCGTGACCTCCCCCTCGTAATAGAGCTGGTGCATGCATGCGGCGATCTTTACGGCCTGCGCCACGGTGAAACTGCCCTCCGGCGAGAATGTCGTTGCGTTCATGCCGTCTATCAGCCCGAGCCGCACCGCGGCGTAGACATAGCCGCTGTACCACTCTCCCGCGGGCACATCGGTGAATTCCGGGACATATTCTATGACCTCATACGCCCCGCTAACGGAAAAGGAGCTCGAGCCGGAGGAGGTCACAACGGCGTCGCAGCCCTCGCAGGCTATATAAAGCTGCCCGAGGTTGAACCGCCCGTTTCCGGCCTCGCCGCCGACGGTGGCGTTCACGAGCGCGCCGGCGTTCAGCGCAACCGCAGCCGAGCCGGAGGTGAGCACTGCCGAGGCCCCCTCGCGCAGGCGCAGCGCCTCGCCGTTCGAGAGCGTCACGCTGCGGGTGCCGGACACCCCGGCCTGGAGCGCGGATTCATACACCTTCCCGAGCTCGGTTTCCGCGGCCCCGGCCGCCTCGTCCACAAGGTTTTCCGCCCAGCTCTCCGCGTAGTCCCGGGAGACCAGCGGGTCGCCCGCCCCGCCCGCGGCGGAGGCGGAAACGCCGAGCAGCGCCGCTGCCAAAAGCAGCGTAAGGATACGTTTGAACAAGGGCCTACCTCATTTGTCCTTTCCCGCCTCGGCTGCCGCCTTGGCGTCTATGCTCTCGGACAGGTAGTAGCCAAGGGCAAGCAGGCTGTCCGAAAAATGTATGTTCTCGACTATCACGCCCGGTCCCACGTCGAGCTCCACGTTCGTGAAGTTCCAGATGGAGCGGACGCCGAGCTCCTGCAGGTCGTGCGCTGCGCGGTTTGCCATCACCTTCGGCACGGAGAGGACCGCCACGTCCACCGGCCCCTGCTCGAAGGCGCCCGGCAGTTCGGATATGTCGTGGATCATAATGCCGCCGATGCTCGTGCCGACCAGTTCCGGCCTGACATCATAGGCGGAGGCTATGTGGAAGCCGTACTGCTCGAAGCAGAAGTTCTCTATGAGCGCGCGGCCTATGTTGCCGACGCCCACGAGCACCGCGGAAAAATGCCTGTTCATGCCAAGGATGGAGGCGATCTCGCCCCTCAGCGCGGTGACGTTATAGCCGTAGCCCTGCTGGCCGAACTCGCCGAAGCAGCTGAAGTCCTGGCGTATCTGGGAGGAGGTGAGGCCCATCTGCCGTCCCAGCTCGCCGGAGGAGATGCGGTCCACTCCCGCGCTGCGGAGCTCGTCGAGCTTGCGCAGATATCTTGGCAGCCGGCGGATAACGTTATTGGATACCCTTGCCTGTTTCATGGATCATCTCACCTGTTCCTGACGCTTATAAATGTCCAAACGTGCGCGGCGGCGCTCGCTGCACACATTGTGGTAGAATATTATACCACGGGAAACAGGCGGTTTCAAGCACATTTTCCGGTATGTTGAGCGGTAAAAACCCCCTTTTTGCACCGCGGACGGCGCAAAAAGGGGGTTATGATCCATTGGAGCTTCAGCCGCCGACCGCGCTTAGGAAGTCGGCCGCGCTGCCCTCGGCCGTATAGGCCTCGCCTTCACAAAGGCAGGCGAGCCCGCCTCCGACGATAAAGACCTCGACGACGATCTCGCCCTCGTCCGAGCTGAAATTGACGCTGTATCCGTCCACGTCCGGCTCGGCCCCGCCGTACGGCCCGGCGTACTTGAGGATCGAAGCAAGCTCCGGCGCTTCTCCGGCGTCCAGAGAGCTCATGAGCTCCCCGTCCTCATATACCTCCGCCGCCGTGACCTCGGAAGCGCGCAGGCAGGGCCTCGACGTGTTCATCGCATCCGCTTCTCCTCCGGCCGTTTCATCGCCGGTATCAAAGAGCGCGCTCTCCGGCGCGACTGTGTCCGACTCAGGCAGGGCGTTCCCCTCCTCCGGCAGCGCGTCGCTGCCGGCCGCCGGGGCATCTTCCGCGGCTTCAGCCTCCCTGTCGGAGATTTCGCCGGAGTCCTCGCCCGCTTCGCCCATCATTCCGAAGGCCGCAGGGCTGGAGCCCTCCGAAGGCGCGGCGGCCCGCCCGCCCAGGTGAGGGGCCGCAGCCGCGGCGGCTATCACGAGCGCGAGACAGGCGGCCAGGGCGATAATGCGCGATGCGCGGAATTTTTTAGGTTTCTGCTGTCCCGCCGTGGGCATCGGGGAGACGTTAAGGTCTTTTATGGCGCTCATCACGTCCGCCTTCAGGGAGGCGGGTGCCTCCTCAGCAGAAAGTGAAAGGGAGATGGCGTTGAACGCGTCATAGACTCTGCGGCACTCCCTGCATTGCCCGATATGGCGGAGCAGCCCGGTCTTCTGAGGCTCCGACAGCTCCCCGTCTATCAGCAGGCTTATCTCGCGCTGGTATTCGCCGCAGTCTTTCACGTGTCCACACCTCCCTTTCGCCCTTGTGACGCAAG
>MHCFR04200__coassemble_1577_pt1 | contig 10459 bp, 8 predicted proteins | sample MHCFR04200__metabat2_high_PE_065 | metagenome-assembled genome bin MHCFR04200
CCATCGAGCAGGGCAAGCTCTACATGCTCCAGACCCGCAACGGCAAGCGCACCGCCCAGGCCGCTCTGAAGGTCGCCGTCGACATGGTCAACGAGGGTCTGTGCACCAAGGAGGAGGCTCTCCTCAAGATCGACCCCAACTCCATCAACGCCCTTCTGCACCCGCGCTTTGACGACGCCGCTCTGAAGGCCGCCACCCCCGTGGCCACCGGCCTGCCCGCCAGCCCCGGCGCCGGCTGCGGTGCCGTTTACTTCACCGCCGAGGACGTCAAGGAGCACGCCAAGAACGGCCCCACCCTGCTCGTCCGTAACTTCACCAGCCCCGAGGACATCGAGGGCATGGCCATTGCCAAGGGCATCCTGACCGCCACCGGCGGACGTACCAGCCACGCGGCCGTCGTCGCCCGCGGCATGGGCGCCTGCTGCGTCGCCGGCTGCGGCGCTCTGCGCATCAACGAGGAGGAGAAGTATCTCACCGTCAACGGCGTCCGCGTCAACGAGGGCGAGGTCATGAGCATCGACGGCAACACCGGCAACGTCTATGTCGGCGCCATCCCCACCGTCGACGCCACCATCAGCGGCGATTTCGCCACCGTTATGGAGTGGGCGGACAGCGTCCGTAAGCTCAAGGTCCGCACCAATGCCGACACCCCGCGCGACGCTGCCAACGCCGTGCGCCTGGGCGCCGAGGGCATCGGCCTCACCCGTACCGAGCACATGTTCTTCGACGCCGACCGTATCCCGGCCATGCGTGAGATGATCCTCTCCACCGATCTTGAGCACCGCACCGCCGCCCTTGCCAAGCTGCTCCCGATGCAGCGCAGCGACTTCGAGGGCATCTTCAAGGCAATGGAAGGCCGCCCGGTGACCATCCGTCTGCTGGATCCCCCCCTGCACGAGTTCCTGCCCACCGCCGAAGAGGACATCAAGGCCCTCGCCGACGACATGGGCCTCACCTATGAGTACGTCAAGGGCACCATCGAGAGCCTGCACGAGAACAACCCGATGATGGGCTTCCGCGGCTGCCGCCTGCCCGTCAAGTACCCCGAGATCGCCGAGATGCAGACCCGCGCCATCATCGAGGCCGCCATCAACGTCAAGAACGAGTGCGGCTACGACATAGTCCCCGAGATCATGATCCCGCTGACCTGCGAGTTCAAGGAGCTCAAGTACGTCTCCAACATCGTGAAGGCCACCGCCGAGGCTGTGAAGGCCGAGAAGTCGAGCGACCTCAAGTACCTCGTCGGCACCATGATCGAGATCCCGCGCGCGGCCCTCACCGCGGACGAGATCGCCAAGGAGGCCGAGTTCTTCTCCTTCGGCACCAACGACCTGACCCAGATGACCTTCGGCTTCTCTCGTGACGACGCCGGCAGCTTCCTGCCCAGCTACTACGAGAAGCAGATCTTCGACAACGACCCGTTCGAGCGTCTCGACCAGGTCGGCGTCGGCAAGCTGGTCGACATGGCCTGCAAGCTCGGCCGCGCCACCCGCCCCGACATCCACCTCGGCATCTGCGGCGAGCACGGCGGCGAGCCCAGCTCCGTCGAGTTCTGCCACCGCACCGGCCTTGACTACGTGTCCTGCAGCCCCTACCGCGTGCCCATCGCCCGCATGGCTGCTGCCCAGGCCCAGATCAAGACCCCGCGCGAGTAATCAGCACACACCGAACAAAACCCCCGGCCGTCAGCATACGGCCGGGGGTTTTTCTATATCCAATTTAAAGCCTTAAACAATTTCCTGCTCGAGCGCGTCGAATTGCGGCATGTAGAGGACTTGCCAAGCGTCATTTCCAGACCGCCGAGCTTCTAAATTGTGACGGCAGGCGAGCCTTTCATCAAGCCGACTGATACGGTGGAGGGCTTCACACCGGAAATCACGGCGAGTTCGTTAAACTTCATTCCACGCTCAGCGCATATTTCCCCTATCCGGCCCGCGACGGCTTCTTTTACGGACATAGTATCACGCGCTTGCGTAATCAGCATGTGCGGGACATTCCTGCCCCAGCTTATGCTGAGATGCCCGAACGCGGCTATGTGGACTTCGCAGCGGCCGGCTGAATGCAGCTCTCAGGCGCTGCGAAGAAATATATCTCGGGGCAGGGCACGACACCCTTTGACAAACTAATGCGGCAGGTATATAATAGCCCGGCTATGAGTTTGCACATCGGAAATAACCGCCACAATTTGAATAACGCACACTCGGCGAACACGTTGAACATGACAGAGGGTAACCCCTACAGGCTCATCGTGCAATTTGCCATGCCCGTATTTCTCAGCCAGGTCTTCCAGCAGCTTTACAATGCCGCGGACTCGGTCATCGTCGGCCAGTACCTCGGCACGGATGCGCTGGCGGCGGTCAGCTCTTCCGGCTCGCTGATTTTCCTGTTTATCAGCTTCTTCAACGGCACGGCGCTCGGTGCGGGCGTCGTCATCTCCCACTGCTTCGGCGCGGGGGATGAACCCGGCGTCTCGCGGGCCATACACACGGACCTCGCGATGGGCATTGTGAGCGGCCTTGTTCTTACAGCGGCCGGCGTTGCATTCACGCCAACGCTGCTTGTCTGGATGGATACGGACCCCGAAGTGCTGCCGGAGGCCATCGAGTACTTCCGCTACTACTTCCTCGGCGCCATCGCCGTGGTGCTCTACAACATCTGCACCGGCATCATGAATGCGCTGGGGGACAGCCGCCGTCCGCTGATATACCTCATAATCTCGTCGATGACCAACGTCGTGCTTGATTTGCTGTTTGTCGGCGGCTTCGGCTGGGGCGTGTGGTCCGCCGCCTTTGCCACCACGGTCTCCCAGGCCGTGAGCTGCGTGCTCTGCCTCTATCACCTAACCCGCAAGGGACATATATACAGCGTCTCCTTCCGCAAGATCCGCTTCCACTGGGAAACGCTGAAACAGATATTGCGGTACGGCCTCCCGTCAGGCGTCCAAAACTCCGTCACCGGCCTCGCCAATGTATTCGTACAGACTCAGATAAATTCCTTCGCCAAGTTTGCCACCGCCGGTTTCGGCTCGCAGTCGAGGATAGAGGGCTTTGCTTTCATACCTATCGCGAGCTTCAACATGGCGCTGACCACATTTATCGGCCAGAATCTCGGTGCTAAGCAGTATGACCGAGCCAAAAATGGCGCGCGCTTCGGCATAGTCGCAGCGATGATTCTTGCGGAGATCATCGGCCTGCTCTATTACATATCCGCACCATATCTGATTGCATTGTTCGACGACAGCCCGGAGGTCATAGCCTACGGCGTGAGGCAGGCGCGCATAGAGTGCCTCTTCTACTTCCTGCTCGCCTTTTCGCACACTGTGGCGGCCATTTGCCGCGGCGCGGGCAAGGCTTTTGTGCCGATGATAATAATGCTCTCCACCTGGTGCGCGCTGAGAATCGCTTACATAAGCGTGGTAATGCACATCTTCGGGGAGATTGTGTACATATACTGGGCTTACCCCCTGACATGGGCGACCAGCTCGGTCATTTACCTCGTCTATTTCCTCTTTTCCGACTGGATGCTGACACCCGAGGAAAAACGACAAAAGAAGTCAAAGTTTTTGAAACAATCCCGGTGACAAACACGTCAATCTCTGGTAGAATCGGCATGGAGGTGTTTGCCATGGCAGAACCCACTCTTGTCGTGCTCGCGGCTGGGCTGAGCAGCCGCTATGGCTCGCTCAAGCAGATAGACCCCGTGGGCAGGCACGGGGAAATCATCATCGACTATTCCATATATGACGCCGTGCGCGCCGGGTTCAAGCGCGTTGTGTTCCTCATCGCGCCCTGGATGCGCACAGACTTTGAAGAGGCGATCGGCAGGCGCGTATCGCGCAGCATAGAGACCATCTATGCCTATCAGACGCACGACATGTTCCTGCCCAAGGGGTTTGCCGTCCCGCCGGAGCGGAAAAAGCCCTGGGGCACGGCTCACGCCCTGCTCTGCTGCCGCGAGGTGCTCGACGGACCCTTCGCCATGATAAACGCAGATGACTATTACGGGCCAAACGCCTTCCGCAAGGTGTACAGCGAGCTCTGCTCGGTGGACAGCGCGGCGAGGCCGATGCGCTTCTGCATGGCCGGTTACCGCCTCGGCAACACGCTCACCGACAGCGGCAAGGTGGCCCGCGGCGTCTGCGTCTCCTCCGGCGGGATGCTGGACAGCATCGTGGAGCGCACTTACGTTGTAAAGACTCCCTCTGGCCCCGCCTACAGCACGGACGGCGGCAAAACCCTCGTCCCCGTCCCGGCGGACAGCGTCGTCTCAATGAATTTCTGGGGCTTCACACGGGACATACTGGATGAAATTGACCGCCGCTTCCCCGTTTTCCTGCGCGAAAAGCTCCCGCTGAACGCCCAGGACGAGATGTATGTCCCGAACCTCGTCGGTGACCTGCTGCGCGAGGGGCTGTGCACCGTCCGCGTGCTCGAGAGCGAGGACGTTTGGCACGGAATGACCTACCGCGAGGACAAACCGGACGTGGTGCGCGCAATCGGCGCACTTATAGACAGCGGGCTATACCCGGAGAAGCTCTGGGGCTGAATACGGCTGAAAAATGGCGGGGGACCGCGACAGTCCCCCGCTTTTTGTCCTGCCGTCCGTACTTGTAAAATTCACAAAGCCGTGCTATACTTTGTTATTACGATACTTATCTGGAGGGCTATTAATTGAAGGGTTTTATGAAGCGGGTGGACCTCTTCTGCTACAAGCACCCGCGCTTCGGCATCAACAACCTCATGATGATAATCTGCATCGCGAACATCGCGGTGTGGCTCTTCTCGGCGATGGATACGACGGGCCTGCTCGTCAACCTGCTCACCTTCAGCCCCTGCGCGGGCAGATATGGCGTCTGGTGACCTTCGTGTTCGTGCCGATGTACTCAAGCCCATTCTCCCTGCTCATCTCGCTGTATTTCTACTACTTCATCGGCAGCACGCTCGAGCGGCAGTGGGGTACAGGGCGCTTCACCATCTATTATCTCTGCGGCATACTGCTACAGGTCATCTACGGCTTCATAATCTACTTAACCACAGGCATAAACTACGGCATGAGCGCGAACTACATCAACCTCTCGATGTTCTTCGCCTTCGCCACGCTGTATCCCGACAACGTGGTGCTGCTCTTCTTTATCATACCTATAAAGATGAAGTGGCTCGCGGTTATCGACGCTCTGTATTTCGCCTACTCCATCTTCTCCAACCTCGGCGCGGGCATGGGGCTCATGAGCTTCCTGCCGCTCATTGCGATACTCAACTACTTCCTGTTCTGCGGCGACATGCTCTTCGGCTCCGTCCTCCCGCGCGGAAGGCAGCAGCGGAAAAACACAGTGGACTTCAAGCGCGAGGTGCACCGCATAAAGTACGAGCAGCGGAACAAGAACTACACCCGCAAGTGCGAGGTCTGCGGCCGGACGGACACCGACTATCCCGACCTCGAATTCCGCTACTGCTCGCGCTGCGCGGGCTACCACTGCTTCTGCCAGGACCACATAAACAACCACATTCATTTCACTGAGTAAAGACCGTCATCAGGTCTTTCGGAGGGGAACATGGGAAAAAAGGACAGAGAGAGGCCGGCCCGCCCCGCGGCGGTAACGATACTGCTTGCCGTGCTGCTCGTGGCACTGATTGCGGTGCTCTGCTATATAATCTACCTTTCGCTGACGAGCGAGCCCGCGGCCGTGCAGCCGACGCCCACGCCGGTGCCCGTAGAGAGCGCCGAGCCGAGCACTGAGCCCACACCTACGCCCACACCTACGCCGACCCCCACCCCGACGCCCACGCCGTTCGAGCCCTATCACACGGAGGCGACGGACCCGGCCAATTACGTGACCGGCCAGGCGGTGATGATAGACGGCCAGATGTTCGAGGGCGAGTATGAGAGTCCGGACGAGATCTTCTTCGGCCCAGGCGAGGAGTATTCCTCCGACGTCAGCGGCATAGTCACCTTCCGCGGCAACAATTACCGCGACAACTCGGCCTACGGCGAGCAGAACATCGTCAGCAAGCAGTTCGGCAGCTACTGGAACCACAACACCGGCGTCATGCAGACGGGCAGCTTCACTTCGTACAACATGTGGACCGGCCAGCAGCTCACGGCCGTCTGGCCCAAGGAGCTGCGGCAGCACATGAACATGTACGACTGGGCCAAGGAGAAGGAGGACCTTGTGGAGGTTATCTCCCCCTCCGGCGACGGGTATATATACTTCCTCGACCTTGAAACCGGGGAGAGCACACGCGACCCGCTCTATATGGGCTTCCCCTTCAAGGGCACCGGCTCGCTCGACCCGCGCGGCTATCCCCTGCTCTACTGCGGCAGCGGCTACAACACCGCGCAGGGCTCCTCGAGGGCGTTTATAATCAGCCTGATAGACTGCACCATCCTCTATGAGTTCGGCGCCAGCGACGACGGCTTCGCGCTGCGCACCTGGCCGATGTACGACTCCGCCCCGCTTGTGGATGCGGAAACGGATACGCTCATATACGCCGGTGAAAACGGCGTCGTGTACTTCATAAAGCTCGGCACGGACTACGACCCCGAGGCGGGTACGATAAGCATCGGCCCCGAGAGGTGCACCAAGTGGCGCTACTCCGCGAGCCGCTACTGGCTGGGCTTCGAAGCCTCCCCGGTGGCTTACGGCGGCTATCTCTTCCTCGCCGACAACGGCGGGCGGTTGATGTGCCTCGACATGAACAGGCTCGAGCTCGTCTGGGTTCAGGACATCCTCGACGACTCCAACTGCACCCCCGTGCTCTGCGTGGAGGACGGCCACCCCTATCTCTATATAAGCACGAGCTTCCACTACGGCTGGCGCTCCTACACCACGGCCGAAGTGCCGATATGGAAAATCGACGCCGAAAACGGCGAGGTGGTCTGGAGCACGAGCTACACCTGCTACACGGTGGACGGCCTCTCCGGCGGCGCGCAGGGCAGCGTCGTCTCCGGCGGCGGGAACGTCTCCGACCTCATCTTCATCGCCCTTGCGAGGTATCCGCAGTCCGGCACGAGCCAGCTCCTCGCAATAGACAAGGAGACGGGCGAGGAGGTCTGGAACTTCCCCACGCAGACCTACAGCTGGAGCACCCCCTCGCTCGTCTATGACAGCGACGGGAACGGCTACCTGATTTACACCGTCACGGGACACTATATCTACCTCATCGATGCCGCCACCGGCCAGGAGCTCGACAGCATGAACCTCGGCGCGCTGATAGAGGCCTCGCCCTCCGTCTATAACAACACGGTGCTGATCGGCACCTCGGCGGGCATCTGGGGCATTCAGTTGACATAATACATTCAGGGCCCCGGTGAGCCGGGGCCTTTGAGCGTGCAAATTCTCAAGACAGGGCTGGCAAAAACATGACCAAGACGCTGAAAAAGACATTTATGATCATCGGAATTATCATCGCGGTGCTGCTCCTCCTCGCCCTGGCGGCCTATCTGGCCCTCTCGCACGACTACTCCGGCTCTCCCCCGGTGTCCGTGGCGGACTGCACAAACCCCCACATAGCGGCGGACGGCGTCACGCGCGTCTCCGCCCACCGCTCCGGCGGCGGCATAGCGCCGGAGAACACGCTCATGGCCTTCAAAAACTGCGTGGAGGACGGCAGCTTTGAGATCGACATCTTCGAGTTCGACGTGCACATAACGGCGGACGGCCAGCTCGTGCTGCTGCACGACGACACGCTTGACCGCACGAGCAACGCCGTTGAGCACTTCGGTCATGAGTATGTCCGTCCATCCGAATACACTTATCAGGAGCTCTATGAGCTGAATATGGGCGAGGGCTTCGTCACCGACAGCGTCGAAACACCCTATAAGGGCCTGCGCGGCGAGGACATACCGGACGACCTGCACATAATGCGAGTACAGGATGTGTTCAGCTATCTCTCCGGGCACGGCGATTACGACTACATAATCGAGATAAAGGACTCCGGCGACCTCGGCTACGCCTCCTGCGACGAGCTCTACCGGCAGCTCGAGGCCTTCGGCTTGCTGGACGACGCCGTGATCGGCACCTTCAACGCCGAAGTCACGGAGTATATGGAGGCCAACTACCCCGACATGCTCCGCTCAGCCAGCGTCAGCGAGGTGGCCGGCTTCTTCATTGACTCCCTGCTCGGCATCGACCGCGAGGACGGCTATTACAAGTTCGAGGCGCTGCAGATTCCCACCAGCTACTACAGCGGCCTCATCTATCTCGGCTCCACGCGGCTGATCAACGCCGCGCACGAGCACAACATCGCCGTGCAGTACTGGACGATCAACGACGCGGAGACCGTCGCCGAGCTCGCCGCCAAGGGCGCGGACGCCATAATGACCGACTACCCCGACATGGCCTACGAGGTCCTCCGCAGCGGGGAATAGAATCAAAAACGCGCGCCCCGGGCTATGGGCCCGGGGCGTTTTGCGCTGCTTGCGCCGGTTTTCTCCCCCCATTCCGCGCGGCGGGCCGCAAAGGCGGTAAGTTACCTTATTTTTCTTGTCTTTACGGCGGTTTCGAGGTATAATACCTGAAAAGAGATGGGGAGCTGTTTGACATGTCCATGAGCCGAGTGACGCTTATGCCCTGCGCGCCCTACGACCTTGAGGGCGTGGAGAACTGGACCAACGCCCAGGCAAAATACGGATGGAGGCCGCGTTCCTTTTTGTTTTTGCTGCCATATTTGAGCGTTTTGGAGTATTCTCCGGGGCACGGGCCGTACCGGGTGACCCATGAGAGGCCGAACAATTCGAGCCGCTACGCCTGCCGCATGCCCTTCGTTTTCCGCTACATAACCGAGGGCCGCCCGCCCAAAAGCCACGACAGCGGCGACATCCGGCAGATGGCCCTGAGCACGCTGGTGGGGATGCTCGCGCTGCCCATACTTTTCTCAATAAGGGGCCTGAGCATGTTCGGGTACATCCCGGATATGCTGGGCGACCTGTCGCTCTTTGCCGCCTATCCGATATACACCGCCATCGTGTCGGTATGCGCGGCGTGCATACTCACGATCCTCGTCTCCGTGCTGTACACCGCGGTGTGCGCCCTGCGGGCGCGCCCGGGCGCGGCCAGCGGCGGCTTCTTCATCGCCTCCCACATTGCGGAGTTGATATGGCTGCTCGCGCTCGGCGCGCAGCTCATACTGCTGAGCAGCGGCGTCAGCTTCTACCCCGTGATATGAAAAAAATCCCCTCCCCGGCCCGGGGAGGGGATTTCGCTTCTCAGAACTCGTAGAGGTTCAGGCCGATCTCGTCGGAGAATTTGCGCCCGACCTCGCCGTCTATCACGTCGATTATCAGCTCGCAGGTGGCGCTTATCACCGCGGCGTTGAGATGCCCCGCGTGGCACTCGCCCGTGACGGGGCTGCCGATCACCGCGTGCAGGTGCAGATAGGGCTTGCCGTCCTGCCGGCTGAGGTTGCCGGTGATGCTGCCGATCTCGTAGTCGGTGGAGTTGAACTGCGTCTTTTTGTACACCTTGGTCGTGGTGTTGAACACGCCGAGCGTCACGTCGTTGCTCGCGCCGAGCCCGCTCACGCCGCCAAGGCGGATGTCCTCACGCTCCGCCAGCTCGAGCACCTTGGCGCAGACCTCCTCGCCTTTGTCCAGCCGCGCGACTATCTTGTTCCCAAAGCGTTTATATTCCATGGTAAATCCCCCTTGAAGAATTGATAGCTCCATTCTATCACAGCCGTCATTCCAACGCAAATTAATTCTATTTTGGGCGGAGCCCTGCTTCGCCCAAAATACTGCTCGCGCCTCAAGCGTGAAAAATGCACCAGTCAGATGACTGGTGCATTTCTCTGCGCGCAGAGGCGCGCTATGCCTCCGGCCGCAGGCCGGCCGGGGCTTATTTGGCACGAAATGCCGTCAGGCATTTCGGCCAGCAGTCAACAGAGCTTCGCGCCGGCGGGGATGGAGTCGTCCACTATCATGAGGTGGAGCGCCTCCTCGCCCTTTTCCTTGTGGACGGCGGAGAGCAGCATGCCGTTCGACTCAAGGCCCATCATCTTGCGCGGCGGCAAGTTGACGATGGCCACCAGGGTCTTGCCCACCAGGTCCTCCGGCTGGTACCACTTGTGGATGCCGGAGAGTATCTGGCGGTCGGTGCCGGTGCCGTCGTCGAGGATGAATTTCAGCAGCTTGTCGCTCTTTTTCACGGCCTCGCAGCTCTTCACCTTAACAACGCGGAAGTCGCTCTTGCAGAAGGTGTCGAAGTCGACCTTTTCCTCAAGCTGGGGCTCGATCTCGATGGGCGGCAGGGCCTCGCGCCGGGCCTCCTCCTCTATCTTTTCGAGCTCGGCGAGCTCCTTGTCCATGTCAATGCGCGGGAAGAGCGTGTCGCCCTTGCATACGGTGACGTTTTCGGGCAGCCTGCCCCACTCCCCGGCGGCCTCCCAGGTGCGCAGCTCAGCCGGGACGCCGATCTGGTCGGCGGCCTTCGCCGTGCTCTCCGGCATGAAGGGCGTAAGCAGCT